>Ga0272441_10006687_pt1 | contig 19139 bp, 9 predicted proteins | sample SSMProp6N_FD_193582 | JGI IMG/M metagenome (GOLD analysis project Ga0272441, IMG submission 193582) | Marine sediment archaeal communities from Little Sippewissett salt marsh, Falmouth, MA, United States - SSM-Prop-6N | ecosystem: Environmental > Aquatic > Marine > Wetlands > Sediment ... | reverse complement strand
GCACACGATGCCCGGGGACCATGTTGCGTCGGTCTCACGCTCCAGCTTCGTGTCGGTGGGCCCCGCGCCGACCGGGTCAAGCACCGTCTTGTACCGGTGCCGCGCGTCATAGACCGTGCCGGCGCTGTTGATGATGATCTGGAAGTACTCTGTGCCTGTGCGGAAGGGGTCCAGGAAGATCTCCAACTCATCATCTTCCCAGACCATGGGGTCGTCGGGCGTGTGGACTTCTGCCCTCAGATCGGTGCCGGGCTCTCTTTGCAGCTTGATGGCGAAGTACAGGTTGGCATCATCGTAGGCCGCCCAGGCCTGCCGCGAATGGCGGGCGACGGTCGAGGACAGGCCCAGTTTGAACCGGCCCAGGTGGGCGGTCGGCTCCTGCCAGCAGGCCTCCGTAAGGTCGCCATCAATCTTCCGGGGCTCCGCTCGGGGAAGCTCGAAGGTAGGGCGTTTGCCTGCCTGTGTCGAGACAGCCGGTGCGGCGGTCTTTGAGAACTGCACGCTCTCGAGAACCTGGCCGTGGGCCACGCCCGACAGTAGTAGCACCACGAATGAGAACATCAACGCCCAGCGTCGGTCAACGAACATAAGGGCCCTCCGCCTTGCGGAATGGTAGCAGTAGCTCGTGAGTCCGCGCGCCGGCAGATGGGCCCAGCGCGAGACGCAATGCGTAGTCGCCCTCGGGCAGTTCCGGGATCGGCGCCTCGAGGACCGATACCGGGGCCGGAAGCGCCACATTGCCAAAGGCATAGCTCCCCGATCCGTCCGCGGAAGTGATGTCCCAGCGCAGGCGCCGCTGTCCATCCTCCCAGGCGGAGTCGGAAACAAGCACCTTCACCGGGATGGCTGGGTCCGGCTGCAGCACCGTGCGGCCGCGCAGGAGGTTGCCCGACAACTCGGGCTGCTCGAGCACCTCCAGCCTGACGTCGTCCACATAGACGATGGGGGAGGCATCCAGGTCGGGGACCTGCCGCATGCCCACGCCGATGTCGGCTTTGCGCGTGTTGCCCACCCGTAGTGTGAACTCGGTGGCGCACTGCGTCCACTCACCGGGGATGGCAGGCACGCGGAGGGTTTGGTGGCTCAAAGGAGGGGTGCCGGGCTCTCCCCACTGACGCAAGGTGAGCACGCCCTGGTACCCTCCGGGCCCTCGTGCAAGCCAGGCCCATGCGGACATGCGCAGGCGCTTGCCGTCGTGGGGCGCCAGCCTATCGACGCTCAACTGCTGCTGCGCCAGCAGGATGCGGTCCTCGCCCACCGTCGTCAGGTCAAGGCATAGCGCACCCTTGCCGCTGTGCACCACGTTGTCAGAGTACAGCACGGATTCGGCGATGAGCCTGTCGCTTGTTCCTTCGCGGGGTGGCCAGTCGCTGAAGCGCCACGCCTTCGATTGAGCATCCTCGAAGCCGCTGTTGGCAACGATATCCACGGCTTCGGTTTGCGCCGCCTGCAGGGGCGGCAAGGGCGTGGCCTTTGGCTGGGCGCTACAGGGGCCATACAGCACCAGTAGCAGCACAGCCATCTGCAGAAAGAGACTTGGGCAAGGCTTCATCGAGACCCTCTCCCTGAGCTCGGGCGTCATTGGCGACGAGGCCGCCGGTGATGCGGCCGGTTACCTCTGGAGAATTCGCTTTCGGGCGCTGTGGGGCCTTCGCGTTCGGAGCCAAGAGGGCGTCGCGGCCCACGGGCCATGCAGGTAGCCGATCGGGGCGCGGTGAAGAACCTGTCCGGTCCGGGCCACGTGACGCGCCCGGCCCACTGTCGCGTGAGTGAGTGCCGCCAAGCAGGTGGGACAGGCTGGGCTCACGAGCGGCACGCCGAGCATATCACGAAGCCGCAGGAGTGGCCACGCCGCGCCGCGGACGCCGCGACGCGCCGCAGGTTTGCGTAGGTGCACCCACCGACGGACCCGCTCCCATGTGGCAAGCGGGCCATGCAGCCACGACCTCGTAGGAGGCGAGCCATGTCTGAGCCCCGTCTGAGCCACGCAGAGCTGCTGGAGCTCAAGCGCTGGAACACTCCCACCATCTACAATGGGTGGGAGCAGGTGACGCAACACGACCACGCCAAGGACTGCTTTAACCTGCAGCCGACCCAAGACTTCATGCCCCAGATGGGGCCGATGATCGGCTATGCGGTGACGGTGACCATCGAGCCGGGCAACCCGGAGCACCCAAGGCGCAGGCCCGACGCATGGTCAGATTATCGGCAGTACGTGGCCGAGGTCCCCGGCCCGAAGATCGTCGTGGTGCAGGACCTGGACAGGCCGGCCGCTCTGGGGGCCTTCTGGGGTGAGGTCAATAGCAACGTGCACAGGGCCATGGGTTGCGTGGGCACCATCACCGATGGCGCCATCCGCGATGTGGACGAGATGAACAATGCGGGCTTCAAGGCTCTCGCCCGGTGCATGTGCGTTGGACACGCCAACTGCTTCCCCGTGCAGTGGGACTGTGAGGTCGAGGTATTCGGTCGTACAGTGGCCCCCGGGCAGCTTATCCATGCCGACAAGCACGGCTTTCTCATCATCCCTGATGAGGACCAAGAGGGCCTGCTCGAGGCCGCCCGGTTCATGGATAGCAATGAGTGTCGTACGGTGATCCCGGCGGCCCGTAGCGCGCAGGGCAAGAGCACGCGGCAAATACTGGATTCCCTGGACGAAGCGTTGGCGGACTTCCAGGCGGCGGTGAGGGAGAAGTTCGGCGAGCAGTAGCTCCAGCGCTCGATACATCAGCACAGCGCAGCGCGGCAATTGGCCGTGCAGCTAACGAGGGATGACGCCGGTGTTGTTTGAGTCCTTCTCCGACGAGCACGCGAAGGTTCTCAGCGACGTCTTCGCGGATGCGCAATGGCGCGAGGCCATGGCGAGCGGGGCGGTGGAGACGGCCCGTGACTGCCTCATCAGCCCGCCAGCGACGCGGAACGTGTTCAAGCTCCCCGCCGAGCAGCTCACCCGGATCAACGGCCAAGCCGTGCAAGACATGATCGCCGCCGGGGAGACCGACCCCGAGCGTCTGCTGGCGGCACTGGGCACATGGCCGGAGAGCTGGCCGGAACACGTTCCTGTTGTCCTGTCGTTCCTGGGTCTCAACCTGAGCCTGCAGTGCGACATGCAGCCCAGGTGCCTGTACTGCAACCAGCGGCCCTGCGAGGAGCGGATGAGCCTGCAGGACTGGAAGCAGGTCGTCCGCAGCGTCGCCCCCACCGAGGGGGAGGGCGCCTACATCTTCATCACGGGTGGAGAGCCCCTGCTGCTTGGCGAGGATCTGTGGGGCGCCGAGGGCTTGGTGCGCGCCGCCACTGAGTCCGGCGCCGCGTGCAATGTGAACACCAACGGCCTGGCCCTGACGCCCTGCGCCGCCCTCGGACTGGTGTCCGCGGGCCTGAGCCGCATCCACGTGTCGTTAGACACCCACGTACCCCAGACCCAGGACATCATCTACTGCAAGGAGGGCCGATGGGCCCAGGTAGTGCGCGGGCTCCTGAACCTGCAGATCGCCAAGGCTCTTCTGGGGGTCGAGCACCCCGTCATCCACATCAACTGTGTGCTCAATCGCCTCACGGCGTGGGAGTTCCCCGGGTTCTTGAGCTTCTTGTTGGGGATGAAGCCGTTGGTAGATGAGGGGATCAGCCGCGACCTGGACATGCACCTGATCCCCGTCGGAGGACAGGCCAACCGGCACCTGCGGCTGGGTGCCCGGGAGTACGAGCACTTCTTCACGAAGGTCTGGGCCGCCGCGGACGCTGTCTTCCAGGAGTACCAGGTTGCCCGGGGACTTGCCGAGGACCAGCGCGGCCCGCTTCACGAGAAGGTGCCTTTCCTGAGCCCCTATCACCGGGCCCGGCAGGAGGGCAGCCTGTCCGAGTGGGCCGGGCGGGCGGCCCAGGGCTTGCCGGGCGCCCTGGCCATGACCCGGCGCTGCTACGTGGGACCCACACAGAGCTTCATCCTCCCCGATGGCTCCCAGCATTGGTGCGGCGGGCACGCGACCTCGCGACCGGACCCCATCGGTGATGTGCTCAAGACTTCGGTACCGGACAACATCCGACAACACGTTGGCGACATGGCCCTGCTGCCGGGGGAGCATTGCCGGTCATGCGCGGGGGCCACCCTGGCCATCAACCAGGCCGTGGAGGTCACCTTGCGGCAGACCATCGCCCAATGGCTGGCGGGTGAGGAGCCTGCCGCGGACGCCGAAACCGACGCCGACGCTGACGAGTACGCCTTCGAGTAGGTCTTGTGCCGGCAATCGGCCTGCCCCATCGGCGAACCGGCGATGAATCTGTACGAGGTCAAGGCGGCCATGAAGGACTTCACCCCGGTGCCGTTCAATGGTCCATTCGGGGGCAGTTCCGTTGGGGGCACGGAGGCAGACAGCCGTCCTACGGCTTCCTCCGCCCGCCGGTCTACTGCAGCCTGTTGGCATCGTCGGCCGAGGCGAACGGGTCCGCTCAGTCTGGCGCAGTCAGACACCCCCGGGCTCGTTCCCCGCACGGCCACCAAAGGAGCGCGCACTGATGAACCCACGGATAGCCCCATGGGCTTTGAGCATCCTGATACTCCTGCCCAGCCATGGCGCAGGCCTCAGAGCAGATACCACGGCCCTGGAGGTCGAGCAGGACAACTCCCTTGATTCTGCCCTTGTGACGCCACACAAAGCCTGGGGCAAGGGCTACACCGGCGGCTCCGTCCGAGCCCTGTTCTTCGTTTATACCGGGCCCTATGCGGGCACCTGGGAAGACACGGGCACACGGGTGCGCGAAGTGGTCGAGCTGGGGCAACGCTTCGACCTTCAGGCGGACGCCGCGCTCTTCTGCGGCAAGGGCAATGAGAAATGGGTGTTCCACGGCCTGGAGTTTGGGCAGACCAGAGCCGAGCGCTTGCTACAGAAGCCTTATGACCTGTACGTCATCGCGGGTTTTCCCATGGCCAAGCTCCCGGCCAAGTTCCAATACCTGATTCTCAAGCAGGTGGCCGACGGCGCCGGACTGCTATGCTGCGGCCAGGGGGCTCCCGAGTACATGGCGCCCAAGCGCCTAATCGACCCCCTTCCGGCGGCCCTGGCCAAGGGGCTGCCCGTCCTGGACGGGAAGACCTCCGCCCAGATGGCCAAAGCCTACCGCCTGGGCAAGGGCAGGGGTGTCTGGCTCAGCTACGGCGCCCACGCGCTCACGCCGCACCACGCCTTCAGTTGGCGGAACCTGGCCGAATACGATTACTGGATGCTGTTGGTGGGCCGGGCGGCCCTGTGGGCGGCCTCTCGGGACAGCGGAGCGTCGGTCGAGTCTGTTCTTGGAAGTGAGCCCCTGGTCACGACCCGCGGGCAGGAGACAGCCGGGCAGGTGGCCATCGCAAGCACCGCAGCAGAGCCCTTGCCGGTCGAGGTTGATCTGGAGCTATGCCGTGCCACCGATGGCCTCAGGACCAGCCTGGGGAGCATGAAGGCTACGCTCTCGGCCGGTGAGACCACGCGCCTGTCTGTCCCGCTGCCGCGGCTCAGAGCCGACGACTACCTCCTCGACGCCATCGTCCGGAGCGCTCGGGGCGTCGAGGCCTTCGGCGCCGGGTGTCTCACCATACAAAGCGATGTGGGCGTTGATCGGGTGGAGCTAAGCGATCCCTTCGTCGAGGTGGGCGACACGATCAAGGGCACCGCCTTCCTCAAGGGCTCGCCACCGCAGGGCAGCCTGCTGCAGGTGCGCTTCCGCGATTCCTACGACCGAGTGCTTGTGCAGCGGGATATGAGCCTGTCACCGGACGACACCCAGCAGGCCTTCGAGTACGTCGCGGATGCCTTTGCCACCAACCTGATGCGTGTGCAGGCGGCGCTTGTGGTGGGCGGCGAGGAGGTGCAGATGGCCCAGGCCTCCTTCTACGTCCCGAAGCGGCGGCAGCATCGGTTCAACTTCGTCATGTGGGACACCCCCAAAGACGTTCTGGGGCCGTACGCCTGGCGTCAACTGCAGAAGGCGGGGATGAACACGAGTCTCATCGGCAGTATGGGTGGCGTCAAGCCGCCGCCGAGCTCTTTGAGCGCCTGTGACGCCACGATCGCGCCCTACAGCACGCGCATCCAGGACCCCAAGGATGCACAGGGGTATATGGAGCCGGTGTGCTGGAACGACGAGCCGGCGGTGGACGAGTACGTCCAGAAGATCGTCGACAATCAGGCTCTGCTCCGCCAACAGGGGGTGTTCGTGTACTCCCTGGGGGATGAGGGCGTCACGAAAGGTTGCTGCGTGCACCCGGCCTGCATCGCCGCCTACCGCGTCTACCTTGAGGAGCAGTATGGCACGATCCAGGGGCTCAACGGTTCGTGGGGCACCGAATATGCCTCCTTCGAGCAGGTCGATCTGCTGGACCGGGCCGACAACATGGAGACCGGCGCAAAGAAGACCTGCTACCCACGCTGGTATGACCGCCAGGCCTTCGCGCGGTACAACCTGAGCCGGTTCGTGGGGCGCTTCGTTAGGGCCTACCGCGAGCTGGACCCGGCATCCCTGTGTGGCTATGAGGGGACGGGCAACTTCGGCGACGACTACGACGCCATCCTGAGTACCAACGAGTTCTACGGCCCGTATCCCAGCATCGGCGACGACATCATCCGTTCGGCGGCGCCCCGCGAGATGGTGCGCTCGAACTGGATGGGGTACAGCAAGACCGGCGACGCGCTTTCCGATGCCGCCTGGCGCATGGTCATGAAGGGCATGGACAGCATCTGGTACTGGATGTGGTCGGGCATCGGCGACTGGCGTGGCTACCTGAGGCCCACGCTGGATTTCTGGCCGGCGATCTCCGATGTGGCCGAGGAGATGCGACCGGTCAGGCAGGGCCTGGGGGATCTGTTGCTTCGCTCCGAGATGACCCACAGCGGCATCGCCGTCTTCTACTCCGTACCCTCGGCCCTGTCCTGCCAGCTTGGCGAAGGGCCCGGCTTCGTGAGCGCCAAGGCCACCCATGAGACATGGACACAGCTCACCTATGAGCTTGGGCTGGACTTCGCCTATGTCACCAGCGCCATGGTCAAGCGAGGGGAGTTGGACAGCGGCGAGTACCAAATGCTGCTTCTGCCCATGGCGGAGGCGCTGGACGCCGAGGAGGTCGCGGCCATCCGGGGCTTCGTCGAGAAGGGTGGCACCGTGGTGGCCGATGTGCGCCCCGGCATCTATGACGGACACTGCAAGGTGATGACGCCGGGCGTGTTGGACGATCTGTTCGGCATCGAGCGCGTCGGCCGGGACAAGCCCACCGAGTTACCCCTTGAGCTGAAGGGCTCTCTGGGCGAACGGGCTCTGGATGTCGACCTGGGCCCTGTGCGCCTTGATACGGGCGTGCGGGCCGATGGGGCCGAGGCGTTGGCCACCGTGCAAGACACTCCCGTCATGCTGGTCAACAGCACCGGCGCGGGCCGGACGATCCTGCTCAACTTTCAGCTCTTGCCCGCGAAACCCGACGCCCCCTCGGCGAAGGCGGCCCGGCGTCTGCTGATGCATCTGTACGGCCTGACGGGCGCCCGCCGACTGATCGGCGTAGCCTCGCCCTCCGGCGAACCGTTACCTGCGACTGAGACGCGTGTGTGGCGCAATGCGGACGCGCTGGTGTTCGGCCTATGGCGTCAGATGCAGAACGCGTGGTTCAGCCCCAAGTCGGGCACGGTTGGCGGCGCGCCGGTGCCCGCGCAGATCATGCTGCGCACGCCCAAGCACGTCTATGAGCTGCGCAGCCACAAGTACCTGGGCCGTACAGACCGGGTCGGTACAGACCTGCAGTGGGGCCGTGCCGCCTTCTATCTGGCCCTGCCGTATGAGATTGGGAAGCTGGATGTGTCCGTATCGCCGAGCCCGCCTCAGCCGGGGGAAGCCATCACCGCGGCCATCAGCCTGGGGGTGCCGCAGGGTGCCAATGAGAAGTTTGCGGTGTGGGTACAGGCCACCGACCCAAGCGGCGCCGAGGTCTTGTGGGCCCGCCAAGTGGTACTGCTGCAGGAGGGCGAAGGAACGGTACAGCTACCCATCGCCCACAACGACGCGGCCGGCACATGGCGCGTCAAGGTCACCGAGTTGTTCAGCAATCAGTCGGCGGAGGGCCAATGGGTCATCCCCTGAGAAAGCCGCAGGCGCAGGCGGCAGGCATGGCATGCCCCGGGGCTCTGTCGCCCCTGTGTTCAGGCCGGCGATCGGAGGCGTAAGATGAAGCTCTCGAGTGTTATCTGGGCTGCGGGTTTGGTCCTGGGGCTGACGGGGGTCGGCTGGACCCAGGTGGCGAAGCCTGCGGAAAAGGCGACCGCGCACGACACCGGCCCGGCCATCAATGCCGCCACCTGGGAATGTACACCGGGACACAAGATCAGCAAGCGCCGATTCACCCTCGATTCGGGGGCCAGGCGCTATACGTTCCTGTCATCGGGATGCATAGACCCCTCCCATGGCGAGGAGCGCCCCTGTGCCGAGGGGAATTTCGGGATGCCCGCGCCGGTGAGCGCCAACTGGTACTGGGGCGGCTTCTTCCAGGTGCTCATCAACGGCACGAACGCGACGGCATACCGGGTGCAGGACGCACGGGTGATCGAGTCGGGCGCCCGCGCGGCGTTCCAGACCATCTGGGCCCACCCGGACGCGACAGTGGGCCTGCGGCTGATGATGCTGCCCGGAAGCAACCATGTGCTCGCGGACCTGGTGTGGAAGTCCACGCAGGACGCCGCCCTCGAGACTGTCGAGGTGCGTCTGACGTGCTACCCGAGCTTCTTCACCGCCGCCAAGAACCGGGTCGGAGAGCGCCATTGCCAGACCCCGCGGACCGATGTGGCGCAGCCGAAGACGCTTGAGCTTGAGCCCGCACACGATACGTACCTGTACTACTACGATACGGTGTTTGACATGGCCCGCGGGGAAGGGCTGGGACCGTGCGCGGCGCTGGTGGCCCCCAAGGGCGTGTTGGGCGGCAGCGTGCAGGTCGGCGGCTATGCCGTGACCAGCCTGCTGAAGCTCAAGCCCGAGGCGGCCGGGGCGCGACTGGCATTCTATGACTTCTCGGGCCTGACGAACGCAGACGCCGAGGCATACCTGAAGGCCCACGCCGCCGAGGACCTCGCCACGCTGGAGCGAACGGACTTCAGGCCGGCGGCGGCACGAGACCTCGACCCGGAGGAGTTACAGGCGCAGGTGGCCACGCTCCTGACCGAGGCCGCCGATGACGGCGACGCCATGAAGCCACAGTTTGACGAGCTCATCGCGAAGGCTCAGGACCTCAAGGCTCGGGCCGCCGATGGCGATTGGGTTGCCGAGGCCGGCCTGGCAACGCTGCTGGTGGATTCGGCGGACATGATGTGGAAGCTGCGGGCCTTCGCGGCTCTGAACGCCCCGTAGGCCTCGACTGCCTCAGGTAGTGATACGACTGTGCAGGGGCTCCGCCCCGCCACGTGTTTGGTGTGCGCCCCTGTATTGAGGCGAAGAGGCAGTCGACCGGAGATACCCCATAACTGCACTGGACCGCCCCGTCGGAGGGATGCCCCGCAAGCATATCTATGGTATCCGTTCCAGCCCGGAGTCGCATCAGTCGGCAGGAACCGACGCGTCCACCCCGAACTTGGATGATGGCGCGGACATCTCCGCCGTCGAGGAAAGGACGAGCGAGAATGGTCAGGGGTTCTTCAGGGGTTTTGGTATGCCTCGTGTTTACGGCGGCGTGCACTGTCATCCTGGGGGGCTGTCCGCCGCCGCGGGATGCCTCCGACACAGCCGGGGGGGCTACTACTGACAGTACCGCGCGTCGCGCCCGGACAGCGACTACATCAGATCCTCCCAAGGGCCCTGAGGTGGACGTTGCCCTCGCCTTTGTCAAGGAGCTCAATTCCGGTGACCACGCGGCCGCCTACCAATGCCTATCACCCTTGTCCCGCGAGGCCATCTCTCAGGCGGACTGGACGGAGAGCGCGCTGGAGGGACCTACTTCCCCCAGCACAATTGCGTTCCTCCACATTGCGACCGCAGGGCACTACTCCATCGGTGAGGTGGCTGTTCAGGGCGACCATGCCAGCGCCACTTTTGAGATGACTGGGACAAGACCGGTGCCCGTCCACCTCGTGCGCGAGGGCGGGAAGTGGTGGGTGGACTGGACGGAGGAGGCCCAGGTGCGCGGCGCCGTAGACAGCATGCTGCGTCTCTTCAGGCCCGGCGAGGGACTATCGGGGCTTGCCTTGGCCCAGTGGGGCCAAATGGACATGAGCCCACTCCTGCCGGTTGCTTCTCGCCTCTTCACCACGTGCGAAGCAGTGTCGGCCGCCACAGACGGCGACCGGGCCGTGGTCGGGATAGCCGGTACGGGCACGGCGACCGCCGTCTGCGCGGTCCAGAAGCGGGGAGGCCGATGGCGGCCCACCAGGGAGATAAGCATGGTTGAGAAGGGGGCCGACCCGGGCAATGCCAAAGCTGAGGCAGCCGCAGCTCTATCTCGCACCAGGGGTAGGGCGGGGCAGACGGCCTGCCTCAGCAACATCAAGCAAATATGCCTTGGTCTGCTGATGTACGCTCAGGACAACGACGCGCGCTTCCCCACGGCCGACAACTGGTCTGATGCCATCCACCCATACGTGAAGAACGAAGCCATCCTGAAGTGCCCATCCTCGTCGGACCTTGAGTGCGGCTACGCCTTCAACCAGAACCTGAGCGGCAAGCGCCTCGCCGACGTCCCGCGCCCGGCTGAGACCGTCATGGTCTTCGAATCCACCCTAGGCAAACGCAACGCCACCGATACCGGGCAGAGCTGGCCCCGGCCCGGCCGACACAACGACGGCAACAACGTGGGTTACGTAGACGGGCACGCCAAGTGGCTCAGCAAAGAGCCCGACTTCTCACTGCCCCCGCCGTGAACGCCCGGTGATTGCTAAGCGCCGGTTCTCCCCGCGGGCAGAGCCCGCGATGTAAAGACGCGAACTAAGTCTCACAGATACTAGCTCGTTCCTCCTCTCCCTGCGGACCTCTGCGCCGGCTTCGCGCAGGTGGGATGGCCTTCCGGAGGGAAGACGCCCTCTGACCGTGCTGCGCCCCGACTCCCGGCTGAAAAGGAGTGCCTATGATGCCCCGTCTGCTCATCGCACTATTGCTGTCCATGCCGATGTGGCTTTTGGCCGACGATCCGCCCAACCTGGTGCGCAACCCCGGGTTTGAGGAGCTGACCGCCGACGGCTTCGCCTCGGACTGGCGGGGCGGGGAGTTCGGCAAGCCCGGAGCGAACGTCACGATCCAGGAGGGTTCAGCGCACACGGGAAGCAAGAGCGCGCGCCTGGGCATCTCGCCCAACTCCTTCGTCACCTGCGCCGCGGCGAGCATCCCGGTCAAGCCCGGGACTACTTACTATGTGACCTGGTGGTGCCGGACGGAGAACCTCGACCAGGCCCGGGCCTACCTGTTCCTGCAGACGAACAAGGGCCAGCGGGTCTTCGAGGGCGGCGATGAGACCGGCTCGCGGGACTGGACCCAGCACTTCGGCGAGTACACGACGACCGAGGATGAGACGGCGCTGCACCCGGTGCTGACCACTCAGGATCTCGGCGGCGGGCCGTGCCACGCGCTGTTCGATGACATCGGCATCTACGAGGACGCATTCCCTTTGGAGCTTGCGGCCACGTGGACGGCGCTGAAACGCGCACGCGAAGGCATCAGCGACACGGCGGTTGTTCTGGCTCGCGACCCCGAATTGACCCTGTGGGCGGACAGGCTGGAGGCGCGGATCTACCAGGCAGACGGCGTGCCGGAGTATGCGCAGCCGGCTCAGGAGTTCCCTCTTGCGGCCGCGCGGGGTGAGACAGACTACCTGCAACTCGTGGTACAGCCCGCCTCTGACCTGCAGCAGGTGGAGCTTGTGGGTTCCGATCTGACGGGCCCGGCGACGATCCCCTCGAGCAGCGTGCACTGGTGGCCGGTGGGGCAGGCCAACATCAAGACCGCCCACCGCTCCAGGACCCGACTGGGCCTGACGCCGGATCCTCTGCTGAATCCCGGGCCGGTGTCCGCGCCGGCGGGAAGCAATGCCGTGTTCTGCGTGGGAGTGTCGGCGCCGCGAGACGCACAGGCCGGGACGTACCGGGGAACTGTGACGGTGCGATCGGCAGGCAAGCCCCTCGTCCGAGCCCCCATATCTCTGCGCGTCTTCGACTTCACATTGCCCAGGGACCCCACTTTCCGCACACTCATCACCTTCTCACCCTCGTCCTTCGCGCCGTGGGACAAGCGCGCAACTGCCGAGATCGAGAAGGACATCTGCCGCGTGCTGTTCGAGCACGGCGTGCGGGGGCATGGCGCCACGGTGGCCGCCGACGCGAGAATCGAGGATGGCAAGGTGGTCTGCGACTTCCGCTCGATGGACGCGCGGATTGCCTGGGTGATGGAGAACCTGCGCTTCAACGCCTTCTTCCTGGGGCCGATGTTTGGCGGCGGAACCAGTGAGGGGTGGCAGGCCCACCGCAAGTGGCTGGGCCTCGAGCCCCTGTCTGACGAGTTCAACCGCCTGTTCCCGGATTACATGCGCCAGGTAGGCCGGCACCTCCGAGAGAAGGGCTGGCTGGAAAATGCCTATCTGTACCTGTGGGATGAGCCGGAGGCCGATTACTTCGACAAGGTGGTGGCCCTACAAAGGCTCGCGCTGAAGGGTGATCCCGGGTTCAAGATCTGGGAGACCACCAGCCCCTCCCACGAGGCGTTCTGGGATGTGGTCAAGGCGTGGTCCGTGCCCTTCAGTCGGCCCCACTTCAGCGAGAAGGCTGTGGAGGCCAGAAGGAGGGCCGGGGATGAGATTTGGGTGTATAACATCCCCGCGACCCTGGAGGCGCCGCCGCAGATCCACCGCCTGTGGTTCTGGCAGGCCGCGCGCTATGGCGCCGTCGGGGCGCAGCTTTGGCAGACGACCTTCTACCACAACATCGACCCGTGGGAGGAGATCACCCCGAAGCCATACCCGGTGGGGCGTGACAGAAGCTCGCTATACTACTACGACGCCGGGCAGGCGATCCTGCTGTACCCCGACCCGAAGGGGGGCGGCGGCCGGCCGCTGGCCAGCCTGCGCCTGAAGCTCATCAAGAAGGGCATCGACGACTTCGAGTATCTGCAGATTCTGCGGCGGGCTCTACAGCAAAGAGAGAGGGCCGCCGGCGCGGCGGACCCGACGGCAGCGGCGGATGCTCGGATTAGGGAGCTATCCGGCGTTCTGGTGAAGGACATTGGCAGCTATGAGTTGGGCACTTCGGCCTTGCAGCAGGCGCGAATCCGGATCGCCGAGGAGATACAGGCCGCGCTACAGGCGCAGTAGTGTCTTTATGGCTTGGCCCGCGTCCTTAGTAACGTGGGCTTCGCCCACACCCGCCCGGGGAACAATGCTGCCCCGGCCCCCGGAGTACGAGCTGACGACTCGTACTCGCCGGCGCGACGCGAACGGCGCGTCGCGATCATGCGCGCGCCGATGACAGGGGGCGGACCCGCTGACGGCGCGCGGTCTCGCGCGCGGCAGCCAGCAGGCGCCCGGGACCATCTGCCGAACCTTCGTACACTCGTTGTGGAACGGAGCATCGCGATGAGCTACCCGAGGGCCACGGGCCCGGTTCTGCTGTTGGTGCTGCTGCTGCTGGCCTGCCCAATCGCGGCGGAGCTGGCGGGCTTCCCTCTGCCACTGGGCGGCAACGCCTTCAGCGCCCCCGTGGTCGCCGACTTCACCGCCGACGGGGCCCTTGAGGTCGCTGTGGCCGTGGGGAACGTGGCGCCAGAGGGCCAACCGGCGCAGGGAGCCATCTACCTGGTTGACGGGGCTGGAGAGGCCCTGCCGGGCCGGCCGGTCCGACTGCCCGTGAAGCTGGGTACCGCCCGAATGGCGGCGGGCGACTTGCAGGCGACGAGTCCGGGCCTTGAGCTGGCTATCGGGACCAACGACGGCCTGATGCATCTTTTCGTTCCCGCGGGTGTCGAGGCCCCCGGGTTCCCCGTCAAGGTTGGCGCCTACTGCCCTTGGTGCGTCATCACCTCCCTGGATGGTGGCGCGACGCCGGCGCTGGTTGCCGTGTCGGCCGAGGGCAAGGTCTTTGCCCTGGACGCCGATGGGAAGGCGCTCAGCGGCTGGCCGAAGTCGATTCCGCAAGGGCTGAGCACAGGCGCCGAAGTCGTGGACTGGGACGGGGACGGGGCGAAGGATGTGCTGGTGCTGGACAAGGCGGGCGCGCTGCACGTGTTGAGCCACGGAGGCCCCACTGTCAGCCTGCAACTGAGTGCGCAGGACTTCTGCACGGGCGACTTCGTGCCCGCTTCGCCCGGGCTGGAGGTCCTGGTGACGAGGGCCACGGAGGGACTTGCGACACTGCATGACCATAGCGGGCGGGTGCTTGAGGGCTGGCCTGTGCCAATCCCGCGGGCCTGCCTGCCAACGGCCGTCACGCTCACCGAAGGCGGACCGCTTAGAGCCATGGTGATCGAGCAGGCCGCGGACAAGCCCGAGCGCCTGGCTCCCTCGATCCACCTGATGGGGGCAGAGGGGGCGCTTCTTCTCGGGTGGCCGGTCACCCCTCCCTTCGTCCCCGGATACAATCTCTACTCGCGCCCGAGCGTTCGCGATGTGGACGGGGACGGCGCAAGCGAGATCATCCTGGGCCACACATGCTACGCCGTACTGGGCCTGCGGGCCGACGCCAGTGATCTCGCCGGCTTCCCGATCCGGGATGTGGGCATGGTCTACGGCACACCGGCAGTGGCCGATCTCAATGGCGACGGGCGCTACGAGGTCATTTTCGGCGATGTGTCCTCGATCCAGAGCCTGCACGTCTTCACCATGCCTCACGAGTACGCGCGCCGGCGGGTGCATCAGCCGACGCAGGCCGAGACGGCGCGGGGCTTTGTACTGGGCGAAGCTGCAGCCTTCGACACCATCCTGCCCGATGCGCCCGCCGTCGAGGGCGAGCTTTTTAATCGCCTGGAGTTGACGGCCTGTCGGGGCGAGTACGAGCCCGCGACCTTTGTGCTGCATGCCCTGCGCGATCTGGACGTGACCTTGAACCCCGCGGAGTTGACTCGGACGCAGGACACTGGGGATGCGGCGGCAGTCCATGTTCCCGCGGCCAATCTCGACGTGCGCTTCGTCCATGCGTGGCGACAGCGCAGGCCCTCGGGCGGGGGGGAGTACCGCGTGCCGGAACTGCTGCTCAAGCGCGACCCCGGGCAGATGGAGGGCATCATCTCGCAGCCCCTGACGCCGCGGGCAAGCACCCAGGTTGCGGCCGGGACGGCCCGCCAGTTCTGGGTTACTGTGAGGGTACCTAAGGACGCCACGCCGGGGGTCTATGGGGGCGATCTGACGCTGACGGCCGACGGCGTCGCCCACCGGGTGCCGCTGCGGCTGCGGGTGCTGCCCATGGACCTACCGGCCAACCCCTTCGTCCATAGCATCTACTTCCATGGTTCCAGCCTGGGGCTGGGTTGGTATGGCGAAAGGGAAATGGCGCCCGAGGCGTGGCTGGAGCGGGCAAGGAGGCAACTGGCGGACCTGCGGGCCCACGGCATGAACGCGGCGGGCAACTATACGCCCGTCACCATCACGACGAAGGGCGACGAGCTAGGCTTCGACCTGGAGAACCTGCGCCGGTCCGTGGCCTTGCACAAAGAAGCAGGGCTGACGAGCTGGGTGGTGCTGAACCTGCAGTACTCAAAGGTCGACGGGCGGCAACTGCACCCCGCCCTGGGCCCATCGTTCTACAAGACCTTCACGGAGCTCGTGGCACAGGTGGAGGAGTTGGCCCAGGAGGGTGGCTGGCCGCCGGTGGCCTATTATGGTGTGGACGAACCCATGCGCAAGAGCCCCGCCGACGCCTTGAAGTACTACGGCTTCGAAGACGCCATTGACGTTTGCCGGCGGTGGTTCGAGGCGATCCGCGAAGGAGGCGGGCGCTGTACCGCCGCGGTGTACCACAGCGAGAACGGCGGCTGGCCCATCCTGGGCCCTCTGTGCGATGTGCCGATCTACAGCCTTGGCTCGATATACCCGGCGCTGCGGCGCGATGACCTGGTGCGCGAGACGCAGCAGCGACCTGGGGGGCAGTCGTGGTACTACTGGCAGTGCTGGAAGGAGAACCCCCTGGAGAACCGGCTCTTGGCGGGGCTGTACCTGTGCAAGTCGGGTCTCACCGGTGTGATGCCTTGGGACTACATGGGCTGGTCGGGGGAGCCGTATGATGACTTCGACACCGGTGTCAAGGATATGTGCACCGCCTACCCCTCCCGGGAGGGTCCTGTGCCGACTCTGGCGTGGGAGGCCTTCCGCGAGGGGGTGGATGACTGCCGCTACTACGCCCTGGCGAAGGACCGGCCCGGGGCCCAGGCGGTGCTGGACAGCCTTTCGCTGTCCAACTCACACAACTGCGCGGCCCTAACCGCGCGGGATGTCGATGCCTTGAGACAGAAGCTGGTAGATCTGGCCCTGGCGGGGCGATAGGCGGCGGCTGTCTTGTCCCGCGGGGCGACCTGACATGGCAGGTACGCTCCGGGCTTGCGGCCAATCTTCCGCCGACGCGACTGGTAATGAAGACCGCGTGGGGAGGCCCCCATTGTCCACCTTCACCCTCGAGACTGCCCTGGATGTGCTCACCTTCGACCGAAACTCGGGACGCCTGGTGTCCATGGCCCCGAAGTACGCCCCCGGGACGGAACTGATCGCCTCCAGGCCAGATGACCCTGCATTCGTGCTGCAGTATCTGGATGAGAATCGCGAATACCGGCAGGTGTCCTCACGGTCGGCGGCCGCTGTTCGCCTCACCGAGGGGCCGTCGGGTGATGGGCGCGAGCTGCGGATGGAGTTCGAGCGCCTGGGCGGGCTGGAGTTGAATGTGACCGTCAGCGTGCTGGCCTCGGCCTCCGATTCGGCCAGCCGGTGGCGCTGTCGCCTGAGCAATGGCGCGGGGCTGCGGGTGGTGGACATCCAGTACCCCTTCATCGTGGCGTCGTGCGCGGAGGAAGCGGCCCTGCTTCAGCCGGCGGGCTTTGGCGAGCTGATCGAGGGCCCGGCGCTGGAGAGCCTGCGAAGCGACGAGCCCCGTCGCTGGCAGCTCATCCCCGAGAACGGCAACTCGCCCCACTACCCCGGGCGCTCCTTTGCCCAGTTCCTGGCACTTTGCGGCCCCCAAGCAGGGGTGTACATGGCGTGCGAGGACACCGAGGGGAACGTGAAGCTGCTGCAGGGCCTGAGGCGTGAGGCGGGCCTCCGGCTGGGAGTGGCTCATGTGGGAGACTGGCCCGTCGCCGGTGAGCGACAACTCGAGTACCCCGTGGTCGTGCGCAGCTTCTCGGGCGATTGGTATGATGCGGCGGATATCTACCGCGATTGGAGCCTGCAGCAGAAGTGGGCCACCTCGCTGAGCCAACGCGCCGACGTCCCCCAGTGGCTGTTGGAATCGCCGCCCCACATCACGATTCGCCTGCAGGGCTATGTGGACGCCGGCCCGGCGCCGGCCATCGAGCAGTTTCTGCCCTACGAGAAATGCATTCCCCTGCTGGAGGGCATCGCCCAAGGTCTGGATTCGCCCCTCGTGGCGGTGCTGATGTCCTGGGAGCGCGGAGGGCCGTGGGTGTACCCTGATTGCTTCCCTCCGGTGGGTGGCGACGAGTCCATGGCCCGGTTCACGCAGATGGCTCGGCAGCGGGGATGGCACGTGGGGTCATTCTGCAATGGAACTCGCTGGGTGATGAAGCACCTGTTCAACGGCTACGACGGGGCGGAGTACTTCGAGCAACGCGACGGCGCCCAGAGCGTCTGTGTGAAGCACGATGGAGAGCTATGGGGTGAGGGCTGGGACGCAAGTTGGCGGCCCAGCTACATCTGCTGCATGGCCCAGCAACTCACCCGGGACATCGCCGTCGAGTTCGTGGACCGGCTCATCGGCTGGGGCATGGAATCCATCCAGTACTTCGACCAGAACTGCAGCGCTGCCACTTTCCCATGCTTCTCCGACCAGCATGGCCATCCGCCGATTCCGGGCAAATGGATGGCCGAGGCCATGGAGCGGATGATCGCGGACTTCCGGCGACTGGCCGAGGATGCCGGGGAGGCCGGGGTCATCCAGTCCACCGAGAACCCGTGCAATGAGTATTGCCTGCAGTTGTTCCAGCAATGCGATGTGAGGGTCAGCCCGCCCTCGTGCGGAGTGGGCAGCTTCGTCCCCGTGTACCACTATCTGTTCCACGAATGCCAGATCATGCACGGGATGATGAGCACCGGTCCCGAGCCCTTCTCCATTCCCGTGCGAACTGCCTGGAACGGGGTGCTGGGCGAGGTCGCCGGCGCCGTCATGGCCGGTGACGGAAGCCTGATCAACCGCGAGACCTTCAACTGGGAATCCTGGGAGCCGAAGGTAGGCAGCCAACAGGATGCCCTGGCGATGATCCGCGCCGTGACCGGCATGCGCAAAGGCCCGGGACGGGAGTTCCTCGTCTATGGAAGAATGCAGCGCCCGGCCACCGTCGAGGGCGTCGAGACACTGCAGTGGGAGCACGGCGGTCGCCAACACGCGGTGCCCGCGGTGGCCCATGCTGCGTGGCAGGCGCCCGACGGCCGCCACGGCGTTGTGTTGGCCAACTGGACGACACAAGAGCGCATCGTGCGGGTGCGCGATGAGCGCCTGAAGGGTGCGCCGAGCATCCATATATGCGCTTCGGGCGCAGTCACCGAGAGCACTGCCGGTAAGGCCGACGGCGCTCAGGTGACGCTGCCTGCGCTGAGCTTTGGGTTGGTGACACAGGGGGCGTCGGGTCCGGGCCACGACGCGTGACGGCGCGCCGCGCTTCCCCTCTGTGCGGTGGAGGAACGCGCGGTCTTAGGCGGCGCTTCGCCATGCTCACGGACCCTTTGCGTTCCGGCTCAGGAGGCTGTACCATCGCCGTGTCCGCGGAAGAGCAAATGAAGCGGCCATGAGGCCCTACCCACCGCCTGGAGGTGTGCCGCCATGGCTTTGCGCCTGGCACTGATAGCGCTTGTTGTCCCTGCATCAATCGCCATTGTATCCGCACAAGAAGGAGCCCCCGACATGTGGAAGGTAGGCATCGCCAGCACTGTCATCACCCCCCAGGAGCCCATGTGGCTGTCAGGCTACGGATCCGCGCGACTGTCTGAGGGAACGCGC
>Ga0272441_10006686_pt1 | contig 19141 bp, 18 predicted proteins | sample SSMProp6N_FD_193582 | JGI IMG/M metagenome (GOLD analysis project Ga0272441, IMG submission 193582) | Marine sediment archaeal communities from Little Sippewissett salt marsh, Falmouth, MA, United States - SSM-Prop-6N | ecosystem: Environmental > Aquatic > Marine > Wetlands > Sediment ... | reverse complement strand
GCTGCTGAGGCGCCGGCGGGCCTGAGCCGCCCGCGGGCCGGGGCGGCGGTGCGCCGCAACGGCCGGCGATACGACACGCCCGCCACTGGCCGGAAGGCCCTCCGGACCCACCGTCTTGGCCACAAAAGGCCTTGACGAATCAGACGTATTTTGGTATAAATGTCGATGTGTTGAGGGAAAACCGGCGCCGCGCGTTTCTTTCGTGGCGCTGCCTTGACGGGGTGTGAGTTTTTCCCCAAGCGCTGGTCCTCAATCTGCCCGAAGCGTTGTGCAGTGCGGTGCAGAGATCCTGTCGCAACGGGGTCCTGAGTTTTTCCCCGAGCGGCGGTTGTGCCGATTTCTTGGCCTCTGTGGCTGTCAAAGAGCGGTGCAACATGCGTGGAAGGAGGTGGTGAAAGCGGGACGGGGCGGAGTGCACTCGATATTGTCAAACGGATGCCCAGTGAAAGCAGGCGAGTCTTTTTGCAGGGGCCTCCGGGATACCAATGGGCTGGTGCCATAAGTGCTGGTGACTCGTAGGCGAGTATGGCACACAATGCAGGAGGGCAGACAGATGAAGAATTTGGCTGTAGCAGGGCTGGTACTGTTGTTCGTGGCATCCAGCGGTGCGATGGCGTACGTCGTCACGCTGGACGCGGATCGCGACAGCGAGCTGTGTAACACCGACTCCAACAAGGGGTTGGGCGGCAAGTACTATTGTCCCGCAAATGTGCTGATGAGCTGGGACCTCAGCGGCGTCACCTTGGGCCCCGGCGAGTACGTGGCGTCGGGCAAACTGACGCTCTTCAACAGCACCGGCGGACCCAGTAACTACAACTATGACGTAGTGGCCTATCCCTTGGTCAAGACCTGGGGAGAAGGCATCGGCATCCCGGTGGACGGCTACGGCGGCGAGGGCTGGCCCTGGGGTCCCGTCAGTGTGGGTGATTCCACCTACACGTACCAGATCGTCAGCCAGGTTGTCGCCGACCCGAACTACCAGTTCGTGGCCAGCGCGGGCACCCCCTGGGCGGGGCTAGGCGCCACGGGCGCTGCCGACTCCGACCAGACCAGGCCCCTCGTTCAGTCCAACTTGGCTGGCGGCCCTGTATCAGGCGCGGGAGCGTCCCTCGGGAGTCTGCCGCTGACGGCCGCCGGCTGCGGCGTCGTCGAAGACTGGATCAACCTTGGCCTGGCCAACAACGGCGTGGTGATGATCTTCACCGACCTTGGCGGCAGCGTGCTGCACCTGGGCACGCGCGAGACCGCGGGTGCGCCCCCGGGACCGGGCGTCGCCGCCGCGGAGCTGGAGCTGACCATCGTTCCCGAGCCGGCGAGCATGCTGCTGCTGCTCGGCGGGATCGCCGCGGTCGTCCGTCGTCGGAAGCGGTAGGCGGACCCCCACGGGCAGGCCATCCGCCAACGGATGGTACGTGACGGCCTCGCTGTCGCGAGGCCCGGAGTAGAGGATGTATCCGCGCCCCGGTCGGCTCGTTTGCACGACCCGGCCGGGGCGCCCCTTGCGCGCGGGGGGATGGTCCTTACGTCTCTCGGTCCAGCAGAACCTTCTCCAAGACCGACTGCGCGCGCTTGAGCGTGCCGTCCGCCAGCGACCCCAGCCGGCGGGCGATAATGCGGCGGTCGCACGTGAAGATCTTGGCGACGTGAATCTCCGACGTGCCCTTGAGATTGGTGGGAAGAAACTCCATGGTGCCTTCAACGACACGCACGATGGTCTCTGTGTCCGGAGAAGTGCGTGAACTGAGCGCGCAGATGATGACGTCGGCGGACCCGGTCAACTCCGCCAAATCGCGCAACACAAGAACAGGGCGAACCTTGGACCCGGACAAGTCTGTGAAAGGGAACCGCGCCAGGACGATTTCCCCCGGCTCGAACGTCGCGGTTTCGCTCATACGCCCCGTCCGTCCTCCAGGCTGTAGATGTCCTCTTTCGGATGCTCGAGAAACTGGAAGGTTCCACTTTGCGCCGCGGCGGCGGCCAGTTCAGTATCCGTGAGCGACCTTGCCCCACGATGAATCCCCGTCATCGGCGCATGCACGGTCACCGACCACTCGACGGTCTTGCCTGGAATCCTGGCCACGGATGGCTCGGTTGCCGTCGTCACTTGCCTGCCTCCTGAACGGGGCCGACATTGAATTTGCGCTCGACAACAAGCGCCTCATCGACCATCAACTGTAAGACGTGTAGCCCTCGCTTCTCAAGCAGAACAACCGGTAGCCTCATCACGACTTCCAGTACCTGCAACGGGTCCTCAAACTCGAGATCTCCATGGGACTCGAAAAGCACGCGATCGGTCTCTGCATGCACCAGGCGCAGCAGGCCCTTATACTTGCCCTTCCCATCCGTGAGGGCCAGGAAAATGGCCATGCTCGGGTGGACCGCCGGAAGGGAGGGGGCCTGGATATTACTGAAGGTCCCGACAATCACGTGCTTGCCCGTCTCCCGGTCCGTAATAATCTGATCGCAGAGGATCATCGCCAGTGCGGTGGGCGGCGGCTTCTTGCCCTTGGATCGCTTGCTCACGGCGCTATTCCTCAACTGAGCGAAGAGGTCCGGTTCGGAGTGACCGCGCACGGCGCGCGTCCCTAACAATTATGCTAGCCTCTGTTCTCGGGACTGTCAACATGTCAAATAGTAGGGGCAGTATGTCAGAATGCCCGTCCGGGTCTGGCCCCCTCAGTACCGCGCGCGGCGGGTGGGCATCTTCGGCCTGACGCGGTTGACGAAGAAGTAGCGCAGGGCGTCGATAAAGTGGTCCGGGCCGTCCTTGACCGGCGTGTCGGCGTCGCCGGCGGCGCCGGGCGGGGGGTAGTGGTAGGTTTTGAAGGCGCCGATGAGTTGCCGGCAAGCGGAGGCGATCTTGAGCCTCGCCGGGCCATCGGCAGGGGCCAGGGCGGCGCGGATCAACTCCAGTCCTTCGGCGACGCCGGACGGGCGGGACGCGCACGCGATGCCCGCCGCCGCGAGCAGTTCGGTGCACGCCGGTCCCCCGGCCGCGCTGCGCGACCGCCCGGCGGGGTCCACGTAGGTCATCTGCGGGCGTAAGCCCGGCGGGTCGCGCTGAAGGATTTCCCGCGCGTGCTGCGGCATCGACCGCCGGGCCTGGGCGTACTCGCCGATCACGTGGACCTGCCCGTCCGGCGACAGTTGCACCCACAGGCACACCAACGGTGCCGCGTAGCCAAAGTCGATCGCCCGGTACGTGGGCCAATCGGGCACGTGCGCCACGTCGGCAACGTGGACGGACGGATCAAACTCGCCGAAGACCAGGTGCTCGCGCCGGGCCCCGCGGCAGAGCATCTCGGCTTCCCACGCCGCCCGGCTCGAGCGGGCCTGGATCGCGATGGCGTCGTCGATGCGGAAGAAACCGTCCGCCCGCCGGGCCCGGCCGGCACAGTCGCGCGCCAACGGGCAGGTCCGGCAGTTGCGCCCCTCGCACCGCTCGATCACCTCCCACAGGCACCAGCGAACCAGCCCGAATCCGGCTTCGCCCCGGCGCGTCTGGGCGGTTTCCACCAAGCGGTCCATCAGCCCGCCCGGGCGGTGCATCGTGGACAGGACCTCGATGGATCCCCGCCCCGTGCCGCTCGACCGCGTGGTGAACTGGACCGCCCGCCAGATCTCCGGGTCGAACAGGTCCACCTCGTCGCAGCGGATGCGCTGAACGTGCTGGCCCCGCACTGCCCGCTGAGACTGGGCGAGCATGCGGATCTCCGACCCGTTTGCCAGGCGCACGCGGTCCCGCGTCATCGCCCCGTCCGCCAGCCCGGCGTGACGCGCCATCTGTCGGATGGTCTCACCCAAGCGGTCGGACTGGTCGAACGACCCGCCCAGGACGCGGATCGCCATCGGCGCCCGGAAGATGCCATCCAACAGCGTCGCGACAGCCGCCATCGTCGTCTTGCCTCCCCCGCGATTCGCCCAGACGACCAGGTCCTCGGCGTTGATGAAACTGCGCACCAGGTAGTCCAGCGGGCTGTCGTGGCCGGGGCAGACGCGCGCCCGCGGCACCCGCAGGCCAAACATGTGCTCGACGTACGCCGCCAAGTCGTCCGCCGTCCGCGGGGCCGGGCCGAAGTCTGCGCTCGGCTGGGTCATGTCACCGCCTTTGCATGCCGGCGCCGGCGCCGACGCTCGGCGAGGTAATAGTGGTATCCGGCCCCGTTGCCGAACCGCCCGTACGCCGTCATGCCCGCCCGCTCGAAGAACGGGTGAACCGCCCCCATCGCCGCCAGGGCCTCGACCCGTCCGGTGGCCGCGGTCCGCAGCGCGTGGCGGACCAGCCGGACCGCCAGCCCGCACCCGCGAAAGATCGGATGGACGATCACGCGCGAGACGCACTCCATCTCGGCGTTGAGGCGCCGCGTGCCCGCCCGGCGATTCGGACGGAGGTACCGCCCCCCGGTGGCGACGTTCCGCCCGCGGCAGTTGAGTACCGGAGGAGAGACAATCAGCACCGCCGCGGTTCGCGGGTCGCCCGCCCGCCGTCGCTTGGACGGAACGCGGACCGCCCAAATCCGCTTGATCGCCGCCGGGCGGCGGGCGCGATAGTGGAACTGCCCGAGCCCGTGGTAGTCGTCCATCGCCCCGCGGACGATGCGCCAACCGGCCGCCGCTCTGACCCCCCGCGGCGACGACGCGACGTGCGGGCCCGTGCCCTCGATCAGGCGCGCCGGCTCGGCCAACGGTTTGACCACCACACGGTCCGGCGCCAGGGCGTCGAGCAATTCCACCCGCGGCGTCGAGACAATCATCCCCAGCGGCTGCCCGAACGCCTCGGCGGCGTTCGAGACGAGTTTGCGGACCTGTGCGGCGAGGACTTCGGCCGTCGTGCGGTCCAGCGAGGCGGCGAACTCGTCCGCCAGCACCAGCCCGGGCCGGCGCGATCCCACCGCCCGCCACACCGCCACCGCCAACGCCAAGCGGTACAACTGCCCGCCCGACAGGCACCGCGCGGGCGCCACCAGCGCCGCCGCCTCGGCCAGGCCGCAGTACGACAGCACCCGGAGCCGATCGCGCAGGCCTTTGTCGGTTATACGCCCGCGATGATCGAGGCCGGTCAGGGCTGATTGCCTCCGGCCTGTCGGCTTGATGCACATAGTCAGGCACGAAACGGCCGGGGTCGGGCTGCGCGCCAGGCGAGCGATGCTCAGCCCGATCGCCCCGGGCACGCATCGCGCCGCTGCCCGCATCAACGTGGTCTTGCCGGCGCCGCTGGGCCCGATCACCGCCACCACCTCCCCGTCCGAGACGGGGAAGGTGAACTTCTCATAGAGGATCTCCTTGCCCGTCCGAAGCCCGAACAGATCCGCCACGGCCCGCGCCGCCCCGGCCGAGGCTATCCGGCGGGCCGCGCCCGCGCTGACCCGAACCGTCCAGCGCGGTCGGCTGGCCTTGCGTGTCTCTGGGCTGTCGGAGCATGGCTTGCTCATCACCCGGCCCGGATACTCCGGCCTCGATCGCGGCCACCCGGGGCGTGCGATTGGTCCACCTCAGGCAGCAGGCGCCCCTTTGCCGACAGAACGGCGTATCGCCGGCGGAGGCCTTCCATGATTCCCACCAGCCCGGCGATCTCGGCCAGTACGCGCCGCACCGTTTCAACCGACACGCTCATCTCCTGGGCCGTGCGACGCAGCGACCGCCCCTCAAAGATGTGGGTCTTCGCCACCTGGGTCTGGAGGCGATTCAGCAGGTGCATCGCGTGGGCAGAACCGGCGAACACCGGGGAGTTCATCCGCTCCACGAGTCGCTCCACGCGGTGCCGCACCTGCCGCGGCGTCACGCCCAGCATTCGCGCCATCGCCATGACCGGCTGGTGGGCGATCAGTGCCGCGTGGATCAGGTCCTGGTCCGTCTGTGCCAAGAAACCCGCACGCGACTCCAGCAACCCATCGTCGGCCAGGAACGGCGGATAATCGAACCTCACCAGCAGAGAGTGCCTCAACGTTCGCGGCATCTCCAATCCCTTCCATGCCTCGCCGGCATTGGCAAGATATGATGATTATATAACATTCCATGGCGGAGACAAGAGAAATGTTAGAAAAATTACAGACGAGCAAGGCAAAGGCAGACCGGTGACCAGGATAGACGTAAAATACTGTAAAGAAAAGGTTTGATTACACACCGCGCATGAACCGCATTCGGCTGAAGGCTGGAATGAGCCCGGGGATGAGGACATGATGGGACGCTTTGAAAACGCACTTTTTGGGGCTTGGGCATCTCTCGATATGAATGTTAAAAAACAGATTAAATTCCTGAAGTCGGTCTTGCCGATGAAGTTGCGTCGGCGTACAATGCGCGGCGAACCCGCCATGGGGCGTAATCGCCTGGCCGCATGTCGGACCCCGGCGCCGGGGGCAGTAGCCGGTAGCCAGTCCGGGCAGGTTGATTGGTCCTGGCTACAGGCTACAGGCCTGACGACCTGCCTTCGGGGGCGGGGCGCGGAGCAAAGGAACAGGCCGTGAGTCTCGGAAAGATCATTCGCCAGCGGCGCGAGGAGCGGAAACTCACGCAGGACCAAGTCGCCGAACGGGTCGGCATCAGCAAGCCGTACCTGTCCGGCATCGAGACCGACCGGGTCAAGAACCCGCCATCGGACGGGGTGCTGGAGCGCCTCGAGCAGGCGCTGGGCTTCGGCGACGACGATCTGCGGAAGATGGCGCACTTGGCGCGGACGCCTCCGGACGTCCGTCAGGAGAACGAGCGTCTGGCGGCGGAGGTGGAGAAACTCCGCGCGATGATCAGTCGGGCCAGCGCGGCCGGCGGGGGCGAGGCGGTCTTGGCGGAGATCGCCGGGCGGCTTAAGGCGATGACGGCCGCCGCGGGCGCGCCGCCGACCATTTCCGCCGGTCGGGCCGTGCCGATCATCAACCGCGTCGCCGCGGGGTATCCCCATCACTTCACCGACCTGGACTATCCGCCCTCAATCGCCGACCAGTACGTGCGCTGCCCGGACGTTCACGACCCCCAGGCTTTTGCCGCCCGCGTCGTGGGCGACTCGATGTCGCCCAAGTACCGCCCCGGGGACTTGGTGATCTTTGCGCCCAACGCGCCCGTCCGGGACGGGGATGACTGCTTCGTGCGTTTCGCCTCTGACCACTCGACGACTTTCAAGCGGTTCGGCGCGGCCGACGGCGGGCGGGTTCGACTGGAGCCACTCAACGACGCCTACGAGGCCGAGGAGTACGGCCGCGAGGACATCGACGGCCTCTGGCCGGCGGTCATGCGGGTCGAGGCTCTGCGATAGGCCGCTGGCTCGCCGGATGCGGCGGCACCGGGGGCGCCGCCCGGGTCGTCCGGCCGCTGATCCACGCATTGAGCGGATGGAAGACGAACGGCACGAACACGGCGCGCAGGGGACAGAAAAGGTTCGTGTCATTCGTTCTGCGTTCGTGTAATTCGTGGAGTCGGTGAGCCTAGCACGCGGCGCGGGCCAGCCGGTGTCGAGGAGCCCGGACGATGGGACGGCAGGCGGTTCACGATGTGGACGTGTGTGTGGTCGGCGGGGGCATGGCGGGTCTGGCGGCGGCGCTGTCGGCCGCGCGGCGCGGGGCCGAGGTCGTCTGCATCCACGACCGCCCAGTCCTGGGCGGCAATGCATCGAGCGAGTGCCGCGTCCACATCTGCGGCGCCGACCGGCACAACAGCAACCCCAACGCCCGCGAGACCGGCGTCCTGGAGGAACTCCGACTGCGGAACCTCTCGGTGAATCCTCAGCAGTCCTTCAGCGTCTGGGATTCGGTTCTGTACGACGCCGTCCGGCGGCAGGAGGGCCTGAAGGTGCTGCTGAACTGCTCCGGCCAGGCGGCGGAAATGGATGGCCAACGGATCGCGTCGGTGGCCGCCTGGCAGGCGACCACGTACACGCGCCACGTCGTGCGGGCGAAGGTCTTCATCGATTGCAGCGGCGACGGGATTCTCGCGCCGCTGACGTCGGCGGCCTATCGCGTCGGGCGCGAGGGGCGTGACGAATTCGGCGAGTCGCTGGCGCCCGAAAAGCCTGACGCCGGGACGATGGGCATGACGCTGGCGTTTTCCGCCGTCGAGCACGACCGGCCGCACCCGTTCACCCCGCCGCCGTGGGCCCGGCGCTTCGACCGCTGCGAGGACCTGCCGGGCGGCTGGCGCGGCCATGGCTGGTGGCGCCTGGGCTACTGGTGGGTCGAACTGGGCGGCATGGACGACAGCATCCACGACACCGAGAGGGTCCGGGACGACCTGCTGGCGGTCTTGTTCGGCGTGTGGGACCACATCAAGAACCGCTGCGACCACCACCGCGACGCCGCCGCCCACTGGGCGCTGGACTGGGTGCAGTTCTTGCCGGCCAAGCGCGAGTCGCGCCGATACGTCGGGCGACACGTCCTGACCCAGCAGGACGTCTTGAGCGGCGGGACGTTCCCCGACGCGGTCGCCTACGGCGGCTGGACGATCGACGAGCACCCGCCGGTGGGGGTCCGTTGCGCCGAGTTCGGCCTCGAGCCGGCCTACCACGCCGCCCCGCCGCTGTACGGCATTCCGTACGGGGCCTTGGTATCGCGGGACGTGGCGAACCTGATGTTTGCCGGGCGGTGCGCCAGTTGCACGCATATCGCGATGAGTTCGACGCGGGTGATGGGCACAGCCTGCTCGATGGGCCAGGCGGCGGGCACGGCCGCGGCATTGGCGGTCCGGCACGGGGCCGACCCCCTCGGCGTCGAGGACCGCATCGACGAACTCCAGCAGGCCCTTCTGGCCGACGACGCCTATCTGCCGGGCGTCCGCCAGCGGTTCAACGACGCCACGGTTCACGCCGACTACCGTGCCTCGGCCGGTGATCCGGGCTCGCTGCGCGACGGGGTCAACCGTCCCGTCGGTGACGACGACCACGCCTGGGGCGCCCCCGTCGGCGCGACGTTGGAGATTCACCTGGCCGAACCGGCGGTCGTGCGGCGCCTGGTCCTCGTCGCCGACAGCAGCCTGCACCTGGAGATCCAGATGAGTTTCTGGCAGGCGGACGACCAGTTGACGGCCCCCCCGGCATCATTGCTGAAGGCCGCGAGCGTCGAAGTCCTTGCCGACGGGTGCTGGCGGGCGTCCGGAGGCATCCGCGACAACGATCAGCGCCTGATCCGCGTCCCGATTGGGCGGCGCGTCCAGGCCGTCCGCATCCGCCTGGATGAGACCTGGGGCGCCGACCCGACGCGCCTGTTCGCCGCCTACGTGGAATGAAGGCCTTTCCGTAACCGGGCCGACCCGCGGGGCGGTCGGGCGAACCGGGCGCCGGGGGCGAGCGTATAAACGGTATCGCGTGACACGTTGCGGGAGGAATGCTCGTGAAACACCACGCCAACGGTCGGCCCATCGGCAAGTGCAAGGGATGCTGCCTAACCTCCGCCGGATCTGCGCGGCCGGGCTGGAGCCCAAGACCGTCTGGAGCCGCGGACGCTGCAAGAGGTACAACGACCAAGCCCTCCTGGCCGCCTCCGCCCGGCCTGATCCGCCCGTCGGCGCCAAAGCCGCCAAGAACCGGCGGCGGCGCAAGGCCATCCAAGAGCACACCGAGCCGCACCATAACGGCGTCGCGCCGCCGGCCCACCTGACGCTCAGGGGGCCTGGTCGGCCATGAGCATCTGAATCTCCTCGGCGGTCGGCATCGAAGGCTGGGCGCCGAACTTCGTGCACGCCAGCGCCCCGGCGGCGTTGGCGATCCGCGCCGCGTCGGTCAGCGGCAGGCCGCGCGCGATCCCCACCGCCAGCGACGCGGTGAACGCGTCTCCGGCGGCGGTAGTGTCCACGATGTCCACCTTGTAGGCGCCGACGCGGGCGATTTCCCCCTCGGCCGTCAGGACCAGCGCCCCGCGAGCGCCGCGTTTCAGAATCGCGGCCTGGGCCCCGCGGGCGATCAGGTCGGAAGCGACGAGTTTGTCCACGCGCTCGTCGCCCTCGGCGGCGTGCTTGCCGGTGATGATCTCGGCCTCGGAGACGTTGGGGCTGATCACGTCCACGTGGCACAGTTCCGCCGGCAGGGACTTCGGCGCCGGGGCCGGGTCCAGCACCACCTTGCACCCGTGCTGGGCCGCCAAGTGCTTGGCCGCCTGAACCGTCGGCAGCGGCAGTTCCAGTTGCAGGAGGACCACGTCGGCGGCGTCGAACAGGTCGGCGCGGTGGTACACGTCGTCGGGGGTGACGCGGTGGTTGGCGCCGGAGGCGACGACGATGGAATTCTCCCCGTTGGCGTCCACGATGATCAGGGCCACGCCGGTGGGGGCGTCGGCGGTGAGAAGGACGTTGTCGCAGTCGATCCCATCGGCCTTCATGCCGGCCAGGAGTTTCTCGCCGAACGCATCGTCCCCGACGCGCCCGAGAAACACGCACCGGGCGCCCTGGCGGGCGACGGCGACGGCCTGGTTGGCGCCCTTGCCGCCCGGGGCGGTGGCGAAGCCCTCTCCCAGCACGGTCTCGCCCGGCCCCGGCATGTGCGGCGCCCGAACGACCAGGTCCATGTTGATCGATCCGACCACGAGAATGGCGGGCTCGTCGGTCATGTTCGGCGTCCTTCCTTGGGTTCTTGCCTTCGACAGGCCATCAGAACAGACTACCAGTCGGCGGGCGCGAAGTCATGCATTTGCGCCCGCCGGCCGGCTGGCGCCAAACGGCCCTTTACCTACCCGCCCGTCCAGGCCGATGATACAATGGCACGCAGCGAGGAACATCGTGATGCCAAGCCGTGGCCCAACCCGAGGCGCGCCCCGTTCCGACTGGGCCTGCCCGTTCTGCGGAGCCCGGGTCGCCCTGTCCGCCCAGCGGTGCGAGCAGTGCAAGCTGCCTCTGGACGACCGGACCCGCCGCTCGCTGGAGCGCCTGATGGGTCCGTGGTTTGTCCTGGACCCCGGCAACCCGTCGGCCCCGGGAGTGACGTGGAAGAAGTTCTGCGCCCTGATCGACCGCGGCAGGATCACGCCGACGTCGATCGTCCGGGGCCCGGCCACCAAGGGCCTGTGGCGTCTGGCCGAGGACGCCCCCTCCGTGGCGACGCGCCTGGGGCTTTGCTGGTCCTGTCACGCTGCGGCGACCGAGCCTGGGGCCGCCCGCTGCGCCCACTGCGGCGCCACCCTGGAAGGCGCCCTGGACTGGCCCGGACAAACCGAAGCCGGGGCCGCACCCGACGACGGGATCGCCGATCCGTCCGACTCTATCGCGGACTTGGTGCTGGCCGGATCGGGCCAACAGGCCAGGCCGGCGGGCAACTGGGCCGCCGCGGGATACCGGCCAAGGCGCAGCCCCGTGGTGACCTTCTTGGCCCTGATCGTCCTGTCGGGCCTTTGCGGGGGCATGGCCTACACCGTCTATCACATGTTCGACCAGTTCCACCTCGCCGACCAGCCCACCGACCCGGACACGCCGCAGACGATCCACGGCGGCGGCAAGCACCCCGGCGGCGGGGCCGACGACGGCGCCGCCCCGCCCGCTCATCCCGGCGCCGTTCCCGGAGAACTGTTTCCAGGCGTGCGCCATGAATCCGGGCATCCCCGATCGCGGGTCGCGCCACGGACGCCTCCGCCTGTCAGGACCCGCCCGAAGCCTGTCCGGACCAAGCCGGCGCCCAAGCCGGCCAACCTGCCTGCCGGCAGGCAGGGACGCTCCGCCACGCGGGCAGCGGCGACGACCGCCCCGGCCGCCGGGGACCTGGCCAAGCAGCGCCAACTGACCGCCGCCCTGTTCGCCCAGGCCCAGGCCGCCAAGGCCAAGGGCGATCTGATGGAAGCCCAGGTGATCCTGGTCAAGATGCTCAACCGGCACGACCGGCTCGCATGGCCGCCGGGCGCCGTCGGAATGCTCGAGGAGGTTCAGCAGAAGATCCGCGACGGCCGCGCCGCGCCCGCCCCGGCCGAACTGACCCGACAGGCCGACGCCGCCAAGGCTCTGTTCGAGAAGGCGTCCGGACTGATCGACCGCAGCGAGTACGTCGCCGCCCAGGACGTCCTGCTGAAAATCCTGAATACCTATCATCCCAAGGCCTGGCCGGCGGGCGCGATGCCCGCGTTCCGGAAGGTCCAGAAGGCCCTGGGCGGGCCGACGACATCCAAGCCCGCGTTTTTCGAAAACCAAGCCGACGAGTAACCCGCCACCTCGACGGATTCGGGGGTGTCGTGGTTTGCTTCCAATGGGCAGACACGTTGAGCGCTGACTATGGGTCCTCTCGCCAGCCGCCCGGGGGCAGGCCGCGAGGGTCCTCGTCGCGGGGCGTCACGTCGGAGGTGGTCGCGAGGAATCGCAGGAGGCGAGCCTCCAGTTCGCGTCGGGTCCCGGCGGCCTCGGGACGGTCGTAGAGGTTCGTCAGTTCACGCGGGTCGGCGCGCAGGTCGTACAACTCTCCCACGTCGGCTGTCCGCCAGATGAGTTTGTGCGTCGCGGTGCGGACCATGACCGACCGGCAGACGCTGTCGGGGTGGGTCTGCTGGAGGCGGCACTTCTGGTAGTAGATATTGTCGGGCCCCATGCCGCGGTGGTCGCCTTCGTCCCGCCCTTCGAAGCAGTGGGGTTCGTGCCGGTCGTAGCCGCCTTCGGCAAAGGCCGCGCGGGTGGCGTCGCCGCCGGCGCCGCCCAGTTGCGGCAGGAGGGATCGGGCGAAGTGGGTGTGCGCGGCCTCGACCCCCGCGAGGTCCAGGACCGTCGCCATGACATCGAACAGTTCGACTGGGGTGTCCACGGCGTGCCCGGCCGCCAGCCGGCGCCCGCGCGGCGGACGGATCACCAGCGGCACGCGCAGGATGCAGTCGTCCAAGGCCGACGGCCACTTCTCCACCAGCCCATACTCGCCCGCCCAGTCCCCGTGATCGGCAAAGAACAGCACGCAGGTGTCCTCGGCCAGTCCGGTCTCGTCCAGGGCCTTGAGCAATTCACCCAGGAGGAAATCGACATAGCCGATCATGCCGAGGTAAACGGCCGCGATGCGGCGCAAGTCGTCCTCGCCGAGACGGTCGAGCCGGCGGGTCCGGCGAATGAGGCTGTGGAACATGGGTTTGTCCGCCAGTTCGGCCGGTCGCGGGGCCGGGACGTCCGCGGGGGCATACATGTCGTGCCACGGGTGCGGGGCCGAGTAAGCCGGGTGCGGCAGCGTCAGCGGCAGGTACAGCATGAACGGGTCGGCCGGGCCGCTGCGGAGGTAGTCGATTCCCCGCCGGACGCATTGGGCGTCGCCGGTCTCCCACGCCCCGCCCGCGAACGGGGCGTTGAGGAAACTGTCGTAGTGCGCATCCGACGCGTCGGCCGCCAGGCGCGGCCCGACGTTGGGGCGATCGGGCGCGATGGCCTCGGTGACCGACGAAGCGAAACTCGCCTCGGCCAGCAGGTCGTTCTTGCCGTACCACCGCACGTCGTAGCCGGCCGACTTCAGCGAGCGGAACAGGTTCGGCTCGTGCGGGCGCAGCAGGTGCCAGAGGGTTCGGTGACCGGCCACGTGGGGGTACCAGCCGGTGAACAGGCTGCATCGGCTGGGCGTGCAGACGGGGTGCTGGGCGTAGGCGGCGTCGAAGCGGGTGCCCTCGGCCGCGAGGCGGTCGAGATTGGGCGTCGGCGACAACGGGTGCCCGAAACACCCGGCGCAGTCCGCCCGCATCTCGTCGGGCATGAAGATCACGAAGTTGGTCGGCACGGTCTGGCCATTGTAGTCTCTGCGGCGGGTAAGTCCATCGTCGTATCGGCCGGCCGGTTGCACGCCGGCGGGCGCGGGCGTACGATAGCGCCGCGCGGGCGGCGGCGGCGCGGCCGCGGGCAGGGAGAGACCCAATGGCGCTGAACCGTCGAACGGACGTATTGATCTTGTTGGCTTTGACCCTGGCCGCGGGCTGTTCGGCGTGCCGGCGCGATGAGGCGACGACGCAACCGGCCCGCGCCGCGCGAGCCGCGGCGTCGGCTTCGGCGCCCGCCGGCGGGGACGTCTGGGTCGTTGGGCAGCCTTACGCCTGCCGCCGGGCGCGCGGGCCCATCACCATCGACGCCGCCGATCACCCCGACCAGTGGGCTCACGCGATGGTCATTAAGGACTTCAAGGTCCCCGGGGCCAATCCGCCCGCCAAGAGCCGCACGACCGCGCGGATGCTGTGGGACGACAAGAACCTCTACCTTCACGCCGTGGCCGAGGACGTCGATCTCCGCGCGACGCTGAAGGGCGTCACGGCGCGCCTCTGGACCGAGGACGTGGTGGAACTGTTCCTCAAGCCCCCCGGCGACGGCGGCGGCTACTACGAGTTCGAGGTCAACCCGATCAACGCCCTGCTGGACCTGGAGATTCCCATCGGCCGGCACACACGGTTCGAGTCGCGGGCCCAGTGGGACTCGGGCGCGCGGTCGGCCGTCGCCGTCAAGGGCACCATCGAAAGGCCCGACGATAAGGACGTCTCCTTCACCGTCGTGGTGGCGATCCCGTGGACGCATTTCAACTTCGCCCCCGACCGCCCGCCCAAGCCCGGCCAGACGTGGAAATTCATCCTCGCCCGCTGCGACCTGTCCAAGGCCTACGCCGGCGGGCAGGAACTGTCCACCTGCGTGCCGCTGCCCAAGCCGGATTTCCACATGTATAAGACCTATCCGCAGATCCGTTTTGATAAGTAGTCGTCAGGTGCGATGGCGATGAGACTGCCGGACATGCTGGCCGCGACGCGACGGGGCGCCCGATGGGCGCTGTGGCCGGCGCTGTTGCTGGCGGTCGCGTGCGGTGGCGGTTGCCGGCGGATCGAGGAACCCCCCGCCAGTGGGCCCGCGACGCGTCCCGGCGCGACCAGGTCGGCCACAAGCCGCGCCGTCGCATCGCCCCCGCCCAGGCTGGTCCCGACCGTCCGCTGGGACCCGGCAGAGGCCTACCTTTGCCGCCGGGCCAAGGGCCCCATCACCATCGACCGGGCCGACCATCGGCGGCAGTGGCAGGACGCCGTGGTCATCGACCGCTTCCTCGAGCCGCGGACCCTCCGCCCGGCCACCAGCCGGACCGAAGCCCGCCTGCTGTGGGACGACCGCTGCCTCTACATCAAGGTCTTCGCCCACGACACCGACCTCCGCGCCAAATACACCCGCCGCACCGACCCGCTGTGGGAAGACGACGTGGTGGACATGTTCTTCAAGCCGACGGCCGCCAAGCCGTCCTACTACCAATTCCAGATCACGCCGATCAACACGGTGGGGGCCTACGAGGTCCCCCGGTCCGACCCCCGCCCGTCGCGGCAGCGCATGAGCGACTGGCCTCACGGGATTCGGTCGGCGGTGTACGCCTATGGCACCGTCAACGACCCGGCCAAACAGGACGGCTACTACCGCGCGGTCATGGCGATCCCGTGGAAGAACCTCCGCCTCCTCGGTGGCAAGGCCCCCAAGACCGGCGACACCTGGCGGTTTTCGATCTGCCGGTATGATTACTGGGACTACCCCACCAGCCCCGAGGAATACACCTCCGCACCGCTGAAGACCAACGACTTCCACCGCACCCAGGACTACACCGTTCTGAAGTTCGTCGACTGAGCCGGCGTCATCCCGCCGGGACGTTGCCGTGGCGAGGCCCGTCGGCCGAGGGCCCGCCGCGAAACCCGTGGACCCCCGCGCCGCCCGTAATAGGCTCAACTCGCCGGCCGGTCCCTGCCGAAGACATACCAGTCAGGGAGGACGCACATGATCGTTATGGACATGGACAACACCGTCGGACAGATGGATCGGCCGGCCGATGAGGACCTCCGCCGGCAGGCGCTTCAGCAGGCCCAGGCCGTCAGCGACTTGATCCGCCGCCTGGCCGCCCCGCCGGCGGGCCCAAAGGTCGTCGGCATCGTCCGCACGCTCGATGCCGCCCCTGCCCTCGCCCCAGAGCCGGTCATGGCGGTCTAATCAGTCTTCCACGATTTCGCCCTCGATGGCGTGGATAGCAGGACCTGTGTGGTGCCCCGAGCACCCCGCATGCTCCGAGCAGGTGGTTGCATAGGTTCTGTCAGTGGTGTAGTCTTACCCTGTTGGGGCGATCCCGGGCGGGTGTTGAGGGAAGTTGCCTGGGGGCCCCTTCGATTGCCGAATCGTAGGGGACATCATGGCGAATCTCGGGCCCTTCGGGATTCAACCTAGAAAGCGTCAAGGACGGTTATTCGGCGACGCACAAGCGTGGGTCCATGCGGAAGAAGACCTCGATGAAGCGCGTGGACGGGAACGGCAGATCCTTCTTGAGTCTCTTGGCTCTTTGGCAAACTCCGAGCTAGGATCTGTTGAGCAGCGAGTTGCTTACATTCTTCAACGCTACCCCGAAACGAGAGACGACCGAAGGTTGCTGGTTCTGCGCTATTGGTATCGGTACAACGCCGAGATCTTGGCCTCGTGGGAACCGGCGCAGGGGCGCGAATTGGACATCCTGCTGGCACTCGACAACTTCACGACTATCGACAGGATGGCTAGGCTCATCCAGAATACCCTCAAGCTGTATTCGGGAAATGAGAGGTACAAGAAGTTCAGAACCGAGAGACAACTCCAGTTCAGCAGGTACCTTGCCCAACAGACGACTGGCGTCCCAGAGATCAGGTTGTACCTAGACGAAACAGGTACGGACAGACAGTCAGGGTATGTCGCCGTAGCAGGCATTTGCGTTGTTGATGCGCGCCAGTACGAGAAGTTCTATGCCGCGCTTCGTATTTGGCGAGAGAACTTGAGGCGCCCCGCGGCCTTGCATGCGTCGGAAATAGTCGAGGATACCCAAGACCACCTTGCATTGGTGCGACAGATCGATGGTCTTAAGGGCGGTCTGCTTTTTGTGGGTCATGCCATAGAAACCCGAATCGCATCCAATGAGATGCTCGTGACGCTCTTCATGCAGTTGGCGCTAGACACCCTGCGTCACCTTGATAGCAACGGGTGTCTTACTGAACCCAAAGGGTTGGTTGTCGTCAAGGAGGCCGAAGAAGCCTTTGACAAGATCTACCGGTCAACGCTTGTGGAACAGCTTGAGGGGGCCCTCGCAACGGAGTTCACCAACCGTGTCTTTCTGAAGGACGTGTTCCCTTTGCCGAAAGGTAGAGAGGTCATGCTTGAACTGGCCGATCACATAGCCTTTGGGCTCCACAGGGGTCGATCTCCCCGGAGCAGACACCCGAAGGACTTGGTCGCAGACGCTGTACTGAATATGAGCGGACTCGACGACCCCCGAGAAAGAGGCGTCGTCTTCAAGCTACACCGTTAGAGCTGGAAACACCTGCAGGCGCTGCCCTGATCTTACTTAGATGTGCCGAACGACCTGCCTTCTTCCGCACTCTCGTGTCCGGTGGCGTCCTCCTGAAGGGGGATGCGGGTGCCTCACTCCGGGGCGATGCTTCTGCGCTCGTTGCCTCTCAGGCTCGCCCACGCGGGATCTCAGCAATGCTCATGTGTTGAAGAATCGCCTTTCCTCTCTTCCAGAGCCGGATTTCCACCCAGGTCGGGCCTTTACCAAGAAGCCCATTGTGGAGAAGGCGCGAATGAGAAGGGTTGTCCATTTGCAGGTCCAGCTCTCGTGTATTGAGATACAGATCGTATCTCGAGAACCTCCGACTCTGATAGCGGACGACGATCAGGAAATAGTGGAGCGACTTGCCATCCGTCTTGATAGAGAACCTCTTGGGGCTACCAAGATTAGTCACGCCGGGATCGCTTCTCTTTTCGCCGAAGGTCTTGATGCAGCAGAGACCTCGTCGCCCGTCGGGGAAGATGAAGGCCACGCGCTCCAAGTACCTGTCAGCGACCTTGGTGCCGAGGTTGACTTCCAAACCAACGGGACGACGCGAGGGCGATTCCAAGAGAAACCGACCAGCGATCAGGAAATCCGTCTTGAAGAGGAAGGCCTGTCTGAGCGTGGCAGAAACAAATCCCCCGGATCGTGAGTCATTGACAATCTGCAATCCCCCGCCCTCTTCAGCACGGAAAGCACCGTTCGCGTTCACTTGGAGGACAGAGGCCAGAGGCGCGAAGCGGGTGTAGTACCCGTAGTTCAGATTGAACAGGGCCGAGTGCGCCACAGCCCCATCACTGTCAGTGACTCTCGCTTGGACCAGATACAATCCGTGCGGGTACGCGGAACCCAAGAGAGGACGCGTGTCAAGACGCCCGATCAGCGCCCTTCCAGAATTCTGAGAGGTCCATGAGGCATGCCCGGTTCCCAAGATCCGAAGGCTTACCCCAGAGCTATCGTCTTGGTGGACCATCCGTCCAAAGGCGACCGTGACAGCGTCTCGGCGCAAGGGCAACTCGTCGACGGCTTGGATGCGCAGAGTCGGTGGTGCGCCGTAGACGCCCTTTCTCGGGAAACACCCCAGCGTCGCGTATCCGTCGGACGCGATCCGAATCGTGGGTGGATAATTGGTTCTCGCAATGGTGCTCGGCCATATCCATGCCCCCACGACCGTAGCAATGAATAGTATGTTCGCGATTACAGCGGTCGCCTTCCACAGGCGCCCCCCTTTGACAAGCCCCCGAAGCCCTGCAATCGCTCGCTTTGCACCAAGCGGTCTGCGCTTTGAGTCGCCACTGGGCGACGAAAGGTGCGCTGGGCGCCTCGGGTGCAGGATGCTGCAGGCGCAAACGCAACACCTACGCAACCTGTGGGTCGCCCCTCGCAGGAGGAGGGGCAATCTCTTGTGAGGAGAATACCAGGCCACTTGCGGGCCCTCCATGGACCGCGGTGGAAACCCAAGACAAGTCCCTGCGATACTTCTCAGGTTCCTCCGTAAACCTAAGTCCTACAAGTAACGAGATCAGTGCTTTCCGACATCTCCTTCATATCACTAATACAAGAATCGAGAACAGTCTATCCGGCGACGTTCGGCTCGTCAAGTCCCTATTCCTCGGAAACCCAAAGCACACTCTCACGCCCTCCTGCACACTCGGATCGAAAGCGTCAGTCTTCCACAATTTCGCCCTCGATGGCGTCGGGGTCGCTGGCCGTATCGGCGCTCGGGGCGGTGGAGAAGGTGAAGGCCTTTCCGGCGGCATCGACGTTGACGGCGTCGCCGTCGCGGACGTCGCCGGCGAGGATCTTTCCGGCCAGGGGGTTCTCGAGTTTCTGCTGGATCATCCGTTTCAGCGGCCTGGCGCCGAAGGTCGGGTCGTAGCCGAGTTCAGCCAGCAGGTCGCGGGCGGCGGGCGTCAGGATCAGGGCGATCTTCCG
>Ga0272441_10006685_pt1 | contig 19148 bp, 10 predicted proteins | sample SSMProp6N_FD_193582 | JGI IMG/M metagenome (GOLD analysis project Ga0272441, IMG submission 193582) | Marine sediment archaeal communities from Little Sippewissett salt marsh, Falmouth, MA, United States - SSM-Prop-6N | ecosystem: Environmental > Aquatic > Marine > Wetlands > Sediment ... | reverse complement strand
GAGTCCTTAACTAACTGTTAGATAGGAGTTTGGCTATGGATAAGCAAGTGTTTGCAGATCCGGGGACTGCCTACCGGGGTGTTACGTTGTGGATGCTGAACGATAAGCTGGAGCCGGATGAGATTTCCCGACAAATGAAGGGATTTGGCGACGCCGGATGGGGCGCGGTTATAACACGCACCTTTAACGGCCTGCGTACCGAGTATCTGAGCGAGGAATGGATGCAGATCCTTGAGGTGATCGTCACTCAGGCTGCTCAGCAGGATATGAAGGTCTGGTTTCAGGCAGGATATATGCCCAGCGCCATACCGAATCTGGACCCGGACGCGGCACACAGGATGATCACACGCAAAGGAAAGGCAGAAGAATTACGGGAAGATGAGAGGCCGCTGACAGAGGATGACCAATATGTCTATGTTGAGCGCAAGATAGGGCATGTGCTGGATTTGCTAAACCCTGAAGCTGTGGATGATTACCTGGAAAAAGCCTATGCTGAGACATGGTTGACGCGCTTTGGGCAGGAGTTTGGGCGGACAATTGAGGCGGTATGGGTAGATGAGCCGCATTTCCGGCCGCCGCTTTTGCCCTGGAGCACAGAACTGCCCGGAAGGTTTGAGGCGAAGTGGGGATACGCGATCACAGATCATCTACCCGCGCTCTTTGCAGAGCGGAGAGACTTTGAGAAAGTGCGTCACCATTACTGGCGACTGGTGAATGAGATGTTCCTGGAAGCCTACTTCGCGCGCGTGGCAGAATGGTGCAACGCACACCAGGTTCGATTCAGTGGGCATCTGATGGGAGAGGACACGCTCAATAACCAGATCGCCTGGACAGGCGCGGCCATGCCCTGCTATGAGTATATGCAGTTGCCGGGGATCGATCATCTTACCATGAGCCTGAATTGGCCTACAGGCAAGAAATTTATTTTGACTCCGAAGCAGTGTTCCAGCGCTTCGCACCAACTGGACAAAGACCTGATTCTTTCAGAAATGTACGCGGTAAGCTCCCAGGGAATGACCTTCGAGGATCGGAAGCAGATCGCAGAATGGCTTATGATTCTGGGCATTAACTACCGCTGTTATCACGGCTCCTTCTACTCGCTACGGGGGCGGCGTAAACGCATCTATCCGGTTCATCTTTCGCACCAGCAGCCCTGGTGGCCGGAGAACAAGATTATCGCTGATTACTATGCGAGGCTCTCCTACGCGCTCCGTCAGGGAGATTACAGTGCAGAAGTGATGGTGCTGCATCCTGTGGAATCGGTTTTCTGCATTTATGACACTCTCGCCATGGCGCGGCCCCACGACCGCACGCTGGAAAAGGAGGATGTAAAAGCTCTGGACACCCGCTTGGTTAACTTGTGCGATAATCTGCTTTGTATCCAGCGCAGCTTCGAGTTCGGCGATGAGACCCTTCTGGCCAAACATGGGGGAGTTGTCGGCGGCTGTATCAGGATGGGCAAAATGCTCTATAAGTCGGTGATCCTGCCGGATATGATTACCATCCGGTCATCTACGCTGGAATTGCTCAAGACCTTCGCTGCTGAGGGCGGCAAGATCATAGCTGCTGGTGAACTGCCCGAACGTATAGACGGCGAGCTTGACCACCATGTCAGGGAACTGGCGCATATAGTGGAAGAGATACCAAACGAGCGTGGCGCGCTGCAAGCGGCGTTGACGGATGCGATACCGGCGGATGCTGAGTTGATACCCACTGATGGGAGCGACGCGTCAAGTGTGTGGATACACCCGCGAACCCTTGATGATGGAAGGCTTTACTATCTCCACAACACCAGCCGGGAAGCTCCGGTAACGGCAGAACTCCGGATTCGCGGCACAGGCAGGCTGGAACTCTGGGATCCGCAGACCGGTGAAGTATCAGAAATCCCTCATCGGGCGGAGGATGGATGTACCATAGTTGCGCTTTCCTTCGCGCCGCTGGGTTCTTATCTGCTGGTGCTCCGGGAGAATGAGGAACCCCATGACGTGGAAGTCAGGAATGAATACGCTGCACGGGAGATAGCCGTATTCCAGAATTACCAGATGACGCGTCATGATCCGAACTCCCTTACCCTGGATTACTGCCGCTATCGCAAAGGCGAAGATGAGTGGAGTGATGTGCTGCCGGTTCTCACCGTTGCCGAAATTCTTGCGCGGGAGGATTATGAGGGTCAGTTATCTCTGCAATTCACTTTCCAGGCGGAAGCCGTGCCGTCGAATATCTGTCTTGTGATGGAAGACGCGGCCAACTATGAGATCTTGGTGAATGGACATTCTGTCAAATACGAGGGATTGCCATACTGGATTGACCGATCGTTTGATCCGGTGGACATAGCGAACGTGGTGGAACGTGGCAACAACGTCATCGAGTTGTCCATCCAATTCCGACCTCTGCCCAAAGTTCAGTTCTCCCTGGCGAGCCTATTTGAGAAGCTGGAGGGCGTAGAATTAGAATCCATATACCTGGTGGGTGATTTCGCGGTAAAGGGCAAGCGGTCTTCCGGGGAATCGCAGCCTCGATGTGCCCGGTTCAGCCCGGAATTTAGGATCACGTCGGAGCGACAGATTAATTCAGGTGACCTGGTCTCTGGAGGCTATCCTTTCTACGCTGGACGGGTTACCTTTACAGATACGGTTTTTCTGAAAGAGCCGGCAGAGGAAGAGCGGATAGTATTGGAACTGCCCGGCATAGATGCGGCTGCATTGGCAAAGATTCGTGTAAACGGGTCAGAAGCCGGCGCAATCATGTGGGCGCCTTATGAGATGGACATCACCTCGCTGGTGAAGTCCGGCAAAAACCAGATCGAGGTGGAACTCATCAGCACGCTACGCAATCTGTTGGGTCCTCACCACCGACCGTCAGGCGAGCCAGACAGTTGCTGGGGTACTGATTACACATTGCAGCCTGGCTGGCTGAAAAACAAAGAGGAACTGGCAGCGCGGTGGACGCATGACTACTTTTTCCTTAGCTTTGGCATGAGGGAAAGCTCGCGAATCAAGTATCTGAATGTTCAGGAAAGTTGATATGTCTACGGACATTTGAGTGAATTTGCATTTCGGGCGAGGCGTGCCTCGCCCCTACAATGCTCTGTCAAAATTGTAAATATTCTTTGGTTTGCCGGATTGTGGGCCGAACATTTTCTATGCAAATTCCGTCTAACTAATGTGTTATATTGTTCAAAATTATCTGACGTTGAGAAAATCAATTATGTGGAAATGCCATAGTATGCTGTTTTGATGCTGGATGCGCCAGGAGATCCAGCATTTTTGATGGCATACATTACTACTGCCGCGTGAATTGATGGCTCCAGACAACGCGAGTCGATTTTCATTCACAGGGCAGTATTGGTGTAAGAAAGGGCTTGAAATAGCACAAGGGATTTGGTAACATCATCCTCGTTCTCCTTATGGGTGTTCTAACATTTTCATTTGTATGATTTGGCATTACAACATACGTATGAAAGGAGATTCTGAATGGACGGAAAAATCAGATATGCTCTTTGCTTTCTGATCTTGCCTTTGCTTTGCTCAACCTCGACCTCCTATGCGGAAGAATCCAACAATGAGATACAACTCTCGCTTCAGGATTGCATCTCACGCGCCTTAGAATCCAATCTAAACATTCGCATACAGCGCATAAGCCCGGAGATCCAGGATACCTTCCTAATCAAGGCGAAGGGCAGCTTTGATCCCACCGCCAGTCTTGGCTCTGACATCAGCAATTCCCAGGAACCATCGTCCACACCTGCATTGTCAGGTGCTGATATTCGGACCAGCGAGAGCCAGGGGATAAACATAGGCTTATCTGACCCGGTTGTCACCGGTGGGCAATATGGCCTGTTTTTTAACAGCAACCGCTCCGAAAGCAACTCAACACTCCAGACACTGAATCCTGCTTACCGATCTGGTCTGACTTTCAGTGTCAACCAGCCTCTCCTGGAGGGTTTCGGAATTGCTCTTAACAGAGCCTCTATCACTATCGCAAGCAACAACAAGGACATCTCGCTTTTGTCTCTTGAATCAAAGTTGATCGATACTTTGTCGGCGGTACAGGACGCATACTGGGAATTAGTGTTCGAGTTGGAGAACCTCAAAGTGCAGCAGCTAGCTTTGAAACAGGCACAGGATCTGCTGAATATCAATAAGCGGTTCAAGGAAGAGGGCAAGGCTACTATAAGTGATGTTTTGCAGGCCCAAGCGGCTGTCGCATCCCGGGAAGCGGACGTGATCGCTGGGGAGGATGCGGTCAGAGATGCTGAGGATAGTCTGAAACGCATTACTAATCTCGTTGAGAACCCGGGATTCGAGTCCCAAAATTCGGAACAGGAACTGTATGAGTCTTTGTGGGATGCGGCAATTGTGCCTGTGGATTTACCATCTTTTGAAACATTGGAGGCAGACCTGCGGGAGAGCATCGCGACTGCGCTGGCAAATCGTCCGGAATATGCTCAGGCAAAGCTGGGGCTGGAAAACAGCGATATATCCATTAAAGTGGCAAAGGATCGCCGGCTTCCAATTCTGGATCTTGAGGGCAGCTATAGCCTTAATGGGCTGGGTGATGGGCTGGGTGATCCGCTTTCCCAGGTGGGAACTGCTGATTACAGGTCTTGGTCTTTGGGGCTTGCCCTGAGAATGCCCATAGGCGAGCGAGGAGCCAAGGCTGATTTGAGGAGGAGCAGGTATGAGAAGGAACAGATGCTCCTGGCTTTGAAAGATCTGGAGCAACAGATAATCACGGAAGTGCGCGGCGCAGTGAGACAACTGGAGACGGATGGGAAGCGCATCGAGGCAACAAAGGCGGCGGAAGAATTGGCGAGGCAGGTAGTTCTCACCGAGGTAAAGAAGCATGGGCTTGGGCTTTCCACAAGTTATGAGCTGCTGCAGTTTCAGGCTAACCTGGCTACTGCTACGAAGAACCGCCTGAGGGCAGTTATTGACTATCGTGAATCCATAGTTGCATTCTATAAGGCTTTGGGAGTTACGCTGGACATGCTTGGTATTGAATTAAAGGACTAGATGGATAGGTTTGTGAGTTCGTGTTCTGGTAAGAGCAGTTTTATAAGCCTATGCGTTCATAGGCCTAGCGGAAGGAGACGGATTTGAAGAAATTCATCGGTGCAATCGCGATAATCGCTGTGTTGGTGGCTATTGTAGTCTACGCTTATGTCCGTCAGGGTGGATCTTCAGAAGGCGGTCCCGGTGGCGGACGCGGTGGCGGTGTGATAAGCGTTCCGGTGGAGACCGTACCGGTGTCAAACAGTGATATTGCCAAGAAGGTAGTGGCAACCGGCGCTGTGGAAGCCAGAGCAGAGGTGGAAATATATCCTAAGCAGACCGGACAGATAGTTGAGCTGCTTGTGGATAAGGGAGATAAGGTAACGGAGGATCAGATCCTGGCCAGAATAGAGACCACGCTTTTTGAGATCCAGGAAAAGCAGGCAAAGGCGGATCTGGCGAGCGCGACAGCGGCTTATGACAAGACCGCTCCCCTCGCTTCTGTTAAGTCGGAGACTGACTTCAAACAGGCAAAGAGTAACCTTGACCGTTTGGAATCGCTGCTGAAACAGGCGGAATTAGACTTGCAGTTGCAGGGAAAACAGGCGGAAGTACAGATTAAGAGAGCTACAGCGGATCTGCGTATTGCAGAAGCACGTTTGCAGGCTGCTGAATCCGGCGCCAGGAAACAGGATCTGGAACAGGCGAAGATGAGAACGGAAAACTCAAAGCGCGAGCTGGATAGACTGGCGGCCCTTCTTAAGGATGAAATGGTCTCACAGGATCGTGTGGAAACTGCACAGTTGCAGTACGATGTTTACAGCGCGCAGTTGTCTCTTCTAAAGGAGGGGTTAAGGCCGGAAGATATGGAAGTTCTGAAGGCTCAAGTAGAAACGGCGGAGGCTTCTCTGGAATCAGCGGTAAATAATAAGGGGCTGGTTGACATCAAGAGGGCTGACTTAGACGGGGCCAAGGCCCAGGTGGAAAGCGCTCAGGCATCATTTGATCAAGCTGTGGTAGCCAAGGACGCTTCCACGTGGGAACAGGATCTGGCTCAGGCAAAGGCTTCTGTTCAGCGAGCCGCGGCCTCTCTGGAATTGGCTCAACAGTATATGAAGGATTCCACTATAAAGGCTCCCATAGGCGGAACTATTGCTGACAGGTTTTTGGATAAGGGAGATACGGCATCCCCAAGTCGACCATTCATTACCATCGTGGACATGGATGTGGTGAAGATCATGGCAAAAGTTCCGGCCCGAGACTCCGTGGACATTAAAGCAGGTGACGAGGCAACTGTTAAACCGGATGTTTATCCGGGTCAAAGCTTTCCCGGAACGGTGTCAAACGTAAGCCCCATAATTGACAGGGCAACCCAGACGTGCGATGTGGAAATAGAAGCCTCCAATATGGATTATAAGCTGAAGCCGGGGATGTTTACCCGAGTGGAGATGACTACAATAGCGCACACGAATGTGCCGGTTGTACCTGTGGAAGCTCTGGTCAAAGAGAATGAAGAGACTTTCGTATTTGTCGTAAATGATGGCAAAGCAGCCAGAAAAAGCGTAACAGCAGGAATAAATGACGGGATTAGAGTGGAGATACTTTCCGGTCTAAAAGCCGGTGACAAATACATTATGGCAGGGAAATATAACTTACGGGAAGGTACGCCGGTCACACTTGCCGGCACTGGACAGGGAACCCCCGGATCAAGTGGGCAAGAGGGAGGGAGGTAGAAAAGTGAATCTATCGGATTTAGCTCTTAAGAGACAAATCACCACCTTCATGGTCTTCATCGCTATAGTGATGATAGGAATATTTTCACTAACAAAACTATCCATCGACCTCTTGCCTGATGTAGAGTTTCCCCGGCTGACGGTGAGCGTTTCTTATCCGGGTGCGAGTCCCAGGGAAGTGGAGACGCTCATAACTGAACCACTGGAGCGAGCTGTTAGCACAGTTCAGAACATTGAGGAGGTTTCTTCCACATCCAGCGAAGGCAGTTCGTCTGTCAGGATCGCGTTTGCCTGGGGCACGGACATGACGGAGGCAACAAACGATATGCGAGAGCGCGTTGCGCGAGTAAAGGGCTCTCTACCGGAGGATGCTGGTGAGCCTATGATCTGGAAATTCGACGCATCCAGCATGCCCATAGTCTTTCTCGGGTTGTCTGGAGATATGCCGTTGAGCAAGATCCGGAAGTATGCCGACGATGAGATAAAGCACAGGCTGGAGCAGATAGAGGGCGTGGCAGCGGTTAGTGTGCATGGCGGCCTGGAGCGCGAGATCCACGTGGACGTTGACAGGAGCCAACAGGAGGCAGTGGGACTTTCATTTTCCCAGATTATGGCGGCGCTGAGAAACGAGAATCTGGATAAGCCGGGCGGATACCTGGAGACGGAAAGAAGTGAACTGCTGCTGCGTACTTCCGGGCAGTACAAAAGCATCGACCAGATCGCCAACACTGTCGTTGGCAACAGGAGTGGGGCCCCTATATACCTGCATCAGATTGCCGAGGTCAAGGATTCATTTAGGGAGCGGAGGTCAGATACGCGCCTGAAAGGTGAACCGGGAATCTCTATCATGATTCAGAAGCAATCAGGGAAGAATACTGTCAAAGTAGCTGACAGGGCGCTAAAGCGTGTTGAGGCCATCAATCGGGCGCTTCCTCCGGGTATGGAGCTGTTCGTTACCAGGGACGGTGCGGAATTCATCAGAGATTCCATCTCGCAGATCCAGCAAATGGCGGTTGTCGGTGGTATGCTGGCCTTGCTCATATTGTTTGTGTTTCTAAGAAACATCCGCAGCACTATGATAATCTCCGTAGCCATACCTATCGCGGTTGTGACCACGTTCATCCTTATGAATTTCGCCGGTTTGACGCTTAACATGATGTCTCTGGGTGGCATCGCTTTAGGCGTGGGCATGTTGCTGGACAACGCAATTGTGGTTCTGGAAAACATATTCCGACATAGGGAAAGGGGTGAGGAAGCAGCCCAGGCCGCATCCATCGGAACCAGGGAAGTGAGTGCTGCTATCACCGCTTCTACACTGACTACGCTGTGCGTGTTCCTGCCACTGCTCTTCGCCACTGCTGGAATGCAGGGCGTTTTCTTCAAGCAGTTGGCCTATACAGTGTCATTTGCGCTTGTAGCTTCTCTGTTTGTAGCTCTGACTTTGGTGCCGGTGATGTCGGCCAAGTTCCTTCATGTAAAGCGCAGGTCAGCAGAGGATCAGGGACCCAGAATAACAAGAGCTTTCGCCCGTTGGTTTGACGCCCTGAACGACAAATACCGGGACGCATTGAGCTGGGCACTGGATCACCGGCGCTGGGTAATGATAACATGTCCTTTAGTTCTAGTCCTGGTTTTAGCGCTTATCCCGACTCTGGGTACGGAGCTGATGCCGGAAGTAGACGAAGGGAATATATCCATTAGCATCCAATTACCAGTGGGTACAAAGTTTGCAGTCACAGACGCATTGACCAGGAGTATTGAGAAGACAGTTCAGGAAAGCGTTTCTGAGATAGACACTATGCGCACAAGCGTGGGATCGGGTGGACGCTGGTTCAGCATGTCCAGCGTTTCCCATACAGCCAGTGTCAGAATTGATCTTGTACCTAAAGAGCAGCGGCAGCGTTCTACAGACCAGATTATGGAGCAACTCAGAGGAAAACTATCCGGCATTCCAGACGCGAGGATATGGATAAGTGCCCGAGGTTCTATGATGACGCGCATGTTGGGTGGGCGAGAAGAGCGAATAGAGGTGGATATCCGAGGACATAACCTGGACGAGGCGGCTGTGTTGGCCGAGAAAGTGAAGGAAATAGTTGAGAGTGTGCCAGGTACTGTAAATGTGCGGGTAAGCAGAGAAGAGGGCAAACCGGAACTAACCGTTTTAGTAGATCGGGACAAAGCTTCATCCCTTGGTCTGAATCTATCGGTAGTTGCCGACACTCTGAATACAGGTCTGACGGGGAATGTGGCGACGCGATTCCGGGATGAAGGAGACGAATTCGATGTTCGGGTGAGATTCAAAGAGGAAGATAGATTGGCTCTGGATAACGTCAAGAACTTTTCCCTGACATCAGGAGCGAACTCTACCGTTTCGCTTAGCAACATAGCGCAAATCCAGGAACGGGAAGGGCCCATTTCCATTCAGCGGCGTGATCAGGAGCGTATCATCACTGTGTCTGCCAGCACCGCAGACAGGGACTTTGGCAGCATTGCCGGAGAGATAAACGGAAAGCTCGCTTCCCTGCCGGTGCCAGAGGGTTTTATGGTCAATTTCGCCGGAGAGCAAGAGGAGCAAAGCGAGGCCTATGGCTCTCTGATGTTCACGCTTCTGCTTGCTGTCGCGCTTGTATACATGGTGATGGCATCACAGTTTGAGTCGCTTCTACACCCGTTTATCATAATGTTCTCCATACCGTTTGCCGCTATCGGGGTTGTGTTAATCCTCTTCATAACCGGGACTCATATCAGTGTCCCGGTATTCATCGGCATTATCATGCTGGCTGGCATCGTTGTGAACAATGCCATAGTCCTAGTGGATTACATCAACCTGATGAGAAAACAAGGCATGGATCTGAGAGAGTCTATCCTGGAGGGAGGCAGAAGACGGCTTCGACCTATCCTGATGACAACTCTGACTACGGTGTTCGCTTTGATACCCATGTCTCTGGGACTTGGCGCTGGAGCGGAAATGCAGGCTCCCATGGCTCGCACCGTCATCGGCGGATTGACTTTTGCAAGCCTGTTTACTCTGTTCTTCATTCCAACCCTGTATAGTCTGCTGGAATCTGCGAAAAAAAGACTTGGCAAAGCAGAGGCATGATCCGGCAGCGCGGAGATCGGATAATGAATTTCAGAGTGGATCCGGTCGTGTGTCCGGTTGACCAGGATGTGGAAGTGAGAGTAACGGCTAACCTTGATACACCGCTACGGACGGTTGATCGCATTTGCTTTGCGCTGCCGGAGGCATGGTCAAGCCAAAGCTACTGCATCACTTTCACGAAGGAACCTCAGTTCAGCGATCCTGATAAGCCGGACTATGTGTCTGTTATGGCTGATGGCGCGACCTTCCAGCTATCATTGGAGAAGATCGCACTGCCCAGCGGTACCAGCAAGGGACACGTCAGAAAGATTGTGGCAGTTGTGCGCGAAGGCGAAGTGACTGCCGGGAGTGAGGTGGTACTTTGGCTTCATAACTTCCGCTCCACCTGGCTTGCAGAGGCCGGCACGCTTAGGATCTGGATCAACGATGAAGAGGTGGAGGATGCTCCGAAGCTGAAAACCTTCCCGGCTGAGGCTGATAAGCTGCGTGTTATTGTGCCTTCCTGCGCGAGGCCGGGCGTGCCGTTCAGAGTAAACATAGTCTCTTACGACCGTTTCTGGAACAAATCGTGCTCAACCTACCGGAATGGCATGTTGAGGGTAGAAGGCGGTCGCATAATGGAGGAAGGGATCGCGTTTACCGGATCATACACCACCAAAGCGGTTATAAAGGAATCCGGAGTATATCGCCTTATATATGAAGGGGAACTTTCGAACCCTATCCGCGTTAGTGCTAGACCGCAAGGCCCTTATTGGGGAGATATGCACAGCCACGATAAAACCCATAACTGCGGTGCAGGAGAAGATCCTTATGCCTACGCAAAAGAGGTCTCCTGTCTGGACTTCGTAGCTGTAAGCCCTGATTACCGAGGGCTTTCTCCGGATGTCTGGAATCAGCACGTTCATAAGGCGGAAGAAGCGAACGATCCAGGGAAATTTACTGCCATTCTGGCCTATGAAGTTGGTTTCAGGCAGGGCCACCATAACGTCTACTTCCGAGATGGATCGGGACAGATATTTGATGTATCAGATGAGTCGCTACGTTCCATAGAAAGCCTGCTGCCGACTCTGGATACTGAAAAGGCTTTCATCGTTCCCCACCATATGGGAATCCACTGGTGCTCTCATTCAGAATATCCTCCTGAGAGGGATCCGTGGATACCGCTGCTGGAGATTTATTCCCAACATGGTCTAAGCGAATCCTATTGGCCTGAGCATATCCTCTCGTATGAATTTAACCGAACCCGAGGACTGGAGAATAAGCCTGCAACCTCGATGGATAAGCCTGTGTATGCCCGGGATGCCTGGAAACAGGGACGGCGCTTCGGTGTTGTGGCTTCCAGCGATGATCACATGGGACAAGCTGGCAAACCAGTGAAAGGCCTGGCGGCAGTATTCAGTTCGGAAAATACACGGGAAGGGCTTTTCCAAAGCCTGAAAGCCCGTAGATGCTATGGAACCACCGGGGAGCGGATGCTCCTGGATTTCCGGATCAACGGCCATGAGATGGGTTCAGAAATAATCGTCCATGATAGAACTCCGCTTAATATAACGGTTGAGGTGCACGGTACAGACGAAATATCCTTTGTGGAAGTGGCACGGCTGCGTATGGGAGAGGAATTATGGGAGAGCGCCTTTGTAGACAGACTCATGGATCGCGACTCTTTCCATGAAGGTCAAGCGCAATCGAACCTGGACTACTTCGTGGAGTTCGAGGAAAAATTCGTGTCTGACGCGGTTTATTATCTCCGTGTTGGCCAGCGGAAACAGGTGGAAAACTGGCCAGTCTTCGCGTGGAGTAGTCCTATATGGATAACACTGCGGAAATGAACTGATTGCAATAAGATATTTCCTGCCTCAAACAATATTTCACACAATGGAGGGAAGAAAAGATGCCTCTAGCCCTGGTCTTTCTATTAGGCTTTTTGGTGCTTGGACTTGCAGGTTCCGCGCTGGCCACGACGCGTAGCGACGTGTCCCAATGGACTATATACATAACCAATGACAACTGCCCTGACTACACCTGGGGCTATACTGAGGAGGTAACCCGCCAGAGCTTTGCCGACATTGTTCGCGGTCATCTGGACGAAATGACGCGCACCGATGGCGAGGCAGAGGAGAACCGTGATCGCTATAATATGGCAGTTATGCAGGAAGCGCTGTGCTTTGTTGAACGCTATCCTGAGCGTAAAGATGAACTCATCCAGCGGATAAAGGAAGGCAGGATATATGTCAGCCCATACCTATGCAATTCACTGTGGGCGTTTCAGAGCGTCGAGAGTGCTATTCGCACTTTTTATCCTGCTCGAAGACTGGAGCGGGAATGGGGAATCCCGTTCCATATTGCGGAGCACATAGAGGAACCTTCGCTGCCCTGGGGTGTCGCCTCTATTCTCGCCGGTTGCGGCATCAAATGGCTGTCCAATCCTTTCTACAAATATGACTCGACTTTTACAAAATTGGAGAACCCTCCCATCTTCATCTTTGAAGGTCCCGATGGCAGTCAAATTCGGGTTATCATGGATCACTGGGCATGTGTAAGTTCATCCTATGCGCAGGGAAGGAAACTGCTCCGGGAGCCGGACAAGATCATGGAGGAATGGATACCGCACTACCAGCAGCTTGGCGAATCCTATCCGCTCCGAGCCACCCTTGCCAGTGGAACTCATAGTGATATTTCTCCTAAAAGCGGCGAACAGGCGCGAGGTTTTGCTGACGGGATAATAGACTATAACAGTAAGTCTGGAGAGCATCCGAAGCTTGTGAACTCCATTCTACCGCAGTTCTGTGAAATTGTGGATAAAGTTCAGGACGAAAATCCATTCCTGAAGACTATACGCGGATGCTTCGGGCATTCATGGGATGTCTGGCCTGTAAGCCTGGCAAAATACGTGGCCGAAATGCGTGAAGGTGAACGAAGATTCCTGGCCGCGGAAGCTCTTCTGACCATCGCTTCGCAGATACAGCCTGAACTAGCAGAATCCACGCGTCTACAGAGAGAGCGTGGCGAATGGCTCTGGGCAATGCTGTCAGACCATGCCTGGAATGGCACTGGCGACAGCAATAAAAGCCATAATGCTGGATTGCGGCGGAAATGGAACGAGGAACTCAAGCTGATAGGGAATGAGTTAATCCAGCAGGGATGGACAGGATTGGGGATCGCGGAGGGTGATGATCATCTTGCACTCTTCAACAGTCTAAGCATACCAAGAGCGGATCTGGTGAGAGTTGAAGCGGCATCTGAGATGAAGGCAGTAAAAGAGATTGAATCGCAGATAGTCGCGGAAGATGGTAAAGATGCTCTTTACTTTGTATCTCCTGAACTGCCGGGCTTTGGTTTGCAACAGGTAGAATTGAAGAGCCGGGCTTCGAGTCATCCTACAGCAGAGAGATTGAGAGCAACGCCAGGGGAACTGGAAAGCCCACATTATCATCTTGCGGTAGATTCCGCTACAGGCGGCGTATCAAGTCTCGTTTACAAGCCAACTGGCGTTGAGTTGGTTGTCGGTGAAGGGCGCGGTCTGTGCCAGACGGTCTATTTCGACGGTGAGGAGCATCTGCTTACATCCGTCAAATCTGATGTAGTAGCAAACGGGCCGGTTCTGGCCAGGCTTCGTGTGACCGGAACTGCGGAAGATATAAAGATAACTAACCTAATAACTGTGTATGCGCATCTGGATCGCGTGGATTTCGACCTGCGCGTCAGCAAGCCAGTCACCACAAACGAAGAGCGATTATGCCAGGTGTTCCCAATACTTCAGGATGGCGGAGTGCTTCGGATCGAGACGACCGGAGCAGTGATACGGCCCAAAATGCAGCCAGAGGGCGATCTGCTTCCCGGCGCGGATACGCGGCGATTTGCTGTGCAGGGATTTATCGACGCTTCTCTGCCCTGTGGGCCGGGAGTTACCATCGCCACGCTGGACGCATTTGTGCTGCGCCTGGACCTGGATCCCATAACTTTTGAGGCTCTTGGCAATGACCAGAACTACCGGGAGGTTATACAGGATCAGAACGGCGTGACTGATTTCCGCTTCCGGTACTCTCTGAAAGCACATTCAGACGGCTATAACAACGCTGAGGCGTTCGCATGGAGTCGTAGCGTCGCAACACCGCTAATGGCTGCTAAGGGATCCACTGAGTCAGAGATTGTTGGTAAATACTCCATCGGAGTTGACCCGGATCGTGCTGTTGCAATGAGTCTGAAGCCTGCTGATGAGAACGGCTATATGCTGCGTCTGTGGGAGACCGGCGATCAGTCCGGGCTTATTACCGTAAACACAGGCCAATGCAAACGGGCTTTCCGCACCGATCTCCTGGAGCGTGATATAGAAGAACTGAAGGTGGCGAACGGTAAAACAACGCTTGAGATGCGTTCATATGGCTTCGCTGGAATACGATTGCTGCCCTAAGCTCTGGCAGCGGTGAAAGGAGATAGAACTGATGAAATGGTCACTTAACACTTATCGAACGGGGCAGGATTGGGAACTTGATCACATGATAGAAATCGTGAAGAAGGCTGGTTATCATGGCATTGAGTTTCTGATGGACTACGAACAGAAACACGGACTTGAGTGGGACACACCCCGCGAGAAATGGGATGAAGTTAAAAACAAGATGGCGGCGGCTAAACTTGAGTTTGCCTCCCTCACAAGCTGCCAGAACTTCCATTCGTTGGATAAAGCTGAACGGTCACAAAGCGTCGAGCGGGTGAAGCGGGTCATAGATATGGCTGATTTCTTTGGGTGCAAACACATAAGAGTTCTGGGAGACAGGTTCACCGATGAAACCCGGGATGAAGTTGTGAAAAACGTGGGTGATTGCCTGGGAGAGCTTGGAAGATGTGCCCAGGATTACGGCATTAGTGTCTCGATAGAAATGCACAGCAGTTTCACAACACCTGATCCGGCGATGGAAGCCATCAAGATAGCGGATCAGGCAAACGTGGGCGCGGTCTTCAACTGCGTATGGCCTGACGTGACGATGGAGACTGTGGACGCCTTCCATGACAGGATCGCTCCACATATCACTATGGTTCACACTCACAGCGCTGAAGATGCGCGGACTTTTGAGTTTTACAGGCGGATGTTTGCCAAACTCAATGAAATTGGTTTCGATGGCTATGTCTCCAACGAATCGGCGTATCGGGGTCCTGATCCTGAAAAGGTTCTGGCTCTCTACGTAGGGTTGTATCGCGCCTTTAGCGGGGAATAATGATGAAAATATCCGTCTGGGATGGCGGCCTCACAGACAGCTATCTGAAACAGGTCGTCCAATTGGGTGTAGACTGCATTGATTTTGGCGGAGCGGACGCTTTCCCCGGCGTTAAGGATCAGGGATTTCCGGATCTGGATGAACTTCTGAAAATCAAGAAACATATACGATCCTGGGGATTGGACATCAACCGCGTGACGCTCCCCAATATCACCGAAAAATTTATGAAAGGAACACCTGACGGCGATAGGGAACTGGAGGACACCTGCAACGCTTTGAGAATCTTTGGTGAAGCAGGAATACCTATAGCGAGACAGAGATTCGCTGGCGATACGTTCAACTATGTTATGACGCGCTACCGCTCTATTCACAGAGGTGGATATACATCCCGCGGAGAAAGCTGCTCTCTGACAAAGAATCCGCCTGAAACCCCAACTGGCGAGGAGCTTGAGAGATGGTGGAATCGCTTCTGCGAGGTGTATAGCGAGCTTGTTCCCATAGCTGAGGAATATGACGTAAGACTCGCTATCCACCCATCGGATACACCGAATCCTGATACGCCTTTCGGCAGTCTCGGGTATCATCGGGTCATTGATGCCTTTCCCAGCAGGAATGTGGGTTACCTTTACTGCATCGGCACGAGAGCTGAGGCGGGCGGAACACCGTTAGTATTGGATGAAATTAACAACTACGGCCGCAAAGGCAGGATATTCATGGTTCACTTTCGGAACGTCAGAGGAAGTCTCGCGACTGCTGGTGGTTTCGAGGAAATCCTGCTGGACGATGGTGATATGAATATGTTCAAAATACTGCTGGAACTTCGTAAGGTTGGCTTCAATGGCTGTCTGAATCCGGATCATATTCCCAACCTGGAGGGGAACGTTGGGCTGGCGTATTCTGTAGGATATATCAAAGCTTTACTCGCGGCATTGACTGTGCTGTCATAATTGGAGACATAGGAAAGGAAAAAGGGCATAGATGAAACTGGAAGAATGCAGCATTGGGGTTATAGGACTGGGGCAAATGGGCGGCGGGATAGCCGCTAATCTGGTGCGTGCAGGCTATTCTGTTCTTGGGTATGACTTAAAGTCTGATGCAGTTAATAAATTGGTTGAGGCCGGAGGCAGGGCAGCTAAGAGCACTGATGATGTGTTGGCCAGTTGCGACGTCATTGTGACCTGTGTTGAGGGTCTTGATTCCATTAGGCTGGCTGATAGTGCTTTGCTGCCAAACGCTCGCTCTGGCCAGATTTTTATTGACCACAGCACAGTTCCTGCGCCTGAAACCCGCCGCATCGGACAGGCATTTATTGACAAAGGCTTGAAATACCTGGACGCTCCCATCAGCGGGGGTAAAGGCGGCGCTGAAGCCGGGACGCTGAGAGTTTTTGTCGGCGGAGATAAGCCAACTGTCGATTATTGCTGGCCGCTGTTCGAGACAATCGGGAATACAGACAAGATCGTCTATTGCGGCCCAATAGGTTCAGGTCAGGTGGCCAAGGTAGTTCAGCAGTTGACGACTCGATTTCCGGACGTGGCACGGTTAGAGGTTATGATGTTCGGTCTGCGTTCCGGGCTTGATCTGGAGACGCTTATGCGCGCTCTCAACATATCCTCGGATTCCGGAGATCCCTATGCCAGGCTTTGCAGGGCTGTCCAGGACGGAAGGATAGGTGACCTTTCCTTTGAGTTTGCTGAATGGGCATATTACCTCAAGGAAGCCAGAGCGCAGGGATTCCGTATGCCCATGCTGGAGGCTATATATCAGTTCTGCAAGGACGCTGAAAAGACAACTGCTGACGCGCTTAAAAGACCGGAGCCATCCATCTGGAATGAATTGATGAAGTCCTCCTGATACTGCTGGCGAATTCAGAAGTCTTCCTTTGTGTCTTAGTGGCTTCGTGTTTGAGTAGCTGACAACCTGAATTGGGGAAGTTGCTCAATTCTCAATCCTTAGTCACCCTCATACACTAGATTAGGGTCATCATCCGCCATCTCTCTATGCTCCAGACGCTCAACCTCAAAACCTCGTCGCTTAGCCACTATGCGATAGGAAAACTCAGCATCTGAGCGACCATTCCGCAACTCCACTACCTCAAAACCTGTGGATGTCCTGTTTGTCACGGCAACTCCCTGGCAGTCCGGGTCATTGACCTGGATGAATACGTGATAGGGTTCTTCCAGGTTCACAGTCTCCATATACAGCGGATCTATATGGATCGCCATATAACCATTCTCAAGACGGCCGAAGCCATAGTCAGTAAACCATACTTCAGTCGCTTCTTCAGAGTATAATGCCCGGGCTCCCTGTGATGTCTTCACTACTGCGCTCTTGCTGCCACCTACCACCTGCAATCCTGTCGAACCGCTGGGGGCTGTTACGTATACACCTTTGCTGGATGCGCCGGCTCCATTAAAGTATCCTGCCCAGCCGGATCCAGTGGTATAGCCTTCCAGCGCGTATCCGCTGCCCTGCGTGGAAGCTGACACTGAAGTGCTTGTGCTGCTGGGATTGGTGATCCTGAAGTGACCGACTCTACCCAAGCCCTTATTCTCCGCATACAGCGCTTTTGCGCTATTAGTGACATTATCCTGTATGAAGTCAGCCACGTTGTCTGCGCCATCGGCCTTAACGTATAGAGCCGTATAGTCTCCGCTGCAGAAGACACGTGCGCCGCCGTTAGCGCGGACAGTGAACTGGTCAACATGGCTGGACGTGATATCAGCATTGGTTGAGTCCGCCCAGACGAAACATCCATTGTGGTTTGCCTTAGCATTATGGCCAACGGCGAAGCTGTAAGATCCATTAGCCTCGTTGGCGATCCCGCCAGGTATAGTGGAATATGAGCCGCTGGCGGTGTTGCTGCGTCCGCCACCCACAGTGGCATACATTGAGTCATCTGTATCTCCAACACCATCACCAGCCTGGTTATCCGCGCCACCACCTATTGTGCCATAATCGTCTGTCACGCGATTGCCAGTATCAGGATCATGGAAATCACTCCTGCCACCTCCGGCGATGGTAGCATATTCAGCACTCGCATGGTTGCCATAGCCACCACCTACGGTAGAAGCATATCCGCTGGCGGTGTTTCTCTCGCCGCCGCTTATGGTGGAATATGCCCCGCTGGCGGTGTTACTCATGCCACCGCCTATGGTGGAAGACCAACTACTGGCGGCGGTGTTGTCGGTGCCGCCGCTTATGGTGGAATAATAGCCGCTGGCGGTGTTGCTAAGTCCACCACCCACGGTGGCATACATTGAGTCATCCACCAGCCTGGTTATCCGCGCCACCACCTATTGTACCATAATCGTCTGTCACGCGATTGCCGGTATCAGGATCAGGGAAATCACTCCTGCCGCCCCCGGCGATAGTAGCATATTCAGCACTCGCATGGTTGCCCAAGCCACCACCTATGGTGGAATCACTGCCGCTGGCGGTGTTTCCATAGCCGCCGCCTATGGTAGAAGTATATCCGCTGGCGGTGTTGTAGGTGCCGCCGCTTATGGTAGCAGCATACCCGCTGGCGGTGTTTGCATAGCCGCCGCCTATACTGCCATATCCTACAGTGACCCGATTGGCCCCTATATAATCTCCGGAAACATAGCTTTTCCCACCCCCGGCTATGGTCGCTCCCCATACCTCTGTACCCACGTAGTTCCCGCTGTAGCCAGCGACTACATTGGCAGTGGCATAATCAGAATGGTCTGTACCAGTCTCCAATCGCAGTGTTCGCAGATTGTTTACCCGCAACTCCAGAGCCTGGTCGTCAGTAGTGCCCAGGAAATGGGTTCCGTCAACAGTGCCGGCGTTGCCGGTAAGCTTCCAGCCGTCAAATGATGATGAGATAGTGAGAGTGTTTCCACTGGGCGTAATGGTTACATTCGCTCCCTCAGCGAGGGTCACGTTGTCAGTCTTCCCGTTGATGCTCCTCACCACATGACCATCGGCAATCTTGCTGCCGGTAATCGCGTCATTAACGACCGACTGGGCATTCAGGCTGTATGGAGAGGATGCAAGCTGTATGCGTGGCTCCAGTTCCGCTCCACCGTCAACTGATATACCAAGCCAGTATTGCTTGTCAAATGATGGAGTCAGAACCTCTACA
>Ga0272441_10006683_pt1 | contig 19154 bp, 37 predicted proteins | sample SSMProp6N_FD_193582 | JGI IMG/M metagenome (GOLD analysis project Ga0272441, IMG submission 193582) | Marine sediment archaeal communities from Little Sippewissett salt marsh, Falmouth, MA, United States - SSM-Prop-6N | ecosystem: Environmental > Aquatic > Marine > Wetlands > Sediment ... | reverse complement strand
TATACTCATAAGCTTCCTTAAACACACTAGTTGTCTTACCTGTCCCATGAGACCCTGAAAATGCAATTTTTCTACTGTCCATAAAATTCTACCTTATTTGTTAAACAAGATTTCTTTCTGACATATAATCTTGTCTTCCTTAGTTACCACCGATCTTTGTAGAAGAAAATGATCCCCTACCTTAAATACTTCTTTAATATTATCAACATCTTCTAGTTCTTCCGAAGATACAGTTTTTATTTCTAAATCACCCACTTCTTGGTAAAAAAGACCACTACTATTTACCCCGATTACTTCACAGGGAACTGTTGATAATATTCGTTTCATTCTACGAACCTTACTATATGTTTGTTCCTCGAAACTCGTTATACATTCTTCTTGTTAATCTGAAGTCACTACCATTCCCCTGCTTTGCTCCAAGAGATCGATATGCAGGTATTGCAGACTCAGCTGCATTCCAAAATAAACGATCATTCTTTTTAAGCAGGTACTCCACCATTGCACGTAATACCCCTTTACGTCTATACGATTTCATTACAAAAACCATGTTGAGAGAATGTCTCCCGTACTTGTGTTTTTCAATTTCAATTATGCCAACTACCTTATTATACACCATTCCTATAATAAATTCAATAGAATCTTCTGGGTCTTCATAATAATTACATATTGCAGAGCCACAACTAAACACTTCTTTATACGCCTTCTTAAATAGGGTCACATCCTCTCTCTTTGTTATACTCCTCACTCTTTTACACTTAACCTTAACCTTTTTCATAGATAAGATTCCTTATGTACAGGTAAAAATCCCTACATAAAAACCACATCTAAAAATAGAAATTAAGGTAAATGGTGAACTGGTTTTGGTGAACAAACCGTGGTAAAAGATCACCAAAACCAGTACTGACAAAGAAAGTGGCACGGAATATCAAATTATAGTACTATTCTTCCTTTTTGTTACTACAATCATGCATTCTTTCTTTAGCATTAAAATATTCTCTTATACAATTTCCACATCTAGTACAAAGATGTGTTTTCCAATCCTTACCACAGGTATACACAAGGGGGTTATCTGAATACTTACTTACTATTAATCCCCAACCACGTTCATTTATTACCCAGTATGAGTTTGATGTCCTTTTTTTATAGGTATAGAGATCCTTATACTCCTCTGGTATGTCCCCTTCTTCATGATAAGCCATGAAAGTGAATACAATAGGCACTCCTCCATTACAGTAATATTTTACAGCCTCATCTAATATCTCCCTATTCCATGCATTTGTACGGAATCTGACGAACATCAGATTATTTGGGAAAGGTTCTACCAATTTATGAAAACTTTCATCTGTCATATTTGCTGGATTAATCGTAAGTACGACAGGCCCGGGAAACCCACCAATGTCTTTGGGAATAGACGTGTTGAAAAATCTATCCTTGTATACCTCTGTTGCACCTTCCACAAGTTCCCGATTTATGTTAGAATCGTTACCGTCATTTACACGAACCACCCTGCCCTCTGTTATTTCCAAGTCAGGTAGATTAGGCAAATTATCCTCCAACGGTTCTAAATAACTCCTGCCAGACTGGAAGAAGCAATCCTTGCATCTTATTGGACACTCCTTTTCCTGTGGTATTGCAGTTATTATCCCAGATCCTAGCGTTTTCGGATTAAACCTGTACTCTTTACCTTCAAGTGTTCCCATTGATACTGATCTCCTTTAGTTTTTTCTTTGCTTCCATATATCTTCTCATAAGATTCCCCGGGATAGGTAATCTTAACTCTGAAGTGTTATCCTCTAAATCAAGCAATTTTACTTTAACCGCGAGAGGATTACTTGATAATCTATCAATATATTCGGAATAAGTCTCCTTATCTTTTAAACGGGTTAGTGCAATTATTGCACATGCCTCCTGTTCAGTTATGAAAACCTGATCTTTTATATTATTTATCGTCTTACCCGGGCAATCTTCAAGGACATCATGTAATATTGCTACAATCTGCTCTTCAACAGTGGTGCAGGCAAGCATAACACGAATAGGATGAAGTATATATGGTTTACCTTGCTTATCCTTTTGATAGAAGTGCGCTTCCGTGGCAAACCTTATAGCTTTTTGTAATCGGTTTAATCCCATTAACATAATATTTCTCCAAACTAACCCAGTTCAACTAGTAAATTTTCAGACCAAATTCTTAAATTCTCCATCTTATGTACAATACTAAGGAGATCATCTGAGTTAATCTTATTTACTTCCTTCAGTATCTCATCCCCTAAACCTTCAGTGGTGATCCTTCTAGCTAATTCTTCAATACGATCCACCCTGACAGAAGTGTTTTCAACACGATACTGTAATTTACACAGATCTTCTATATCATGTAAAAGCGTTATTACATCGTTCATGCTTCCTGAGATATTTTCAATTACTTCTTTTAAAGAATCATTTGTTATATTTCCAGAAGGGATATTATCCACGAAGATATCCCAAGATCCGTCATTTTTATTTGGTTTGAATGTAGTAATCATCTTATGACCAATCATTCAACTTCTCTAATGATAGACCGGCATAAATGCCTTATTTTATCTGCCCGGATTCCGTGTCTTGATATTAAATTCTTATATTCTTCCTCTACCATTCCAGTAGAACTAGAATCAAGAGACATTCTTAGTTTTTCAACGGTTTCTTCATCTGTAACAGTTCCTACTTCCCGGTTATCAGAAAAAATCTTCCATACCCCGGATTTTCTGTCAAATCTTAAATCTATTTTCACGACACAGTCCTTTCTGTTTTTAGAACAACGTTAATCCTTTTTAATGTCCAATAAGGGTAGATCTGATATTTTCCTAGGAGTATCAAACCTAACATTCATCCTACGTTCTTTTTCTGGTAAGTCTGGAAATTCATCATTAGCAAGACGGTTGTCTATACACTTAAACATCTGGTAAAATTTATTTGCTTCTTCGTATAATTCACTAAATTCATTAGAATTAGAAAAATATGCCTCAGAATGAGTACGTTCAAGTGACTTAATGATCCACTCATATATAAATTTAACGCTATCCGGTAATTTATCAAATAGTAATTTTGCTAAGGCATACCTCAATTCACCATACTGCCCCATAAATAATCTAGCGTTAAAATCAAGTGCCTGAGAGATTAATTTAGCTTGCTGGTAGGTTACTTTTATTGTATAAGTGTTATCTTTATAGTTTTCTTTACTCATAGTTACCTTACATTCTTCATGTTTTAATTATAATTCTACAGCACTATTTTCCAAATAACTTCTTATATATCAGCAGTATATTCTGCCTTAATCACTTCTTCTTACTAAAAACACGTTGCATAACCACAACAGCTGTTTTTAATAACAATTTGATTAAAAAAATAGGTAACTGTGTCATTTTAATTTATCTCCTAATATATAGTAATAATATAGAGAATTTAAGTTATATCATTTGATATCTTTCCCTTAATTTATTTTTTATTTTCCGAACCCAAGATTGTGTACTCAAGGGATTTACTTCACACCCGGTTTCTTCTTTGTATCTGTCCGCAATATCCTTATTATTTCCACCGAGGAGAAGAACGTCTAAAATAAAATCTCCAGACACTATTCCTGACTTAAACTTACCAAATTTTAAGTCACTAACAGCATCCTTTAATTCACCATAAACTATTCCGTCAATATTGAAATAAGACTTATCTATAAGAAATCTATCCTGATCTCTATTCTCGGTAAAATCAACGGAGAAAGTATTTCTCCTTATGGTATTTTTCTTCCTGTTATAAAATATTATCAAATTAGACAGAACAGAAGAAGCTATTATCCTTGCGAATGTTGATTTTGAAGCCCTCTCTTTGTCATACCCGGAAGAAATAAATTTTAACCAACATTCTTGTACAAAATCCTCCCTCTCTATTATGTACTTTACACGTTCAAAACTATTATTATACACAGATAGGAATATATTCTCTATATCTTGTTTTGTATATTCCCTATGTTGTCTCTCCCTGAGCACGTTATCATCCTTTTATATTTAATATCGGACTAATAAAATCTACGACTTTAATTACTTTTCCTTCCTGCATGTCTATTACATTTTGTAGTTTTTTATAGGCATCCGGAGCCTCGTCAATCAGTTTTTCAGACAAATTTGACACAACAACATCTTTCATTTGCTCCTTGAATACACTAAAGTCTATATTCTTTTTTGCTTTTGACCTAGACATCCTTCTACCAGCCCCATGTGAAGAAGATGAGAGATATTCTTCATTACCTAATCCCTCCGTTATGTAAACACCATCCCGCATACTTCCGGGAATTATCCCAAGAACTCCTTTTCCAGCAGATATTGCCCCTTTACGATGTAGCACTTCATGTGACTCTTCCCCTAAAATAGTAAAGAAATTATGATGAATAGATACCTCATTACAATAACCAGTAAACACAGAATTCTTAGCTATACACTCCCCAAGAACCTTCACCATTGCCCAATAAATCGCTGACTGCATTCTGGAACGATTCTCAAAAGCATACTTCAGCATATAATGAGCATCTTTTCGATAAGCCTTACCAAGCTCTGAATCAAGACGGAAGAAACCCTTTGGTAAAGACCCATCTGGTTCCTCTTTCCCCATATAATAACCAGCAACACTATGCCCGGGATTCCTAGAACCACTGTGTATAGTAAAACACAGAGTATTATATTCACGACTTACCCCAAATTCTATGAAATGATTACCTCCCCCAAGGGTTCCTAATTGATTATTGAGCTTAGAATTCACTTTATTATTTAAATCATGGTCTCCGGAGGCTGACTCAAAATACCCATAATTAATACGATTTACAATAAATTCAAACTCACGTCCAGTACCAACGGGGACTACTTTACGAACTTCCTCATCTATATGAATCAAATCGTCCTTATTTACCAGATTTATTGGAATACTAGTATTAACAAACCGCATACCACACCCAATGTCATAACCCACATAAGAAGCAGAGATTACATTATCTAACAGTGCCACACCCCCTATAGGTAGATCATATCCTGTATGACAGTCTGGCATGATTGCCAGCTTTTTTAGGAAAGGGAGGCTGAGGGCATTCTCTATTTGATTTATTGCACCTTCCTCTAATTCTGAAAGAGGGAGGAGAGACCTTAATTTTTCTTCATTTAACATGTTATTCTCCGTTTTCTTTCGGTAGAAATTCAACTACCGAGATATCCTCGGCACTAAAAGATATTCCAGAAATTTCCTCAGCTTTCTCTAAAACAGTATTCACGGCCTCTGTTTCCGTTATTGATGAGGAATGTATAAGATAATTTTCAAAAACAGTGAAAGCATAATACAACACCCCCGGGATTAAATTCATAACAGAGGGGGGTGTACTATTGATAATCTCTAAATCTATACTTCCGTCGGAACCCCCGCTTATAATACAATCCGGATTACCCCCATCTTCTATATCAGAAATATCTTCCAATGACAGGGGAGTATACTCTTCTTTTTCCATAATACTTTCCTTATTAAAGATTCTGTTACTTTTATTATACAATAAAATAAAAAGAAAGTCAAGAAAAAAAATGCCTCATCCTAAATAAAAACACTTCTGTTGTTATCCTTTACGCTAACTAGATAATCTTGTTCACGTAATTACGGATGAGGCATTACCGGATTTTATAAAAATTACCCCCGGTGACGAGTGTATTTTCAAAAATGGAAAAAAGAAAAATCACCAATCACCGGGAGATACTGAAAGGAAAATGAATAAGTCAATATTAATCCATAAAAATGCCCCGGAATCCGGGGCACATACTCGTTAGGTAATTATTACCTTGTTCACGTAAGTTTCATGACACTCTCCTTATTTTGTAACACGGCCAGTCTTAATCTAATTAATAGACACATAAATATAGAAGATTGCACAGTTTTTCTTACCAATATCCGGTTGATTCAACTGTCAATCTTGTGATGTTTATATTATACCACAAAACATAATTAAAAGCAACAGTCATTTATTCTTTTTAATAGTACCTTTTTTAGATAAATTTTCTTTCTCTTCTACACACCTATCCATTTTACGTTCAGATTTAGGGATATCCTCGTCTATTTCCTCTACAACCTCCATTATTTCTTTTGCTTCCTCCTCAGTCATTTCCTTTTCAACATACTTGGCTTTTTCTTTTTCCTCCTCTTCCTGTTTCCTACGTGCTTCCATCATCTGTCGAGTGATGCTACGGTTTACAATCGTCTCTTTCTTCATGACAACCAAAGAGAGTCCTTTCTTACCGACAGCTGTTACTTTCATAACGAAATCATTTACCCGAACATAATCCCCTCGTTTAAAAGACAATTTCAGATTTTCTACCTCCTGTATATCCTTCTTGGCAACATCAATCTTATCCTCCTTTTGGTTTACCTTGTCTTTTTCTACTAACTGATCCTGAGTCTTCTCTTCTTCTTTCATTTAAGTCTCTCCTGTATTTATTTACAATTGGTACAAACTATTCACTTCTAGTTGTCATATAACACATGTTAGATATTACAATAGTGATGGTCTCTCCCTTACCATTATGGAGGATTATATCTATGCTTTGAATATCTTCAATGTCCCCCGACGGTAAAACTTTCTTAAAGACGACAGGATCTCCCTCATTATAGGGATCTGGCTCCTGCACAGAGTCAACTACATTATCTTTATTGATGATAATTGAATCTTGTATATCGGAACCTTTTCCAAAAGAAAAAACCAATATCTTTCCTATACCGATACCTACAAACAAAAGGGAGCAAACAATTATTGCAGTTATCCCTATTCTAACTATAGAATCTTTAACCATCAGAACCTCCTCGTGATTTATACGCAAAGAAAAATTAAAAGTAAAATTCCTAATGGAAACAATGCTATCATAATATCCTCTATTGTAATCATACATAAAACCTTTCTGGTATTACTGCATCAATAACTTTATAAATTACATCGTCCCCTTTATGGTATTCCCTAACCTTATTTAAAACACCCATTTTTTTACAGCAAGGGCACCCGAAGAACTCTTTAAGACGAACTAATCTTTCCGATTTCATAATAGAAACCTCAAACTTTTTCCCGCAGTTTGAACACATAAATTCTGCTCTACGTGTTTTACGTGCAGGCGGGATCTCCATATCATGACACCTAGAAGGATCACCCCCAATCATACGCATGTATCTTTTCCAACGGGGACTGTGGCTTAGTTTCCTAGAGAATTTCCACTCTATCAAATGAGCGACCTCATGCTTAACTGTGTCTACCATGTTATCGTAATCTTTATGAATTAAATTAATGTTGATCTTAAAGGAGAGTCCTTGAGCGTTACCTGCTGTACGTCCCCTAAGTGTACATTCCAATTTTGGTGTTTCAAATGAAGGATCCACTTTTTCCCTTACTATATCCATAACCAAATCCAAGATTAATTCTACCTGACTACGAGTAAACTTTTGATTGATAATAACTTTCTTTTCCATTTAATTGTCCTTTCAGTTTTTCCTATCAACTGAAAGCATTATACCACAAAATGAAGCAAAAGTCAAATTTTTATTAAATAATTTTTTCTCCCCTGTCTGCAAACTCAAGCAAATCCTCCAAAACAACTGGCATAAACCCCCAAATATCTACTCCAACGTTTACTGATTTAGGCATATTAAGTTGTTCCGATACATTATTATGCACATGCCCGTAAAAATGATATGATCCATGTATCTTCCTACTCCATGATAATATAGGATAATGACACAGGGCTACTGTATTTCCCTCACCAATCTTTAAATCATATATATCCTTTACCCAACATATATTCAAATGCTTAATCAAGGAATTCCTATCGTGGTTCCCTTTTATTAAGTGTTTTCTTCCGTTTAACTTATTAAATATGTTATTCCTACCAAAGGCAACGTCCCCTAAATGAAAAAACCAGTCTTTTGGTTTTACCAATTCATTATGCTTGTCTAAATAAAACTCCTCCATCTGATGAATATTATCAAAGGGTCTTTTTGAATATTCTATAATCTTTTTATGCCCGAAGTGAGTATCAGCTGTGAACCAAATATTCAAACTAAACAATCCCCCCTATCTAATCCTCCTATTATAGGTTTAGGAGGTGTAGATTTATTTACAAATGAGGGGCAGGCACTATCCTCTGGTCTAGCTGTTCTATTAAAAATTCTACAGTCCATAGACACTCCGGGAATGCTTAAAAAATACCCACAAGAAACACACTTATGACACCGGAAATCCCCCCACCTTTTGTTTTCTTTGGGAGGTATATTTTCAATATTCCCGGACTTTGACCTCTCAATTATATTTTTGACTTCTCTATGTACTTCTTCCTTAGTGTTTATCCCAGATAATAAAATATCAAACTCAGTGGAATTGTATGGGAGAAAAACAGACGGATTTTTTGTAAAGGCACTCCCCTGAAGATAAATACAAAGAACTAAAAACTCTTTGTTGATACAATAAGATGGATAATTTTTCAAATCTGTTATTATCTTCATCTGACTAACTTTTGGGAAGTTAGAGAACTTATTAAACTGTTCAACGGATGGACTTTCTTCTATAGAAAGCAGTTGTTCATCATACCCATCATAAAACAAATATTCCTTATCCTTAAGGGAAAGCAATATCATTTGTAGACTGTTTTCATCACACCCTTTAATTATGCTCTGTAGAGGCATAAGTCCACGGGAATATTCATCAAACTGGTTATCCATTAATTTCTCATCCTATAGGCTCTTTAATATCCTTTCCCATTTTTTCATCCATTCTCTTTATAAGAATTATCATCCAAACCTTGCATAAAACGAATAATGTGATAAAGCCACATAATTGAAAAAATTGAATTATATCCATGCTCTTGAAAGCAAGAATCAATATAGAAAGAACCAATAACCAAACGCATATTCCACCTATATTTGGCTGTATTTTCATAACGTTTTTCTCCTAATTAGTAACTAATATTTATTAATAACCATAATGAATTTGTTCAAGTATATCCTCCGGAGCATAGTTTTCAACTAAGTGTGTAATTGCTTCCTCTATTTCACGAAAAACTACATTAGAATGGTAGACAACCCAAGGGGAAAGAGAGAGCTCTTTTGGGACAACTGTTATGATGGTAGGTCTTTTCTCCATATCGTAGGCATGTTTTATCTCCATTGGAGTACCAAACCCCATTCTCGTAAAGTTAGCAAAAATTATATCAGAATCCTCTATAAGAGAAATATCTGTGCTAACTAAAGTCCTTACTGACTCCCAAGAAGACAAATCACACCCACGATAATCCCTATCTAACGGATCGAAAAGAATGAAATATGGTTTCAATCTCCTTTTTAAATCCTCTCTCCACCCACAACACTCAGAATCTTCACAATTTGCTATTGGCCCAGCGAGATATACTTTCTTTAATTCTGACATTTTACTGCTCCTAACTTATATGGTTTTAACTCTCTTCAATTACAAAATAATATTCTGAGAAATAATACAAATGTATCATTTTTGCACTTTCTTTATTATATATAATTACTTCCTACTTAATGTTGCAATTATAGGGAGAGAAATCAATCCCATCTTTTCATCTCCGCTCTTTATGTGATGCTCACCTTCTTCCATAGAATCAAGAAGAATGTAAGAACTTTCCCCTGTTTTCATCATAACTACAAATTCTGGGTCATCAACATAAGGTTCCCGGGATAAGAAAGTCTCAGATATCTTTACTTCATTAAATCTCTTGAAAGATAAATCAGAAGATCTGCTCATATCTATATTGAAAGAATAATCATATTCAGAAAAATCGCTTATATTTTCTCCCCCACTAATTGTGACAGTAATGGGATCCGAATTAGAGCAAAAAACTAGTATTTTTAACTCTGTATTGTTACCCTCTGTATCATACTTTCTATCTATTACAATTTTATAGGTGCTGTGAGGAATTGCTAAATCACGAGAAAAATATCCAGAAAATATGTCACCTATTTGTAACAGACCAGCTTTATGAAATAAATTATTGCTATTAGATTTGTTTAATTCAAACTTTATATTTGACATAGTATTTTCCTTTCCAACCTACACTCCATAATTTATCTCTTCAGTACGATAATTAAAAGATTCAACCTTTATGCACTCTTTACTCCAAAGCATGGTGTCAAAAACAGTATAGTCTGAAAAATCTATATAAAATGATGATGCTATCTTACGGTAGATGCTCTTACAAAACCCATCTTTAGTTAATGGTATAAAATAATCCCCTTCATTTAATGAAGATATGAGGATTTTTCCATTGAATGAATCTCTTGTTGGAAAATATACTTCTGGTATAAAAGATACCTGTTTAAAATCCCTTACAAACGAGAGTGTGGAATTTTTAATGGCTGACATAGGGTGAATCCGATTCTTCTTAATAGAGAAGAACCCAACCTCATTAGCGGGAGATATATATACATCATCCTTCTCTGAAAATAACGGGTCTACTTCTCCACCGGATATATTAATCACTTCCCCTTGGAACACTGTCCCGGGTATAATCGTACATGGATTAATGTATTTCCCAAAGTTTGGTAAAAAGGGTCTTTTATCTACTCCTGCTTCTACATGATCATTACGTTGAGACAGATATAAATTCATATACTGCTCAAGATTATCTCTTGTAAGAACCCATACATTGAATGCATCCATTACTTCTGGGTTTAACTTTTTTGATTCTTTTAATCTGTTATACTTAAAATATCTTACGAGATTTTCCCTCTCAAGTAAAGTACAGTATAACAAGCATATTAAACTAGTTATACGTTCTTTGTCCCCTACCTTATTAAACATATCAATGAACAGGGAGTCAATTAAACCAACGGTAGATTCCTTTGAACTTATTATATTGCTTCCATGAAGATCTTTTACCCTGTCCTCAAATTCTTTTGAGGGTTTATAATTGAAAAAAGAATCCAAATTAACAAAATAAGGCCATACTTTCTTTGCACTCATAGATCTAACCTTTTAATAAAATAACGGCAACACCATGTTTCCTGCCAAATTTATCGGCATATTTCTTATCGAAGAAAAATATGTCAGCTGAGTTCCTATATCTTTCATTCATAGTATCCCTTACCTCAAATACCCCCTGCCCTAAAACAACAACCTCTCTACCAAAAATATCTTTCCCACCCCATTTTGCAATTAAATCTTGGCTTAACGCAACGTACCCCCTCTTAACTTTAGACCCATCAGCAGTAATATTGGGGGTACTATCACATTCTGCTACTGAATTTGTATAGGCAGAAACGGAGCACATACATACGTCCTCAATGTCATACACCTTCGGGAATTGAAACTTTAATATCGTTTGTATATATTTCTCTGACTCCACTTTATATAAACAAAATATTTGATCTACATCCCCCTTAATCTGTAATTCCATATCATCAAATAATTGGTAGATATTCTGCATCATAGTATGCTGATTCTGGTCTTGAAGAAGACACACTACACTTAATTTAGCAATATCCTCTTCCATGCTATCAATATGTTCTTGCATTACAATTAAACGATTCATACTAGTTGAGTGGTGTAGCCACAGCAAAGTAACTACACCACTCAGGAACATGGCACATAAACAAAGAGCAATCATTAATGGCTTACCAGACATTAAATTTTCCTATTCTGATTCACCAATTTTTTCATTTTCTACTTCAGAGCAATTCCCGGAATCTTCTTCACTTGATCCCTCTTCATTGGGCATACTCTCCGAATCACTTACATTTTCTTCGTTTACCGGATCTTCGTTTGGCATACCCTCTGAGATATCCTCTACATCATCCACACTTTCTTCGTCCTCCTCCATTTCTTCATCACACGGAAGATCGTCCTCTTCTTCATCTCCTTCTACCGGAATAGTTGCACAATATCCCTCTTCTTCATCATCGTCATCGTCATAATCGTCCCAATCGTCATCCTCACCCTCTGGGGCATCATCCCAATGATCCCTACACAAATCATCATCATCTGAACAATCTGTAGGATCAGAATCAACAAGACGATTACTGTTATTCAGAATTTTTGATAATCTTGGAAATGTACGAAACAATACATAAGCCAATGGTGAAAACCAAACAGTAATCAACACCACAATACACAGCACATCAGTCAACGTCGCATTCATACAAAAATCTCCTTTGTTTTTTTTGTAGGGGACTGCATTTCTTCCCTTTTGCTCCACAAGCATTCTACTAAATTTACATCATGCAGTCCCCTACGATTCAAATGTTATTCTTATTATACAAAAAAACTTCCTGAAAATCAAGAAGTTTTGAAAACTACTTAATCTTTTTCTAATCCTTCTGTTCCTTCGAGAATAAGGTCTACAAATTCAATAGCTTTATTCTCTGTAAGGCATAGAGACCTTGCATAATGAACATTATCATATTTAATAGTATTTATTGTAATCCCGTTTTTCAATATATCTATTGAATATGAAAACGACAAATCTTCTCTTTTCACGCACAACTTGAATTCAAAAAAACGATAGGTGGTTCTACAATTACTCCACGGCAACCTAACATTTTGTAAGTCTTCTATGGTCTTTAAGGAAGTAATAACTTTCTCAGGTAACATAATAGCCCCTATAATTTCCTCAATCCTGTTCTTTTCAGACTTTAAGAATATGGGCTTATCCTCACTCATTTTTTAATTCCTTGCTAATTTTACATTTAACAATGACCACTCATTTCTCATTATTAAGAAAGCATCATGATCAACGCTACTATAAAAATGTCTCAAAACTATCCTGCCTATCCAAATAGGCATTGTTGCCGGGGGATTCCACTTAAATCCACGTTCTTCCGGAGAGTCTCCATTGTCTTCAAAACATTCTCCCCCTATCCTATAAACCGGAGCAATTGCATTAGCACTAAATCCTTCCGACATCTCTCTCCTCAGATATTCCAATGCTTGCTCAGGAGTCCTATTAGAATAATCATCTACAATGCCTGTCTCAATATCCCTATAAAATCGTAGAATAGCCCATGACTCCCCTACGACATATAAGAAATTCTTATCCTCGTTTATCTTTACCTTACCTCTAGGAAAATAAACCTTGTGTGGATTCTCTACACAAAGATCCGCAGGATCTATGTCAATAATCCTGCGGATCTCAGATGACGGCAAGAAAATCCTTTTCGCTTTGGCACACATCTTACTACAGTAAACCGGAATTTACCACATAAAAAATTGATGCAAGGACTGAGGCAGAGGATAACAAATACCCAATGCATACAAAAATTGGGAATGGTACCCAAGCAACCCCAAGGATAGGTTTACGTTGAATAATCCTAAATCCGGAGATCAAATCTCCAAAAAGTACTCGACGTACCCCTTCCATTCCACGGAATTGGAATGCAAGTACCATTGCAAGAATAGGAGTTGCAATGAAATACTCCAAATAAATCATTGACAACACCACCAATAACGCTACCATAATTTCCATTACAAACATGTCTTTTACCCTTTCTGGTTTTAACTAAACACTGACTACACAAATATTATACAACAAAAAACCCTAAAAGTCAAGTTTACAATGTGGGAAACTTATTAAATCTGTAAACTTGCCCATATAGAAAACTATCCCGTTACTTCTTCTTTTACTTCTTCTTTGCTCATATTGGAATCTTTGTTATCCTGAGAACGTTCTTTACCAAATTCAATTAACTTTTGAATACGTTCCGATATTTCCCAAAGTTCCTTATCCTCCGGGTCAGAAGTAAGTAGAACCCGATTCATTCCGATAAGAACAAATACGGAAGCATTAACACGATCCATATTATCGGATTCTTGAATTTCCTTTTCAAGGTTATCCACGTGTTTTGTAAGTAATCTTACTCGTCTTTCCATGTCCATAATATTAACCTTTCATAAGATAGGAGTACAACTCATTCAAATTATCTACACATATTATACAATAAAATTGTGGAAAAGTCAAGTATTTTTTAATAATTTTTATGAAATAGTCGAAGATTTTAAAAAGGTTCAATTTAAGTAAGAATCTATTTTACGGATGAGTCTTTCAGCCATGCTTTCTGACGCTCTTTCCCTTTTAGGCTTCCAACCTGTTTTACGAAGGGTGCCATAAACATAAGCATCTGCTTTTTCACCTTTAAGTCCTTTTTTCTTAGCCTGTCTCTTTAATTCTTTTTCAAGTTCTTTTGGCAACTTACTCTAATCCCTTATTAACCTATATTTTCTACGTAATTGTCTAATCTTGGACTCACTGAAAGAGTCTTTCCACATCTTAAACCGTATAATATCGTTTGCAGTATAATGTTCTCTATCCCCCCCAACAACACTATCAATGTATACATCGTCACCTAATGATGGGAAATCTCCTCCTATATTGGTTCCATGATTTTCAGCATACTCTGTGAAAAAATCATTGAGTATCGTTCTAACCCTATCATTAATCACTTTTACGTTTATCTTCCAAGTATATCCAGTATAGGAGGAATATCTTCTAATCCTTACCCATCCCCTATTTACTGCACCTGCAACGAGGTATTCCTTCCCCTTGGAAGATATCTTGTTATTTTTGCCCATTTTTGAAGATATTTCTTCTTTAGTAAACCCAAATTTAACGGGGTTCTTTAGAATAGCGGATACATGGTCATTTGCCCCCTTCCCCTTTAATTTAATGACTTGATTGGATGGAGACACCCAATATCCCTCAAAATCATCCATATTTTCTAAAAGTGTTAATTTTTTATGTAAAGTGTCTATTGAAATGGGCATTTAATTCTCCTATATGGAGCTGGTGACAGGATTTGAACCTATGACATCTGGATTACAAAACCAGTACTCTACCAACTGAGTTACACCAGCATTCCCTTAAATATAGAGAATAATCAAGAACTTTTATTCTTCATATCAAACAGTTTCTTGCCAATTTCATTGAATACATCCTTTTTTCTAGGAATCTTACGAGGATGTTCCTTCTTATTCTCCCTCATATTATCAAAAATTTCTTCCATCGTTCTTTTTTTTCTATCCATTATAGAATATCCCCCTTAGTATTGTGCTACTCTTACGTCTGAACCTCCCCCTCCAGAGGTTGAACCACCCCCTAATCCACCAGCAGAACCACCACCACGACCATCACCACGGAAGTCAAGGGTAACTACCACGGAAGTATCACGGAAGTCTGCCACGGAAGTCTGGGAATATTCTGACGATTCTTCTGAGTCTTTTGAAGCAAAAACTATTGAGGATGCAATTACACCCAATGCTAATGCAAATAAAATACGATTTCTAATCATAACGTCTATCCTTTCCTGTTTAACAGGGTTATTCCAGCGGAGGATGAGAGACTCGAACTCCCAAGTCCGAAGACGGTAGTTTTCAAGACTACTGCGTTACCAATTACGCTAATCCTCCATTGATAAATGGCCTCCCCGGGGGGATTTGAACCCCACGTTGCCGACGTGAAAGGCCGGTGTCCTAACCAGACTAGACGACGGGGAGACTAGATTATATAAAAATATAGAAAAAAGGCTATTTTATCCAAATAAAAAAGTTTTTTATACCGTTTCCCTCATGAAATAAACAATGATCTCTCATATCAATGCTACCTGTAAAAGGTTTTTCTCTGCTTCCAATCGTTTCAAAATAATATGGAACTATTATATCAGCCATCAATTTATAATTAGCACTTAAATCATTTTGAATATTACAGAGGTCTTCATAAGTCCATATTTCCTTTATAACGTCATCATTACCTAATATGTGCCCTATTCCACCGGCAAATAATAGATTATGAAAATTTCTAGCATTTTCTTTAGGTCTCTTCTTCATGTTTTTTACTAAATAAAGTAAAAATAAAGAAAAAACTGCTAAAATTGACACAATCAAAGACACGATGAATAATATAGAGAAACTACATGCATATTCCATGACAAAACTCCTTAATTTCTGTTAATTCTTCTGTAAGAAAAGTAGGGTCATAGCCAAATTTTTTTATGAATAATCTAATTTTTTCTCTTACTTCTTTTTTGGTAACTATATCAATCGGAACCTCTTCAAATCCAAAAGAAATTGCGCAATTTACTCTAAAAACCCCATCCAGCACCAATCCTTCCCTATTTATAAGTACAGGAATATTTATCCCTACCTTCTTTATATCCTCCATGAGGTCTTTATTGTAATCATTTTCCCAGAATTTACCATCAACTTCCGGAATCAGTAAATCTAACGTCTTAACCCACCCCATAGGTGGACGTAACTCACCCCAAGGATCATAGATTGTCTTATTGTTTTTCCTGACTTGAATCATATATTAATTTTAAGAGACACTCCAATCTTCATAAACATACATATTAAATGTTGAACTACCTTTGACTGCTTTCATCAACGCTCTCTCAGCGTCAGTAAACCTGTTAGGATGCCCAAATCTTATTGAAGCAAACATGTCACAGAAATACTCCTCACTGCCTCCAAGATATCTTTTATTATATCTAGGAAAACTCTTATAAACCTTAAATATCTGTTCTTTTGTATAAGTTGACAACTGATTCCTGTAAACATGGTGGGCAAACTCATGCAATAAAGTAAACCCTGCTGATCCAAGTAACCTATAATTCAAATGATTTCTATCTTGTAACTCCTCCATGCTTACCATTTGGTTTGGATCAAGCCATATCTCACACGTATCTGGAAAATAAACCCCACGAGAACTATCCCCTATTCCTTTCTCGTACCTCTCACAGATTCTTATTACTTCAGGATCATCTTCATTTCCCATAGATACATAAGTCAATCTGGACTTATCCTCAATTGTAAGTGCAGAAATTCCTTCTAATATTTTTTTATAGTACTTTAATAAGAACATAAGTTGATTATATATCTCAATATATGCCTTACTGTTTATACCAAATGCACTTATGCGTAACCTAGTGTTCTCTCTTATCTTATTTGTCAGGACTTCCTCAATTATCTCATCCTGCAAAAAATCATAAGTTTCACGACGTATCCCGGTAATCTCGGGGCCATACACATCATGAAATATTTTATCGCCTGACGGATAGAACATAATTAATTCTCAATTATTATAAACTTTCAACGAAATTAAGAAAATCCTCAATATCTGAAACCGACATCATATCAATGCATTTTATTCCTTCAACCTTTTTTGGAACAAAGTGCATAAAACAAATGGGTTTCCCTGTTAGAACACTCTCATTCTTTTTCAAAAAAGTTTCAATTGTTGGTATGTTGTTTCTATGCCCCTCTTCATATATCGGATCATTAGACCCACAAGGGACGTAATCCGTAATAAGTATCTTATCAATATCTATCTTATTTAAGACATCTTCTGCATCTTTATATCTATTTTCCAACCAAACCTTATGCCCAGCAATAAGTAATCTTTTCACATGACTGGAAACATAAGCTTTATTGTCCGTAATAAATAAGATATTCATGACCTTTCTCCTTCACTTCCAGAAAACTTTACAAGCCAAGAGGCTTTATTTTTTGTTCTCTGTTTTTTTGGCGCAACATACATAACAAAATAATCTTTCCACTTAGCCTCTAAATTGAAATAAAACTTTTCAGCCTTACGCAAAGTTCTAAATATCTTTTGATGATACCTTCCGTTATCATCTTCCCAAGAAACTGAAATAAATGATTTTCTTTTAGGTCTCATTTTCCATCCTTAATATAACATTTTCAAATATTAGGTCTTCTTCCTTTTCAGCACCACTATTTACATAGGCATACAATCTTGTTCCTACCTTTATATTCTCTAAAACTCCGGGAGATTTAACAATATCCATTTTAAATAACTTCACATGTTTTAGTAAAGACCCAACAACATCCACTATTAGATAATCTTCCCAGATTTCTTCTACCCTGATTAAGGATCTCCACATTCTTTTTTCAGTACAAATCATATATTTCCTTAAACAATATGCATACCCGACACGTGTATTTTTTCATAACTATTACTCCCTCACTACCTTATCTTTTTTATTATAAAAAATCTACGTCCATTGCTTCCGTCCTAACATAAGGTAATATATCTTTTATGAACTTAACAGTAAATTTATAATATTCTCCATCCTTATCAAGATATCCTGTCTCTACGAAGTCACCTAATACGCCCTTCTCATAAAGGGTTACATTATGTTCACAGGCTTCTTGATACATTTCCCACGTAAACTTCTCCCATTTATCACCATTATTAGCCATTATTATACATAAATTACGTGCAACTATCCCCTGCTCCCTTTTATTCCACACACTATTTGTAAACCGTTTTGTCAAATCAATATCACTTGGTTTTATTTTCATTCCACTATTTCCTTTTTATCCATTCTTTAATCACATTTATATTATACAAGTTTTTATTCAGGAAATCAACTAAATCCTTTTATCCCGGTTTAGTTCCTTCTTCCCAGTGTATTGAAGTTATCTCAAGATCATCATAAACAATAATTTTAGTGTTCGAGTCTAAACGTGGGTAGATTGTAAACGTAATTACTGTAACTCCCTCACTCATAGATTATTTCTCTACATCTTTATCTATAATGTGATAATTTTTAATAGACACATAGCTAGAAAATCTATAGAAAAACATAGAAAATCTTCTTCACGCAATAGAGGGGCTATAAACACCTCTATGTAGAATATTGACAGCTGCATTGAAATCGGCATCTGAAACATATCCACAATTTAAGCACCGGAACCCCTCTCCTGAGCGATTCTTTTTGTCCTTAAATCCACATTTACTACAAGTCTGCGAAGTGTACGCTGGATTAATCTTTATGAAATTTATTCCAAACTCTTCACACAATTGAGACAACCTTTCCAAAACCTTTGTGTAAGACCATCTCTGTAACTTGTTATTAAACTTCTTTGAGATCCTTTTTTCTTTTCTTGTATTTTTCTTCACATTTTTCAAATCTTCAACTACAATAGTTTTTAAGTTATTCAAATCTATAGAGTTGATAGATTGATTTATCTTTTGATCTCTCTCCTTCAATGCTTGTTTGAAGTTTTTTGATCCCTGTTTTTTCCTTGAAATTTTTTCGTAAACTTCTTCTAAACCTTCATCGTAAACGTGCCCATTGGAATTGATAAAAAGCTT
>Ga0272441_10006682_pt1 | contig 19155 bp, 17 predicted proteins | sample SSMProp6N_FD_193582 | JGI IMG/M metagenome (GOLD analysis project Ga0272441, IMG submission 193582) | Marine sediment archaeal communities from Little Sippewissett salt marsh, Falmouth, MA, United States - SSM-Prop-6N | ecosystem: Environmental > Aquatic > Marine > Wetlands > Sediment ... | reverse complement strand
GTCAGGTGATTGCCTGCACCGGAAACGTCATTGTAGTTGTCGTCGAAGGGGTAGTAAGACGCCAGTGGATCGGCCGCCGCTGCCGCCGGCATCACAATTCCACAAATCGCGGCCAGGATGACGAACTGCTTCGAGGTGTGCATGATCACGCTCCTTTTCTCGTTGTTTCGGGCCTGGCTTCACCAGCGCAGCCGCCCGTAAACGCACCCGACACAAAAGGAACTGATGTTGCGGAGATACCCGCGCAAACCGGAGGCAACCCGCCCTGCGCGAAAGCCCCGTTGCCTCTCGACTTGGAATGAAGCTCCGCCCCTTCCCGCTTGAGGCCGGAGCCTCTTCACTGCGCTTCCGACATTCTAGTCTGGATCGTGGCATTCCTCAAGAACGCCCCCGCAGGCCACGCCGCGCTGCGGGGCACGCTCCCCGATACCGGCCATCACACGAGACAACACTTTTGCGCGCGCAAAAGCGCGCGTCGATTCGGGAAGTCGCCCGGAATTCTCGAAAAAGATATCCCTAGGCCCGGCCACGCGTTCGCGGGCCGTGCTCTGCCTGAACCAACGCCTTTGCGCGCGCAAACGGCACCGAAGGCCGCAAGGGTAGGAACGCCGCCCGCGGTCTGCGCCCCCGGCAGCGAAGCTGTTTGACAACCGAATAGCGTTTCGTATCCGGGAACTGGGAACGGATACCGACGTCTGAGAAACACCCGCCGCGCGCCAGCATAGCATTAAGTCATTCTTATTGAGCTATTTACACTCAGAATCGCCCGGCCGTTTCGGTTCGTTCTGGTCCGTTTCGGGCCGAATCGGGCCGTTTGGGATCGTTTGGGACCGTTTGGGACCGTTCTGGTCCGTTTGGGACCGTTTCGGCCCGCGGCGCATCGGCAACAGCTTCCGTCGGCCCGGATGCCGCGATTGCCGTTGCCCGGCTGGCGGTTACATCCAAGGCCGGCCGATGAATACAATGTTCAATTCGTTTCGAGGTGAAAACATGGCCACGAAGACTTCTCAAAAACCCACCCTGCCACCGCCGATCGTCGTCGACTGCCGCGGTAGCGGCCTGGATGAGCTGCTCACCAAGGAGTGGCTCGTATCGAACCGGATCGGGGCGTATGCCTCGTCCACGGTCCTCGGCTGCAATGTGCGGCGGTATCACGGGCTGCTGGTGGCCGCCACGACCCCGCCGGTCGGACGCATCGTGACCCTCTCGACCGTGATCGAGCAGGTCATCGTCGGCGAGCACACTTTCGACCTGGCGACCAACGAGTTCCCCGATACCTTCTCGCCACGCGGCATGGCGCACCTAGTGGAGTTCCGCAACGAGGCGGCCGCCACGTTTGTCTACGAGTTCGCCGGCATGCAACTGGTCAAGCGTGTCATCCTCGCCGATCGCAAGAACGCCGCGGCCGTCCAGTATACGCTGCGCGGCGGCAGCGCCCGCATCGTGCTGCGACCAATGGCGGCGATGCGAGACTTCCACCATCTGCGGCAGGCGGGCCCACAGCCGCAGATGACGTTCGAACAGGCCGCCGGCGGCGTGATCGTGCAGGACCGCCAGGGACCCAACCACACGCTCTGCCTCTCGAGCAAAGAAGCCGTCTTCCGGCCGGACCCGCAGTGGTGGTACCACTTACGCTATCGCATCGACCTGGCCCGCGGACAGGACGGCTCGGAGGACCTCTACAGCCCCGGCTCGTTCGAGCTGGAGCTGCGCGACGGGCAGCCGGTTCAGCTTAACGCTTCGCTCGACGAGCCGGTCGCCTGCGGGTTCGATACAACCAGCCGCGGCCGGGCCGAACGAATGGAGCAACTCGCCGCGTCCGTCGGCGACAAGGCCGACGAAACGGCCCGTCGCCTGGCCGTGGCGAGCGACGCGTTCGTCGTCCAGCGGTCGTTTCCCTCGGCGGCGTCCGCGGCAACGATCGTGGCCGGGTATCACTGGTTCGCCGACTGGGGCCGCGACGCGTTCATCGCCCTGCCCGGGCTGCTGCTGAGCACGCGGCGGCTGGAACTGGCCGAGCAGGTGTTTAGCACCTTCGCCGGTAGCCTCGCCGACGGGATGATCCCCAACCGCTTCGACGACTACGCCCCCGGCGCTCACTACAACAGTATCGACGCGTCGCTGTGGTTCATCCTGGCGGCGGAGCGTTACCTGACGGCCGGCGGCCGGGCCGAGTTCTGGCGCGACGTGCTGATGCCCGCCGCCGACGCGATCCTCACCGCCTATCGCAACGGCACGCGGTTCGACATCCACGCCGACGCCGACGGCCTGCTGACCGGCGGCTCGCACCAGACGCAGTTGACCTGGATGGACGCCAAGCTCGGCGAGGAGGTCATCACGCCTCGCCACGGCAAAGCGGTGGAGATCAACGCCCTGTGGTACTTCGCCCATCGCATGATGGCCGAGCGGTGCCGCGGGCTGAACGGTGCGGCCGCGGATCGCTACGCCCACCACGCCGAGTTGATCGGCCAGGCGTTCGCCCCGGCGTTCTGGAATGACGGCGCCGGCTGCCTCTACGACTGCGTGCACGACGGATCGCCCGACGCATCGATCCGCCCGAACCAGCTTTTCGCCGTCTCGCTGCCGCACACCCCGCTGAGCGAGGCCCAGCAGCGTGGCGTAATGAACGTGCTGACCGACAAGCTGCTGACGCCGTTGGGGCTGCGGACACTCGCCCCGGACGATTCACGCTACCGCCGCGGGTACGGCAGCTCGTGGGAGTCGCGCGACCGAGCCTACCACCAAGGCACCGTGTGGGCGTGGCTGATCGGTCCGTACATCGAGGCGCACCTGCGGCTCGACGGCGACAAGCCCTACGGCGTGGCGCGGGCGAAGGACCTTTTGGCTGCCTTCGACGGCCACCTGGCGCAGGGCGGACTGGGGCAGGTCAGCGAGATATTCGACGGCGACGCCCCACACGCGCCCCGCGGGTGCATCGCCCAGGCGTGGTCGGTGGCGGAGGTGCTGCGGGCCAAGCAGCTTATCGCCGAGTACGACCGGCGACAGGATAAATAGCCAACCGACATGCGAATGACGCGGGTCAACCTGATCCTCGCGGCCGCCACGGCAGCATGCCTGGCCGCCCCGGCCGCCGGCGAGTTCACCGCCTCGCTGGCGCCCGCCCCCGCGCAGGATGCGCCCTGGCCGTTCCAGCCGGCCAAGCTGCGGATGCACTATGCTCCGCCGTCCGACGCAGCCGATGTCCGCGGCGTCTCGCTGCGAAATGCCGCCGGCGGCGCGACGATGGTCTTCCCGGCAGCGATGAGCGCCGGCGGCGATTACATCCTGCCCTTGGCGCTTCCGGCCGTCAGCCCCCAGCAAACCTACGAGGTCCGCCTGATCGGCGCCGACGGCGAGGCCGCCGAGTCGGTTCGGGCCGCCCTCGCCTGGCCGGTCGCGATGCTCACGACGGATGCATGGATCGATCCTGATGCATACGAGCCGTTCGCGGGCGAGGCACCAGCCTGGCCGCGCGAGGTCCGCCGGGCCGCCCTGCTGACCGGCGTACTGTTCGTGCTGGCAATGGCTGCAACGCTGCTGCTTGGGCGGGCCAGCGTCGCCTCGGCGGGGATCGTCCTGGCCGCCGGCTGCGTCGCGGCCACTCTGACCCTTCGCGCCGCGCCGCCGCTGGAAGTGGATCGCATCGACCTGCCCGCCCCCAGCGGCGGGCCACAGACGCTGTGGGCGGTCGGCGCGCGTCGCAGCAGCGTCTGGCGTCTGCAAGGTCCCCCGCCGCTGCCCGTATATCGCAGCCGCGAGGAGATGCGCCGCGACCGTAGCGTGATCGACTTCGGTTCCGGGCTTACCGCCCCGCTCCGCGCGGGTGAGTTGCGCCTCTTCTCGCGCCTGCCCCTGTAACCACCCCCAAACCGCCCTCGACTTCCGCGGGGCTTCAGGCGCCACTCTCGTCCTTCCCCGGCCCGGCCGGCGGCCCGTCATCCTCGTCATCGCCGACCTGCATCCGCTGGCCCGCCAGCGCCCAGGCGTCCACGTAGGGCGTCGGGCGTCGGGCGGATCCGGCGGGGAAGCGCGATCGCACGAAATGCATTACCGCCAGCAGCAGCAGGATCAGCGCCACGCCCATCAGCGCCAGCGAGATCCACGCCAGGCGCGCGAGCATATCCTGCATCAGCGCATCGTCGGTGCGCGTGATCGCATCCCGCGTCAGATAGATCAGCGTCCCCAGTCCGACGATCATCGCCATCAGCATCACGAGCAACACGACGAAGTTCACCACGCTTTTTCTGCCGGCGTCTATCTCCATGGCGCGCCCTTCCTCGGGTCGTAGCTTTCCACCTCGGCGAACTGCTCCAGCAGCTCGCGTCCGCGGTCGGAGAGCTTTTCCGGCGGCACGACGCGAAGGACGACATACTGGTCGCCGCGGGTCTCGCTGCCTGCCGGGGCGATGCCCTTGCCGCGCAGGCGGAGTTTCCGCCCGCCGGCCGAGCCGGGCGGCACCTTCACGCGCGTCATGCCGTCCAAGGTCGGTATGTCGATAGTCGCGCCCAGCGCCGCCTCGTGGATGGCGATGGGCACGTCCACGTACACGTCGTTGCCCTCGCGGCGGAAATATTGACGCGGTCGAATATGAATCAGCATGTACAGGTCGCCCGCCCCGCCGCGGCCGGGCTCGCCCTTGCCGCGCACGCGGACGCGCCCGCCCTCGCGCACGCCGGGCGGAATCTTCACGTCGAGGGTCTCGGTCTTACCGTCCGGGCCCTGCATACGGAGCGTGGCGGTCATCCCGCGCACCGCCTGCATGAAATCCAGCGTGATCTCATGCTACACGTCTTGCCCGCGTCTGGCGGCCGCACGGCGCCCCCGGCCGCGACGCCCACCACCACCCAGCGCGCTGAGAATCTCCTCCAGGCTCATGCCGCCAAAGCCCGAGCCGCCCCCGCCAAAGAACTCGCTGAAGTCCACGCCGGCGCCGGGGCCGTAGGTCTGGGTGTAGGCCCGCGGGCCGCCCGCAGCGCCCGGCTGCGGTCCGGCGTGCCCGAACTGGTCGTACATCTTCCGTTTCTCGGCGTCGGAGAGCACCTCGTAGGCCTCCGTCGCTTCGCGGAACTTCGCCGGGGCGTCGGGAGACTTGTTCACGTCGGGATGGTACTTGCGGGCGAGCTGGCGATAGGCGGACTTGATCTGCGCCCCGCTCGCGTCGCGCTTCACACCCAGCACCTCATAGTAATCGCGTTTGGCCATGACGGTATTTTACAGTCTGGCGGCGGGGCAACAACTGCCCGGGGAAGGTTCGGGTTTGCAGAGACTTTGCGCGAAGCGACCCCTCGACCCCTTCGACAAGCTCAGGGCAGGCAAACTGCATGCAATGCACCCTATCCCTGCAGGGCTCGCCGGGGTGGCGCCCCAGTCCAAGACAAGCACGCCCTGCCTACCGGCAGGCAGGCCGCAAGCGGGCGTGGCAGCCATTGCCTGGGTCCCGCCACTGGAACCGACTGCCGGCTACCGGGTTCCGGGCAATAGAATGCGGGAGCGGGTCCCAAACAGGCCAACCCGCCCCCGCCCCTAGTAAGGCACGGTTGCAGCCGGAGGCTTTTGCCTTCCGGCCGTGCGCCTAACGCCCCACGGCCGCGGACGCGCCAGGCCAGGACGGATTCGCTGGGAACCGGTCTTGTTCGGGCGTCCGCTCGCCTTTGTCAGTGTGCCACGACCTTGGAGATGCTGAACACCGGAAGCAGCAGCGCCATGGCGATCCCTCCGATGACCATGCCCATGACGATGATCATCATGGGTTCGATCATGGTGGTGACGGTTTTGACCGAAACGCGCAGGTCGTCCTCGCAGAACTTGGCCACGCGGTTCATCACCATGCTGAGCTGCCCGGTTTTTTCCCCGGCAGCGACCATCTGGGAGATGGTCCGCGGCATGAGTTCGCACTCGAACAGTTCCTCCGAGAGCGTCGAGCCCTGCTTGACGGCGTCGGCCAGTCGGGTCCATATCTGCGCGTAGTAGTGGTTGCCCGCCACCTGCGCGGTAATCGCCAGCCCGTCGAGCATGCTCACGCCGGTGGTGACCATGGTGGCCATGGTCCGCAGCGAGCGGGCGAGATATGACTTGCGATACATCGAGCCGAGAATGGGCAGGTGAATTCGCACCGCATCGAGCTTCATCTTGCCGGCGGGAGTTCGGAGGTAGAACCACCCGCCCACGATCGCGCCGAGCAACCCGGCCACCACGACCGGCCAATAGCTGATCAACGCGTTGCTGGCGCCCAGGAGGATGCGCGTGGGCAGGGGCAGGACCGCGCCCTTGCCCGAGTAAATCTTCTCGAAGCGAGGAAGGATGAACAGCATCATCGCCACCACCACGAGGATGCAGAAGGTCAGCATGCAGGCCGGATAGGTCAGGGCGCCCTTGACCTGCTTGCGAGTATCGCGTTCCTGCTCCATGTACTCGCTGACGCGCTGGAGCATCTGCCCCATCGTTCCGGAGGCTTCCGACGCCCGCATCAGCGCCACGAAGAGATTGTTGAAGAGCTTGGGATAGCTTTGCAGCGCCATGGAGAACTCCACGCCGCCCTTGACCTGTTCGGAGAGGTCCTCCACCACCTTCTTCAGCGACGGATGGTCGCACTGGTTCGCGATCGCGTCCAGCGCTTCGGGAAGCGGCACGCCGGTATCCACCATCACCGCCAGTTGGGTGGTGAAGTAGATGATATCGTCCTTTTTGATGCGCTTCTTCTTGGCCGACGGGCTCGCCACGGGCGCGTCGCCCGGTACGGCGCCGCTGCCCGCCTCGTGCAGCGCGACCACCACGTGCCCGTCTCGCCGGAGGAGGCGCGAGGCCTCCGTGCGGTCGGTGGCGTTGAGCACGCCGTTGCTGCTGCGTCCGGCGGCGTCTCTAAGCTGATATGCGAAACTGGGCATTATTCAGGCTCCTTGTCACACGAGGGTCCGCGCCAGGCGCTCGGGGTTGTGGGCCTTGGCCAGCGCCTCGCCGGCGGCGATGCGTCCTTCCGTCGCCAGGATCGCGATGGCTGCGTCCATGCCCTGCATGCCCGCGCCGCGCCCGGTTTCGATCATTCCCGCCAGCAGGTGCGTCTCGTTGTCGCGAATCGCCCGCCGCACAGCCGCGTTGGTCAGCAGGATCTCCGCGGCAGGGACCATCGTCGCGTCGATCTCGTCGCGGAAGAGCATCTGGCAGAGCACACCCTGAAGCGTGTCGGCCAACTGCACTCGGACCTGCTCCTGCTGGTTGGCGGGGAACGCGTCCACGATGCGGTTGACCGTTTCGGTCGCGCTGACGGTGTGCAGCGACGCCAGGACTAGGCAGCTGGTCTCGGCCGCGGTCAGGGCAGCCGAGATCGTCTCCAGGTCGCGCATCTCGCCGACGAGGATGGCGTCGGGTCGCTGGCGCACCACGTGGCGCAGCGCCGAAACGAACGACGGGCAGTCCAGCCCGATCTCCCGCTGCTCGATGATCGAACGCTCGTGGCTGAAGGTGTACTCGATGGGGTCTTCCAGCGTGATAATGTGGCGGGCGCTGGTGCGGTTTATGTGCTGGATCATGGCCGCCAGCGTGGTGCTCTTTCCCGAGCCGGTCCGCCCGGTGACCAGTACCAGCCCGCGCGGCAGCTCGGCCAGTTCCAGGACCCTTTCGGGCAGTTTCAACTCGTCGAACGCGGGCGGGTGGTCCGGCACGAACCGCAGCGCAGCAGAGAAGCTGCCCCGCTGGCGGTGGAGGTTGATACGGAAGCGTCCGGCCCGCTCGCGTCCGCGGGAGAAATCTAGGTCGCCCTCGCGACGAAGGTGCTCCAGCTCGCGCGGGTCGAGCAGCGGGAAGAAGACCTCCCGCACCTCGTCGCCGGTCAACGCGGGCGCATCGAGGCGGTGCATCTCGCCGTGGACCCAGAGGGTCGGCGGCGCGCCGGGCACCAGCGCCACGTCGGAAGCGGAGCGGTCCAGCACCACGTCAAACAGCTTGTCGAGCGTCCAGGTCATGGGTGTATCAACCGTGCCTCCCGGCCGCGGGCTAGCCCGCCGCGGTCACGCGCAGCACTTCCTCCACAGTGGTGATTCCGGCCTTGACCTTCGCCATCCCGTCGTCGCGCAGCGTGACCATGCCCGCCTCCATCGCCATGGATCGCAACTCGGAGATGTTGGGCGAGGCGGTCAGGCGGTCGCGCATCTCGTCGTTGGGAACGAACAGCTCGTAGACGCCAATTCGCCCGCTGAAGCCGGAGTTGCGGCATTTGGCGCAGCCGGTGCCGTGGTAGAACGTCTCGACGGTTCCGACGGTCCGCTCGACGGCCCGGCGGATGTTGATCGCCGGCTCGTAGGGTTCCTTGCAGTTGGTGCAGATCTTCCGCACGAGTCGCTGGGCAAGCACGGCCTCCAGGGCGGCCGAGACGAGGTACGGCTCCAGGCCGACGTTGACCAGTCGCGTGACGGCCGAGGGCGCGTCGTTGGTGTGCAGCGTGGAGAGCACCTTGTGCCCGGTCAGGGCGGCCTGGACGGCGATACGTGCGGTTTCCGCGTCGCGGATTTCGCCGACCATGATGATGTCCGGGTCTTGCCGCAGCAGCGAGCGCAAGGCGGAGGCAAAGGAGAAGCCGATCTTCTCGTTCATCTGGAACTGGTTGACCCAAGGAAGGTTGAACTCCACGGGATCCTCGACGGTGCAGATGTTGGTCTCGTCGTCGTTGAGCTCCTTGAGCACGGAGTAAAGGGTGGTGCTCTTTCCGCTTCCGGTGGGCCCGGTGACCAGGACGATTCCGTGCGGCGTGGAGATCACGTTCCGCCAGATCTTGAGCATCTCGTAGGCAAACCCGAGCTTCTCGAGGTTCACGAGGATGTTGCGGTTGTCGATGATCCGGATGACGATCTTCTCGCCGTGCTGGGCGGCCAGCGTGCTGACGCGCAGGTCGATGGGGCGCCCGTCCATCATCACGTGGATGCCGCCGTCCTGCGGCAGGCGGCGCTCGGAGATGTCCAGCCCGGCCATGATCTTGATGCGGCTGGAGATCGCCGGGAGCATCTTGTGGGGCGGGCGCAGCTTCTCGTGAAGACGCCCGTCCACACGGTAGCGGACGCGCAGGGCGTTCTCGTCCGGCTCGATGTGGATGTCCGACGCGCCTTCGCGCACGCCGCTGTAGATGAGGTAGTTGACCAGCTTGATGATCGGCGAGCCTTCGGCGGCCACTTCCAGGTCGGCGATGTCGTCGATCTTCTCCTCGACGAGGGACAGCTCGCCGGCGTCGGCCTCGTCGAAGATATCGTCGATGACGAAGACGTTGGCGGACGGCAGATGCGTTTCAAGCGTGGCCCCGATGTCCTTGGCCATCGCGCAGACGACGAGCACCTCCATTCCGGTGAGGCGTTCGACCTCCTCGATGAGGAAGACGTTGGCCGGTTCGCACACCGCCAGGGTCAGGCGGTTGCGGACCTTGAACAGGGGCAGCACCGAGTGCTTGTCGAGGAACTCGCGGCTGAGCACATCGATGACGGTCGGATCGGCCAGGCGCGGCGAAACCTTGGCGAAAGGTACGCCGTAGGCACCGGCCAGCGATTCCATGATTTGCTCTTCGGTGCAGAAGCCGAGCTGGACGATCACCTCGCCCAGGAGCAGGCTGTTTCCGCTATGTCGCTGGTGTTCCAAGGCGGTGGCGAGCTGCTGCTCGCTCAGCGCGCCGCCGGACACGAGCAACTGTCCGAGCTGGAGTTTCTGGTTGGTCTGCGTCGTGATCATATTCAATGCCTCCGCGCGCACGCGGTGTTGTGGTCTCAGCCTCGCATGACTTTCACGGCCTCGGCCGCGTCGGTAAGCACCTCGAACTGCGGCTCAAGGCGGGTGATCTCCAGAACCTTGCGGACGTTCTCGTCCGGATGCAGGAGCTTGACCTGCCCCAGGCGCTCGGCGAGTTGGTCCTGGAGGTCCAGCAGGTACTCCAGGCCGGCGCTGTCCACGAACGGCACGTGCTCCATGTTCAGCACCAGGTCCACGACCTCCTTGCCCTCGAGTTGGTGCTCGACCGCCTGGCGGAAGGCACCCAGCGAATCGACCGTCAGCTCCCCTTCCATGATGAGCACGACGGCGTGACCGTAGCTTTCGGTGGTAATTCTCATTCTTTGCCGCCCTCCAGCGCGCCGGACAGCGGGAAGACCGTCTGCACCGGCTGGTTGATCTCGCAGAGGAACCCTTCCAGGTCCATCGCGAGGAACTTTTCAACAAGCATCGGGTCGAACTGCGTTCCGGCGCACTTGCGGATCTCGGCCGTCACCGCCTCCAGCGGCAGGGCCTTGCGGTAGGTGCGGTCGGAGGTCATCGCGTCGAAGGTATCGGCCAGGCCGATGATGCGTCCCTCGATGGGCACGTCCTTGCCGGACAGGCCGTTGGGATACCCCCGCCCGTCGAGGCGTTCGTGGTGGGTGACGATGCCCACGATCACGTCATCGAGCTGGCGGATGCCGCCGAGAATGCGGGCGCCCTGGGCAGGGTGACGCTTCATGGTGTCGTATTCGTCTTCCGTTAGCCGCCCCTGCTTGCAGAGGATCGCCTCGGGCACGCCGATCTTCCCGATGTCGTGCAGCAGCCCGGCCAGGTAAATGCTCTGCACCCGCTGCGGCGGGAAGCCTGTCTTTTCGGCCAGGCGGCGGGAGACCAGCGCGACGCGACGCGAGTGGCCGCACGTGTAGGGATCCTTGGCGTCGATGGTCGCCGTCAGGGCGTGCAACACGCCCATCAGCAAGCTCTGGAGATCGGCGTACAGGCGGTTGTTGGACAGGAACACGCCGGTCTGGCTGCCAATGGCGTTGATGAGCTTCAGGTCTACGCTATCGAACTCGCCACCGCTTTTGTTGATCCCGAGCAGCAGGCCGATGCGTTCGTCCTCGGCCGCCAGCGGCACGACCACCATGTTGGCGACCTCGGCGCCCAGTTGCCGCTGGCTGATGCGGACGTGGTTGTTCACAGCGGCCCGGTGGCTGCCGCTCGCCTCGTCGCCGATCGCCTCGTCCGCCAGCAGATGGATTTGCTCTGCGGTCAGCTCGATCTCGCCGGCGGAGACGGCCAGGTCCGCCTCGACCGCGGGCGGATAGGCGTAGAGCACGCCGGCGGCAGTTTCGATGCTCATCACGTCCAGCAGCTCGTCGCAGACGGTCTGCAGAAAGTCTTCCGGGCGCTGCGTCACGCGCATCGCACCGCTGATGCGGTACAGCAGTGACAGTTCCTCGTAGGTGGTGGCGAGGTTCGTACTGAGCATCGCCAGCTCGTCGGCGGCAGCGCCCTGGGCCAGTTCGCTTTTCAGCGTCCGGTCAAGGACGCGCAGGAGGCCCTCCGCCGTGCCTTCACCGTGGCGGACCGCGCCCCGTCCGCACTGCTCAACGACCTGGCGGTCGAGGTGCAGGCGGTCGCACAGACGGCAAAGGTGCTCCTCCTCCAGCATTTCGCGCGGCGGGAAGCATGCCACGGCAGCGCCCAGCAGGCGCCGCCGCCTGTGGACGGGCGCTCCCATCAGGCAGCAGCCGCATTCGCCGCGGGCGAGGGTGGGCTGGCCATCGAGAATGACTTGTGCGGCGAGCCTGGCCGCAGCGCGGCGGCAGTCGCCGCCGACGTCGCATAGCAGCGAGCACAGCTCATTGGCTGGCGCCGGCTCGCGCACGGCCTTGCCGTCGGCGTCCCACAGGGAGAGGCCCAGTCCCAGGTCGCCGGCGAGCGCCTTGAGCTGCCGCAGACCCTTGGCCAGTTCGCCCAGAGTCTCGGACGCAGTGTTTGGCTTCAACGGCATTATCACTCCGCGGCTGCGGCGGTCCGCCGCGACAGAACTTCCTCGACCTTCGCCAGCACCTCGCGTGGCGAGAACGGTTTGGTAAGCACCATAACGATGCCCGCCTCGGTCATGTCCGCCGGTTCGAGGTCGAACCCGCGGGCGGTAAGCATGATCGCGGGAATGCGGGCGGTCTGGTCACTCTTTCGCAACTGCTTGCACATCTCCAGCCCGGTCATGACGGGCATCTGGTAGTCGGTGATCACTACGTCAGGCCGCTCGGCGCGAGCGAGTTCCAGCGCCTCCTCGCCATCGACGGCGGTAAATACCTCGTAACCGGCGTTCGTCAGCTTCATGGAGACCACGTGCAGGATGTGGGCCTCGTCGTCCGCCACCAGCACCTTCGCACTCACGATTCACCTCCAGACGTCTTGATCCTTCCGGGCGGGTTTTGGCCCGCGTCAATCACTTGAGAATGGGCATCTCGAAGCCGAACGTGCTTCCCTTGCCCTGCTCGCTCGTCACCGAGAGCTTCCCGTCGTGTACGGTCTCGACGATGTGCTTCGCCAGCGTCAGTCCCATGCCGGTGCCCTTGGCGAGCTTGCTGTTGGCCTGCACGCGATAGAACTTGTCGAAGATGTGCGGCAGGTCCTCGGTCGGGATTCCCAACCCCGTGTCGGCCACTTCGCAGACCGCCAGCCCTCGCCGCTCGTCCACGCTGACGGAGACCTTCACGGTCCCGCCCTCGGGCGTGTACTTGATGGCGTTGGAAACGAGGTTGAGCACGGCCTGATAGATCATGTCGCGATCGGCCTCGACCTGGTAGTAGACCGGCGCCAGGCGGTCGATCAGCGAGATGCTCTTGAGTTTGGCCTGCGGCAGGGCCACGTCCAACGCCTGCTTGACGACGGCCGTCAGGCTGGTCGGTTCGCGGACCACCTTCACCACGCCGGACTCGATCCGCGAAATGTTCAGGATGTTCTCAATCAACCGGTGCAGGCGGTCGGTTTCCGAGGCAATGATCTGGTAGAACTCCAACTGGGTGTCCTGGTCTTCGGCCTCGCCGTCGATGAGCATCTCCACGTAGGCCTTGATGGATGCCAGGGGCGTCTTGAGCTCGTGCGAGACGTTGGAGACGAAGTCGGTCTTGACCTTGGCGATCTCCTTCTCGCGGGTCACGTCGTGCAGGACGGCCACCACGCCGGAGACCTCATTGTTGCTGGCCAGCACGCAACTGAGCGTGATGCAGAACGTGCGAGGCGTACCCTTCTGGTCGATACTGTGCTCCACGACGCGGCGAGCGGTGTTGTGCCCGTGGTTGCGGGCCTCGCGGATCAGTCGCACCAGCGTCCCGTCGGAGAGGACCTGGTCGATGTTCTTGCGCAGGACGCTGTCCAGGCGGAAGCCCAGCAGCTTCTCTGCCGCCTCATTGGCGAGAATCAACTCGTCGAAGCGGTTGGTGACGATCACCGCATCAGAAATGGAGAAGATAATCGCCTCGGTCTGGTGCTTTTCCGCCGAGGCGATGCGGGACTGTATCTGCAGTTCGCGGTTCTCGCTTCGCAGTTCGCCGAGTTGGGCCTTGGTGGCGGTGAGGAACTCGTTGAGCCGTCGGGTGATCAGCGCCATCTCGCCGCCGCTGTTGGTCATAATCAGCCCGATCTGCCCGGAGCGGGTCATCTGCTCGATCTGACCGGCCACGCCCGCCACGTCGCGGTGGTAGCTGCGGTAGAACACCAGCAGCACGACGGCCGTCAGAGCGGCGACCATGCCGAGCAGAATGATGCTCATGGTTCCGCCGCTCAGCGCACGGCCTTGCATGGCCATCATCGCGGCGAAATAGGCGCCGCTGGCCCCGAAAGAAATCAGGGCCATGCTCGCCAGTCCCAGTCTGTTCACGTTCGACACGCTTTAGCTCCCTCAGGACCCGCCTTCTGCTCCATCGCGGCCTTGCCGGGACGGTGAGGCAGGTTCACCCGCGGTGCGGACGGTTCGGCATCGGCCGATCCGCCGCCGCACGTTCAACCGGCCGCCCGGTTGTCCCGCAATTCCCGCGCCAGGACGCTGCTCGGATCGACCTGCATCGCCGCGTCGTAGCAGCGCTGGGCCTCGGACTGGTCGCCGGCGGCATCGTGCGCCCGTCCGAGCACACACAGCAGCTCCGCGCTGGCGGGGTAGCGATCCACCGCGGGCCTCAGCAGGTGCAGCGAACCGCTGACCTGACCGTCTCTCAGCAGCGCGTAGCCCAGCAGCAGCGTCGCGTCCAACGACCCGCCGTCGAGCGTCAGCGCCTGGCGAGCGGCAATGATCGCCCGGGCCGGGTCGCCCACCGTCAGCGTGGAGCGGGCCAGGTTCAACCATGCCCCAGCGTTGGACGGGTCGAGCTCCACCGCCTGCATGTAGGCATCTCGCGCCTCGCGGATGCGTCCGCGGGCGGTGTAGCAGTCGCCCAGCATCGCGTGCAGCGAGCTGGTGAGCGGATAGCCCTCCTGGGCGGCCAGATGCGTCAGGTTCGCCAGCGCCAGGTCATACCGCCCGGCGAAGTACTGGGCCCGGGCGAGCGATTCGATGTAGCCGAGATTGTCGAAGTCCAGGTCCTGGGCCTGCTGGAAGTAGTCCGCTGCCTTGGCGAACTCCTGCTGCATCATCGCCAACCGCCCAGCCAGTTCGAAGACGCCCGGCTCGCCGCCGGCGTTGTCGACGTAGCTCTCGATGTAAAGCTGGGCCTGGCGAACCTTGCCCTGCCCGGCGAGCACCTCTGCCGCGGCAATGACCGGAGCCATGTTCGTTCCGTCCAACTCCTGGCTGCGACGGTAGCTCACCAGGGCCGCGTCGGTCTGTCCGGCCTTTTCCTGGGCGACGCCGAGGTAGTACAGCGCGTCGGCGGAACGTGGCATCATCTCCTGCGCCTTGGTCAGCTCGCCGACAGCCAGGGCGTAGTGCCCCTGCTCGATGTAGATCTTGCCCAGCAGCGTCCGCCCGGGGGCAAAGTCAGCATCCATCGCCAAGGCTTCCAGAATCTTGGCGCGGGCCTTATCGAGCTGTCCGCTTTGGTAGTGCTCGCTGGCCAGCCCGTGCAGCACGTTGGCGCGAGTGCGATACCATCGCTGGTGCGCCTGCTGTTGAATGGTCGGTGAGTCCGGCTTGTTGCACCCGGCCAAGACGGCCAGGATGAGTATTGAGGTCGTTGCATATTTCATCATAACGAGCTCCTACAGGCTCCAAATGGCTTCGTAGCTTTCCCAAACTGCCCACATTGACACATGCGGGCAAAAGAACGCCCGCCCCGCCTGCAATGCTGCTTCAAGGCCGGGGCGAAACCCGCCCCGACCATCGAGCAGATCGCAAGGGGAATCACCCGACCTGGGGCGATTCCTCCTCGACGAATGCGGGCTGCGCCGTCGGCTGGGCTTCCTCGTCGTCCGCCGGGGCGTTCAACTCCATCTCAGTTTCCACGTTTGCGTCATCGCTCGCGGGGGCGGCCGTCTCCTCGACGACCTCTTCCTCAACCGCGTCGGAGACGGTTTCCGTTGCCGCTGGATCGCCGGTCCCAGCCGCGGGGACCTCCACTGCCGGCGCGTCGTCTGCCGCAGCCTGCGGTTCGCCCTGGGCCTCCACGACGGACTCGACCGCCTCCGGTGCGGGCCCGTCGAGCACGACGGTTTCCTCGACGACGGCCGCGTCACCGGTATCATCGGCCGGCTCGGACTGCCAGTTGAGCCTGCTCGGATATGCGATCTCGCCGGGCAGCGGGTCCTCGTATCGCCTGCCGATTCCGAACGCCTCGCGGACTTCGGGTTCGACGTTTTCGACGTTTCGCGGTTTGCCCGGAAGGACGATCCGCTCGACGGGCTTTCCGAGCTCCTGCATGATCATCTGCTGGATGACGTACCGGACCGTGGAAATGCGGGCGGTGTCAGCCCAGTAAGCCTGCTGGGTGAGGCGTTCCTTCAGGCGGATGGCCTCTTCCATTCGCGGCTGGAGCGACAGGGCCATGTCGATGTTCCAGAGGGCCTTGCCGCGGTCGCCGGCGGCCAGCGCCGCCCGCGCCCAGCGCATGTGGGTCTGCGACAGCGGGGTCCTGCCCCAGCACCGCAGGCCTTTGCGTTGCCCAATGCGGAAGCGTTCCACGTCGTCGCGAATCTGCTCGCTGGTCTGCTCGTCCTCTTCCTGACGGACGATGTGCGGCGTGACGAGCACGATAACCTCTTCGCGAGCGGTGGCGTCGTTGGTGCTGCGGAAGAGCGTGCCAAGATAAGGCACGTTGCCCGCCAGCGGAATCTGCGAGCGTCCGTTGTCGGTCCGCTCGCGGAACAGACCGCCAATGACGATCGTGTGCCCGTCGCGCACCATCACGTTGGAAGTCACCTCGGTGGTTGTCTCGCGAGGCAGTTGGGCCGTGCCCACCGGCACGACGTTGCCCGACGAGTCCTCCGGGTGAATCTCCATGCGGACGTATCCGTCCTTGCCCACGTAAGGGCGCACGACCAGCCGCGTGCCGGTCTCCAGAAACTGCACGGTCTGCGTGGCGACAGTCTCGGTGATGGTCGTCGTCAGGTACCCGTCGCGGTTGCCGATCATCACCTCGCCTCGCTGCTTGTTGACCACCAGCAGCTTCGGGTTGGCCACCACCGTCACGTCGGTGACCGACTCCAGGGCGCGGATGAAGACGTTGACCTGGTTGGTCAGGAAGCCGATGGTCATCCCGCCGGCCGGCACGGCGTTGGAAAACGCCGAGTTGAACGCGAAATCGCGCGTCCCGTCCTGGTTGATCACCGTGCCGTCGGGGTTGGTCAGGCGGGCGTTGGACGAGCCCAGCGATTCGAAATCCACGCCGCACAGCACGTTGAAGTCGATCCCCAGGTCGTTGTCCTCCGTCAGCGTCGCGCGGAGAATGGTCGCCTCGATGAGCACCTGCTCGGGCTTGATGTCCAGCTTATCGAGGAGCTCGCCGATCTGCTTGACGTTCTCCTCGTAATCGCGAACCACCAGCACGTCTTCGGTGCCGAGATCGTTCCCGCCGGTCTCCGTGTCCGACGTGGCGATGCCCGCGGCCGCCTCCGGCGTCAGGGCGATCATCCCGTCCCGTGACAGGGCCGGAGAGATGAGCGTCTGGGCGTCCTCGGCCGTCAGGTACGACAGTTTGAAGACGGCGACCACAGTCTTGCGTTCGGCCTGCTTGAGGGCCTCGTACTGCTTGGGCGTGTAGACGTAGATGAACTCGCCCTTGGCCTCGTAGACGTAGCCGGTGGATCGCATGACCGCGTCGAGGGCTTCCTCGAAGGTCACCCCGTAGAGGTCTGCGGTTACCGAACCCTTGACCTCCTGGGTGGCGATGATATTGCGCTTGCCCTGCGTGGACAGCAGTTGCAGCACGCCACGAAGATCGGCGCCCTGGACGTGGATCTCGAAGGCATCGTCGCGGCTGCGGCGAATGGCGTCTTCGGCGCTGAGGGCCGGTTCTCCGACGGGTGCGGCAGTCTCGCCATCCTGCGCCATCGCCGAGATCGGGCCTCCGACGATGGCCAACAGGAGGGCCCATAAAACGGTCCCCTCGTGTCTCGGCCTGCGTGCGAGTGTCATCATCTGCTCCTTACTAGGGACGGCCGCCACAAGCGGCCCACAACTCCTGCGCCCTGCGGGGCGCTTACTAGGTTCTCTTAGCCTCCGCCCATCGCCGCCATCTCCAGGATGATCGAAACGTCGTCCTTGCGAACGGTGCAGCTATGGGCGGTGATCCGGACCACCTCGAACTCGTTGACCCAGTCCCCCACGTACAGCACCTGCCCGTTGATCATGGCGGTGGGGTTGTCCGAGAGCATCGTGCTCTGCAGGGCCAGCGACTGGGCCTGGGCCTGGACGACCTGCGCCTGCAGGCGTGCCGCGGCCTCGGTATCGTCCGCCTCCACGGTGGAGACGGTCTTGACGTTGGCGGCCGTGTCCTGGGGCGGGAAGTAATCGGTATTCGGCGCGAAGATATCGCGGTCCAGACGGCGCCGCTCGGCAGACAGCAGCAGTTCCGTGGCCGCGCGGGCCTTGTCCGGCGAGGCGAGCAGCTTACCCGCAAGCGTACCTTCCTCGGCGGTCGGGGCCGGCGTGGCGAGCATCCGGGCCCCGGCGGAAGCGGGGACGGAGTCCTTGATCAGCAGGCGTCCGACCGCCCAGCACGCCACCAGCGCCGCAGCCAACAGCAGCAGCGCCTTGCGAGGGTTGGCGGCCAGTTCGGCCCGGGCCTGGCGGATCAGGTTTTGAAAGTTGAGCTGCGTCGCGCTCATCGTCACTGCCTCGCTAGCTTTCGGTGAAGTAGATGTTCATCTGGAGCTCGATCTTCAGGTCCTCGCTCTTGGGGTCCCTTCCGATCCAGAGCTTCTGCACCCGGGTCAGGCGTTCCATGCCGTCGATGCGCTCCAGCAGGCTCGCGAGCGACAGGTACGAGCCCTGGAACTTCATGATGATCGGCAGGGTGTGGTAGAACTTGCCGCGGCGCGGGCTGCCCGGCTCGGTGAGCTGGTTGTCCAACCGCTCCGAGGCGACAATGCTGCTGATCTCGCGGAGGAAGCCCGCCAGTTCCTTGCTCTGCGGCATGCGGCGGTCGAAGTCTTTGTAGCGCGACTTGACCTCCTCGATGTGGCGTGCCACGTCCGGGACGATGCTGGCCTTGACCGTGTCGGACGCCAGCTGCGCCTCCTCGCCTGCCACCTGCGAGCGCACGGCGTTGATCTTCCGGCTCTGCGGCAGGAACACCAGGACCACCGCGGCGATGATGACCGCGGCGGCGACGCCGAGCATGATCAGACTGTCTCGCGAAAGGCTCTTCATGATGTATCTCCGCAGCTACCTCGTGATGTAGCAGGAGGCCTGGAATTCCCGGGCCTGTCGCCCGCGATACTCGACGGTCCGCGCGTAACCCATGTTGACGTCTTCGAACAGCGGACTGGCGGAAAGCTGACCGATGAAGTTCGCCACGTCCACGTCCGTGGGAGACACGCCGGTAATCACCGCCTGGATGCGGTTAACGGTCGTGGCGCCCACGTCCTGTGCCTTGGTCGCCCGACGCGAGCGGCTGGTGCGCGAGGGTGCAGCGGCGGTGGATACTTCCATCGTCTCCAGCGTCAGGCTGGTCAGCGTGATGCTCTCGGGCATGACGAACTGCATCTCGCCCAGCACGTCCAAAACGCCGACGCGACTGCCGAGTTCGGTCTAGATGCGTTCCATCACCATCAGTTCAGCCTGCTGGCGTTCGAGTTCGCCGAGCTTATCAATTTGCCCACGGACGTCGGCCGCCTGCTGCTGCACCGCGACCAGCGCGGCGCGGGCGCTGCGGATCTGGCCCTGGCGGAAGTACGCCACCACGACCATGATCGCCACGCATGCAGCCAGGGCATAGGCCTGTGCGGCCAGGCGCCGTCTCCGCTCGCGCTGCGTCTTGACGC
>Ga0272441_10006681_pt1 | contig 19158 bp, 12 predicted proteins | sample SSMProp6N_FD_193582 | JGI IMG/M metagenome (GOLD analysis project Ga0272441, IMG submission 193582) | Marine sediment archaeal communities from Little Sippewissett salt marsh, Falmouth, MA, United States - SSM-Prop-6N | ecosystem: Environmental > Aquatic > Marine > Wetlands > Sediment ... | reverse complement strand
GACTCCATGGTCAGGATCTGTTACCGAATCAATGGTGAGGTCATCTCCATCGATATCCTGGTCATTGTCAAGGACGTCGATCTGATTAGCTATGGAATCTTCAAGGACATCAGCAAAATCATCCTGTGCTATTGGAGGATGATTAGAACCAGGGATAACCAGGGGATGAGTATCACCACCATTTTGAATAATACCATGACAGCTATATGGTAATTCTGTATCACCAAGACCATCATCATCTGTATCTGTACCCGTATAATCGTGCCAGTAATTACCACCGAGGTAAGGTCCACCAACAATATTAGTACCTAACGTTTTTGTAATATTCCATATGTTGTTTCCATTATCTCTGGCATTGTTCGTATTGTTGAAGTAGTTGTTATAAATAAGATTCGAATCCGAATTATCCAGATTGATACCATTTTGTGTATTGTTATATATAGAGCAGTTTGTAATGGAGTTATTGTAGGAATACTCGATATAGATGCCATTTTCGTTATTGTTATAGATAGTGCAATTGGTAATGTTGTTGTTTGAAGACTTCGAGAGGAAAATGCCGCTTTCTGTGTTTTGATATACTGTATTATTATCTATAATAATATTATTTGGCCTCCCAATCTCACGAATCCAGATGCCATGTGGGTTATTACTATATACTCGATTGTTTCGCATAATAACTTTAGGTAGCGAACTGATGTCCATGCCACAACCTGTATTTTCAAACACTTCATTGTCATCGATAATATTTCCTACTCCTATCTCTGAACCATCGCTTTGACCAGAAAATGCTATTCCAGATAAAAGATTGTGATGAACAGTATTATGAATTATTTTATTATGAGATCCGCTATAAATATGAATGCCCTCATCTCCTTTACTATGGTGGACAATATTGTTCATTATTGTATTATTATGTGGAAATCGAGGGTCATCATCACCTGCGGGTTTACCAGCCAAATTATGTTCTAGATTGATACCATCGTCTTGGTTGTAGCCAATATCCAGATTATTAGAAATATTATTATGATGAGATTCCCCTGTAACCCAGATTCCAATCATTCTATTGTTTGTTACTGTATTTTGTTTTATAATACTATAATTAGAACTAATAAGAAAAATACCACAATAATATTTAACAGGTGGATAAGTTCCGCCATTAGAATCGATATCGTTGTCCTCTATTGTATTATTAGCAGCCATAATAAGTGAAATACCTTGCCGCCGATTATCATTAATATTATTACCTTGGATTCTATTGTCTCTGGAGATATTTATCAACACGCCCGCATCCATTTGAGTAGATTTAGCTCCCCAGCTCCAGTTATATGTTGGATTAAGACTGTTGTCATGTATGTGATTATTTAATATCTTGTTATCATTTGATGACTCTTCAAGACAAATACCACTACAGTTGTTTAGATGAATTTCATTATCACAAATAATATTTTGACATGATTCTTTTAGCAAGATTCCATTGTGGCCATTAGTATAGATAGTACAGTTTGTGATGAAGTTGTTACATGAAGAGTCATGTAGGAAAATACCGTGTTGACTGTTATTATAAGTAGAACAATTTGTTATGTTGTTTGAGGTAGAAAAATGATCAAGGTAGATGCCATTGTCATTGTTGTCATAGACCATACAGTCTCTAATGTTGTTGTTTGTGGAATGAGATAGATGGATGCCTTCTTCGCCACTGGTGTGAACCTTACAATGTATTATGTTATTATTACCTGATAACTCTTTGAGATATACCCCAAAAAATCCGTTGTTTTCAATAGTACAGTTTGTGATGTTATTATGATTTGAATCAATGTTGATTCCAGCATTCCAAATACCGTTTCCACTATTCTGAATAGTAAAATTGCTAATATTTACCATATTAACAGTAATTTGAATGACATCTCCAACTCCATTACCATCGATAATGGTAGAGCTTGTGTTTTCCCCAGTAAGATTAATGGAATTAGGAATAACAACATTCTCTTGATAGGTTCCATTGTACACAAAAACAGTATTACCATCCACAGCTTTGTTAACAGCCTCCTGTATATTATCGTAATGATCTATTTTCCAGCCTGGAATGGTACTATCATAATCATCATCAACCCAAATATAGTTTTTTTGAATGCGATAATATTCCTTCAAGAGTTCATCCCAACAGGTATCCTTGGAAAACTCAATAGCGGTTTCATAACTGGTATTATATTCGCTTTCTGGATAGCGGTAATCCGGAAAATATATTGAAATGCCGCGAGAGTTAGCATGTCCGTCATCATGGGCTTCAGCAACAACAACAGTTGGATTTTCAATTTCATCTTTGATGTCTTGTGTGTCCTTTTGTATCGTTTGATTGCTAATAGCATCATGCAGTAATGTTACAAAATGATGTAGATCAACATAGGAATCATTGACATCCCAATCATCGGGATCGTTAATATCAAAATGTTCGGCAACGTCGCTGACACCTTCAATGGATGTAATTAATTTTCCAAGTTCAGCGAGTTTATTATTGGATTCATAAGAGGATAATAATTTTTTAAGGTCGTCCCCCAATTTACTTGTATCGCTCACAAGACCTTGTATGTTACTAAGATTTAGAGCAGATAATGTGACATTTGCCTCTGAAGCAGCATTATAAAATACAATGAAATCCATGACAATTCGCGATGAAAGATCTGCACCTGTAGCATTAGGATTATCTACGAGGAAGGTTAAAGAAGACGTATAGTCCCATCCATCTCCTGGCTCTGTTTCTTCAGAAGCAATCCTAAAATAAGCATATGGTTTAATCTGATAATCGACTTCGATCATAGCCATAAGACAAGCATCAAAACCAATGATATCCAGTTTTTCAGCTCCATTGTTTGTAATTGATGCACATGCTTGTTTAAGTTCTGACATATTAAGACAGCTACCGCTTGATTCATCAAAACTCACTGCTTTTACTGGTGAACCATCATCACCTCTTGTTTTCCATCCATTACCATGATTCCAGATAATGACTGCATAATGTCGTGCAGGATACTTCTCCTTAGCCCAATTAACAAATTCTATAAGTGTTTGTGGATCTCCCATATCCTTTTCACCAATACTCTCTCCCCAAGCAGTGGTGGGTTCATCGCTTTTATTTATAATTCCTCTGCGAGTATCTGCCCAATTGCCATTAGATGAATCATATCCAGGATGACGGTCTAATTGTACTATAATGCTAACATTAGCATCAGAGCCTACTGCTGCCATCTCCTTAAAATCGTCAATAGCACAGTCTTCTAAGTTATTGTCTCCATTAAGAAAAACCATGAACGTCCAATTCTTACCACCTGTAAGTTGGAACGCCGCGTCGTAATTGTCTTCCCACTGGCCTGTGGAATCTACGACGTAGGCGTAGGTCCAGTCGGTGCCGTAGCCGAACGCACCGCTGGGGTTCCGCAATGCAGTGTTGCAGAGCTTGATCGGAGCCGCCTGGTGGAACTCCTGGCCGTACAGGGTGTAGTCCACGATGGGCGTCAGGCCGATCCAGTAGTGCTGATTGGCGGCGGTCGTGATGTTTACTTCGGCGGAGATCGCCAGACCGGTGTCAACCTCGCTGATATTGACGGGAACAATATCGCCATCTTGCGGATTGCCATCTGGGAAGTTGCAGTTTGGATAAGGTTCCTTCTCCCAGAGGTTGAGCCGAGCCTGTGGGTTTGGGATAAACGGCCACAAACCGTTGTCGTTGGTGAAGTAGATGGTTATCCTCGTGATGTTCCACGGCTGATTGCCCACCTCAAAGTCCATTGCCATGTAGCTTGAGTAATCCGTATAATAGACAAGCTCTTGGTCCATAATGGCAACTATACTGGTGTTGACATTGCTCTGGTCCCAGAGCACGCTGTCGTCAGTAGGCTTTCTGTTATCGGAATTTGCATCGTATTCAGTCTTATAGCTACCAGCATCGGTGAGAGTAGTTACTAAAGATTCTGGCTCAACAGATGTAATATTTGGGTTAGTATTTTCAATACTTAGAACATTACTACTGTTTTCGTAATTCCCACCAATACTTGGTATAACACTTGCTCCAATAAACAATATTATTATTTCAAAAACCAAACCTTTCCTATATAGAGTATATTTATTCATACTTTTTATCCTCCCTATTAAACAAGAATGGCGAATTATATCAAATAAGCTTATATAAATATTTACGTTTTATTTGTTTTACTAGTTAATTATAAAAAAGGATAATTTTAGATTATAATTATCTTAAAATATTACAAATGTTTCTATTTTATCTGAAGTTATTAAAAAATCAGAAGAAAGTAAATTTAGAATAAAACAAGACGAATAAAAAAAGAAGAAAAAATGAGGGTACATTAACCCCAATTTTCCAAGAGAATTAACAAATCTACTACATCAACAATACCATCACCGTTAATATCAGCTGGTCCGCCAGGTTCTCCCCATGATGCCAATAATGCAAGCAGATCCTCAACATTGACAATACCATCACCGTTCACATCACCTGGTTTTTTCACGGTCACTTGCAAGGGGTCTGACCAGTTTGATTCTAAGCCATCTGAAGGATCACCATCTCCATCGGGATCATCCTTTGCTTTCACTGTAATTCCATAATTGCCAGGTATACTCCACATGTGGCTTTCGGTTACAAGGTCACCAGAAGCATAAGGTCCTATCCAACCTGTGGTTTCATCTCCCCAGTCCCACATATAGAACACATCATGTCCTTCGGGATCCGTAGTACTAGTGATATAGTACCAGCTATATTCTGCATAGACAGATGGAGGACCATCCGGGATTAACGGTATTTCAGGTGGTCCATTATCACTCGACTTTGTTTTAATCAGCCAAACATCAGTAGCTTCTTCAGTAGTGAGCGCTTTGGAATCTTTAGAAATCCATCCATCAGGCATGGTAGCTCCTACGATAATGTAGCCACTATCTGTGGTTTGCTGAACCGAATAACCCCAATCTAAACTGCCTTGTTCAAACCTATAGGTAGCATTCCATTCTTCCATTCCATTAGAGTCAGTTTTCACGAGCCACACATCAGAATCTCCTGGTCCAAAGGAAGATACCCATCCAGCGATGATATAACCATCATCAGTGGTCTGCTGCACGGAGCGGCCTCTATCAGCAGATGATCCTCCAAAGGTAGCACTCCATTGCTCGTTACCATTTGAATCTGTCTTAATCAATAAGATATCTGCCTCTGACACAAAATATCTTTCTGTATCTCCTACAATGATGTAGCCGCCGTCATTGCTTTGTTCAACCGAATAACCCATATCAAATTTATTGGGTATACCTGTTCCCCCAAAAGTCCTATCCCATTCCTTGTAACCTTCGGAATCTGTTTTAATCAGCCAGACGTCACAACCCGAACCATCTGCATCAAAAGAGACCGTATATCCAGAAAGTATGTAACCATTATCAATGGTCTGCTGAATTGAAAAACCTCTATCATAATCGCTTCCCCCAAAAGTTCTATCCCATTCCTTGTAACCATTGGAATCTGTTTTAATCAGCCAGACGTCAGAATTACCTGCACCATATGAGTTTGTATAACCTGTGATGACATAACCGTTATCAATGGTTTGCTGCACAGAATATCCCCAATCATTACTAGTTCCTCCAAAAGTAGCATTCCACTCCTCATTTCCATTGGAATCAGTTTTTATCAACCACACGTCAACTTCTCCTAAACCATAGGAATGGGTGCATCCTGCGATGATGTAACCACCATCCGTAGTTTGTCGAACTGAAAAGCCTTTGTCATAATTACTTCCCCCAAAGGTAGCATTCCATTCCTCGTTTCCATTAGTATCTGTTTTAAGTAACCATACATCCCAGTTTCCTGCGCCAAAGGACAACGTACCTCCAATTAAAATATAACCGCCATCCACCGTTTGTTCAACACAATAACCCTCATCATAATCGCTTCCTCCAAAGGTCTGATCCCATTCAGCCTCTCCTTCAGATTCGAGTTTAAAATTATTATGTTTGATGTTCAAAGCACTTGTTACAGAATAAAATGAAAGTAAACAAAGAAAGAGTATTCCTACTACCAAGAGTTGTTTATTCATTATATTACCTCCCAAATTCTTTACTATTTGAAATATAGTCTTGATATATTTCTTTTTATTTAAACATTTTTATTGTATGTAGCATTAATAAAAAGGAGTTATTCTACTATTTAAGAAATAAGAAACAAATCTCTTAGAGGAATTTCATAAGATACTATTTTATATTCTAATCCTGGGGATTAACATAGGTACTCCCTTCATGTAAGCGAGGTAATCATCTCCAAGCGTATCAATCAAGAGCTGCTCTTCATATCGACACAGATAGTAATAAAAGAGAGCTCCAACACTGAAAATCACAAGTGCAATAAAGGAAAGACTAAGAATTACAAAACTAAAGTAGATTAGCAGGAAACCAAAATACAGAGGATGACGAACTCTAGCAAACACATCAGTTTTGATAACCATAAGCTCCTTTCGCTCTTCTTGAAATATTATTATATGAGCTCGTTGAGCAAAATATCCTGCACTAATGAATAAGGGAAGGAAGAGTACAATACGAAGATACCAGGGGACCACATCTTGCCAAGCATTAGACACTTTTAGTACGAATATATCCATGGCCATACCAAAGATAAAAACCATTAACAACACAAGTTGTCCGGTATCTCCCCATCGATATTCTCCAGCAAGATCCTTTCGATGTTCATGACTCTTTCTTGTATGACCTTTCTTCATAACTCTTCACCTTTCACATTCCTTTCTCTTATCTTAATAACTCTAATGTTCTTGGCAATACCATGACTCACAGAAAATATTTTTGGATGAACTGACAATGTAATTAAACCATAACGTGAAATGATGCGTATGATACTACCTTCCATGATTCCCTTGGAACCTAAGGTCTTTGTTATCTCAGATGAAGGTTCAAAAGCAACAATTCGTGCAATATCACCTGATTGTAGTTGATGTAGCATGGTCATTTGATATCATCCTTTTGAAAGTCTAATACAGAGTAAGGTGGTCATTTCATATAGAAAAAATGGACAATAATGACCGGTTCTTGATCACTGAGACTGTCTTCTAGCTCACATAAAAAATTTTTTCAGCACCATAATCAAACGCTTGAACACCACTCTTTACATGATGCTATATATTAAAAAGAGCAATCAGAACAGAAAAGTATTAATAGAATCTTAAGGTGTTAGTATAGGGCGAGAGGGTAATATTTTGACTATTAAGACCTGTTTTGAAAAACATTGTATAGAATGTGGAAAGGAATTAAAAATCTTAGAAGGACATATCCATCCTATTGAGGGGAAAAACAAATGTGTGTGTAAACAGTGTTGGGAACGGCTTCGAAATAGTGAAAATGCCTATTGTCAGTTTATTGTAAAATCATTGCACGAGCAGGATGGTTTACCTTGTTTTGTCCTTATAAATGCAGCGCCAAAATTTGAAAAAAAAGTATATCATGAATTATCTCATCTCGAAGAAATTTCAGAAGTTTATGGACTGCTTGGAAAGTATGATATTCTAGCAAAAATTCAGATGAAAAATTTTGATGAACTCTCCTTTTTTATCAGTAGCAAAGTGAATACCATTAAAGGAGTTCAAAATATTAAAACACTTACCGGTACCTTTTCCTCTCAAGATGTCGATAATAAAAACGGATAATCCACATTTAGGAGCATCATTTCCCATTTATCTAAAAATCAATCTTAAGAATCTAAATATTTTAATTTTCTTGAATTTTGATACTCATTGCTATAAATCCTTTTGTTGTTAATTCTTTGGTATATTCAACTTTATCCCCTTTAGAAAGAAAAATTGACCAAAAAGGAATTTCTGTTTTATGAAAGAAGACGTCCTTGCCGTCCTCACCTTTAATAAAACCGTATCCTTGTTTAATATTATACCATTTCACTGTACCTAACATAAGTAAGTATACCTCCTTAAAAAAAGAAATATTATTATTTTATTTTTTAAAACCTATTTAAAAAGCATGAACACAATTCTTACAGATTTTCGTAGTATCTGCACTAGTTTTTTGTGTAAATTGTTCACAGGTATCCTGATCAAAAACAGGCATCATTTTTTGTTTACATCGAATTATTTTTTTTGATTGAGTAGTTGGTCGTCTATTTGAAGATCTTCTTCGTCTATTCATTCTCTATTACCTTTATATTATAATGATGATAACAAAACAAAAAAGTAAAGGTGTATCTGCAACTCTTTTTTATAGAAGAGAGAGAATCTTACATTTTTTTATTTGATTATCAAACTGACAAAGACGTACTGATTAATAAATCTTTACTAAAAAAAATAAAAAAAAGATTTTTGTAAGAAAAAGCACAAAACTTTATCTTTTTACTAAAATCTTTTTGGTTTATGTTTCTGATAACAATCCCGGCAATATACGGGTCTTGAGCCATCTGGTTTAAAGGGAACTTCTGTTTCCTGCCCACAATCTGCACAAGTTACTTTGTGCATTTCTCTTGGAGGTCTATTAAAACCTCTATCTCGATTTTCTCTATACATTTCTTTATTTCCTTTTAATTTATACAACCTTCAATGAATACTTCCTATTTAATTTTATCTTTTTCAAATAAATCCTTCTTTTTCATGAATATATCTGATAGGTATCAGTTTAAAATAGAGTTGACTCATTAGAATAAGAAGAGTAGGCTACTCTCTGAAGAAATTAATAAATTATTTAAAGGATGAACTGCTATTGCCTCATTAAAAAAATTAAAAAATTTAGGAAATCGTGAATTATATGAAAGGAACTGTAAAATGGTACAATCCGAGAAAAGGTTATGGATTTATCCAAGGAGAAGATGGAAAAGATATCTTTGTTCATCGAACTGCTATTCCAAGCGAGCTCGCTCTTAATGAGGGAGATCAAGTAGAATATGAAATTGAAGACTCTGACCGAGGACCACAAGCAAAAAATATTAAGAAGTCGTAAGTAAAAACCTTTAAGAACTTCTTTTTTAGAGTACTTATTCAATCATATTGCCAAATCAAGGGCAATTTCATTTCTTTTCTTCATTTTTTTAATATAAAAAATATTTTAAGGGATGAACCATTCATAGTATAGAACTGGGGGAGAAAACGATGTTATCAAAACTACCCATTGACCTAAAGAAAATTTCATCTGAAAATATCGACAAGGAAATTCTACGTGCAGCACTCATTGCAGAACTAGATGCAATTAATCTGTATGAGGAAATGGCTGCCTTGGTCCAAAATAAGAATATAAAAACAGTTCTTCTTGATGTGGCAAAAGAGGAAAAGGAGCATGTTGGTGAATTTCAGGCATTGCTTTTACTACATGATAAAGAACAAGTCGAAGAACTTAAAGATGGAAAAGAAGAAGTTGAGGAACTTATTGGAAAAAGCTTGTAAATAAATGAGGTAATCGTAATGGAAAAGTGCTATGTTTGTTGCTGCTGCGGTGAAGAACATGGTCTTGATGATCTTCATGAAGTTCACATCAAAGGGGAGAAAAAGAAATTTTGCCCTGAATGTGTTACCGCTATAAAGGGAATGTTATAATTAGAACCATCATTGTTCGTATCAGTATTATTGATAACCGGTGATACTAGAAAAAACGAGATAAATCATCTTGTTTTTTTATTTCTAATGATGTTGACATACATATTATTTTTTAATATTGCTGCTATTTAAACCCTGTTTAACAGGTGTTATCCAAATCGTTTTTGCATAATCAATTTCTTGTAAAATGATTGTAACTTGGTATCAGGATTCTTCCAATTCATAGGTTGTCGTGCTTGTAAATCGCCATGTGACTTCATCTTCCACATCGAGGTTGATTGAGTCATACCTGTTTCGGTTCCATAATACATGATAGCAGGTTGATCAATAGAGAATTGAAAACGAGCAGCTTTTTTAAGTAACTCTTTATCATTACGACAAAAAAAGAGAAATCGATCCATATCATGATTGTCAAGAAAGGTAGGTAAATAATAGGTTTTTGGAAAGCGCTGATAATGACGATATAATTGATCTGAAAGAAGCGTCGGTGATGGTTTTGATGTATAAATATAGCGCCGTATTAGTTCTTGAAAGCGGAAATCAAGAACACCGTCAAGCTCATCAATGTATTCCATAAGAAGAGAATCAGACGTTGCTTTCCAGAGCCATTTCCAGGACTTATTGTTCACATTGATGGTTCGCAGTTCATTGAAGGTAATACCCCTCATCCACGCTTCACCAATCAAGATTGCCTTGGGAAAACAGTCATGAATTTCTTGCCCAAAGTGTCTCCAAAACGAATGGGATGGGCCAATTACATGATCTAAACGAAAACCATCAAAACCAAACTGTAACCAATATTTTGCAGCATCTACAATATGACGTTGTGCTTCTTTATGCTGTAGATTAAGTTTTGGTAGCTCTTTGATGCTGAGAAAACAAAGATAATCATGGGGCCAATGAGTAAAATAAAACCACTCACCATAGGGGCTCTTAGGATCTACTTGAGCTTCCTTGAAATAGGGATGTTCTTTTGAGCAATGATTAGGGACAAAATCACAGATTATCGACAGGCCAACTTCATGGGTCGCCTCGATTAACTCCTTAAGATCATCCAAAGTCCCAAAATGGGGATCCACTTGAAAAAAATCGGTGATATGATACCCATGATAGGCAGAGGTCTGATTGAAGGGAGAAATCCATATCGTAGTAACACCTAAATTCTGAAGATAGGGAAGACGCTCGATAATACCCTGCAGTGTTCCTCCTAAGAATTGTGGCGTATCCCACTGATCTATTGATGAAAAGCCAGCAAAACGATCAATGAGAATGTGATATACAATCGAGTTAGAAAACCAGTTTCGCTCACTCATCACACCAAATAGCCTTCAAGATTATAAAGCTCTTTGCAAGATTTATATGAGAGAGTTTCATGTAGGGATAGAGGATCCTATGACATTACAACCATCCATTAACCATATAGCTCTTACATTTCAAGATAAGAAGAAAGCAATTCTCTTTTTTTGTACTATAGTAGGTATGGAAAAGGTCAAATCCTTTGAACTTTCCAAAACCTTATCAGAAGCAATCTTTGGTTTATCCGAAGAAATTGATATCGACGTCTTTGGCAATGACACCTCTCGATTTGAAGTCTTTTATACAGATAGTCCTAAGATGCCATCGTTTGAGCATATCTGTCTTGAAATACAAGATACAAAACAGTTTATGGATCGCTGTAAAGAATATGGATTAAAACCATTTACCGTTCAAAAACAAGAAAAAATCTTACTATTTGTAAGAGATTTTGCTCAGAATTTGTATGAAATCAAAGAAAAATGAAATATTCGTACGAACAAATGCTGTTTTTTATTGTTTAAAAAAAAGAAAAGAGAAAAGATTACAAGAGGATAACTACAAATAGTAGGGCAAATCCTCTTGCTGTTTGTGATATCATTGGTTCTCCGGAGCATTCTGCTGTAGCTTGAATATCAACAAAACCGAGCCAAAATATAGGACCAGTTTTCATGGTTGCGTTGGTACTAGCATCAATCTGAAACTCTGTACCACTGAATTCCTTTTCCAGAGTGAAAAATCGACCACCTTGAATAGAAACTGTCCAATTGACTTTTTTTGGAACCGGGCCAAGGTTTGAGATGTGGACATTTACTCCAAAACCTCCAGATAAGTCTAGGGAAAGTCGGTTAATATGGATAACAACCGCCTCAGACCATTCTGTCTCCATGTCATCGCTATTTTTTGCCTTCACTTTGACAGTAAAATCTCCTGAAGTTTCCCAGATGTGAGTTACTTCAACAGGTTCGCCTGATGGAGTGTAATTGGTCCATGAACTCTCGCTACCATCACCCCAATCAAAACAGTAGGCAATATCAAGACCCTCAGGATCAGTGGTAATAGCTCCAAATTCGTATTCAACTCCTACCTGTCCTTGGTCTGGACTTGAATAGATGACTGGCGTTTCTGGTGATACACTTCCTAAACAGTGGAGACCATTTTCAAAGTTACAAAAGATTCTACCATATCCATTAACATCTGCAACGACTATAGAGTAATCTTTTAGTAAACGTGAATCATCCGCATCGTTGTAAATCCAAAGTTTTTCTCCGGTAAAGGCATCAAAACAATACAACTTATCATAGATACTGCCCGCATACACCTTTTCATCCGCAATAGTAGGGGGAAGAATACCTGCTTCTTCTACCCAGATGATGTCAGTAGTTCCGTCACCATTACCCTCTGCATCTAGACAATACAAGTGTTGCATTGTATAGTTATGTACAAAATAAGAAGCGATATAGACATGACCATAGGCTATCGTAGGATCGGAAGCATCGTTATCGCACTGAAATGACCAGAGTTCATCAGTAGTTCCATCGCCGTTTCCCATGGCATCTAGACAGCGTAGCTTTCCATTGGAATCACGCATATAGATTCTATCATCAGCAAAAACAGGCACACGACTTCCAACGAAACCAAAAGGATGCGACCAAATGGTTGACCCATCGGAAGCATCAAGACAAAGCAGTTCATTCGTTGTTCGAAAGTACGCACGACCATTGGCAACCGCTGGTATCGAAGGCATTGGCCCAAGGTTTTCGTGAACCCAGCGTTCATATCCTGTTTCAGCATTAAGACAGTATGCATGATATGTTGACCCAAAGAAGACATAGCCATCGCTCACCGTTACCGATTGTCCAGAGGCCAGACCATAGTGCCAGACTTCATCCTGTGATTCCACATCATAACAATAGAGTGCTTTGTCAGTGCCAGTACTTCCTGTGTAAAGGAGACCATTGATAACAGCAGGAGTTCCAGCCCCATGAGAGACATTCCAGAGCTCCTCTCCGGTGGTTGCATCGAGACATTTGGTTATTCCATGCGGAGGAACAGGTTGAGTAAGATAGATCCTATCGTCCACGACAATAGGAGTAGATACACCCCCATCATCATTAGGGAAGATCCATTGCAGATGACTAGATCCTGGTGCTTGCGAGGATGAAAAACACGTATTTCCAGCGTTATATCGAAACATAGGCCAATCATCAGCAGTTACTGTAACAGCTAGAATTCCTGTAGAAAGCAGCATAAAACAAAGAGAGAGACTCATACTTTTATGTTTCATAGTATCAACTCCTTTTTTCATTGATTATTCCTCCTCATGATGCAACCCAATATATTTGAGAAGCACAAATCCATCTTCCGATGCATTTCTGATAAGAGCATCATCAACATAGATAGAAACGTTTACTAACACGTGACCAAGACCAAAGAATGGACCTGATTGTATCTCGATTCTTTCTCCCGCAGCTAATCCAGGTACGACATCAGTAAAATATCCTCCCCGAAGAATTCTCCCCTTGAAAAGCCAGAGAAGAAGTGGCGATCCACCAAAATATTCGCCAAGAGGACTGTCACTTTCTAGTGCAATTTCCCATACAAAGGAAGAGATGTCATCACCAGTATTGGTTATTTGTGTTGTAATAACAGAACCATCAGTTGAAATCTCACCAATGTTGACGCTGATACTTCGCGGAGGGTTCTCAGGATTCCCAGTTGATGGATATCCACCGATTTTAAGGGTAGGATCTCCTAAAAACATCCACTCTTCAAAGGTCTTTCTATCAGCTTGAGTCAGCCAGCCAATTTGTTCAACGTAATTAGTAATCGTCTGAGTAAAGGTTTCACCAAGAATATCTCGTCCATCTTCGGCATAGACACGGAAGAATTCTGGATTAATCCAACCGCCAAGACCTTCGGTCACACAAGCCTCTCCCAGATAGCCGTAGCCAAGACCAGCACATCCGATAGTTGCAATGGCGCCACCTCGTGACACCCGTTCCAGCCACCAAGCCCATGTTTCAGGAACCCAGAGGCCATGTAACACCGTGAATAAGACTTCTTCTGGATCTAAGAACAACCTTAGGAAGCTAGCATCAATAGCGCTGTTATGACACCCTCCTACAAGTAACACTGGGAGTTTATTGCCATTGGTGAGCTTGTCCATGGGAAACATAGGATCTCCCTTCTCAGTTTCGTAGCGTGCTAAACCAAAGTCAAGATTGAAGCATTTGAGACCATTGATCATGCCATTGCCTCGTCCTCCAGGAATTGCCGGTAAGTGATCACCCCAGCTCATGGGATTGCCGTGACCTGCAAAATACACAAATCCTTGGCCTTCACTCATGGTATCGATAACATCCCACATACCTGCCCAGTTTCCATTGGAGGACCAAAGCTTGATTTGTTCAAACTCTTCTGGCATGTAGTCGAGTGCTTTCTGACACTCCATTTCTCCTTCATAGAAAAATTCTGATCCAATGGTTGTTGGTCCAAACACAATATTGCCATTACTATCTTCTACCCAGACTGATGCATTGGTACGAGATCCAAAGTTATTTAGATCATCTTTGGGTGAAGGATCGTAAGACTTAATTTTTATTTCAAGGACGTTATCTTCATAATCAACCCGACCCCATCCTGTCATATCAGAGCAATACGATTCTTCAGGATTGTAATGGATCCCAGTAGTACCAAGAATATTTCCATCTGTTGGAACAACAATATGAGCCACTGGTTTTCCAGGATAGAGACGCTCTTGATTTTCATCAACTTTTTCTACAAGAAGATGATCCCACTCGTGGTAAGTAATCTCAGAGTCAGCTGTATGATCAACCCACACCGTTACATTATCAATCGGACCAGTAAAGGATGGATTATCAGTAAGACAGCTTTGAGCATAAATAGTATATGCTCCTTCAGGCAATGCTGAAGTATCCCATGTGACATTATTATCTGTGGTATACCCGAGATCTTGGAAACCGTCTCCTGTGATAGTCAATATTTTATTAAACCAATCAGAGCCATAGGTTTCGGTTTCGTAAGTGATGATCTTCTCAACCATAGTGTTAACTTCTCTTGCATTCCTGCAAGCTAGACGCCCAAAGTAAATATCAGGATAGGGATCATAGGTATCTGAATTTTCACCAAAAATACCATCGCCACCTTCACTATCGGTATCCCAATCATCAAAAAGGTAGTTATTTCCAACTTTTTTGAGGAAACAAGAGTAGTATTGATCACAGGCATATCCAGGTTCTTCACCATCATCTAGGTGAGAGTAGCGAATAGGAAATTGTTGATCAGGAACGTTAAATCCTAAAAAGGTGCGAAAACCACCAACGACAAGAACATATCGAACATCCCATTCAGTCCATGCTTGATAGATGAAATATTTAACAGTTTCCTGGTCATCATGACTCCAAGATGGGATATCAAAATACGTTTCATCATATATTTCATTCATAGAAACAAGTTTTGTTTTAAATCCCATTTGTTCTTTATGTTCAACAAGAGGTGCCAGTTCATCTACATAATCATTTGCACTCAAAATTAAAAGATCATAAAAGTTGGAGCCTCTTCCTTCTGCAGGAAGTGAAGGTGATTGATACTGTATCTCAAGAGAACTACTGGTGATATATCTCAGTAGTTGTTGACCTGGAGAATAGTGACATGGTGTAATGCGTGCGACTACAAACGTGGCCATATCTCCTTGATCATTGCGTCCCACCCATATATCATACGAGAACCATTGATTAGGATAAAATGAATCTGAACTATAGATTGTATCATCAATTAAGGATAGATCCTGTTGTGTATTTGTCGATGAGGACCTAAAAATTTTCGATAACACTTTCAATAGTTTAAAGAAAATACCAGATGGTTCTTCCTCCAAGGTTAAAGGAACTGGAACTGGTGCAGGAGATACATACATATCATCATCCAAAGGTATCGTTGTAATCGGTGAATCAATAGAAAATGATACGTCAATGTCAGTAGCTCCAAAGGGTAGTTCAATTTCTTTTGTCCACTGAGGAACCTTAGGAGCTCTCGCAACATGGACCGATGAGCTAAGACCTTCGATCGTAAGATCTACATACTCCTCACCAAAACTGCTTGGAGCAAGAGTGGGTGATGCGAACTGTTGGGTGTCCCTTATGTTTACTTTTACATTCTCTTCGAGTCGTACTGCAGTCGTCACTGAGGTGAGTATTAAACAGATCATCAAAAGAAAACAGAGTATTTTAAGTGCTAGACTTGCCTCTACTTTATATCTTCTAGAAAGAGTGTTCATCTTTTTATTGCCTCCCTATAATCAGGCAGACAATCCCATCTCACTAGTACTCATCTTATTTCCCCCGCAATGAAACCCAAAGATTTCAATTAATATATTATCTCTTTCCTATATAAATAATTTATGTTTTTTTTATTATTTTTATCAAAAAACCTGATAAAAATCTAATAAAAATTTTTATTCCATATATTATAAGAAAAAATAAAAAATAAAAAAAGAGAAGAAATGGTTATTCTTCTGGGTGCGCTAGAATCATTTTATTGAGAAAGACAAATCCGTCTTCGATCTTATAGGCTGCCAGTGCATCATCTTGATACACATAGATTTTTACTTTGATATGACCGATGCCAAAGACAGGCTCAGAGGCAATGTCGATTGTTTCATCTACAAGTAGATCAGAGCAAAGACCTTCGTTAATTTGTTCCATAACGCGTCCCTTGAAGAGCCAAAGTAAGAACGGAGTTCCTCCGAAATACTCGCCAAGAGGACTATCACTTACGACTTGCATTTCCCATTCAAGATCTTCAAGATCTGTTGGCCCAATGTTGGTAATAGTGCTGGTGATAACAGAACCATTGGGTACAATATCACCGATTTCCACGATCTGTTCTCTTCCAGCCTCTGCACTCTGTGAGGCTCCATAGCCACCAATCTTTAGGGAAGGATCACCAAGGAACATCCACTCTTCAAAGGTTTTACGATCACTTTCGACACCCCAGCCAATCTGGTCAACATAGTTTGTTATCGTCTGAGTAAAAGTCTCACCCAGAACATCGCGTTCATCTTCGGCGTAGACACGGAAAAACTCTGGATTGATCCAGCCCCCAAGACCATTGATACAGGAGGCACCAAGGTAACCATAGCCAAGACCCGAGCATCCAATAGTTCCTATCGCACCACCTCGTGACACCCGTTCAAGCCACCAAGCCCAGGTTTCAGGAACCCAGAGACCATGAAGGACAGTGAAGAGAACCTCATCAGGATCAGCAAAGAGTCGTAAGAAGCAGGCATCAATAGCGCTATTATGACAACCGCCTACTAGTAAAACAGGTAGTTTGTTACCATTTGTAAGTTTGTCCATAGGTAAAATTGGATCTCCCGTCTCTGTTTCATAGCGTGCTAAACCAAAGTCAAGACTAAAGCATTTGAGACCATTGATCATGCCATTGCCACGACCACCTGGAATACCTGGTAGATGATCGCCCCAGCTCATGGGATTGCCGTGACCTGCAAAATACACAAATCCTTGGCCTTCACTCATGGTATCGATAACATCCCACATACCTGCCCAGTTGCCACTGGAGGACCAGAGGTCGATTTGCTCAAACTCTTCAGGCATATAATCAAGTGCTTTCTGGCACTCCATTTCTCCTTCAAAGTAGGTTTTTGAATTCTTATCAATGGGTCCATAGACAGTATTACCTTGACTATCTTCAACCCATATTGTTACGGTTGTAAAGGAACCGAAATGACTGAGATTATCTTTAGGAGAGGGATCGTAGGATTTTGTTTTTATATACATGACTTCGTCCCAGTATCGTACATGACCCCAACCCGTATAATCTGAACAATACGCTTCGTCTGGGTTGTAATTGACATTTGTGTTACCTAAAATATTATCCGGAGAAGGAGTGACAATGTGAGCAACAGGCTTTCCTGGGTATAACCTCTCTTGATCCTCATCAAGTTTTTCTACAAGCAGATGATCCCACTCGTGGAAATTTACTAACGATTCTTGTTCATGGTCTATGGTAAATGTCACATTATCAATAGGACCCATTATGAAGGGATCAGATTGCAAGCAACTTTGTGCATAGACGGTATACTCTCCAGCGGGCAATCCTGTCGTATCCCACGGAACTCCTAAATTATCAAGATCGCCAAATCCATCACCTGTGATGGTCAATATTTTATTGAACCAATCAGACCCATATGTCTCTGTCTCATAGGTAATGATTTTGCGTATCATTGTTCGTACTTCAATGTTATTCCGACATGCCAATCGTCCGAAAAAGATATCAGGGTGAGGATCATAGGTATCATCGTTTTCACCAAAGATGCCATTGTCATTTGAATCCCAGTCATCAAACTCATAGGCTTCATTTAAGAAACAAGAGTAGTATTGATCACAGGCATATCCTGGTTCAGCATCATCATCCAAATGAGAGTACCGAATAGGGAATTGGACATCTGGATTATCACGACCCCAAAAGGTGCGAAAACCACCAACCGCAAGAATATAGGAGACATTCCAGGTTTCCCATGCTTTGTATATGAAATATTTTATTTGTTCTTGATTGTCATGACACCACTCAGGAAGATCAAAGTATCGTTCCGAATAGATATTTTCTAGTGGAATTAACTTGGTTGCAAGTCCCATGTCTTCTTTATGGTCAACAAGTTTGCCTAAGGTGTTCTCATAGCCATCGGCACAGAGAATCAAGAGATCGAATTCTTCGCTACCTTGTTCAGGCAATGGATCGGATTGCTCATACGAAATATCAAGGACTGCCTGCGTAAAGTATTGTGCCGTAGAGGTTCCAGGTGAGTAGGAAAGAGGAACAATGCGAGCAATAACAAACGTGGCCATGTCTCCTTGATTGTTCCGACCGACTCCCACCTCATACGAAAAGGGTTGCTCAGGATAGAAAGCCTCAGAAGAATATATGGATTCATCCAGAAGAGTAATTTCATCTGCCGGTTCTCTTTGAAGGGAACCATCAGAAACCTTTCGCAATGCAATTTTTTGGAGTACCGATATCAACGGAGAAGGTTCCTCTTCTAAGAGGAGTGGAACCGGAATGGGAGAAGGACTGACAACATCGGCTTCTAATGAAAGAGTGTGTATGCCAGAGGTAACGGAAAAATCAACATCAATATGTTGTGCTCCAAAAGGGAGTTCAATAACTTTATTGAGTTGTGGTAATAACGGCTCTGTTGGAATGTGCAAGGCAGATGGTGCACCATCCATTGTAATATCTA
>Ga0272441_10006680_pt1 | contig 19160 bp, 11 predicted proteins | sample SSMProp6N_FD_193582 | JGI IMG/M metagenome (GOLD analysis project Ga0272441, IMG submission 193582) | Marine sediment archaeal communities from Little Sippewissett salt marsh, Falmouth, MA, United States - SSM-Prop-6N | ecosystem: Environmental > Aquatic > Marine > Wetlands > Sediment ... | reverse complement strand
TATGCTGCAAAAGATAAAGAAAAAAATTAAGGGCACGGCCCTGGAAGAAAGAATTCATCTTCATTTATGTAAACAGGACGATATCAATATTTCGGAAAAAGTGGACTTCGTTCTTGCCTTTTACATGGTCCATGAGGTTCCGAATAAAGAAAAATTCTTTATGCAAGTAAGAACCGCACTAAAACCGGATGGCCGTTTTCTAATTGTCGAGCCTAAAGTGGTGCATGTTTCCTATAAAGCATTCAAAAAAACAATCCAGATCGCACAAAAAGCCGGATTAAAACAATTAGAACCTCCCAGGCATCTTTTTAATCAGTCAGCGCTTTTTACAGTCAAATAATCCGTTTTCAAAACAACAGGTTCAGCATACGTCTGCCGTCATAACCCATACGAAAATCGAGGATCATCCAGCAATGATAAAAAAAATCTTCTGGTTTGTAATTTTAATGTCTGCCTCTATATCTGCATTCTGTGCGGATTCTGTTATCACAATAAATGAGGACATACAGCTTGAACAGATTGCCGGCGATGTTTTTGTGCATACAACGATGTTCTCAATCCCGGGCACCGGCCGTTTCCCATCAAATGGTCTGCTTTTTATCCGAAATCGCAACGCATTATTGATCGACACACCCAATTCCAATGAACAAACCGGGATACTTTATACATATCTGAAAGATTCAATGGATGTAACCATTAAAAAAGTTATTGTCTGCCACTCGCACAGCGACTGTATGGGCGGATTGTCCTGCCTGCACAAAATGGGCGTTGCGTCGATTACCAGTGCAAAAACCAAAGAAATCTGTCTGGAGCGCGCCTTGCCTGTCCCGAAAATCACATTTACAGATTCCCTGTCTTTTGACTTTGAGGGCTGTCAGGTTATCTGTTTTTATCCCGGCGGCGGCCACACCATTGATAATATTACGGTTTATTTCCCGGAATCTCATGTTTTATTCGGCGGCTGCCTGATTCGCAGCCCGAACGCAAACAATCTGGGTTACACCGGTGAAGCCGTGATTGACGAATGGGAACGGTCAGTAACAAAAATTAAAAACACTTTCCCGGATATTCAAGTCGTCATACCGGGTCACGGGCAATGGGGCGGCCCTGAACTCCTGGATCACACCATAGAATTGGTTAAAAACATCCGCCATCAATAAATCCTATAAAGATATAAATAAACACATAAAAGAAACCGTGTTTCCTCGTTTTATTATTACTGTTCATTATGACCACTTATATCCCCAAATCCTGCTGACCGCATGCATCATACCTGGAACAAGGAACCAAATCCGCAGGAGGAGCATAAAAATAAGAGGTGATAATATGAAGCATAAAAACAATTTTATGTTGAAAATACTGCTGTCTTTTATCTTGACTGTCAGCTGCATAAAAATAGCGACATCCGGAGAAAAAAGAATGATGAATAAAAATTACACCGGTAACAATCCCTATTATTCCCGGACAGACACCACCAAACTGGATCTTCCGGATAAAGAATGGAAAAAAATTTTGCCGGACAAACTGTATCGGGTGGCCCGTAAAAAAGCCACAGAACAGCCATTTACCGGTGAATACCGGGACCAAACGGGTAAAGGCACTTACTATTGTGCCGCATGCGGGAACGGTCTGTTCCGGTCTGATGCCTGGTTTGCAAGCTCATGCGGATGGCCGAGTTTTTTTGAAACCATGCGGCCAAAAAGTGTTATTTATGAAACGGACACATCTCACGGAATGGTCCGTATTGAAGTGCTCTGCGGACGATGCGGCGCCCATCTCGGTCATGTATTTGATGACGGTCCGGAACCTACCGGGAAGAGATACTGTATGAACGCAATCAGTCTGGATTTTGAACCGGACAAGTAATAATATCGACCGTTTTCACACATCGCGAATCAATTAATATGAAATCATCGGTTTCCTTCCATAAAGTCACAACAGCAAAGGATATTGCAGAGACTGCCCGTCTGGCCCGGATCATCTGGACAGAACATTTTTCTGACATGATCGGTAAAGATATTGTTCAATATCTTCTCGAAACCCTTCAATCAGAAAAAGCCATCAAGCTTCAAATACAGGATGAATATGCTTACTATTTAATTCAAGCAGAAACGAATTATGTCGGTTATTTTGCTGTGCAGCATCAAAGACAAGAACAAAACATGTTTTTAAGCAAGCTGTACATTCTCAATTCTGAAAGAGGAAAGGGGTATGGCAAAAGCGCCCTGTCTGCCATTGAGAAAATGGCACAGAATAACAACTGCTGTAAAATATCTTTAACCGTCTATTATAAAAACCGCAATTCAATTGCAGCCTATGAAAAAATGGGATTCTATAAGACCGGATCTATAAGGCGTGACGTGGGAAATGGCATCATTATTCACGATTTAACCATGGAAAAAATAATGACTGATCCAAGAGAAAAAAAGTGATCCCTTCCTTATCACGCACATCTCATCATCCCCCTGTCAACTCATATCGAACCGCTTATGGATGTGGATTGACAACCGCAATCACATTATATAAACATCGTCCAAACAGGAGAAAAAAAGTCCCGATACAACCGTATCTTAAAATTCCGGCTTATCAATAATTTGAGTATAAAGGTCTTGATAATCGCGCGGTTTGTTGTTAAATTGTATCCTTGTTAAATTGTGCACATCATATGTTATCACCAGGACAGTCCACAGAACAACACCGCAAAAACCGAAGCCTATGCCTTTCCAATCCAACAATCACATGGAGCTTATTGCATAATGAACCGCTTCTCCGCTAAAAATGGAATCTCCAGAATTTATCATTCGCTGATTTTAATCGTATTCGCCCTGTTTTTGAGTCCAGATCTGGCCGCCGTAAAGGGCATTCCCGATGATTACGGTTATCAGTACATTTTTCCCCCACCATCGGCAAAATATGTGAACCCGTTGACCACGATTATTGTCCGATTTGATCACATGCCTCCCAACAGACTTATAAATCTTTCCGGGATGATACAGGTTGAAGGAAAGCAGAGCGGCCGCCATTATGGAAGAACCATCATTGCTTCTGATAAAAAAACCGTAGTTTTTGAATCCGGAAAACCGTTTGATGCCGGAGAAACGGTTACCGTATCCATTAACCCTGATTTCCCGGCAGCAGACAAAAAATCCGTTAAGCCGGTCACCTATTCATTCTCTGTGGCAGTCCCGCCCGCTTCAACCGTCATCCCTCCGGATATTAAAAGGGCTGACACGTCCCCGCAAACACGGGCTGTCACGGCCGGAGCCCCCAGAATCATGCCGAACGGTGTGTCCGTTCCGGGTGACTTCCCCCACGTAACCATCTCTGAAAAAAAGGCCGGGGCATCTGATAAATATATCTTCCTCAACAATTGGGGCCCGCCGAACTTCAATATTATCTTTGATACGGACGGCTCTCCGGTGTGGTACATGAAAACGGAAAGCTGGGACAGGCGCCGCGATTTCAAGGTTCAGCATAATGGCCTGATCAGCATGCTTGTACGGGGTAATTACGGCGGAGGCGAAGGATATATTGTTTTTGATGAAAATTTCACCCTGCTGACACCCATTGCCATACGCCCTGCTGTCGGAGATAATGGTTATCAGTACTACTCGGATGAACACGGCATGCAGATCCTGGAAGACAGCGGATATATTTTAATTGGACGCCATGAAAGCACTGTGGATATGAGCCAGTATGTGGATGGTGGAAAAGTCGATGCCACAGTTCGGGAAACTTGTATTCAGGAATTCACACCTGAAGGGGTAAAAATTCTCGAATTCCGGGCCTGGGATCACCTTGACATACGCGAATGGGATTGTCCGGACGAAAATCTGTACGCCGATTATATCCGTTTTTCCCACATGAATGCGGTTGAAGTGGACAAGGACGACGGCAATCTTTTAATCTCCAGCCGCCACATCAGTGAAATCACAAAAATCGACCGGCAAACCGGTGAAATCATCTGGCGCATGTGTGGATTACCGGGATCATCATACAATCAGTTTGAATTTATTGACGACGAATTTGACGGATTCAGATGCCAGCATGACATCCGGTCGCTGGGCAATAACCGGTATACCCTTTTTGACAACGGCAACCATCACTCCCCTCCGACCTCCCGGGCCGTTGAGTATGAAATTGATACGTCGTCCATGACGGCCACACTGAAATGGGAACATCAATATGACGGGGGGGATTATTCCTATTACATGGGAAACGCACAGCGTCTGGATAACGGCAACACACACATTAACTGGGCCGTAGGCAGCAACATGCCCATTGCAACGGAAGTGACGCCGGATGGAGATAAAGTTTTTGAAATGTGGTTTAATAAAGGCTATCACAGCTATCGCACATTCCGTTTCCCCTGGAACGGTGTCTGTGACGCGCCCTATTTAATGCTCGAACCGGAAATTGACAGACTCACTTTAATTTTCAACAAATTCGGCGATCAAAACGTCGATCATTATAAAATTTATGGGAACACCTTCATCCATCCCACGACTGCAATGGATACATCCGGTCACACCATGAAAAGCTTCCCAAATCTCGAGAATGGTAAACACTACTGGTTCCGGGTTACCGCAGTATACGAAGATGGTACTGAAAGTCCCTATTCAAATGAAGAGGAAATAACCGTTAACATAACCGAACCAGGTGCCAATTTGATTTCAAATGGAGACTTTTCTGAAGGCATGTCTGACTGGACCTGGGAGGTTCGCGGCTCAGCTGAAGCCTCATGGGAAATTAAGGACGGTGTGAATCACATTTCCGTTGCTCAGGGCGGTAATAACTACTATGAGGTACAGCTTCGTCAAAACGGCATTCCTCTTGTTGAAGACCGGGAATACGTATTTGAATTCGATGCCTGGGCGGATGACGGTCGGCTGGTGGAAATCAAGGTTGGTGAAGATGATGATCCCTGGACCAATTACAGCAAATTAACCTATACCTGGCTGACTTCCGATCCCGAACATTTTACCTATCCCTTTAAAATGGAGGATCCCACCGATTACAATGCGCGGGTCGTCCTCAATGCCGGAATATCCACTCAAGACGTTTATATTGACAATCTTGAATTAAGGATGAAAATGTCCAGCGATGTTAAAAAAGAATCACAGACAGCAACCCGGTTCAGGCTCTATCCCAATTATCCGAATCCGTTCAATCCTGTCACATCTATTCAATATGAGCTGCCGGAACGCTGCTGTGTGAAAATTTCTATTTACAATGTACAGGGACAGGAGATTTCTGTTCTCCAGGATGGGATCCGGAATCCGGGACTGTATACAACACGATTTGATGCGTCCGGTCATGCCTCCGGTCTGTATTTTTATAAAATGGCTGCTCACACAATAACCGGGGATCGCTCGTTTCAAGAAGTCAGAAAAATGATTCTGATACAATAAAGTTAATTCGTATACTTTCTATAAACAGAAAGGGTGCCTTTATGAAACACTTAATAATTATTGGTTTGATTCTGCTGTTTGTGTTTTCCGGACTTCACACCATTGCAGCAGCCGGTCAAGTGTCTGACTTTCAATTCATTAGCCCAAGGCCGGGCTCAAATAACAATACACAGGAATCAACAATTATTATCAGGCACGGTAGTAAAATCGATCTGTCCAGTGCTTCTGTCTCCGGATTGATAGAAGTTACAGGATCCGAAAGCGGACCTGTCTCCGGCGAGACAGTACTGTCCAGCGACGGTAAAACCGTGATTTTTAAACCATATCAAAAGTTCCTGCCGGAAGAAACCGTCTTCGTTGAGTTTAACAGCGGACTGATATCTTATTCGGGGGAGTCTGTTCCTTCCTGTGCTTTCTCCTTTAAAATCGCACACCATATTACTTTCTCAATCCCTTCTGAACTTTCCGGTTCTGTACGTAAAATCAAATCATCTGTTTTACCAGGACAAAATACCGGGCACAGGCTAAAAGCCGGTGAACTGCCTGCAATGACGGTCACTGTTTGCGACAGTGATGCCGTGGATGAGGGTTATATCTTTATGGCTGTTGCCGCCGAAGTGCCGAATATTGGTTATTACCTGATGATTCTTAATAATGACGGCACTCCGTTTTTCACCCGGGAGCTTCTCAACGATTATGCCTATGATTTCAAGGTACAACCAAACGGACTGCTGAGTTATGCCCAGCTGACAGAGCATCATTCCTATTCCGGTGGAGGAGATTGTATTCATATGATCATGGATAACACTTTCACGGTTGTTGACAGTTTCCAAATGGGCAACGGATACATTGCCGAATCCCATGATTTCCAGTTGTTGCCCAATGGACACGCTCTTCTCTTTGGCTATTATCTGACTGAAGTGGACATGAGCAAGATTGTAGATGGGGGCTATCCCAACGCGCTCGTATCCGGGGGGGTGATACAGGAGCTGGACGCGGACAAGAATGTGGTCTTTCAGTGGCGTACCTGGGATTACTTCGATTTCGATCCCTATCTCCGTGAAAAACGTCGAACCGCAAACCCGATTGTAAGTGCCTTTCATTTAAACACTATCACCCTGGATACCGATGGCCATATCATCGTGGCCACACCGCTTATTGCCAAAAAAATCAACCGGCAGACAGGAGACATAATATGGAACCTGGGCGGTGATGAAAACGAGTTTTCATTTGCGGGCATCGACAGTACCGCGGGTATCAGCGCCGTATCCGGTCACATGTTTTATCGGATAGATAACGGCAATTTTCTTGTTTATGACAACGGGGCCAGAAGCGGTGATAGCGGCTCGGAGATCCATGAGTTTCGTCTGGACGAACAAAATCTGGTGGCTGAGCTAATCTGGACCTATACACCGGATCAGATAATCAATGGCTGGCATCGCGGCAATGCCCAGCGTCTGCCCAATGGCAACACCTTTATCGGCTGGGGGGGTGCAAGTGGAAGCCCCATACCAGCCTGTACCGAGGTTACTCCGGATGGAGAAAAAGTGTTTGAGCTTTCATTTGACAACCCGGACGTTGAAAGCTACAGAGCCTTTCGATTTCCGTTTCCGGATGGACAACCCGCAGCGGATGTGTTTGTTGAGTCAATCACACCGGGTGGTTCCTATGCGTTTGAAGAAGGGGAAAACAACGATACCGGTGTAACCCTCAGAATTAATACCATGGTTTGGGATGATTATACCGGCATACTTGGCGAAAGATACAATTATGCTCCGATGGGTCCGAAATTTCCGGGAAAGACTCCGCTTGTCAAGCCTGCCCGTTTTGTGCTGACACCGGACGGTATTCAAAGCATGGATGCGGACCTCATGTTCGATGTCAACAAATGGAACATTGATAATCCTGAACTGTGTGTTGTTTACCGCAGGCAATATGTCGGCAATCCCAATGATATTTTCCTGCCGCTTCCCACAACCTACAATCCGGCAACAGAAATGCTGAATGCCGATGTGGCCGGCGGGGGCGAATTTATTGTTGCCTGGCCGGATTTTGAGTCCATTGTTTACACTCCCTGGCCGATTCATCCGTCGGATGAGGGTCTGGTCAATCAGGATCTCCCTGTGACACTGACCTGGACACCGGTAGGCTATGTGAACAAATACAATCTGGAAGTATCGCTTACCGAAGATTTCACCAATATTATTGTCACGGAAACCAATTTTAAAGAAGCATACTATACAATGGATAATCTTACGGCCAATACAAATTACTACTGGCGTATCCAGTCTAAAAACGATGCGGGGACAAGCGACTGGACTGCGACACAGAAGTTTACCACTGTTCCGCCTTTTGTAACCGTAACGGTTCCGAACGGGGACGAAGAATGGAAGCAGGGACTATCCTATTTCATTCAATGGGACGATAACATTGACGAAGATGTAATTCTGGAACTGTATCAGAATCAGACCCTGGTCACTGTGATCGATACAACAGAAAGCAGCGGCGCATATAAATGGGAAGTTCCCCTGGTTCTCCCCAACGGCGCCTATACCATTCTGGCAAGAAGTGTTAACAGTGAAACAATAACAGATCAAAGTGATAACCCATTCAATCTCAATGACGAAACCGGCATAGCCGAGGCAGACAGGGCTGTTATTACCGATTTCAAACTGCTTCAGAATTATCCCAATCCGTTCAATCCGGAAACAGAGATAAAATTTGAGATTCCCGAAGACGCATTTGTGGTTATAAAGGTTTACGATGTGAAAGGAACACTGGTGGGTACACCGGTTCAGAAACAAATATCCGCGGGCCGGCATGCCGTTTCATTCCTGGCAGCGGATCTGGCCAGCGGTATCTATTTTTATACCCTGGAGAGTGGTGATTTTTTCCGGACAAGAAAGATGATGCTTCTGAAATAGGCCCTGCGCATATAACGGCTGCGGTTTACTTCAGCCGTTAAAATTGAAAAGGTATCGTTCCTGATTACATATTCCGCGAATCAGGGGCGATACCTTTTTAACACAGACTGATTTCAGCCCGGCAAACCTGTCCCTACAGTTCTAAAAGTCTCTTCATTTTATAAAATAATTCGGTGTTCTCATAGATACCGATAAACTGATCAGCTCCCGGACCATTTGAAAACACGGGGATCATAACACCCGTGTGCTTCTTTGATGTATAATCGGCCCTGACAAGACCTTTTAATATATCTCCTCCCTCACAGGCCATGCCGCCTGTCTCATGGTCCGCAGTGCATAGAATCAGTGTTTCCCCCTCTTGAGCAGCAAATTCAAGAGCTGCACCCAGTGCCCTGTCCATATCCAGTACCTCTTCGACAATATAACGGGTGTCATTATCATGCCCGCCCCAGTCAATGTGGGATCCTTCCACCATCAGGAAAAATCCCTTGTTGTTTCGGTTTAGCCGGGATAATGCGGCTTTTACTGCCCGGGTTAGCAATCCCTGCCGGTCCCGGGCCTTCACCAGATGTTCTTTGTCAAGCAATGCAAATAATTTATCATCGCCATTGATAGTCAACCTGGATGTATCTGTAATAACAGTATACCCTTTGTCTTCCAACAGAGGAATCAGCGACTGTCCGTCCTTCCTTTCGGCAAAATGCTCCCATCCGCCGCCGATAACCACATCCACTTCCGTTTTGAGAAAATCCTCTGCTATCGATTCACGCATTTTCCGGCATTTTTGATGCGCAATAAATGCAGCCGGTGTTGCATGGGTAACAGCGGAAGTACTCACCAGTCCTGTTGAAAACCCCTGATTTTCAGCAAGCTCCAATATGGTTGTAGCATGGACCGTATCGGTGTCAACCCCTATTGCACCATTGTAGGTTTTAACACCTGATGCCATGGCCGTTGCCGAAGCAGCGGAATCCGTAACATACCGGTTCGATGACTGGCTTTTTGAAAAACCGATATATTTTAAATATTCAAGATTTAATCGCCCCTGATTGGCGGTTATGCCGGCAAACACATGGGACAATCCCATACCGTCCCCAATAAACAGAATGATATTCTTCGGCACGGGCTGTTGAACCAATCTGCTTTCATCAATCTGCACAGGCTGATAAACCTGAAGATTGTGATAAGATTTGTTGGGATTCCAAAAAGGGTTGTTCTTATTGACCAAAAAAACAACAATACATATAAAAATGGCCGTTAAAATGACGATTCTAATAATTCTGCGTTTCATGATGCTCCAATTTAAAATATCTATTGTAATAAAAAATATCCTCTCAATCCTGATTGAAAAAGTTATTTAAACTTTGTTAAATGATGATCAATGGATTATTAAATTTACATAAGAAATCCATATTCGCTATGCCAAACAAAATTACAGGATTCATTTTACAGAATCAAGCAGTATTTTTTTATCATTCCATTTCCGTTTTATTCTATCTTTTTTATTTTTATGATAATAAGACCTTTCGATCACAATCATTCCATTATATTATATTTTTGAAACATAGTTGTAAGCATTAAAATATCTGTTGAATTCCTGACACCTATCCTATATATTATTTTTATCTTTAAAAAGTTGGGTTTGCGCCACCCGACTTTGACGTATTCACAGGGGGTAAATCATGAATAAAAACCATCATGTAATCCGATTTTTATACGCCGGATTTTTTTTGTCTGCTTCATTGTTAACCTTCAACAACTGTGATGAGATCATTGATGCAAGCCAAATCGACACCGTCACAGATGTTGATGGTAATGTGTATCTGACTGTTCAAATCGGCAATCAGCTGTGGATGGCTGAAAATCTCAAAACAACCCATTACCGCAATGGGGATGCGATCCCCAGAATATCAGACAGCACAAAATGGATAAACAGCACAAACACCGGTGCTTACTGTTACTATAAAAACAACAGTGCCAATAAAGATGCCTACGGCTGCCTGTACAGCTGGGGAGCGGTTTGTGACAACCGGAAAATTGCCCCCGAAGGATGGCATATCCCGGGAGACACGGAATGGCAGGAACTCATTGATTATCTGGGCGGCGGTAATACGGCCGGTGGAAAGATGAAAGAAGCCGGCACCTCACACTGGCTTACACCCAACACAGACGCAACCAATGAAAGCGGTTTTACAGCATTGCCGGGTGGCAACCGCGACGGAAGCGGAATCTTCCTGAATATGGGTATTGGCGGTATATTCTGGTCCTCAACCGATTCTTCTTACTATGCACGCGGCCTGCATCATAATACTGCAGCTGTTATTTTTCACGGTTACTACAATGATGCCGGATATTCAGTTCGGTGTATAAAGGATAAATAAACACCCGATTGCAATATTCCTCACGTTTTTATCATTTTTAGAAAGGGGAAGAGGATGAAAACGTCAGCACGGGTCTTTCGTTTGGTGATATTTACGCTTATCACCCTTATTGCTTCCAGTCTGTCAGCACAGGATTATTTGTCCGGAAAGGTTTTTAAGGGAAATCAGGGAGATGAAACATCTCCCCTTTCCGGTGTGACTGTCAGGCTATACGGATCCAATAACGCATCCAGTCTGGGCTCTCAAATCAGCAGCACAACAACAAACGGTTCCGGCTGGTATCAGCTTCTTGCCACATCCGGATATGAGTATTACACAATAGAGGAAGTGGACCTGTCCGGATATCAGTCGATTGCAGCCACATCTGTAGATGGGACAGTGATCACCTCAAACCGTATCCGATACAGTGCCGCAAGTGAGCCGCTGTCCGACCAGACAAAAACAGGCAATAAATTCTGGGACAAACCGCTGTCCGTGCCGAACAATCCCCCTGTGGCAGATGCCAACGGACCCTATACCGGTCTTGCAGGACAGCCTGTTCATTTTGACGGTTCCGGCAGTTGGGACCCGGATGGTGATGCGCTGACCTACGCCTGGGATTTTGATATGGATGGTCAGTATGATGATGGAACAGGGGGCCAGCCAGCCTACACATGGAACTCAACCTATGCCGGTAATATTAAATTACGGGTGACCGATTCACACGGCGACTCTGACACGGATCTCGCTTATGTGGACATTGCTGAATCACAGTCCCAAACCGGTTCTGTACAGGGCATAAAATTCAACGATAAAAATAAAAACGGAACAAAGGACAGCGGAGAAGAGGATCTGGAAAACTGGCGTTTTTATCTGGACATCAATCAGAATAATCAATATGACGCAGGAGAACCTTACGATTATACCAGTCATCACGGCACTTTTCAGATTTTCGCTGCTCCTGGCACCTATTCTCTGAGGGAAGAACTGCAGGCCGGCTGGACAGCCTCCCTCTATGAAGAGTATGTCATCACAATTACAGAAAATCAGGTCACAACAAAGGACTTTGGTAATTATGAAGTATCGGGTGAAGATGAATTTGATTACGGTGACGCACCACCTTCCTATAACCTCGCGCAATTTTTTACCGTAACCTCCGACCTCTATCTGGGATCTTCTGTAGACGGGGATCCGGGTCCGCAACCCCATGGAAACGCCCTCGGAGATGATGAGGACGGGAACGATGACGAAGACGGCATTTTCTTTACAGGTGCTTTAATTCCCGGTCAGAATACAATTGTACAGGTCACAATAGGCGCTGCAAACCGGCTCGAACAAGCGCTTCTAATTTATCTGGATATCGACAGGGACGGACAGTGGAGCCTGTCAACTGAAAATATCCTTCAGACATCAATTTCTAATCCGGGAAAATACACCTTTTCCATTCAGGTCCCATCCAATGCCAGTCAGGGCGTTACTTTCGCACGGGCAATTTTGTACGATACCGCAATTCTCTCCCCCTGGGGCGTTTATTATGGTGAAGTGGAGGATTATGAAGTGGAAATCGGTGCAGGGGGATCCATTACCGTTGTCAAGGATGCCAATCCCAAGGATGATACCTCTTTTTACTTTGAAGGTGATTTCGGAAGTTTCAGTCTTCAGGATCCTTCCGATAACACCATCACCTTCACAGGCATGGCATCAGGATTCTATTATGTCCAAGAAATGGTCCCCAATGGCTGGATAAGTTCTTCAATTCAGTTTGTCGGTGATATGGACAATTTGTCCGAAATCGCCTGGAGCCAGGACCGTATCTGGATCGACTATGACGCCGGTGAAGAAATTACGGTGTATTTTATCAATGAAAAAGTAGAAAACATGGATTATGGCGATGCGCCGGATCCCTCCTATCCAACCCTCCTGGCTGGCAATGGTGCACGGCATATTGCACCCACAGATCTTTATTTGGGTTCATCCGTGGACACGGAACTTGATGGACAGCCAACCTATTCTGCCGATGGAGACAATCAAAATGGTATAACCGATGAAGACGGTGTCAGCATGTCACCATTTATTGCACCGGGACAGACTGTATCTGTAACCGTCACAGCGTCCGCAGCAGGCGTGTTGAATGCCTGGTGCGATATTAATATTGACGGAGACTGGGCGGACCCGGGAGAGCACTTCCTGGCTGCTCAGTCCCTGGTCGCCGGCGCCAACACCCTGTCCTTTACTGTACCCGCCAATGCCGTTATTGGCCCAACCTATGCCCGCTTCCGTTTCAGTTCGGTCAGGGACTTAAGCTATGACGGCGACGCGCCGGACGGCGAAGTGGAGGATTATGCGCTTGAAATCAAAGAACCGGAAGAGGGAACCATTACCATTATTAAAGAAGCCTCTCCGGCCGACGACACCCCCTTCCTCATTTGCACGCAGTATACATCCGGATTTTTCAACCTCTTTTGTGGTTTTCTGAAAGATCCATCCAGCAATAAACAGGTTATTTTAAATCCTGGAAATGTAGATAAGGTATCCGAAGGGTCTGTTTCAGGCTGGACATTAGCCGATATTCAGGTAACCGGTGACACGGATAATGGTTCAGTAATAAACCTGTCAAACCGTGATGTGGATGTGGACTGGGATACGGGAGAAAATATCATCATTACATTTAAAAATGAAGCATCCGCTGAAGGTGACTATGATTTCGGTGACGCGCCGCATCCAGCCTTTCCCACCCTGCTGTCGCAAAACGGAGCCCGGCATAAAATCAACCCGCAAATGACTCTGGGCCAACTCATTGACAGAGATCCAGACGGATATGCGAGCCCTCTGGCTAACGGGGATGATCTTGTGAGTCCGGGCGGCCAGGCCGATGACGAAGACGGCATCAATTTTACTTCAAAACTAATTGCCGGACAGAATGCAACCGTGGATGTGGAAGTGTCTGCAGCAGGCTATCTGAACGCGTGGATCGATTTTAACGGCAATCAGAACTGGGGAGACAGCGGTGAACAGATCTGCAAAGCCTTTCCCATACCTGCCGGTACAACCACCATCACGTATCCGGTTCCTGCAGGTATTGTCCCCGGTATGGGTGTATTTGCACGTTTCCGTTTTTCCTCAACCCAAGGCCTTTCATTTACAGGTGCGGCTGATGACGGTGAAGTGGAGGATTATTACGTTCTGCTGGGAGAAGACATTGAACGGGATTACGGGGACGCGCCCTCCGGATTTCCGGATGCCAGCCATGAACTGGGCGGCCCGTGGCTGGGGGGATTAGGCGACAAACCGGATTCTGAAACCGGCAGCCAGAATGACGCTCAGTCAAAGGGAGATGATCTGGATGGAAATGACGATGAAGACGGCATTTACAAAGCCGCCTTTATCATCAATAAATGGGGCGATGTGCAGTATCAATTTGTGACGGGGACCTCAGGTCTGGCAACCATTGGCTTCTGGGTGGATTTCAACCGCGACGGCGACTGGGACGATCCGGGTGAATCGGTATCCAGTTCGACATCGGTTCCCCTGCCTGCAGGCATTCCCTATCATGTTGGAATGGTCTGGAGTCTGCCGGCAGCAACCCAGGCTGGAAAAACCACCATGCGGGTTCGTATTTATGAGGGCACAAACGTCAATCTGTCCCACAGCGGCGATGCCGGTCCCGGTGAGGTGGAGGATTACGAAGTTGAAATCAAAACGGATGGCCCGCCGCCACCTGACGGATACATTATCTCCGGATACAAATTCAACGATCTGGACGGAGACGGCTCCTGGCTGGGCACGGAACCCCCGCTGGCAGGCTGGACCATCTGGCTCGATGCCAATCAGAATGGTGTGGAGGATGCAGGCGACCTGTACGACCTGACCGACGCTACGGGACAATTCAGTTTTAGTGGTTTGACTACCGGACAGTATGTTCTGGGAGAACATTTAAAAACAGGTTGGATCCAGACCTGTCCCGGCGGCCTTGGCACCTATACTGTTACAGTAAACGCAGGATCATTCAATCTGCCTGTTCTTTTCGGAAATCAGCAGGAAAACGGCGGCTCGTCCGGTAAAGGTGCTGTCAAATGGCTTCAGCCGCCTCTGTTTGATCCGGCAAGCAATGATACAACCTGCTACTGGGGATGGTATGAGCCTTCCATTTTTTCCGAGACCTATGTTACAGATGACTGGTTTTGCTACGATCCGAGGCCGGTGACCGGAATACAATGGTGGGGATCCTACGCCGAATGGGACAGTATTGTTCCCCCGGATGACGGACCGCAATATTTTCATGTCTGTATCTGGACAGATGCTCCGGATCCCTATTTTCGTCACCCCGAGGAACTGGTCAAGGAGTGGTTTTTGACGCGGGAACAATTGCAGGAGACCTATATCAAATGCCACTCGCAGCCCGACCGGATGGATAAACCACTTTCCTGCTTCCGGTATACATTTGATATACCCAAGGATGGCTGGTTCTATCAGGAAGGGGATTCAACGATTTACTGGCTTCATGTGGCTGCGGCTTATGAAGACATGCCGGAAAGGCATGACTGGGGCTGGCTGACACGTGAGCGGTATTTTCATGCTGATGCGATCCGCATACTTCAGCCGCAGGAAACCCATCCCGGCACATACTTTGAGGAGGGATATATTGTAGCTGATTTTTGTGATATGGCTTTTGTGCTGTATACAGATGAATATGACTCAAAATTTGACTTCGGCGACGCGCCGGATCCCGGATACGGGACGACCGCCAGCCGGAATGGCGCAAAACATCTGATCGATTCATCTGTTTATCTGGGTGAACGCCTGGATGAAGATATTGACGGTCAGCCGCATTTTGAAGCAACCGGTGATGACAACGACGGTCTCGATGATGAAGACGGGCTGGAAATCATCTATCCTGCTGTAATTGGCGGGTATCCTGAACTTCAGATTACTGCTTCCTCAACCGGATTTTTAAATATATGGATCGATCTGAACAGGGATGGTGAATGGACACAATTGAGCGATCATATTATCACTGACGCCGAGGTAATGCCGGAAACCCAGGTAATGGACATCCCGGCACTGCAATCCATAGAGCCCGGCGATTACATGGCGCGGATTCGTTTTAGCACTGAACCTGGCCTCTGGGTCAGAGGATTGGCAATGAATGGAGAGGTTGAGGATTACTTGCTGACTGTAGACATGTATGATGCGATCCATCAGCAGGACAATTCAAAACCTGAAACATTTGAACTTTATCAGAACTTTCCAAATCCATTCAATCCGGAAACCGCCATACGCTATGATATTCCTGAAAATGCCCGTGTTGAAATCACTGTCTATAATATCAAGGGACAGAAAGTGATCGATCTCGTACACAGAGATCAGCAGCCCGGTGCTTATCAGGTGACCTGGCGCGGCAGGGATGCGTCTGGCCGGCCTGTATCCTCGGGTTTGTATCTGTATACAATCAGGGCCGATGATTACTTTAAAACCATGAAACTGATCTATCTGCAATAATATATTAACTTCCCGGAGGATCGGATGAAATACACTGTCATGAAATGGGACAACACAAAACCGATGCGCCTGCCTGTTCTGCTTGCGGCTGTTTTTCTGCCAAGCAGTATTGCTTTTTTCGGCTTTCATGTAATCCTTCCACGTATTGTGGCATCAGGCATGCCGGTCATCCTGGCCTGGCCCCTTGTGGCCTCCGTCATGCTTTCAGGACTCATTGTTTTCGCTTTCTGGAGACTGAACCGGGAAGCCCGGGAAATGGACGTCTCCCTGAAAAAGCGGTTGTGCCTGATCAAAGTCAAAGGGAAAGACTGGGGTATCACGGCCGCTCTGGTTGTTTTGATCCTGATCCTGAGCGGTCCAATGACCAAACTGTCCGTGATGCTGCTGAATGCATTTAACATCACGGTGCCGGAATATCTGCCATTCTTTCTCAATCCCCGTATTGATGCCATGACTGCGGGTATGGATCAACTGTCCCCCGGTCTGGATCTTTCAGGTCAGTACTGGATCATTCTGCCTGTTCTGTTTACAATAATTCTCAATGTGTTGACCGAGGATCTCTATTTCAGGGCCTGGATGCTGCCGAAAATGCACACTTATGGAAAGATGGCCTGGCTTTTAAACGGCTTTTTATTCGCATCTTATCATACCTTTCAAATCTGGCTGTTTCCGGTTTTAATAATAGCCAGCTGTGCCATGGCCTTCATTACACAGAAAAGCAGATCCATCATTCCATGCCTTGTTGTTCATTTTTTAATCAATGTGGGAATGGCCGCAGTCAGTATGATTATGTTGATTGGAAAGTAACAACCAGTATATTCAGGATTTTCGGATTGGAGACAATTCATGGAAATTAAATATACAAACACATTCCGCCATTTTATGGCCTTTATCATTTACAATTTCTTTCACAAACCGCTTAATTACATCCTGATTGGTATTTTCATTGTTTTTAATGTCATTTTATGTAACAGGGCCATGCCGGAAAATATCGGCTTGGTCATCAAACTGTTTTCTCTGTTCTTAATGACCGCAGCATTCCTGGTACTCTTTCTGTTATTTATATTCATAATGATCATGATCGGCATCCGTCCAAAATCGAATAAAGGATTTCTTACAGAACATACATTGATTGCCAATGCGAAAGAATTTATTGAGGAAACAAAAGTAAACCGCACAGTGAGCAAATGGGACGGGATAATTAAAATCAAAAGATCTGCCGGTTATATTTTTGTTTACGTTGCCCAGGAAGGCGCCCATGTGATCCCGGGGAGCGCTTTCGGAAGTTACAAGGAATTCACGGATTTTTATCAGAAGCTCTGCAGGTTTAAAGAAAAGAGCAATAATTGACGGATGCCAGTCCCGCTGCGCGGGATCAATTTATTTAAGTTTTTCTGATTGAAGACCCTTAAAGGGATGGCATCCGTATTGACTTTATGTAATATCTGCCTGATTTTATCTGCCGGCAGGTGTTGTTCATATAAAATCCGACGTTCTGACATTTTCAAAAAATATTCCTACATTTTGAATGTACAAATAATTTTCATAAACTATTTATTAGCAGTACCTTGAGGCTATCTAAAAATATTGGTATACGGTTTGCGACTCATATACACAGTGCTCTATATATATTCCAAACATCATTGATCCGGTGACGCCCTCGCAATGATGGCATCACCGGGTCAAATTAACTAATTGGTTGTGTGCAGATTGGAGATTGGTGATGATGAAAAAATGGTTTTCTTCTATTATTATAATATTGATCTTCTGTTTCATTCAGGCCGGGAATCTGTCAGGTCAGTCTTTTTCCATCGAACAATACACGGATCAGGCAAAATACTGGGAAAAGGACATACAGAAGCTGAAATACCGGGACCTGACCGAAACGGATCCGGACAGCGCCATTTTGTTTGTGGGCAGCTCCAGCATCCGTCTCTGGTCCACCATCAAAGAGGATATGCATCCTTATCCGGTGATTCAGCGGGGCTACGGCGGTGCCAAATTTTCGGACGTGGCCTGGTACGCGAAGGATCTGATTTATCCGCATCAATTCCGCGCACTGGTCATTTTTGTGGCCAATGACATTACCGGCGCACCGGATGATAAATCACCGGAAACCATAGTCAAACTTTTCGAATATATTGTGGAAACTGTACATCAGAAATTTCCAGAAAAGCCGATTTTCCTCATCGAAATCACGCCCACACAGAGCCGGTGGGATGTCTGGCCCCAAATACAGGCTGCCAACCGCGCCCTTCAGGCATTCTGTGAGAGCCGTCCGGACCTTTATTTTATTGAAACCGCCGAAACCTTTTTAACCGAGGACGGGCTTCCGGATTCCTCGTGCTTTGTGGAGGACTGCCTGCATCTGAACCAAAAGGGCTATCAACGCTGGGCAGATCTGATCAAAACCAGCCTAAAACAAAATCTGTTGGTACTCACCAAATCAAATTTAAACACCATTTCAGACCAAATTATCAAAAAGCTGCGCTCCAACGCCTTGTGGCTGCATGGCAGTGTGGGTCTGACTTTGATTCAATATGTTGAAAAAGACTATGCATCAAATGGGATGCATCTTGAAACAGGTATCAACTTTCGCAGAAAATATATGGTATTTTCTGTCGGGCTTAACGCTAACATTATTGATGAATTGAGTACATATACTTTTTATGGAACGTGTGGCTACAGTACCCATTCCTCCTGGATGGAAACAACCATATCCGGCGGACTGGCCTTGACCGGTCTTGATAACCTGTATCCCGGTATTATTATAAGGGTTCATACTATGGCTCATATGCCGCAATTCATCGGTATAGGACCATCTATTACACTTCACGCCAATCCCGAGGTTCTATATCTCTCATTTTCCCTGTCCCTTTCTCTCGGCGCCTGGAACTGGTGATAATCATCCTTTTCCCTCTTTACGATCAAACCGACCTCCAAACCCCGCTTGCATCTGTTCATTA
>Ga0272441_10006679_pt1 | contig 19162 bp, 27 predicted proteins | sample SSMProp6N_FD_193582 | JGI IMG/M metagenome (GOLD analysis project Ga0272441, IMG submission 193582) | Marine sediment archaeal communities from Little Sippewissett salt marsh, Falmouth, MA, United States - SSM-Prop-6N | ecosystem: Environmental > Aquatic > Marine > Wetlands > Sediment ... | reverse complement strand
AACAGGACAGATAAAAATGTTAAGCCATAGGGAGTTTATAATCAATCATTATCATAAGACAGTAGAACAAATCGCTCACAATATATGGCGAGAGCGTAAAGACAGGGGGGATATAGACGCAGATGATGAGAAGAAGAACTGGAAACTTGCGGAAGATAAATTTATGAAAGGTTATGAATGAAAGGAGTGGAGTATGAAAAACATGATCAAGGTTTTACCTGGGAAGGGCCCCCGAGCGTGGTATTGGAAGATCGTTAGCCGGAATGGTAGAACACTGGCCCATAGTGAAATATATAATTCGAAGCAATCGGCTATAAAAACTGCTGTCCAGGTGGCAATGAATCCTTTGGATATTGTAATCCCGCCCCTTGAACGTAGGGGCCCAAAAAAGAAAGGAGCCCTATGAAAATAAAGATATCGGAAGTGCAGATCATCCCTGTCCGGCCAAAGGATGGACTGATTGCTTTTGCAACTTGCATTTTGTGTGATTGTATATATCTTGGCAACATTGCTGTTTATACATCTCCGCAAAATGCTGATGGGTATCGGCTTGTTTTCCCTACTCGGAAACTAACAAATGGCAAGCATATCCGGATTTTTCATCCTATTACGGATGAGGCCCGGAAAAAAATTTTGCAGGCTATTGTTGAAAATATGGGGAGTTTATCATGAGCCATTTACGTTCATTAACAAAAACAGCAAACTATTGCCTGGTTTGTGGCAGGCCTTTGATCAGGGCAAGAGGACAGATTGTTTTTTATTGTTCTAAACAGTGCAGGGGAAAAAGACATAACAGAAACAAATATAATATGAAAAGCGAAAAAGTTCTTTAAAAAATAAAGAACAAAGAAAGCGAAAAAGTTCTTTAAAAAATAAAGAACAAAAAAGGAGAATAAGTTCTTTAAAAAATAAAGAACAAAGAAAAGGAGAATAAGATGGCTTTAACTCGAAAGAATATCGAAACTTTAGCAGAATTGATGTATATGAAAGAGGCAAAAAAAGACGATAAGGAATGGAAAGATCTTCCGCAGGCTCAAAAAGATAAACAGATCGCAATAGTCAATGCCTTCATTGACAATATGGCCAAGCTTGAATATGTGCCCCGGCCGGTTGGCGAAGCTCAGGTGTCCAGGGCCAAACTCCGGGCAACAGAGTTGGATCTGACAAATTTCATTAAGGATTTTATTCAACAAAGAGTCAAAGTCCCGGCAAACCTTATCCAGGTTTTTCCGTATGGAGAGCTTGCTGCTCAAATTGCCAAGGCTTTTATTGACAAAAAGGACACTGCTCAGGCTGATAAGAAGGGCTAATCAAATGAAAAGAATATTCAAAAGTAAATATAAAAACAAAAGCAGGGAATGTCTGCAAGGCCACTGGCATCACTCAACTTTTGAAGCCAGGTATTGTGATCAGTTAGCCTTGCTTGTCAAAGCTAATGAAATTAAGTCTTATGAAACTCAGAAAAAGTTTTCACTGGATGTCAATGGTGTCCATATCTCAAATCATTATGTTGATTTCTTGGTTACCACAAATGAAGACAAACTGGAGATACATGAGACTAAAGGTTTTGCCACTCAGGATTGGTTGTTTAAAAAAAGATTGACTGAGGCCCTTTATCCGGACATCCCTTATATTGTTGTTGTTAAAGCAAAGGAAGGAAGGTTTTATGCAAGATCATATCAGAAATTCAGAAAAAAATAATGACCTCGAAAAAACTATGTTGCGAGCTAAAATTTCAGGGAAGTATTTGATTTCTATTTCCCTGGTTTCTCGAGAAAAGCCCGACGATATTGAACATCATTTGTTTACACAAGACTTTAAATATGCAGACTTCTTTGCAACACTATACGAAATTGAAAAGCTTGTGAAAAAGCTGTATGATAAAAGAAAAAAAATTTAATCTCTTGACTTCGTTTGGGTTACAGCGTATTATTTATGTAGGTTTTTAAAATGTGATAAAAGCATGGTTGTGTGGATGTCAAAGCGGTGATTGATATCTGAATAACATAACCATGCTTTTTTTTATAAGGAAAAGAGAATGAAAGATTTTGATGTTCAGTTCGAGTGTTGTTTTAATCCGCATAGACAAGTTATCAAAATTGATGGCGAAGGCCAGTCCGAAATTATCTTCACTGCTGACGCCTCGCAGTTGGCTCCAATTCTTACTTCAATGGCTAAGTTTAAAGGAGCTCTTGTCTTATGTCAATTGAGAAAAGTGGGGGGGCAAGATGAGCAAAGAAAAGGCACTAAATCATCGACCAAAGTTATCCGCTGAACAACAAAGAGAAGTCTGCGGGTTGATAGCTGCCGGATATGGAGCATTGCGAATTACTCAACATTTTGAAGAGCATTATGGTATTTCTTTGAATCCCACAACTCTTCACGTAAATTATATCAGGAAGAAAAGATGGCAGCCTCTTATCAACAAACTCCGGGCAAAGATGGATGCGAATCTGGCGAATCACTGTCTTGCATCTAAAACTAACCGCTTAGACATTATCAAAGAAGCAATTGACGAATGCCTTACCTGGCGACTCGATAAAATATATTATGATGCTAATGGCAAGGAGCTCAGCAGGATTGAAAAAAGGAATGTTACTTCCATTGCCAGGTTGGTTGAGCAGGCCCGGAAAGAAGTTGATGGGGATCAAAGTGAAGGGGCTAACCTGGAAGTCAACATGTATAATATTATAAAAGACGCAAACAAAACGCCAGAAGGGGTTATGAATGGAATCTCGGTTACACGAAAAGGAGATCCTATCCTTGATAAGTTCCTGGAAAAATAGTCCAGAGCTTTATTTTGAGCAGGCCCTTGGTATAGACAATCTATGGGATGGCGAAAGGGCTATTCTCCGGGCTGTTCCTGTGGCTATTAAAGAAAAAAAGAACATTGTTGTGCCTTCCGGGCATTCTCTTGGCAAAGATTTTGTTTGTGGTGGGCTTGTTCCGTACTTCTTGCAGGTGTATGGGCCTTGTGTTGTTATTACTACTGCTCCAACAGGCCGGCAGGTGGATTCTGTTATGTGGGGAGAGATAGAGTCCCGGTATAATTCAGCAAAGATAAAGCTTCCCGGCCGGTTGATGACTTCAAAGATTGAAGTTGATTCCAAATGGTATGCTTTAGGGTTTACCACAAAAGAGACCGGCCAGATGGTTGGGAAGTTCCAGGGATTCCATAGTCCAAGAGTTTTTGTTATTGCTTCTGAAGCTCAGGCAATATCAGATGTTGTTTATGAACAGATAGACGCAATCTTGACTGGCGATATCGGGTTATTGATTGAAATCGGGAATCCTTTAAGAGCAACAGGCCAGTTTGCCAGAGATATAAAAAACACAAAGGACAATCTTGTGATCCATTTATCCTGCTTGGATTCTCCAAACTACATTCAAAGAAAAACAGTTGTCCCTGGTGTGTGTTCGTATGAGTGGGTAGAAAAGAAGCGGAAACAATGGGGCGAAGATGATCCCAGGTGGGTTGCCAGGGTATTGGGTAAAGTGCCAACATCGTCAATTGATACAGTGTTTTCTCAAGATTTGGTTGATAAAAGGATCGACGCCGAGACGTTTTCGGCAAAAGTCAAGCGTGGTGTTGCAATTGATGTGGCCAGGTTTGGCGATGATGAGACAGTTATCTATGGCGGAACAAATGGCATAGTTGAAGCTCAAGATATTTATACGCAGCAATCTACCACAACAACAGCCGCCCGAGGCATGATTATCCATAATAAAATTAAAAAAGGCAATTTCATTGTAGTTGATGGAGATGGTGTTGGCGGTGGGACAATTGATACGTTGACGGATATGCAATTGTCAAATGTTGATATTATGGAAATACATGGGGCCGGGAAACCGTTCAATGATGATTATCAAAACAAACGTGCTGAAATGACATTCATTGCTCAAAAGAGATTGGAAGAAGGCGAAGCATCTATCCCGAATGACACTCTTCTTATTGAGGAATTGCTTGAGATAAAGTATTTTGTCAACAAACGTGGCAAGATACAGATAGAAGAAAAAGATGATTTGAAGGAAAGGCTTGGCAGATCTCCCAACAGGGCCGATGCTTGGATAATGCTTCAGTATGGGTTTTCTCAAGCTTCACACATAAAAACAAAAGACGGATGGGGATCTTTAACCGAGGAAAACACTGCTATTGGCGTAGCCGGAGCAGGACAGGGGGCGATGGTAGGATGATAAATGCTTTTTTAGAGAAATTGCAAAGGATTGAATGGAGCACTCAAGAGCTTATTGTGGGTGGGTTGATTGGCCTTGTTTATATTAAAGTATTGGGATTTGTGGCTATTTTCAATGCTGTATGTTGCGGCATTCTGTTTGCTATGGGTGGCAGTAAAGAGTTTCATAAAAACTGGCGGAGACTCGGCGTTCCTTTTGTTTTCACTATGTTGGCATGGTTGTCAACAGGCCAGGCTTTTGTTTTATATACATTTATACCGATGTGGGCTGTTTTGACAATCGGATATGGGATCCCGACTTTTCAGGGGCCGGGCGGAGTTCCTGATGATAAAGGATCTGTCCTGGGCCGATGGATATATTATAATTTAGCAAGCCAACAAGAAGAAACAGCAACTTTATATACCCGGGCTGTGATAGCTGTTTTAATAGCCATTACTTGCATACCGTTAGGGTTTATAAATTATACAGGGTGGGCAATCGGATCAATTCTGTTAGTGCCATCCTTTGCACTCTTTTCAATAATAGATTTTGATTAAACAAGGAGCGTCTCATGGGATTAGCCAAAGACTTAAATTATGATGAAAAAAGCAAAACTCCTATGGAATATGAGGATGTTTTTGACTCTAAGGATCCATCCGGGACAGTCAAGCTAATTGAACAAAGGACAAGATATGCCCTGCGAAGAGAAAGCAAATGGCGAGAGCTTGCGAAAGAAGACTATAAGTTTGCTTTAGGGGAACAGTGGACAGAAGAAGAAAAGCAGTTGCTTAAAGAGCAAAACCGGCCTGCCATGACATTCAACAAGATTGAGCCTATGATTGATCTTATTGGCGGATGGGAAAGAGAAAACTCTTTAAGAATACGAGTTACGCCCGAAGGTGGCGAAGACACTCTGTTCTCAGAGATAGGCGATCATCTGATGAAGGCTATTGACAAATGGACAAAGCTGAATTTCAAGATAGATCATCAGTTTGACGATGGGATTATCTCAGGCAAAGGGTGGCTTGAGATGTCAATTTCTTATGATGATGACGTTGTAAACGGAGATTTAATATTCCGTAATTGTAGTATATACCAGATTTTAAAGGATCCGGATGGCAAAGAATACGACAGAAGCGATTGGGATTATATAATCAAGTTGACAAAGCTTTCCAAGAGTAAGCTTAAAAAAATGTACCCGGAGAAGGCTTCTGTAATTGATGGTATTACAGAAGACAATATTGGATATATCGGGTTAAACGATACCATGAAAGAAGGCGATGCGGACAATTACCATTTAGGCAAAACAGATATGGAAATATCTGATGAGTCAACTATCCTGGAAGAAGGCGATTCAGCTAAACTATTATTAAAAGAGTGTTGGTACCGTAAATATGTTACAAAGTTTTTTGTTTTTAATGTTAAGCTCAACAAGCTTGAACGGTTTGACAGCAAGGAAGAAGCCGAGAAAAGAAGAGAAGAGATTTTAGCAGAAGCAAAGCGACAGCATGAAATGGCGTTGCAGGGGTATGAAGCTATAAAGCAAACAGCAATGGCCACACAAATGATGTCTGGCCAGGTCAATCCCAATGCAATGCCTACTCCGCCAGTTGAAGAAGAGATCGATGTCAAGATCATTAAAAGGCCGGTATCTGAAATGTGGTTATGTGCGACTGCTGCCGGAGAATTACTGCAAGAGCCTGTCCGGAGCCCATTCGCTCCTGTATATGAAGATTTCCCATTTTTCAATTACTTTGCTAAGTGGTATGTTTCAGCAGAGAATGAGGAAACAGCAATTAAGGGTATTACACGAAACGCCAAAGATCCGCAGAAAGAGATTAACAAGTCAAAATCTCAATTTCTGCATATTATAAATACATCAGCAAATTCCGGATGGGTTGGGGATAGAGATGCCTTGTTAGATACAGAGTGGGAAGATCTCAAGAAAATGGGAGCTGCCCCAGGGATTATTATACGCAAAAAGCCCGGATCTCAGCTTGAAAGAATAAGTCCCGCAGGTGTTAGCCAAGCTCATCTTATCCGCAAAGAAGACGCATCCCAGGACATCAAAGATGTAACAGGAGTCAATCCGGATGCTATGGCAATGCAAGATAAGACTACCTCGGGCCGAGCAATTGGCTTAAGGATCAAGCAGGCTTTGACTATTTTGTCAAAGTATTTCAGGAATTTCCGGTTTACTAAGGAAATGATCGGAGAAGCAATTTGGAGTGTTGTTCCGGAAGTGTTTGATGTTCACTCAATTAAAAAGGTTTTAGGCGAACAGTTCATGCAGGTCAATCAAATAGACGAGTCTTATTTAAAAGCCTTTTTAGCTCAGATTGCAGATGGCCGGTACAATGTAAACATAACGGAGTCGGACAATTCTTCTACATTAAGACAGGAAACCTTTGAGCAATTGACAGAGTTGGCTTCAAACGGATATCCGATCCCGCCAGATGTTTTGATTGAGTTTAGTTCGATACCAAACTCAAAAGAAGTAATAGACAAGATTAAGCAGTATATGGCTGCTCAGCAAGAAGCAGAAGCAAGCAAAAAGAAATAGATTGGTAAAGGCTAAACGCCTAAGCATAAATAGGCGAAATCCTGGCTTATAGGCCAGAAACAAGGGGGAAGTAAATGGGAGTAGATGAAAAAGTTGTCGAGCAAAAGATTCAGTCTGGGGAAGAATTAACCGCAGAAGAGACAAAGTTTGTGATGAGTTACCCAAACCCGGAAGAGGGTGGGAGTGTTGTGGTGTCTCCTGATCCAGAAGAAGATGATGCTTTTGATGACATGGAAGAAGAGGACAATTCTAAGCAAGATGAAGATATAACTTCCGAAGAGGAAGAAGACGCAGCATCCGGCGAAAAACAGGATGCAAAGGAAACTCCTGATCCTAAAGAAAAAAAGGAGAAAGCTCCGGAAGACTCTGAAGCAGGCTCAGAAAAGAAGGAGAAGAAGCAAGACGAGGCAGAAGGAAAGCAAGAAGCAAAGTCAAAGCCTGAAAGTTTAGCGGATAAGTTGGAAAAAGAGTTGCAGAAACCTGAAGGGCAAGAGGATTTGTCTGAGTTCTCTGATAGGGAAAAAGGTCTTTATTATGAGCTTAGGAATGAGCGAAGAAAAAGACAGCAAGCCCAAGAGGAGCTTGATGTTATAAAATTTAATAACATTAAGAAAGAGAATGAAGCAAAGCAGGCTCAAGACACTGAGAAGATAGAAGGCGAAATCAAGGAAGCTGCTGAAAGGCTGAATGAATTGCTTGAAGGTGGCGATTCTGAAATGTTGACAAAAGCAGAGGCCAAGGAGATGTTGGATCTTTATAAAAAGATATCATCTGCCAAAAGCACTGATCCAGGAAGCCAGGCTGAAAGCATAGCGGCAAGCCGCAAGAGCTTTATCAGAATGGCCGAAATGAACGCCAGAGACATAATCGAAAACAGACGTCTGAAAGGTAGTGAGATGCCTGATTATGAGGAAGTCCTTAAACATGGCCCGGATATCATTGACACTAATGAACAGTATAAAAAGCAACTCTTAGAAGCATACGAAAAAGGGAAAAACCCTGCTTTATTGGCGTATGATCTTATCCGCAATGATGATAAATTCAAAACCCTGTATGGGAAAGAGGAACAGGCAAAGGGGAAGAAAGGCAATTCCGAGGATGAGGATGAAGGCAAAAAAACTCTTAAGAAGATTAACAACAATCTTAAGAAGCCCAAGACATCGGGAGCCCATGGTGGTGGAGCTGATACTTTTGAAGACAACAAAGGCAACAAGTATTCAGCCAGTCAACTATTGGCTATGTCAACATCTGATTTTAGGAAAGTTCCCAAAGCTGTGAGGGATAAGTTCCTTAAAAACTTTTAAAGGAGATAAAAATGGCTAATAGTCAAACAATTGCCGGTTTAAGAAAAGCTTTATGGAGAAAAGCTTTATTTGCTGATGTCCAGGATGAAGTTTATATGACCCGCTTTATTGGCAAGTCCGAAACTTCCATGATTCAGGAAATGGAAGATTTGAAAAAGGATAAGGGCGATAATATAAGCTTTGGGCTTGGTGTAAAGCTTTCAGGAGATGGCATCACTGGAGACAGTGAGCTTGAAGGAAACGAAGAGGCCCTGACTGATTATGATGAAGATGTTGCAGTTGATCAGTTAAGGCATGCAGTAAGACTCAAAGGAAAGATGGATGAAAAGAAATCTGCTTATGATATGCGTATGTCTGCCAAGAACAGGTTGAAGATATGGTGGGCTGAGCGTATTGATAAAGAGATTCTGGACAAACTTTGTGGAAAGACATCATCAACTTTTGCAAACACGCCAACAACTCCGGCTTCAACTCGGAATATATGGGCCAATGATGCAGGGGCAGATGCTTCTTTGACATCAGATGAAGTTATGGACACAAAGTGCATCCTTGCAGCAAAACAGATGGCCAAGTTGGCTTCTCCGAAAGTTGCTCCTTTAAGGATCGATGGCAAAGATAAGTATGTGTTGATTATGCATCCTTATCAATACACCGACCTTAAAAAGGATCCTGTTTTCAAGCAGGAAGCCAGAGAAGCAGGGCCAAGGGATTCAAGCAATCCTATATGGAGTGGAGCTATCAAGGAGTATGATGGTGTAATAATCCATGAGCATGAATATTGTTATGCATGGAGTGGTGGCTCCGGAGCTGAGCCTATTGCACGAGCTGTTTTGTGTGGGCAGCAAGCCGCAGTTATAGCTTGGGGAAAAGAAGTCGCTTGGACAGAAAAGAGCTTCGACTATGGAAACAAGTGGGGTATTTCCGTTGGAGCTATCTTTGGTGTCATTAAGCCGATGTTTAATAGCTTAGATTATGGCGTTGTTACCATAACGACTGCTGCGACAACTGCTTCGACAGCATAACCAAAGGGGGGCGATTATGAGTTTAATCGCATTATTGTTAAACGGAAACTTTTGGATTGGTGTGATTATAGGATCATGCGTAACCTATATTCTCCATTCCTTTATCGTGAGACAGCTTCAAAAGTTACACGATAAAAACGATTGAAAGGAATAAAAAATGGGAGCTTTAAGTCCAACAGTAGTAAAGAAGACGGAATTTGCAGGCGATATCAAGTTAAAGATATTTACTGTAACACCGGCGGCGGCAAGCGACACGATAGATTTGTCAGGATATTTTGACACAATCTATGGAGCGTTTGCTCATTTAGAAGCAGGATTGGATGCAAACTTGACGATATTGCAGACATCCTTCTCGAGTACGACAGTTACGATAAAACAGCTTAAGGCAGATGGAACAACAAATGCGTCAGACTGGACAACTGCATCGATCAGAGTGTATGTTTTCGGATCAGATGTCGGGACAGATGCGTAAAAAATAACTACATGGGGGCCAGGTATATCCGCCTGGCCTTCTGTAAAAACATGAAAGAGGATAAACATGTCAATCAAAATTAAATGGGCGGGGATGAGTCAGAAAGATTTGTTTGATCTTTGTGAGACAATCTTCGACAATTTCAATAGCTGTTTGGCCCATATGGATGACGATGGGAATCCCTTGACTCATACAGACTATGAAGAGACTTATGCAATAACCAACATTTTTGATGATACAGGATCAACAGATGTTGGCGGGGGAGATATTAAAGTAAGATCTGGCGGAATGTTCCTGGGAGATCTTGTAACTGCATTAAGTTCATTAAGAACAAACTTCAATGCAGTTTTAACAAGATGCGGATCTGATGCTGCTCCGAACGGGACAACAGCCTATACTGCTTTAAAGTTTGGGACAACAGACAGAGATTGGGAAACAGTCAATGTGTCAAGATCTAAAATTCAGACATTAGGAGCAAACCAGGATGCTATTGTCCGCTTTTTAGATGCGTTCATTGACAAATTCAATGAGTTCCTGGGTGTCTTGGATGATGATTCAAGCGTAACTTCAACGGATTATTTTGATACCTATGGTATTGAAGATGTAGTTGCGTTTAGTTCATCATCGAGCTCAAGCAGCTCAAGTAGTTCAAGCTTGAGTAGTTCAAGTTCGAGTTCAAGCAGTTCGAGCCAGAGCAGTTCGAGTTCAAGCTCAAGTAGTTCAAGTTCAAGCTCGAGCAGTTCAAGCCAGAGCAGTTCAAGCTCGAGTAGTTCATCCTTGAGTTCGAGTAGTTCGAGTTCAAGTAGTTCAAGTTCAAGTAGTTCAAGCGAGAGCATATAACAAGGGGGTTTTAAAATGGCTAACAGACCGCAAGGATGTAAATCTACGGTTATGACAGCCGATGGGTATGTAATCAACAAAGCCCTGAAAAATGTATATTCCCTTGTTGTAAGCTATAAAGGAGCTACGGAAGGGGATGTCATTGTATTGCGAGATGGTGGCCCGACTGGCACTATCAAGGCGTATGTTGTAATCCCAACGGACAACGGTGTAAATTCAATCCCACTGGGAAGATATGGTATTTGTTTCGCAACAAGTATCTATTATTCTGAACAGGCAACGGCTGCCGGCAAGATCCGGACAACTGTTGTGTGGGATTAAACGAGAGGGGCCTTCGCAGGTTTGACTTAGGCATAGGGCTTAAGATTATAATCTGCGTATAAGTGCCCCTTTCTAACTATTAGCCCTATGCGTAAGGAGAAAAAAGATATGGAACACAATTTATTTAAACCTAAAAACTTTAATGAAGGCAAGCATGGAGTTGTGGGCAACTGCAACGGTATCCCTATGGATGTCCGTTACAAGGAAGAAACTCCTATGTTTGCAAAAAAGATTGTGAGTTTATTGGATAATGTCCACACAATAGAAGATGCTCCATTTATTTTAGATTATGGGTGTGGAGTAGGAAGGATTGCAAAAGAAATTCTAAAAGATAATTTATTGATAATTGTTGGTGTTGATGCGTCAAAAGAAATGAGAGATTTTGCTACAAAAGACATTGACAATAGTGATTTTACAGCAGCAGCTCCAACAGATTTAAATACTCCTAAAATGTTTGATGTTGCATATTTGGTGTATGTGTTGCAACATATTCCGGCCATTGAGATTAGGGAAGCCTTGCAAAGGATCTATTTTTCTTTGAAGGATGATGGGTTTCTGTTTTACTGTTCCAGTGATTATCGAATGGCTATCCGGTTTGACAATGGCGGTTTTGCTGATGATCGTTTCCTGGGAGTGAATCTGCAAGAAGAGTTGTCCAGGTATTTTGATTTAGTTGGGCCGGCATTTACGGATGAAGAGTTAGCAAGCAATAAAGTAGTACGTAAAATGGTTACCGGAGAAGGCGGGGGCTTAGCTCATCCGGCTTTAATATACAAAAAGAAAAAGATCTCTGGCCCTTTGTTCAATGCTACGCCTTCGGAAAAAGGGGAGTATAAAGACATGGGCGGATCTAAACTCGTAGCTTCAGGGCCTTCTAATGAAGGAAAAACACCGCAAAAACTCGTTCTTGTCCAAAAACAGTCTCCTGGGGATATTTTGCTTGCGACAATTGCTTTGCGTGATCTGCATCAATCTTATCCGGGCGTATATATAACAGATATGAGAACACCTGCGAATGATCTGTTTGCAAACAATCCTTATATAACACCGATTAAAGGCCCCGCAGATGAAGAGCTTATCATTGCAAGACTTAAAGGCGATCCGGAGCATCCGCCTATTACCAGAGATGGAATAACCTATTGCAATTTGCATTATCCGAATGTTCACGAATCAGGCGTGTCTGGACAGCATTTCTCTGATGGGGAAACACAATTCTTGCATAAACAATTGGGGTTAGTCTTGAAGAGAACAGGTCTCCGGCCAGAAGTATATCTTGATTTTAATGAGCAGAATTGGCCTTCTCCAGTGGTAAGCAAGAAAGGATTTGAGGGGAAATACTGGGTTTTAAATGCAGGAGCAAAACAGGATTTCCCATTGAAACAATATCCTTATTTCCAGGAAGTTGTCAATTTGTTGTCTAAGGAAGGCATTACTTGTGCCCAAATAGGCCAGGCAAGCCATTTGCATAAAGCTTTAAAAGGAACAGTTGATATGATTGGACAAACAACACTGAGAGAGCTTATCCGGGTTATATACCACGCTGAGGGAGTTATTACTTGTGTTTCTCTGCCGATGCACTTAGCTGCTGCAATGGGAAAGCCTTGTGTAGTTGTTGCCGGGGGCCGAGAAGGGACAAGATGGGAGTTGTATCCGGATCATAGATTTTTATATGTGAACGGAGCCTTGCCTTGTTGCAGTTATGATGGATGTTGGAAGAGCAAGCTTTCCGAATGTCTCAATGTAACCGACAACAATATACCCTTGTGCATGAAAATGATTAAGCCACAAATGGTTTCTGATTCTGTACTTATGTATTATGAGGGTGGTATTCTTCAGAGGGAAAGCGAGGTGGCCTATGTTTAAAAAAGTTGTCAAAATACATACTCAGCCGGATGCTGTAACAAACGCATACATATTTAATAATCTCAGGATATTAAAAGGGAAGAATCCCGGGGATTGTTATTATGAAGAGTATTTGAGGCATTTTGAGCGAGAAAGAGAAAAGTTCTTTGATCAGTACCATTTTGCTGTTCACTATGCTATCAACAACGCTCCTAAAAGGATCCTGGAGATTGGTACCAGGACAGGCTTATCTATATGCAATCTTTTAAGTGCCTATATTGATCCTAAGATTGCCAAAAGGGTTGTGTTGATTGATGTATGGAATGATGGGTTTGCTTCTCCCGGAATAGTGAAGATGTATTTCAAGGCCTTGAATTTGCCTCTTGAGAATGTTCAGTTTATCACTGGGGACAGCAAGGTTGAAGTTCCGAAACTGAAAGAGTCTTTTGATTATATCCTTGTAGATGGCGATCATAACAAAGACACTGCTTGGATAGATCTGGAGAATGTTGTTCCTTTGATTGCAAAAGCCGGTGTTATAGTTTTTGATGACATAACAGATAGGGGCTGCAATCTTCAAGATGTATGGGATAAATTCAAAGATAAATACAATGGCCAGTTTGATTTTGGCGAAAACCACGATGGGAAGGGGGTCGGATGGGCAATCAAGAAATAATCATGCATCCTTTGGATAAAGAATATTTCCAGGAATACCCGGCTCCTGTTATGCAAAAGATACATGCAGGGCACTGGACAAACATAAATTCAACTATTACCTTTTATGGGCCGATGTTGTATTTCCTTGTCCGGGCTTTAGGGTGTGAGCAAGTTCTTGAGATAGGACACGCAGAGGGATATACATCTTATTATCTTGCTCATGCAGTTAAGGATAACGCTGTACGATTCGGCATGCAGGGGAACAGGTATTATGGAATAGACATAATTCAAACGGATGTAATGAAAGAAAAGGTTGCACGTGAAAGCCTGCCGGCCACTATAATCAATATGGATTCCATAAACTTGACACAAGATACATTCAAAGGGAAAACCTTTGATTTGATATTCCAAGATGGGGCTCATGATACAGAGCATGTTTTGCATGAAATGGAAGTGCTTTATCCGCAACTGAAGTCAGGCGGATCAGGGTATTGGGTTTTTCATGATTGTTATGGCCCGGCAGAAGATGGGTTTCATCAACTAAAAAAACTAATCAAGGCAGGGAAATATAAGTTTGAATTTGTGAGGCTTTTCTCTGTCTATGGGTTAGCCATATTAAGAAAAATGGAAGGATATGATGAGAATAAGCTTTACTGGAATGATTAAGAAAGATAAGAACAAACAACTTGTTTATGCTGCGGGTGTCTTTGATTTGCTTCATATTGGGCATGTTCGGTATTTGCAAAAAGCCAAGAGTATGGGCGATGAGTTGATTGTTGGATTGCTAACTGATGAAGGGACAGCAAGATACAAACCATATAAGCCTATTATCCCTTATGAGCAAAGATATGAAGTGTTGATGTCTTTGCGATGCGTGGATTATATTGTAAGACAATACGACACTGATCCGACAAGCACTTTTATGGAGCTTGCTTTGGCTCATAAAATGATACCGGATATCCTTGTGCGGGGAGATGATTGTGTTGGCGTTCCGCCCGGAAGTGAATGGATAGAAGCCGCCGGTGGTGTAGTTGTGAAGATAAGTTATACACAAGAGGTTTCTGATAGCAAGATAAAACAGGAGATAGTCAAAAAATGGAATATGGCGGATATGAAATAAAATATAAATGGCTTGATGGGCCGAAAGCCAGGTTGACGCTTATGGAGATTGATGATTTTTTCAAGTCTTTTGGTATCCCCATGTGGCTTGAATATGGGACACTGCTTGGGGCAATTAGGGAAAAGCGGTTTATAGTGTACGATTTTGACATTGATATCGGCATATATGCAAGAGACGCAATCAAGATAGTGAATAATTACAAAGATTTCCAGAAAAAGTTTATGGATATACAAGGGCATACATCTCATTGGGTAATTGGCCCGGACAATATCTTGTCAAAGATAGTTCTTGCGAAAAGGAATATCAAGATAGATGTTGACATCTGGTGGCCGAAAAAAAAGACAAGGTTTAGATTCATACACTGGAATCAGGAAAAAGGTACTTATCAGATAACAGAAATTGACAGAAAGTTTCATGATACGTTTGAAACAGCCATGCTTTGCGATAGGGAATACAGAGTTCCGGCCTTTACGGAAGAGTATCTTGAAGTTATGTATGGCAAGGATTGGAGACAACCAGTAGTCGGGAAAAGTGGGGATTGGTACACGAGAAAAAATTTAACCTTAAAGGAGTTGGAACATGGAAGATGCAAAATGTCAGATATGTAGTAGTCCGTTGAGGCCAGAAGATATAGACAAAGTCAAAGCTTGTGAGAACAGTTTTTCTTTGTGTGGATGGTGTCAGCTCAGAGTTAAGCAATACATAGAAGGAAATATTGGTGGATCAGTTATAAATATATACTGGGGGGCCGGACATGTGTGTTGGAGTTCATGGAATTCCTTGCGAGAAATTATAAGGAAATACAACATAAAAGAAGTGTTCGAGTTCGGGACAGGGTTATCAACTGAGCTGTTTGTGAATGAGGGTTTAGATGTAGTAAGTTCGGATGTGTGGAAATGCCATTCAGAATTATATCAAAGACATAAAGGCCTGGAAAAGGTTAAGTTCCACTGGTACCTTGACGGAGATCATTTTCCAGATTATGCTTCTTTATATCCCGGCAAAAAATGGGATTTTGTGTTTGTTGATGGCCCGCAGGAAAGATCCCGGGAAGTCAAGAAAGCTATGGAATTGTCAAGCAGGTTTATATATTTGCATGATCCAAATCTTGGAGAACAGGATTTTTTCCCAAATGAAAACTGGAAGCCAACAGAAAAAGGCTCTAAGTTGTTTGAGAAGGGGGGAATATGACAAAATTCGCTTTTGTAGTTGGGGCTTGTAGTAAGTATGTCCCGGAATTATGTGGTTTGCTTAACTCCCTTGATTATGTTGGCAATGAACACGATGTCCATGTATTGGGTATTGATTTGCCGGAACAGTTCACAAGCCAGTTCAGTAAATTAAATTATAATGTAGTGCATCATGCAATAAGCCAAGAAGAAATTAGTTCCGGCCGGGGTATAAGCGAAATAGTGTGCCGCAAGCGATATTGGTATGCCGCAGATATAGGGTTAAAAGAAAAGTATTCTGCTGTATGTGTGTTAGACGCAGACCTTGTGTTTGTAAGGAATCCGCATCAATATTTTGTAATAGCGGAAAAAACAGGTTATATCTTGGGGCCATGTAAAGAACAGAACAAAGTTTATAATGACAGCCATCATGAAGTTGACGGTAAATGGATATGGAATTTTGAACGCAACTATTGGAATGATAAAGACTTATGCAATTGCCCTGTTTTTCTGGATCCACGTGTATGGGCTGATGCTTTGAAAATGTCCTGGGATATATTCTTGAATCATGGATATAAGGCCCCGGACATGGATGCTATGAATATGTCTTTTCTGCATTATGGATCATCTGATAAAACAATACCCTTGCCGGGATTGCAATGGCTTGGGACAAATGAACAGCATTTAAAGCCATATATAAGAGTGGTAGAAAGAAGAGATGGCAAACTCTGGACAGAAAGCGGGATTGAAATATATTGTTTTCATGGCCAGTATTATCATAAAAAATGGCGTGAATGTCAACTTGCCAACAGACATAATTGTGCTAATGGATATTTGAAAGCGACAGAATGTTCGGATAACATTGCCCGAGGAGCAATGGATTTGTTGTATGCGACATTCAATCGCATGTTAGATCATAAAATAATAATTGATAAGATAAATTATAGACATCCGGGCGAAAAACCAGAATGAGCTGTATAAACAAAGGGGTGTTCCAATGGCTTATATAGTTGAGCCTTTAAAGCAAGAGAAAAAGTTGCATGATGTGATTCTTAGCACTAAGGCCAAGAGAGTGCTAATCTTTTTCTGGCATGGGATCGGGGATTTAATTATGTTCATGAAGCCTTTTGAATATTTAAAAAGCTTGCATCCGGAAGTACATTTTGATCTTGGGATTGTTCGGGGAATTGGCCAGGAAGAGATATACAAAGATGCAATAGGTTTTACAGCAGACACAGATCTTGAGAAGCAGAATTATGACCTTGTTGCTAAGATACATTTTCCCATGAGTGAGGGCCAAGATAAATACACAAAAGGGGAATATTGTTGTATTCATGAGCTTGGGATTTCGCCGACTTGTGGCCACTCAATACAAGATTGTCCGACTCCTAATAGGATTGTATCAGTTCATTTCAACATTACTTGTCTGCCCAAATCATGCAATCCTGATAGAGATACAGCTCAGAAGATATGGAATGAAATTCTCGGGATGGGGTGTATTCCCATAGAAACACATTTTGAACACGTTTTTCATAATCCGGAAAACAAAAAATTTGATTTTATTGATTGTACGGTAAGGCGGGTGAAGCCCAGGATAAGCACGTTAGCAGGGCTGCTGAAAAACTCAGCGGCGTTTATAGGAGTGGTCTCGGGGAATTTTCATACTGCCTTATCCGTATTACCGCCAGAAAAAATTATGTTGTTGGAGAAAGATTTTACCGCTCCAATGTTCACAAAGGAAAAGATTAAAAGATGTAGCATAAAGCCATACGAGGAAGGGAGCGTGAAAAAATGGTTAGCCCAAATATTGTAGTCCCGCATTTAGACAAAGCGGAAAAAGCCAGTTTGGATGCAATGATGGACAGTTGTATTCCTTTGAGGATTCATTGTCCAGAGTGCAACAAGATTTTTGTTGTGTTCATAAAAGACTTCAATCAAGGGTTGCATTGCTTATTGGGCCAGGCCTGCCCGATGTGTAAAAGGTTTATCAAGGAAAGCGATGATCCTGATGAGTTGTTAGTGGATGCAAAAGAAATAAGAAGCTATTTACAAAGCAAAAAGGAAGGAGAGACGTATGAATAAAGGTACTCCAAAAAGGGATGGATCTGGTAAAGGAAGACGTGCTAACAAAGGGCGAGGGGGATGTATGGTAACTCGTAAAACAGGGCAGGGAAGAAACCGGAGAGTTTAAAGGAGATATATATGGCAACAAGACGAGATATACAGGCGGCACTTGATATTATTAAGTATGCGAATATCATGAATGATTTTCTGGATGAAAGTTCTAAATTTGCAAAAAATGAAAAACAATTAAAGATACCAGCAAATCCTTTAACTGGCACTCCTGCTGTGGAACGAGATTTTACGTTTGAAGAAAAAAAAGAAAAGTTACAACGAATGAGAGATAATTTAACAAATTATCATAATACATTAAATATATATTTATCAGACAACACTAAACGAACACAAGCTGAAAGCGGATTGCAAGCCCTTGGGTGTTCATTAACTGATATAATCAACGATAACACGAATTATAAAATTCATGCAGACAAAATTGCTTATGATGCCAATAATGCTAAAAGCATTCAAGACATAGAAGCGATTGCTGATTATATTGACAGCAATATTGATAAACTTAATTTATTGAGGAACAAATGAGCGTAATAGATGTTGGCGTATTTCCCGGTGGGTCGGGTACAAATGGATTTTCCGGATTTACTTTTGTAACTCCGACAAATCCATCTAATGGCACTGGTACAATAGATTATATTAAAACACAAAATAATGCCGCCGGTGGCCCGGGGTCAGTTGGAGATATTAGTGTTGCGTCTTTTGACTATGAGGGCTCAAATACATTTTCAACAAATGATTATGTTGACATTGCGGATGTTTCAGTTGAAGATGCGGCTACATGGGAATTTAATGCTCCGGGCGATTTTACAGCTTTTGATATAGATTCAGGAAATTACATAGGCATATGGAGTGCGAGGTGGTATTTTTATACATCATTTAATGCGTCTGGTGGAGATGGATACTTTTATGGAACGTATCAAGATTATATACCTTGTTCATCACAAGCGTTTACTGGGTTTCAGGCGAATAGTGCTTTATATTTATATTGCGAAGGCGAAACAAGTGGCGGGTCATCAAGCTCCTCGAGTAGTAGTAGCCTAAGTTCTTCAAGTTCGTCAAGCAGTAGCTCTTCGAGCAGCAGTCAAGAAAGTTCCTCAAGTTCCTCGAGCTCCTCGAGTAGTAGTCTGAGCTCATCGAGTTCGTCAAGCTCCTCAAGCAGCAGTTTGAGCTCCTCAAGCTCTTCGAGCTCCTCGAGCAGTAGCTTAAGTTCCTCGAGCTCTTCAAGCTCCTCGAGCAGCAGTCTGAGCTCCTCAAGCTCCTCAAGTTCTTCGAGTAGCAGCTTAAGCTCATCAAGCAGCAGCAGTTCAAGCAGTAGCAGTTTGAGCTCCTCGAGCTCTTCATCAAGTTCATCAAGCTCATCAAGTTCTTCAAGCAGTAGCTTGAGTTCTTCGAGCTCATCGAGTTCAAGTAGCAGTAGCCTGAGTTCCTCGAGCTCTTCAAGCTCCTCGAGCAGCAGTCTGAGCTCCTCAAGTTCGTCAAGTTCCTCGAGTAGCAGTCTTTCTTCATCGAGCAGTTCCAGTTCATCGAGTAGCAGTATAAGCTCTTC
>Ga0272441_10006678_pt1 | contig 19162 bp, 19 predicted proteins | sample SSMProp6N_FD_193582 | JGI IMG/M metagenome (GOLD analysis project Ga0272441, IMG submission 193582) | Marine sediment archaeal communities from Little Sippewissett salt marsh, Falmouth, MA, United States - SSM-Prop-6N | ecosystem: Environmental > Aquatic > Marine > Wetlands > Sediment ... | reverse complement strand
CTGATGTTAAAATGCGGAGTGAACAATTCCTCATATTCTTCGCGGGATCCGCCGTAGGGTGGTCCTTTTTCCGTTAGGGGAAAGTCAAAGAGCAGGCCTGCCAGCAATCCACCGGGGGCCAGTAATTCCTTCATTTTTTCTGCGTAAAGAGGACGTTGAACGGGAGGGAGAGCACAAAAAAAGGTATGCTCCACGATGAGGTCAAAAGGGCCTCCGGCGTACTTGAAAAAGTCCCCCACCACAAGCCGCTCTTCAGGGAAGGTAACAGGAAGCCGTTCCTGGAGTCGCTCAAGGGGGTATGGAGCAATATCGATGACTGTAAGGTCCTTAAATCCCTGACGATAAAGGTACTCCGCCTCATAACCCCTTCCCGCACCGGGGACCAGGACCTTCAGGTTCTGGTGCTCCAACTGGTCGATATAAGCCCGGATGGGAGGCGTCACTTCCCCCAGGTCCCAACCGGTTCGTTTTTCCTGATACCGGGATTGCCAATAGGATTTATTAAGTCTCATCTTTGTATTCGTCCAGGTCCCTTCTGTCTTTTTTGGTAGGCCGGCCCATGCCTTTCTTCCGGTAGTATTCCCTGGTAGCCTGAATGACCTTTAAGTGCTCCTGGGCTTCCTCCGGGGTTGTATCCTGCCTGTAAATCCCGACCCATTTCGCACCTATCCGGGAGGGGGGAATATCCAGTACTTTCAGGCTGAGTTTTATTTGATTCTTCCTCAAGGTGATCTCATCCTGTGGCAATACCTCCCTCGAAGGTTTCACAGGCTGTTCCCCAATGCGCACATGCCCTTTTCTGCAGGCTTCCGTAGCCTGGTTTCTCGTTTTGAAATACCTTGTACACCACAGATATTTGTCGATCCGCATGGGCCAAATCTTTGTTAAGGGATACGCAAAAATAGGGGAAAATTGTATCTTGCGCCCTTGAAAATGAATGGCTATGTCAGGCAAGCGAATTATTGGAATGCTCTTGGGGTTGGGGTTACTGGCCAGTTGTGGCGATGACGATGGATTGAATGTCGAAGTAGTTCCTCCAAGGGACCTGGCGGAGGTGGCCGTAGAGGATGATGCCGCCCTGAGGGAATACCTGCAGACACATTTTTACAATTACGAAGAATTCGAGACCCCTCCGGTGGATTTTGACTACAAGATCGTATTTGATACCATCGCAGGTGAAAACGCCGGTAAAACACCCCTTATCGATCAGGTCTCCTCGATACAAATCAACGTGACCAGCGAAGAAATGGGGCTGGAAGACCAACCGGATCAGCTGCATACCTTGTACTACCTTGTATCCAGAGTGGGGCCAGAAGTAGCCCCCACGGTAGCGGATTCTGCTTTTGTAACCTATCGCGGAACGCTCCTGGATGGCAAAGATTTCGATGGGTCCTTTACTCAACCCGTATGGTTTGACCTGGGGCGGATCCAGGGACCCCTTCAGGGGGCTCGAGGGTTTACGGAAGGAATGCCTTATTTGAATTCGGGTAGTGGCATAATTGTAAATCCTGACGGCACCGTATCTTCTCAGGAAGGTGGGGTAGGAGCAATATTCATGCCTTCAGGACTGGGGTATTTTAATGCATCACCGTCTGCAGCCATTCCGGCCTACAGCCCGCTGATCTTTACTATTGAATTGTTTTCTGTAGAGGAATCAGACCACGACGGAGACGGTATCCCCTCGATTCAGGAAGATCTTAACGGCAATGGATATCTGTATGACGACAATACGGATGAAGAAACCGAACGCGCCACTCCGGGGGCTCCCCTGAGGGCCAATTTCCTGGACGACGACGATGACGGGGACCTGACCCCTACACGGGAAGAGATCATTATAAACCCAGACGGGAGTTTGGAATTTCCCGACTCCAACGGCAATGGGATCCCTGATTACCTGGACCCCAGTGTATCATAGAGGTTTTACCTTCACCAAGGAGTCCCGAATGGCTTACAGCAGCTTGTAGGAGAGCCCCAGGATGATCTGGGTTGGCCTTGTATCCAGCCGTACCCCTTCGATTTCATTTATTTCAACATAGTTCGGGCTCAGACCGCGCTCATAGCGGATGTCGATCCCCAGCCTCCCCAGATTGAGGCCCCCGCCGATTTGCAGGCCCACCGTGAATTCATTCTCCACATCACTGATGTCGATGTCTTCAAAGCCGGTGTTCAGGACATACTGAAAGGAAGGGCCGATAAAACCGTGAAAAAGCTTGAGGAAGCGATGCCCGAAAAGTACCGGAAGGTCCAGCTTGCGCATCTTGAAGGTATCTCCCTCATAATCCGAATTGACTTCGGTGTAGAGGAGTTCCGGCCTCAGGTAGGCCACCCCTCCGAAACGTCCCCAGATCCCGACGTGGTAACCTACCCCCGTACCCGGACTGATGCTGGGCAGTTCGTCAATCTTGAGTTCTCCATTGGAATTAAAGTTCACACCGGCTTTTAAGCCAAAGCCGGATCCTCCCGACTGTCCGTAACAGGCAATGCTACCCAGCAATGCGAATACATAAATGATTCTTTTCATAAGTTGTTCCTTTTTGGCAGTTTTGAAATTCCAATCATGCCTTTTGTTCCATAACCTTATTAACGGCCTTTTCAATGGCCTTATTATTTAACCCGTATTTCTCCATCAACTGGTCGGGGGTACCACTTTCGCCAAAAGTATCCATCGTGGCTACGAATTGTTGGGGTGTTGGCCGGTGGATAGCCAGTACCCGGGATACGCTTTCCCCCATACCCCCCAGGTAATTATGCTCTTCGGCAGTAACCACGCATCCTGTTTTGGTGGCGGATTTAACGATGGCATCCACGTCTATGGGTTTGATCGTATGGATGTTGATCACTTCTGCGGAAACCCCCTGACCCGCCAGGTTTTCCGCCGCGATGAGCGCCTGCCACACCAGGTGTCCCGTCGCGAAGATGGTAACGTCAGTTCCTTCCTGTAGCAGCAGGGCCTTGCCAATTTCAAACTCCTGGTCTTCAGGGGTGAAATTCGCTACTTTGGGACGGCCGAAACGCAGATAGACCGGGCCCTGGTGCTCAGCGATTGCCAGGGTGGCTGCTTTGGTTTGATTAAAATCACAGGGATTGATCACCGTCATCCCTGGAAGCATCTTCATCAGCCCGATGTCCTCCAGTATTTGGTGGGTAGCCCCATCTTCTCCAAGGGTGACCCCCGCATGGGAGGCACAGATCTTTACATTCTTCCCGGAATATGCGATGGACTGGCGGATCTGGTCATAAACCCTGCCAGTGGAAAAATTCGCAAAGGTCCCGGTAAACGGTATATAGCCGCCTATAGTGAGGCCGGCGGCAATACCCATCATATTGGCCTCAGCGATACCCACCTGGAAGAAGCGGTCCGGGTTATCTGCAATAAAAGCATCCATCTTCAGGGATCCCACCAGGTCCGCACACAGGGCTACTACCCTGGGGTCTTTTCTTCCCAGTTCGGCCAGACCGGCCCCAAAACCGCTTCGTGTATCCTTTTTTCCCTGATCCGTGTATTTTTTCATCGGTATATAAATGTTAGGTTAGTAATCTCCCAGGGTTTCGGGGTTTTGGGAGAGGCCCCTTTCGAGTTGCTCGTCGTTCGGGGCTTTGCCATGCCAGGCATGGGTATGCATCATATAATCGACACCATGCCCCATGACGGTTTCCATGATGACGGCCACGGGCTTCCCTTTACCCGTGTGTTTTTTGGCCTGCTCCATGGTTTGAATGACGGCCTGCAGGTCATTGCCATCGGGAAGGGAAATCACATCCCACCCAAAGGCCTCAAACTTTGTTCTTACATCCCCAAGGGGCATAACCTCTTCTGTGGGCCCGTCGATCTGCTGCCCGTTGCGGTCGATGGTGGCAATCAGGTTATCCACTTTGCGCCCGGCGGCGAACATGGCTGCTTCCCAGATCTGTCCTTCCTGTAGCTCCCCATCCCCATGCAGGCTGTAGACCAGGTGCGGATCCTTGTTGAGCTTTTTTGCAAGGGCTGCACCTATCGCCACGGACATACCCTGCCCGAGCGAACCAGAAGCTATGCGGATGCCCGGCAGCCCTTCATGCGTTGCCGGATGGCCCTGCAATCTGGAGTTGATCAGCCGGAAGGTGCCCAGCTCTTCTACGGGAAAGAATCCCCTACGGGCCAGTACGCTGTAATAGACCGGGGAAATATGCCCGTTGGAAAGAAAAAACAGGTCTTCCCCCTTCCCGTCCATATCAAAGGTATCCCTCAGGTTCATTACCCCGTTGTACATGGCCACAAAAAATTCAGTACATCCCAGGGAGCCCCCCGGGTGACCCGAATTCACCTTGTGCACCATTCGAAGAATGTCCCTGCGAACCTGGGTGGCCAGGGCTTCCAATTCCTTGAGTTCCGACATCTGTATTTGTTTAAATTCCATCAAAAATACGGGCATTCTGGCGGCTAAACAACCCATATTATTACTAGTTATCAACGGTGGTGCATGGGTGTAATTTTACAATTTCCTTTGGGAGGGAATGCCCCTGAGTTGCGTATCTTTGGCACCGCGAATGGAGCGTTTTACCCTTGAACATACAGATCCGAAGACCCGCGCCAGAGCCGGTCTTTTCAAGACTGACCATGGAGTTGTAGAAACGCCCATATTCATGCCGGTTGGCACCGTAGCCACGGTCAAAGGCGTGCATCAGCGGGAGCTGAGGGAAGAAATTGACCCGGATATTATCCTGGGCAATACTTACCATTTGTATCTGCGCCCCGGCATGGAGATCCTGGAGGCAGCCGGCGGATTGCACGCTTTTATGGGGTGGGACAGGGCCATTCTGACAGACAGCGGGGGATACCAGGTCTATTCCCTCTCCGGAAGCCGGAAGATCGAGGAGGAAGGGGTGAAGTTCCAGTCCCATATTGACGGTTCCCGCCACCTTTTTACCCCGGAACGGGTAATGGACCTGCAGCGCAGCATTGGGGCTGATATCATCATGGCCTTCGATGAGTGTACCCCCTATCCCTGTGATTACCAGTACGCCGCCCAATCCATGCACATGACCCACCGATGGCTGGATCGATGTATGGTGCACCTGGAGAAAACCCCTACCAAATACGGGTACAACCAAAGCTTCTTTCCAATCGTTCAGGGTTCAGTATACAAGGACCTCCGCAAAGAATCGGCAGAGTATATTGCCGGTGTAGATGCCCCGGGCAATGCCATTGGGGGACTCTCCGTAGGCGAACCCGCAGAAGAGCTGTACGCCATGGCAGAGGTGGTTTGCGATATTTTGCCAGAGGACAAGCCCCGGTACCTGATGGGGGTTGGCACCCCCATTAATATCCTGGAGAATATCGCTTTGGGGGTGGATATGTTCGACTGCGTCATGCCTACCCGGAATGGGCGTAACGGCATGTTGTTTACCTCGGAGGGCACTATCAATATCAAAAACAGGAAATGGGAAGCCGACTTCTCCCCCCTGGACCCCATGGGGCTAACCTTCGTGGACCGGGAGTATTCCCGGGCCTATCTAAGGCACCTCTTTGCGGCAAATGAGTATCTTGGCAAGCAAATCGCCACTCTGCACAACCTGGGATTCTATCTTTGGCTGGTGCGAGAGGCCCGCAGGAGGATAGCGGAGGGAACTTTCGCTACATGGAAGGACAAAATGGTAAGGCAAATGGACAAAAGGTTGTAGGTGCATGACCATTATAGACCGGTACATACTGAAGAAATACCTCTTCACCTTTGGGCTGATGCTACTGCTGTTTGTCCCGATCGGGATCATGCTCAACCTGGCGGAACAGATCGGAAAGATGATCGACAACGAGGCGCCCCTTATGGAGATCATCGTCTATTATATGAATTTCACCATATATATAGGACACCTCCTGTTCCCTATCTTTTTATTCCTTTCCATAATCTTTTTTACCTCCAAACTGGCAATGAACACGGAAATCGTGGCCATCCTGTCATCGGGGGTGTCCTTTGGGAGGTTTCTGAAGCCATATTGGATTGGAGCCTCTATCATAGCGGTTATGATGCTGGTGATGGGGATGTTCATCGTACCGGCAGCCAGTAAGGGTTACAACGAATTTAAATTTAAGTATTTAAAGAAGGGAAAGAAGGACCGGGTCACCAACAACATCTTCAATCAACTGGGGGATCGCGACTATATCTATGTCAGCTCTTTTGATCCGGACCGGAAGATCGGCTATAATTTTACCTTCGAGCATTTCGGAGAGGATGGTGAGCTGGAGACCAAGATCAGTGCCGCCAACATCCGATGGATCCCGGCGGACAGCATCTATCGCCTGACTTCCTATACCCGGAGAAACCTCAAGGAGCAAACCGAGCATGTAGAGCGGAAGCGGCGCCTGGATACCGTTTTCCCCTTCCAGATCGATGACCTGACCCCCGTCTCCTATATTGCAGAGACCAAGAACCTGTTTGAGCTCAACGACTTTATTCGGGACCAACGGCGCAAAGGAGCCTCAAACGTGAACTCGTACGTCATGGTGCTCTACAAACGGTGGGCTCTACCCATTACGGCTTTTGTACTGACGATCATCGGGGTGGCCGTTTCCTCCATCAAGCGGAGGGGAGGCATGGGCGTAAACCTGGCTTTTGGGATCGGGGTGGCCTTTATCTATATTTTCCTGGACAAGGTCTTTGGCACCCTTGCTGAACAGTCCGGATTTCCACCCTTGCTGGCAGTTCTTATTCCAAATGTGATCTTCGGCCTTGTGGGAATTTATTTGCTGCAGCAGGCCAAAAGATGAGCATCAGTAGAAAGAGGCACAATTAGCATAGCCCGATTTTCCAGGATCGTTTATCTTTGCTCCCACCACCTAACCAAAATTTTTGTCTTTCCATGGAATATCTGGATTTTGAACTTCCGATCAAAGAACTCGAGGAACAGCTGGAGAAATGCCAGCTGATCGGAGAGGAGAGTGATGTGGATGTGACTGAGACCTGCATGCAGATCGAGAAGAAACTTGCCGCCACACGCAAGGAGATCTATAAGAATCTTACCGCCTGGCAGCGGGTGCAGCTTTCTCGCCATCCCAACCGGCCATACACCCTGGATTATATCCGCGCCATTTGCGGGGACACCTTTTTAGAGTTGCACGGGGATCGTACGGTCCGGGATGACAAGGCGATGATTGGTGGCCTGGGAAAAATCGGGGATCAGTCCTATATGTTTATTGGCCAGCAAAAAGGCTATAATACCAAAACCCGTCAGTACCGCAATTTCGGGATGGCAAACCCTGAAGGGTACCGTAAAGCCCTACGCTTGATGAAATCAGCGGAAAAATTCGGAATACCCGTAGTGGCCTTTGTCGATACCCCAGGGGCTTATCCGGGGATCGAGGCAGAAGAACGCGGACAGGGTGAGGCGATTGCACGGAACATCCTGGAGATGACCCGGCTAAAAGTCCCCATTATTGTCGTGATCATAGGGGAAGGGGCGTCTGGTGGTGCCTTGGGGATTGGCGTAGGGGACAAGGTCCTCATGTTGGAGAACACCTGGTACTCTGTGATCTCTCCGGAATCCTGTTCTTCCATCTTATGGAGAAGCTGGGAATACAAGGAACAGGCTGCCGAGGCGCTCAAGCTTACCGCCAGCGACATGAAAAAGCTCAAGCTGATCGACGAGATCGTCAGGGAACCAGCGGGGGGAGCGCATGCAGATCGTGAGAAGGCCTTTGAGATCGTAAAGAACAAGATTGCAAAACACGTTCAGGACCTTCAAAAGTTATCACCAAAGGATTTGGTGGCAAAACGCATGGAAAAATACACGTCCATGGGAGTCTTTCAGGGATAATCCTTTTGTAACGAACCGCTTAGAAAATATCCGGAGTTATCTGCTCCGGTTTTTTTCGTTATTAACAAAAAGTCGTAACTTATTAACACCTGAATTGTGGATGAACGGTTGATATCCCGTCAGGATGTTGCGGGTTAACTTAACGTTAATTCTCTACTTTTGCAGCTATGGAGAAATCGAGGGCAGTTGTGGGTCGAAAAATCGGATCACCGGGGATCATTCCTTTGGAGAAAGGAAAAATCCCACCTCAAGCCGTTGATTTAGAAGAGGTTGTGCTCGGCGCCATGATGATCGACAGAAAAGGGGTCGACGAGGTAATCGATATTCTGCATCCCGATGTCTTCTACAAAGAAGCGCACCGTTATATATACGATGCCATCTTCAAGCTGTTCGAATCCTCCGAACCGGTGGATTTATTAACCGTTTCGGCCCAACTCAAGCAGGACGGAAAACTCGAGATGGCCGGTGGAGACTTTTACCTGATCAAACTCACTCAGAAAGTGGCTTCTTCGGCCCACATCGAGTTCCACGCCCGCATCATCCTGCAGAAGTATATACAGCGCAGCCTGATCAAAATTTCAAACGAGATAATCGAGGAGGCGTATGACGAAGGAACGGATGTTTTCGACCTTCTGGATAACGCCGAAGCAAAACTCTATGAGGTAACCCAGGGCAATTTGAAGCGCTCTGCCGAGACCGCTCAGAATTTGGTGATTCAGGCCAAGCGCAAAATCGAGGAGATTTCCAACCAGGAGGGACTCAGTGGGATCCCCTCCGGTTTTGACAAGGTGGACCGACTAACTTCCGGTTGGCAGCCCAGTGACCTGATTATCATAGCGGCGCGTCCGGGTATGGGTAAAACCGCCCTGACCCTGTCGATGGCGCGAAATATTGCCGTCAATGCCAACATTCCAGTAGCCTTCTTCTCCCTGGAGATGTCTTCGGTACAGCTGATCACGCGTTTGATCTCTTCAGAGACCGGGCTCTCCTCCGAGAAACTGCGTACGGGAAGGCTGGAAAAGCACGAATGGGAACAACTCAACGTAAAGGTGAAAACCCTTGAGAAAGCCCCGCTTTTCATCGATGATACCCCATCCCTCTCCATCTTTGACCTGCGTGCAAAAGCGCGGCGTCTGGCCTCGCAACACAAGATCAAGCTGGTTGTGATCGACTATCTGCAGCTTATGACCTCGGGGACAAGCCAGAAAGGGGGGAACCGGGAACAGGAAATTTCGACCATATCGAGAAACCTCAAGGCGCTTGCCAAAGAACTCAATGTTCCGGTCATCGCGCTCTCCCAGCTCTCCCGTGCCGTGGAGACCCGTGGAGGGAGCAAACGACCTATCCTGTCGGACCTAAGGGAATCCGGGGCCATCGAGCAGGATGCGGATATCGTCTCCTTTATCTATCGCCCTGAATACTACAAAATTGATGAATGGGATGATGAGGAACGCACGCCCACTCAGGGGCAGGCAGAGTTGATCATAGCCAAGCACCGTAATGGCGGATTGGATAATATTCGGTTAAAGTTCATTGCCCATCTCGGGAAATTTGATAATTTGGATGACTTTGATTCTCCTTTTGAGTTTCAATCCAAGATGAATGCGGAAGGCGAAAATCCCTTTTTGACCAGGGACCTTCCCAGCACTGAACAGGCCTTTGGAAGCTCCATGAATGACCTTCCGGAGGAAGACCCGGATGATGATGTACCCTTCTAGATCGAACACAGCCCCACGTATTTTTGTTTCTTTTCTCTTTCTTTTATGGTTTGGCCTGGCTGAGGTCTCGGCTTCAATGCTCCTGATCCCCATGGATGCGGAAGGCCAGGAGAATCACCTGAAAGCTTATGGCATTACTTACTGGGTGCTTACCAAACAACAAAAAGTTCAATGGCTGCTCAATTACCGGGGGGGCTCCTTCCTCCTGCCGGACGGGGAACCTATTCGAAACGAATGTCGAATTCGGGGTGTTTCCTTTGAAGTGCTGTCGGATGCCCAGGCCGGGCAGATCCTGGATGAGATTTCCAGCCCTTCCCAAAATATGGAGTCCGTGATCCTGGAGAAAGCACCAAAGATCGCCGTCTATTCCCCTAAGGATAAACAACCCTGGGACGATGCGGTAACCATGGTCCTTACCTACGCTGAAATCCCGTATGCGACCATCTATGACGAGGAGGTCCTGAATGATGAACTGGCCCTTTACGACTGGCTTCACCTGCACCATGAGGATTTTACCGGGCAATACGGCAAGTTCTACGGGGCGTACCGGGCTGCACCCTGGTATATTGAAGGAAAGAAACAGGCAGAGGCCCTTGCATCAAAACTCGGCTATGACAAGGTGTCGGAGGAAAAGGGCGCCGTGGCCCAGAAGATTCGCAACTATGTGATTGGGGGCGGCTTTATGTTTGCCATGTGTTCCGCCACGGACAGCTTTGACATTGCCCTTGCTGCGGAGGGTGTGGATATCTGCGAGCCCATGTTTGACGGGGATCCCTCGGATCCGAACTATCAGCAAAGCCTGGATTTTGGAAAGACCTTTGCCTTCAGGGATTTTACGCTGGAGCGCAATCCGAGGCGCTATGAATTTTCCTCCATTGACATGACCAACAAACGGGAAGACGTTCCCAGGGAATCCGACTATTTCTCCCTTATGGACTTTTCTGCCAAATGGGATCCGGTTCCGACCATGCTCTGTCAAAACCACACGGCCCTGGTCAAGGGTTTTATGGGGCAGACCACGGCGTTTACGCGGGCTGAGATCAAACCCACTGTCCTTGTACTTGGGGAAAACCGCCTCAATGGGGAGGCGCGTTATATTCATGGCATCAAGGGACGCGGATTCTTTACCTTCTATGGCGGACACGACCCTGAGGATTACCAGCATCGGGTTGGTGACCCCAAAACGGAACTTGAATTGCACCCAAATTCCCCCGGGTATCGGCTGATCCTGAACAATGTCCTTTTTCCGGCAGCCCGCAAGAAAAAACAGAAGACCTAGTCGAGTTGCTGGAGCAGCTGTTCCAGGATGTTTTCCACGCCCTGCTCATCATTGCTGAGGGTTTGGTATCTGGCTGCATGGAGAACATTGGGATGTGCGTTCGCCATGGCAAAACTGAACTCCGCCCGCGCGAGCATTTCCAGGTCGTTGTTGTAATCCCCAAAAACCAGTGTCTCTTCCGGTGATACCTCTAATTCGTGTTGAAGAAGTTGCAGGGCATGCCCTTTATGTGCCTTTCGGTCAGAAAGGTCCACCCAGTGCACACCCGATACCTTGACCTTCAGGCGGTCTTCATAGGACCTTACGGCCGGATAAATGAATTTTTCAGCACTTTCGAAGTGGTAAACCGCGATCTTCATGATTTCCCCGGGAAACCCCTGAAGGCGTTCCAGGTATTCAAATTCGGTGTAGTACTCTCCCAATTGTTTCCGGAAAGCGTGGGACGGTGGCAGGAGGTAGGCCCGGTCCTTTCCACAGAGCACGGCATGGGTGTCCTTGAGGTCTTCCAGGGCATTCAGGATTTCGTCCCGAAGCGAGGGTTCCAGCGGTGTGGAAAGCATTTCCCGCCCCTGATGCCTTAAAAGCCCACCATTTTCGGCAATAATAAATAGATCGTCCAGGATAGGGGAGAGCTTCACGGCAATACTTTGGTATTGTCTGCCGCTGGCAGCGGCAAAGCGGATGCCCCGTCGGCTCAGCTCGCGCTGCAGGTCAAAAAAACGCGTACTGACCTGGTGGTTGGAATCCAGCAGGGTTCCATCCATGTCGGTTACTACCAGTCTGATATTGGCCAGGTTCATGGGCATCGGTTTGCTGCAAAGGTAGTCCTATCCCAATATTTCATTCGGCTATCCCCTTTCTTTAACGTAAATTTCACCTGAGTATGACCTGGGTACAACGAGAAATCCTGCTGCCATCCTATCCCCGTGGTTTCCACCTGATCACTACGCACGTGATGGAAGGGATCCCTGAAATTAAAGGGATTCAAACGGGTTTGCTGCATATCCTGATCAAGCACACTTCGGCAAGCCTTACGCTTAATGAGAATGTGGACCCCAGTGTCCGCAGGGATTTTGAACGCCATATGGACGTCATGGTTCCCGAAAATGCACCCTATTTTGAACATACCCTGGAGGGGCCAGATGATATGCCCGCTCATATCAAAGCGTCCCTCATGGGGGCGTTCCTGACCCTGCCGGTGACCCGCGGCCAATTGAATCTCGGGACCTGGCAGGGCATATACCTCTGTGAACATCGCGACCGGGCGTTGGGCAGGAAACTGCTGCTGACCTTGCAGGGAGCATAAAAAACCCCGGTTCCGAAAACGATCGGAACCGGGGTCCTAACGAGAAAGCGTTTCTGTCCTATTTCACTTTGTCCACAACGGCCTTAAAGGCTTCCGGGTGATTCATGGCGAGGTCTGCAAGAACCTTGCGGTTCAGCTCGATGTTGTTGGCTTTCACCTTGCCCATGAATTCCGAATAGGACATTCCATGCATCCGGGCCCCTGCATTGATACGGGCGATCCAGAGAGAGCGGAAATTTCTTTTCTTGGTTCTGCGGTCCCTGTAGGCGTATGTCATCGCCTTTTCTACCGCGTTTTTGGCAACGGTCCAGACGTTTTTACGTCTTCCGTAGTACCCTTTGGCTTGCTTCATCACCTTTTTCCTTCTGGCTCTTGAAGCAACTGAATTTACTGATCTTGGCATTTTACATTTGTTTTTTTGTAGCAGGCGTCCCGACGCTTCGGGCGCTTTTTTGGCCTGACTCCATGGTTAAACACTTACCGGTCAATCGCGGGAATTACTTGAGCCGCAATTGTTCCTTGATACTCGCTTCATCGGCCTTGTGGACCAATGTGGAGTGCGTTAGCTTCAGCTTCCGCTTTTTTGACTTCTTGGTCAAGATATGGCTCTTAAATGCGTGCTTTCTCTTGATCTTTCCAGAGCCCGTCAGCTTGAAACGCTTTTTGGCACTGGATTTGGTCTTCATTTTAGGCATCTGTTCCTTGTTAAATATTAATTCGCTCTCTCGTACTTATTTCTTTGCCTTGGGGGCGATGAACATGGTCATCCGCTTGCCTTCCAATTTAGGCATCTGTTCTACCTTGCCGTAATCCTCCAGATCCTGTGCGAGGCGGAGCAGAAGGATTTCCCCTTTGTCTTTGTACACGATGGATCTTCCCTTGAAGAAGACATAGGCTTTTAATTTCGCCCCTTCCTTCAGGAATTTTTCCGCATGTTTTTTCTTAAAGTCGTAGTCGTGATCGTCTGTATTGGGCCCGAACCGAATTTCCTTTACCACTACCTTGGAGGCTTTGGCCTTCATGGCTTTTTCCCGTTTCTTTTTTTCGTAAAGGAATTTCTTGTAATCGATGATCTTACAGACCGGCGGCTCTGCTTTGGGAGAAATTTCTACCAGGTCCAGCCCTATTTCTTCTGCTTTGCTTATGGCATCCTGAGTGCTGTAAACTCCCATTTCCACGTTATCGCCCACCAGACGGACCTTGGGCGCCGTGATTTTCTCATTGATATTGTGCGGAAACTTGTTCTCCCGCTTTGGCCGTGGCCTGAATCGTCTTCGTATTGCTATGACGTAAAGGTTTTAATTAAACTTATTTCAAAACGACTTTAAGGTACTATTTATTTCGTTGGTTACCAAGTCAGATAACGCCTCTACACTCATGGCGCCTAGGTCCTCGCCTCCATGCCTGCGCACGGCTATCGTGCCTTGTTCCATCTCCTGGTCCCCGACGATAAGCATAAACGGCAATTTCTGCATCTCCGCCTCCCGGATTTTCTTGCCTACCGTCTCGCTGCGATCGTCTACGAGGGCGCGAATTTCGCAATTTTCCAGGGATTTTAAAACTTTTTGCGCGTATTTTTCGTGTTTCTCACTGACTGGCAGCACGATAGCCTGTTCCGGAATCAACCAGAGTGGAAAATTACCCCCCGTGTGTTCCAAAAGCAACGCCACAAAGCGTTCCATGCTTCCAAATGGGGCCCGGTGGATCATGACTGGCCTGTGCAGTTCGTTATCATTCCCCTTGTAGGTCAGGTCAAACCGCTCAGGGAGGTTGTAGTCCACCTGAATGGTGCCCAATTGCCATTGCCTGCCCAGGGCATCTTTCACCATAAAATCCAATTTGGGGCCGTAGAAGGCCGCTTCACCCGGCTCTATGACAAAATCGAGGCCTTTTTCCCTGGAGGCGTTGATGATGGCCGTTTCGGCCCGCTCCCAATTCTGGACAGAGCCAATGTATTTTTCCGGAGTTTCCGGGTCTCGCACCGAGACCTGTGCCGTGAAGTTGTCAAAGCCCAGTGATCCCAGAACATAGAGCGACAGGTCAATCACGTCCTTGAATTCCTGATCCAATTGCTCGTGGGTACAAAAGATATGTGCGTCGTCCTGGGTAAATCCGCGCACCCGTGTCAGTCCGTGGAGTTCCCCGCTCTGTTCATATCGATATACGGTCCCGAACTCTGCAAAGCGCTTGGGCAGGTCCCGATAACTGTAGGGCTTGGCGTTATATATCTCGCAATGGTGGGGGCAGTTCATGGGCTTGAGCAAGAACTCCTCTTCCGCCTTGGGGGTATGAATGGGCTGGAAACTATCTTCCCCGTACTTGGCATAATGACCTGAGGTAACGTACAGCTCCTTTTGCCCGATGTGTGGGGAGACCACCATTTCGTACCCCGCCTTTTTCTGGGCTTTTTTCAAAAACGCTTCGAGGCGTTCCCGCAGGGCCGCCCCTTTTGGCAACCAAAGCGGCAGTCCCTGGCCCACTTTCTGGGAGAAGGTAAAGAGCTCGAGTTCCTTTCCGAGTTTACGGTGGTCCCTTTTCTTCGCCTCTTCAAGCAGGTGCAAATATTCGGTAAGCTCTTTCTGTTTCGGGAAGGAAATGCCGTAAACCCGGGTAAGCTGAGGCCGGTTTTCGTCCCCTCTCCAGTAGGCCCCGGCAACATTGAGGATCTTGAGTGCCTTGATCAGACCGGTGTTTGGGATATGTCCCCCCCGACATAGGTCTGTGAAGGAATCATGGTCACAGAAGGTAATATCACCATCCTCCAGATTCTCGATAAGCTCCACTTTGTATTCATTGTCCTGCTTTTGGTAGTAGGCAAGTGCATCTGCCTTGGAGACCTCCCGCATTTTGAAGGGGTGTTTTCCCCTGGATATCTCCATGGCCCGCTTTTCTATTGCAGGGAAATCCTTCTCGGATACGGTGTGGTCCATAAAATCCACATCGTAGTAGAAACCAGCATCAATGGCAGGCCCAATGGTCAGCTTGATCCCCGGGTAAAGTTCTTCCAGGGCCTGGGCCACCACGTGAGAGGAGGAGTGCCAGAAGGCTTTTTTGCCCTCTTCGTCCTTCCAGGTATACAAAACCAGGGCACCGTCCTCTTCAAGGGGGGTTTCCGTCTCTACCTTGCGGTTGTTAAACCGGGCTGAGATCACGTTCCGGGCAAGGCCTTCTCTGATGTCCCGGGCAATCTCCAGGGGGGTCACCCCTGCCGGGTACTCCACCTGTTTGCCGTCTGGTAATGCAATATTGATCATGGTCGTTTTCCTATAAGTGGACAAAGATAATACCTCCAGGGGATGCGGACAACCGTTGAGGGGCTCCAGGGGATTATTTCCGTCCCCCGAAAAGGGCGTCCAGAAGGGTCTTTATGCTGTAGAAACCCATACCGATAGCGCTTATAGCCAGCAAACCTCCCACAACAACTACGGGCAGGAACCAGGGATGGTCCTGATTCTTGAAAGCCTGGTAAAGGACTATGGGGGCCAGGAACATAAGTGCCATGGTATAGGCAAGCCGTTTGCCCCCTTTTATCAATAAGTCTCTGTCGGTTTTCAATGGAAGTTCCTTTTGGGAGGCTCAAAAATAGGAAGAATTGCTATCTTTTGCCTTCACAAACCCCTCTGATGCAAACAGGCCTCCCAGAAAAAGCCGCCGAAGTATTGCAGAACAACTGGCAGCATGGTTTTACGATCCCCTGTGAAGGGCTCTATCCCTTTCAGTGGAACTGGGACTCGGGATTCATCGCCCTGGGTTGGGGACACCTAGATGTGGAACGGGCCAAAATGGAGATCCGGTCGCTCTTGCTCGGCCAATGGCAGAACGGGTTTTTACCCCATATCGTCTTTCACAATGAAGCTGAGACCTATTTCCCGGGACCGGATGTCTGGGATGTGGGCAGAAGTCGCTTCGCCCCTGAGAAGAAGACTTCCGGGATCACACAACCCCCGGTGCTTGGATTTGTGCTGGAATTCCTGTACGATCGCCATGGGGATGCCCTGATGGATTTTGCAGCAGAAGTGTTTCCAGCCCTCTATGCCTGGCATGCGTATTTGTATACCCATAGAGACCTCCACAACGAAGGTCTGGTCTATATCTGCCACAATTGGGAGGCGGGGACGGACAATACCCCGGTTTGGGATGCCATCTGGGAAGGCATGGACTCCCCGAGTTATGACCTCAACCGGAGAGATACCCAGCACGTGGATGCTGCCAACCGGCCGAGTAATAGGGAGTATGAGCACTATATCCATTTGGTGGAGCTGTTCAAATCCTGGGATTATGAGGATGCCAAAATCGGGGCGAATAGTCCCTTCCTAATCCAGGATCCGTTGTTCAATGCGCTCCTGATGCGTTCCAATGAAGGCCTGATCCGTCTGGGGAAGCTGCTTGGCCGGGAAGCGGAAGTGGCCCGTCTGGAACAATGGCAGGAGCGGTCCTTGAAACATTTTCACAAAAAGCTTTACAGTCCCCTAAACAAGGCCTATGTCTACTATGACCTGCGCAATGAAAGAAAGCTGGAGGCCGTTTCTTCCTCTTCTTTCATTCCGCTTTTCGCAGGAATTCCTTCCCCCGCCATCGCCCGTGAAATGGTGGCCCACCATTTTGACAGGGGTCGTTTTTCAGGCTCCCGGGATGCGTATTACCTGTGTGCCTCTTTTGATCCTACCTCTGAAGCCTTTGACCCCGGCCGATACTGGAGGGGCCCGGTCTGGGTCAACCTGAACTGGCTATTGTACCACGGCCTGTTGCGCTATGGGTTTGGAAGGCTGGCTGAAAAAGTTCGGAAAGATACCCTGGAATTGCTGGAACAATATGGCTTCTATGAATATTTTGACCCAAGGAGACAGCTGGACTCCGGGAAGACCCATGCCTATGGTGGAAACAATTTTTCCTGGTCGGCAGCCCTCTATCTGGACCTAATCCAACACCCCGAATCATGAATGCACTGGACTACAGCATAGTCGCCATCTATCTTCTGGGCTTTCTGGGTATGGGCTACTTTTTTAAGGACAACAAGGATTCCAGGGACTATTTTCTGGGAGGCCGGAGCATGGGTTGGTTTCCCCTCAGTCTTTCTACCATGGCTACCCAGCTTTCAGCCATAAGTTTTGTGTCTGCCCCGGCTTTTGTGGGGCTGAAGCTGGGAGGGGGCATGAAGTGGCTGACCTTTGAATTTGCCGTGCCCCTGGCCATGCTCTTTATAATGATCTTCGTGATCCCGCCACTGTTTCGCTCGGGGGTTGTCAGTATTTATGAATTTGTCGAACGGCGTTTTGGCCTGTCCACGCGCCTGGTCCTCAGCCTGGTATTTCAGGTAAGCCGGGCACTGGGAACCGGGGTCATGGTCTATACCATTGCCATTATCCTGCAAGCCGTGCTCGACATTGACTTTGTATACACCATCCTGATCATCAGCGTTATCACCATCATCTATTCCTGGCAGGGAGGAATGAAGGCCGTGGTTTGGGGGGATGCCATTCAGATGATCATCCTTTTCGCCGGCCTGCTGACCTGCCTGGGCTATGGCTGGTACCTCTGGAGCACCCATGGGGGCGCAGAACTGGGGTTTGCCCCTGAACGGCTGCAGGTGATCGATTTCAACTGGGGGCTGGAAGAAGGGGAGGAATATGGATTCTGGCCGATGCTGATAGGAGGTTTTTTTCTCTATGTATCCTATTACGGGTGTGACCAGACCCAGGCTCAGCGCATGTTGTCCGCAAAGAATGAAGCTACCATACGAAAGCTCCTGCTGGCCAATGGGCTGATCCGATTTCCGGTGGTCCTGCTCTACTGTACGGTGGGCCTGTTTATCGGGGGCCTGGTTACCCTGGCTCCGGACTTTCTGCAGGAGATCAGCGATATGACCCAAAAATATTTTCCGGAGGAGTACGCTGCTACCGGCACCAAGGCAGACCTGATGATCCCGATTTTCATCACCCGATACCTGCCCCATGGCTTTATCGGACTGCTGATGGTGGGGATCCTGTCGGCGGCCATGTCCTCCCTGAGTTCCACGGTTAACTCGCTTTCGGCCGTAAGCGTGGAAGACTTTTTCAATCGGGGGGAAAAAAAGCTGGCTCCCCGTCGTTACATGCTGATTTCAAAAGCTGCTGTCGTTTTCTGGGGGGTCGTTTGCATGGCTGCCTCCTTCCTTTTCGGAGGAAGCAAAAGCGCAGTGATTGAAATCATCAACGCCATTGGATCGGTGTTCTACGGACCGGTATTGGTTACCTTCCTGTTGGCCATGTTTTCAAAGAAGGTCACAGGTGCAGGCATGAACGCAGGCATCATTGTTGCCGTGGGGGTTAACCTCCTGTTCAGCAAGACCATGCAGCAGATCATCGGTATTGACCTCGGAATTCATATTTTTTGGATCTGGCTGAATTTTACCGGGGTGCTGCTGACCCTGGTTGTGGCCTATTTGGTGAGCTGGGTATTCCCGCAAAAAAGGCCGCAACGGGGGTCTTTCGAGATCTCGATGCCGGGGTGGGATGCCTTTAAGACGAAAGAGGTTTACATCCTATTGGGCTTTTTCCTGCTGATCCTGCTATTTAGTTACGCCCTTCCAACCCTGTACGGATGAGACTTCTTCTGATCCCGGATAAATTTAAAGGTTCCCTGACTGCAGCGGAGGTGTGCTCGGCTATCTCCTCTGGGATACAAGAGGTGTTTCCCGAGGCGGAAATCACCACCTTTCCGGCCTCTGATGGGGGAGATGGCTTCCTGGAGGTCGTGCAGTCGGTTCGTTCCGTCGAGACCTTTGAGGTAGAAGTGGAAGATCCACTTGGTCGGAAGATCTGTGCTCCCTTCCTTTATGACCCCGGCAAGGGTGAGGCCTTTGTGGAAATGGCAACCGCCTCCGGTTTGGTCCTTCTTGCCGATTCGGAGCGCAACCCCCTTAGGACCCATACCCGGGGAACCGGACAACTCATCCGGGCTGCGGCGGAAAAAGGTGCCAGGAAAATATTTGTCGGCCTGGGGGGCAGTGCAACCAACGATGGAGGATGTGGGATTGCCACCGTTTTCGGATACCGGTTCCTCGATAAGGAGGGGAACGAGCTCTCGCCG
>Ga0272441_10006677_pt1 | contig 19162 bp, 16 predicted proteins | sample SSMProp6N_FD_193582 | JGI IMG/M metagenome (GOLD analysis project Ga0272441, IMG submission 193582) | Marine sediment archaeal communities from Little Sippewissett salt marsh, Falmouth, MA, United States - SSM-Prop-6N | ecosystem: Environmental > Aquatic > Marine > Wetlands > Sediment ... | reverse complement strand
GACGTGGGGTTAATAGTTGTAGAGCCAACATTGTCTGGCATCCACGATATGGAGCGCGCACAGGGTTTGTTAAATCACTTCAAGATTCCTTCCCTTGTTTGCGTAAACAAGTATGATTTGAACGAAGAGAACACATCTAGAATAGAGGAGTTTTGCAGCTCCAATGGCGTGAAACTTGTTGGAAAGATACCTTTTGACCCTGTTGTTACAGAAGCTATGGTTGCAGGAAAACCTGTTTTGGAGTATTCGCCAGAAAGTAGTGTCTCAAAAGCTATCGAAGAGTTGTGGAAACAAACTTTGGAGAACATCTAGCGTATTCAGAATTTACCATCAGAAACGAAAACTATTAGAAGCTAAATTAATTATTGACTGCTGATTCAGTTACATTAATTTAAGATGGTGCTCAGCAGAGTAATGGTTGAGACTGTGAGCACTGCAATAAAAACTGTTGACCTTACAAAACGCTATGACAAACTTGTAGCTGTTGATCACATAAACTTTGAAGTTAAAAGGGGCGAAATCTTCGGTTTTTTGGGACCCAACGGTGCTGGAAAGACGACAACAACACGTATGCTAATTGGGATATCTAGACCCACTGAAGGAACTGCAGAAATCTTAGGTTACGATATACTAAAGCAGTCAGTGCAAGCCAAGGAACTTATGGGAATAATTCCTGATGTATCCAACGTTTATACGGAATTGTCTGCTTGGAATAACCTTATTTTTACAGCAAGGTTGTATGATGTTCCAAGAATTGAACGAGAAGGCAGAGCCAAAGAACTGCTACAGTTGTTTGGATTATTTGAGAGACGGAAAGAACGTGTTGAGGGCTTTTCAAAAGGTATGAAGAGACGTCTTTGCATCGCAATGGCGTTAATGAATAAGTCATCAGTTCTGTTTCTTGATGAGCCGACAACAGGTTTAGATGTTCAAAGTTCTTTAACAATCAGAAATCTGGTCAAGGAATTGAATGCTGATGGATTAACCGTTTTTGTTACAACGCACAACATGGAAGAAGCAAACCAATTGTGTGATAGAGTGGCGATAATTGATAAAGGAAAGATTGTGGCAATTGATACTCCTGAAATGCTGAAAACTACAATGCAAAAACTACAAAGAATAGAGTTTTCGTTTGTTGGTGCTAAAAAGAACGTAATTAATGACCTAAGAGAACTTCAGTATGTAACAGATGCCACAAAAAATGGTGATAAATATCGGTTAAACACAGAGAATGTACCAAAATTGTTGGCTGAGATATGGCAGTATTCATCAAAGAACCATCTGATTATCAATACATTAAATACTTTAGGTCCAAACCTTGAGGACGTGTTTGTGGAAATCACTGGGATAACACCTGAAACGAAACAAAAAACAGTTGGAGCCAAGAGATAATGACAACTAACCGCGTAACCAAGGCTCTACGAATTGCATGGGCAATCGGAGAAAAAGACATGCGAATTTATTATCTCAGACCCGGGTCAGTGATTTTTGGAATATTGTTCCCATTTTCTATGTTCCTATCTTATATTGTTGGACGAAACGTGTCGGTTGAGCAAGCTATTCCCATACTTGTTGCCCAGACACTGTTTTTTGCTTCTTCATCAATTGGACCGATGACAATACCTTTAGAACGGAGACTTCGCACATTTGACCGCTATTTGTCTGCTCCCGTTTCTCTTAGAACAGTCTTGTTGGGCAAGACACTTTCTGGTTTCTTCTATGGATTAGGAATATCTCTGATTCCAATAATCATTGGTGTTCTGTTTTTCCAGTCAACAGTCACAAACATTTTAATGCTGAGTGCAGGTGTTCTTCTTTCAGCTTTTTGTTTTGCATCCATGGGACTCATGTTTGCTTCTATACCCGGTCAATCTCCTGGACAAGTCATGATGCCTATGAACTTTGTTCGCATTCCATTATTGTTCATAAGTGGTGTTTTTATTCCCCTTTCTGAGCTGCCGGTTTGGGGGCAGTCTCTGTCAATTTTTTCTCCGTTAACTCACACTATTGAATTGGTCAAAGGGGGGCTTGGAGGCGAAAACATTTTTGGATCTTTGGTGAATGTGGCGGTTTTAGTTGTTTATGTGCTTGTTTTCCTTTTTGTAGGCATCCGCTTTCATATCATCAATCAAAGGAAAGAGTGAAAACAAACAGTGGGGATTTTGGTTAACTACTTACTGTAAGAGGTCTTCCTTCTGTTAGCGCTTGGGTTACTTTTCTTCTTGCGCTTTGGAGAAGTCTCCATATTGTTCCTCTTGAGACACCCATTTTTGTGCCCGCCTGTTCTTGTGATAGACCTTCGAGGTCTACTAGTCGCAGGGCTTCGACTTCTGCGGGTTCGATTTGGATGGGGTTGTCGGTTGTTGTTGGTTGCGGGATGAATTTTTCTACTTTTGGGGGGTTTGGTATGGTGACTGGTTTGGGGAATCTTCCTCTTCTTCCTCGTCTGCATCGTCTTTGTGGCATTGTAATCAACTATGTGTGTTTCATTGCTTATATGCCTAATCTGGTTGTGCAGTAACTCTTATATATTTCTGTGCATATTCTAATAATTGTAAATTGTGCATAAACACAAAAATAGAGGTGAAATAACCATGCCAAGAGGAGATAGAACAGGACCTTGGGGCACAGGACCCATGACAGGACGAGCAGCAGGATACTGCGCAGGCTACGCCGTTCCAGGATACATGAACCCAATAGGAGGATATGGAGGGGGACGAGGCAGAGGACGCGGCAGAGGCTGGGGCAGAGGTTTTGGCAGAGGCAGATACGCAATCCCGCCACCCGCCGTAGTTCAAGCCACTTACCCGCAGACAACTCCAGTAGTGCAGCCGCAGTCTCCAGAGCAAGAAGTTACAGCTTTGGAAAACTATCAGAAACAGTTGGAAGTCGAAAAGTCAGATCTTGAGCAAGAGATGGGCGGTGTCAAAGCTAGAATCGAAGAATTGAAAACGAAACTCAAAAAGTGAAAACGCGGATAGGTTACGAGTACGGTGTCTGTTAAGGAAAATGTCAGGGGGAGGTGAATTTTTTTGGGAACCCTCAAAATAGCTGTTGCAACGAATGGAACGAATGGATTAGACGATGTTATTTCTGATGTTTTTGGTAGAGCCAAGACTTTCACCATATTAGATGCTGAAGACAAAAAAATCTCTGGCGTAACTATACTAGAGAATTCTGCAGTATCATATCATCATGGAGCTGGACCAATCTCAGTTAAAATGCTGGTGGACGCGGGCGTTCAAGTAGTACTTGCTAATGAACTTGGAATTGGCGCATCCGACCTGCTAAAACAGCACAACATAAAATTCATGCCCGCCAAACCAGGCACAAACGTTCAAGATGCCGCCAAAAAAGCACTGCATACACTAACTTAATTTGATGCTAAAAAATAGACAGTTTTACTGTAGCTTTTGTTGTCGTGAATCTGTTTTTTCCATAATTCTTTTTGCTGTTTTCCATGATTTTCTCACGAAATCTGGGTATTTGCCAAATTTTCTGGTCCAGTCTTCCAGAAATTTTATTGTTTTGGGGTCGCTTGGGTATCCGCAACCTATATTGCCGTGTTTCTGTTGCAATTGGCAAATGGCTTTGTCTCGTTCCACTTTAGCTATTATTGATGCTGCTGATACAATGGGGTATTTAAGGTCTGCTTTGTGTTCTGATACAATTTTTGGGGTAAAGGTAAGGTTTTCTTGGATGTGTTCTGCGAATCTGTCTGTTAGTCTGTCAGCGGCGTCCACGTAGACTGTGTCTGGCTTGAGAATTGCAATTACTTTGGCCATTGTTTTAGCTTCGAGGCGATTTAGTTTATGGAGTTTTCTTTTGCTTTCTACAACACGGTCGATTTCTGCTGGAGACAACCACACTGTGTGGTAAATGAGGGCGTGTTCTTTTATTTGTTGAGCAAGTATTTCGCGTTTCTGGGGAGCAAGGAGCTTGGAATCCTTTACACCTAAGTCTACTAGTTTGTGTAAATCTGTTTCTTCTACCATGACCCCTGCTATGACTAATGGACCAATGACTGGCCCGCGTCCAGCTTCGTCAACTCCAGCGATAAGCATACCAGAATCTTTGTTTTTGATTTATTTAAAATAGCACTACTCCATAGTGTCTTTGTGGGAGAACTCATGTCATATATGATTGTTTTTATGACTGCCTCTGGCAGGGAAGAAGCCGAGAATATAGTCTATGCTCTGTTGAAGGAAAAGTTGATTGCCTGTGCCAACATTGTCGAGTCTGTTTCTTCTTTCTTTTGGTGGCAAGGAAGTATAGAATCGGAAGAAGAGGCTCTTGTGATTATGAAATCCAGTGAAACACATTTTGAAAAGCTCCAGAAACGGGTGAGCGAGCTTCACAGCTACGATGTTCCCGAGATATTGGCGCTTCCAGTAGTGGCTGGTTCCCCTGCTTATTTGGATTGGTTGAAGGATTGCCTTGAGCCGGTGAAGTAAAGAATGGCTAAGAAGCCTGTGAAACGTGCTGAGCGGATAGAAGTTGTTTATGAGGAGAGGCGCTGGCAACTTTTAGACCAGTTACGGTCCAAAGCTGTGGACATAATGGAGACATTAAACAAACATCATTTGCGTTCTATTGCGCATGGTAGCATTGCCCGTGGTGATATTTCAGAAAGCAGTGACATCGACGTTTTCTTGCCAGATCCACCATCATCCTTTATTCTTGAAACTTATCTTGAGCAGTCTGGTTTTAGTGGTTATGATCGAACTATTGTGCAGGCTACGCCTCTTTATGCCTTAAAGGGGCATATTGAGTTGGATCAGCAGACCAGTTTGTCGTTTCCTTTGGTTAAGCTCCGTCCTGTGGAGAAGGACTTTTACAGGTTTGGGGGCGAAGTATCACTTTCCATCCTTAAAGAAGAGAAGCGTGTTTCTGGGGTTGATAAGCGGCTTATGCTCATCGAACCAATAGCAGACGGTCATGTAGAATCTGCGGTTGTAGGTCAAGAGGAAGCGGTCGCTAATCTCTTGGGCGTCTCCCTCAATACCGTGCTTGATCGTGTGCGGGCTCTCATACGACGCGATGAAGTAGGACGAACAGGAGTCTTCATCGAAAAAGAATTAGCTCCAGACGAAACCTTTGAACAGGCCCTAAAACATCTTGCAGAACAGAATCCTGCAGTCCGCAGACGCACAAAATTCTACCAAAAATAGGTCATCGCGCCATTTTTCAGGTTAAATGTTAATCTTATCTGATTCTTTCCTTTCTACACCTATATTTTGCTGTTTCTATCTGCCCCTTGTTCGTACGAAAATTAATACTGTAAACTAAAACTCGCACACAAAGAGTAGGTCAATTTTTCTTGACTAAAAAAACAATCAGGTTGCATTAATTTGGTCAAGATTTCTTGACAAAAATGCTTTTATCAATTTGAAAACAAGAAACAACAGGTATTTCATTGGATCTAATTCAATGCAAGGGGAAATTGTTTTGATTAGTAAAATCAAATATTTAGCTTCTTTGTTATGCTTGCTGATTATAGCATCAACGATAATAATTACTTCGCCCTTGCCAGTTTTGACTGAGCCTCCTGATTCGGTCTCGGTCAGGTTTGTTTCAACAGGTAACAATATGTATGTAGTTTCAAACCAAACACCGCCTTTTTCTTTTGATATAGAAATTGTGTTGACAACTTCAGAAATGATCGGTTGGGCAGTTGACAATCAAACTTCTGCAGAGGGCTTTTCTGATACGATTTCTTTCAATAGTACTGTTTTGAATTGCACTGGAATTTCTCTGGGCGATTTTAATCCTGATGGCGCAGAATTGGTGGGTGCAATTGATAATTTTGAAGGAAAGATTAGAGGTCTTTCGGCATACACTGTTGATCTGAATGCAACTGATGTTTCAGGTGGAGGGGTTATAGTAACCATCTCTTTTGATTGTATATCTTCTGGAATGAGTGAAATTTCTTTTAATGCCCTACAGATTGTGAACAACAAAGGTTCGCCACCTAATTCTCCAGAGTTTACATATCTCAGTGAAATAGATGCTTGTACCTTTATTTGTGTAGACAAGTCAGGCTTTTCAATTCTTGACTTGAACACTGACGGTTATGTGAATTATGGGGATGTTATGTGCTTCCGTGGAGCTCACATCGAATTTAATAATTATGGAATATCTAATCCAAGATGCGATTTTGATCAAGACGGTGACATCGATGCTGATGATTTGCTAGAGTTTGTAACTGGTTATAATTCCTATCTATCTGGTTCTGATTGGGAGTTGCTTTCTAGGTGGTCTTACAAAAAAAGTCACATCATAAACAAATGTGTAGGTGCAGGAATAGATTATCAAGTTAAAATCCTAACGCATTTCAGCGATGGAACAGATGAGGGTTCAGATGTTTATCTTGATGAGAAATGTCAACCAGATTTTGATGATATTCGATTTAGCGATAGTGCTGGATTTCTTTTGGACTATTGGATGGAAGAATTAAATGAAGGCGATAGTGCAGTTTTTTGGGTCAAGATTGGGCAAAACCTGTCTACGTCAGATGCTATGATTTATGTGTATTATGGTAATGATGAAGTCCAGTCAGCTAGTGACGGAAAAAGTACTTTCATTGAGTTCGAAGATTTCAGTGGTGATTCTACTTCTATGATTTTGTATAATCAGGATCCCTCACGAATCGAAATAAGGCATGACGTATTTAATGATAGATTAGAATGTAACTGGAAAACAAGTGGTTCATACATCTACATAATGTCAAGTGCCTACTGGTCTACTGTTACAAGTGGTCATGCTTTAAGGATGAAATATTACCGAGAAAATCCTTCAGACCTTACAGCAAACAAGCATTATTTGATGCTTTTCACAGAAGACTATACTGATACTTATCCCCCAGCAACAACTAATGATTGGGTTGGATATTGTATATGGTCAGCAACTAGTGATTGGCTTCCAAACAGAGGAAGGGATTGGAGTAGCAACGATGGGGAACTAGAGAATTCTAGTGCTTATTCAATTAGTTTGGATATGTGGAATGTTTATGAAGTCACATGGACGAGCAACAGGGTTTCAACTAGTTGGAACGATAATCAAGTTTGGTCAATTTCAAACTCTACATTTATTCCTGATGAGCCGCTTTATCCATTAATTGGAGGAGCAAGAGGTTCAATGAGTAACCTTTCAAACTTTTCTGCTTACTGGGACTGGATTTTTGTTAGAAAATGCGTTGACACTGAACCAAGCCACGGCAGTTGGGGAATAGAAGAAACAACTTAATTTGCAGAAGTCAGTTCCTTATTGCTGGAAATCTCGGTTATGGCAGTGGGAATCGTAAAAGGGCTGCGATGCCGCCGAGGGAGAGCAGTTTTGTTCCTGCTTCATGTTCGGTGCTTATTACCATGATTGTTCCCCGTGTGTCTTCAACGTTCTTCATGAGCTTTTCCATGATTCTCCTGTTTTCGTCTGTAGTTTCACGTAGGCTTGAATCCGCAACCAACAGCTTCTCAACCGCACCATAATTAACTGCCTTCTCCACTTCTGTGAATCCGTAGGTAGCGTCATTCTTTCCTTTTCCAAGCCTCGCCAAAAGCTCTTCTATAGCCTTCATTTCGTCAGCCACCCTCATGTTCTGCAGCACATTAGATAGAATGCCTGAGCGAAGGGCTTCTTGTATTCCAGATAAGCCTGCACTGTTTGTTCCCTTCACGCCAACAACCGATTCCGCTATGTCCTTAGCATTGCTCTTAAGGTATTCAGCGAAATCGTCTTTGATGAATCCAGGACCAAGAACAACTATCGGACTCTGAAGAGGCGCCCATGCCTCCCGCAAAGTTTTGAGGGCACCGCCAAAAAACATTTGTTTGCCCTTTGCCCGCTTTTCTGCCTCAAACTTTCCCGGAAGTTTAATTCTTTCTCCAGCTTTTACATCGATGCCATATTGGCGCAGAACAGCCACACAGTATTCTTCATCATCCATAGAAATTATTGTAAGGGGTGCCGCCGTGAGTTTGCTTGCCCGCTTCAACCTGTCTAATTCATGTTTTTGCCATCTCTTCTTAACTATCGTAAGAGGCTTATTCACAGTGATGTCCAGTGTGTGCCTTGAACCCTTTATACTCAAGGTCTCTGGAGCATCGATCACGATACCGTTTACTCGCAGGCGATTAAGAACCCTGTCCCAATACATTTTTTCAACTTGCACACCTAAATTAACCGGCACCCTTTTTGCCTTCGTTGAACGCGCATATTGATCATCCAGTTTCACTTGTCTGGTGGTGCGGGCATAAACTTCATCCCGCTTAAGAATTATGTTGTAGAGGTGCCATAGGTCATCTAAACTCTCTGGCATAACCTTAGCGAAACCTTTCTTGAGGTCTATTCGATTAATCTTCAAAAGAACTCTATCCTTCCAATGATGGCACAGTGTAAATACTGGATGTAAAAACCGTTAAAAGCATATTGGGAGACTACCGTCTATTTTCTGAGAAGATAATAAAAAATTCTGAGGAGGCAGTTGCCTCCAGTAACTTTATTGAATTCGGATTTGTTGTATGTTATGCTAAGATTTCTTCAAAGGTCATCAATTTGAGTTTCAGTGGCTGCTTCATTGCTTTTGAAACTCGGGCAGCTATCAGGTAATTGATGTTTCTTTCTGCTGCAATATCCACAAGTCTCTGTGTTATGACACCATCAAAGATTACCGTGTCGATTTCTTTTTGTTGTTGAAGCTTTTCTGCTAGTTCCCTTACCGGCATTCGCTCCACTTGTTTCATGTCCTTATCAAGGAGCACTGATTCCAGCGTTCCATTCAGTTCTTGGGCGATTTCAACAATTTGTTTGGGAACCATTTTCTTTTGTCGCTGCTGTGGTTGCGGTTTTGGTGGCTGGGGTATTGGTTGCGGTATCTGTTGTGATTTTGGCTGCTCCCTCTTTCTTCTGCCTTTGGCCTTTTCGATAGGAACTTTGTCTTTCAGAGCTTTTTCGATCTCTTTGAAGGTCAAGTCCTCTACTTCTTTTCCTCTGGGGGCTCTGGCAACGTACTTTATTGTCGTTACTTGCTGTAGTTCTTTGAGAATAAGATCGCCGCCTCGGTCGCCATCAAGAAATGCAGTTGCTTCTCTTTCTTTGCATATTTTGATTATTGATTGCGGAATTTTTGCGCCTTCAACAGCTATTGTGTTCTGTATTCCAGCCCTTAACAGATTAATTACATCTGCTCTTCCTTCCACAACAATAATGTCCTTTGCACTGTTAATTTCTGGTCCTGCAGTAAGTTCTTCAGGTCCATATTTTTCAACTCTTTGGAGCCTTAACATTTCTGAGACTTCTCTGAAGATTTCGTCGGTGCCTGGCATTGTTTCGACAGTCCATTTCCGAAGAACCTCTTTAGCTCTGTCTATGATGAGTCTTCGCCGCGCGTCCCGTATGTCCTCTATTTTGTTTAAAATGACTTTAGCTTTGCATGGTCCTACACGGTTTATGCTTTCGATGCTGGCTGCGATAATTGCTGTGGATACTCGATCTAAGCTTGTTGGTATGTTTATGTTTCCGTTTGTTTTATCTTTTTTTGAATCCAAATTAATTTCTATTCTGCCTATTCTTCCCGATTTCTGAAGCTCTCGGAGGTCAAGTTCTGGCGCAAAAAGACCTTCTGTTTGCCCAAAAAGTGCTCCGATTACGTCCGGTTTCTCAACTACTCCCTCCACTTCGAATCGGGCTCGAATAACATACTTTATCGTAACAGTTTGTGCTGATTTCATTTCTATTCACCTCAATCATGGTAAATGTCCCCGTGAAAACTGAGACATTTTGTTTTAAGTCTTCAGTGTCTATTATAGTTTACGACTTGACAGTCTTGCTCTTTAGTGTGTCAAGGTAGGAGGCTAAGCCTTCAATATCTTTGATGTCGCGTCCTACTAGACCCGAAAGAGTTCTCCAATAGACCAGATTTGGGACAATTTTGTTTACTTCTAGGCAACGAGCCATGCGGCTAGTCCATTCTTTGCCCCTCCTATCAAAATCGAAGAGGAGGATGATTTCCCGTTTTTCTGTGTGCTCTATTTCGCTGAGAACATCGAGAAAGGATTTTCCTGCAGTTTTCGCCAAAATAATATTTCCTGTTATTCCCAGTGTGTGGAGGGCTTTGACGTCATTTTTTCCTTCAACGACTATGGGGGTGCCTTTTGTTGATTGCGTCTCCAGTCTTTCCAGAAGTTTCAGGATTTTTTCTAGCCTTTTTTCTGTTTTTGTCGACAACTCGTTTACCGTGTTATCTCAATTTTTAGCATCTTTTCTAGGGTTTCTGGTTGTTTCTTGAAGTGTTCTCGGACAGGCTTCAGGATTTCAATAAGAGCCTCAGAGACGCCATTCTTCATGTCTAGGGGATGGATTTTTCCTTCGCTGTAAACGTTTGCTATGCTCTCAAAGCTTTCGAATGTTTCAGGACCTCCATACTTGGCTGGGCGCGGTATCACCAACTGGTCTTTTTCGGGGAAGATTACGAGTCTAGCCAATTCAAGTATGGGGTTTCCTTTCACGAGTTTGGGGGGACAGTAAGCATTCTTAATTTTTGAGGCAATATCCTCGGCTGAATCATGAACAAGTATGCTGCTTTGAGGTATGCTCTTTGACATTTTGGAGCTGATTTCCACATTCAGGTCTGCGTTTTCGTCAAATTCTTTGTTTGTGGTTGCAGGTCCCTGAAGCCCAATCAGTAGTGGCGTGTGGATACATGAAGGCTTATTCCACTTTAGCTTTTCTGCTGCGTCTCTTGCCAGCATGTGAGCTTTTCTCTGGTCTATTCCTGAGCAGGCTACGTCTATGTTCATCTCGAAAATGTCTGCTGCCTGCATTGTAGGATAGAGAACCCATGCTGTTTCGATGTCTTTAATGTTTGTTTCTCTGCCCATGACGGGTAAGGCGCGCCATGTTCGGTTAACTGAGATGCTTTTGGATATGCGGATGACTTTTTCCCAGTAATCGACATTGTTTACTATGTTGGATGCCCAGCGGAAATCTATCTTGTCTGGTCCTAGGCCCAGGGCGGTGAAGATTTGTTTCAGGTATTCTCCGCATGTGCGGATGTTTTCCATTTCTCCACCTAGTTTGTTGTTAATCCATGAGTGCCAGTCTGCCAAGAAGATTGTGAATTTGAAGCCAGCGTCTACTAGATGCTTGATTTTGGCTGAGCACACCAAGCCGATTCCTATGTGTAGTAGTCCTGAGCATTCGAAGCCCCAGTATGCGCGGGGTTGGTCGTTTGTTTCTAGGAGTGTTCTGATTTCTTCAGGAGTTATTACTTCTGCTGTGTCTCTTAATACTAGGTTCATTCTTTTTTGCAGGTCCAATGGTGTTGCCTCTTATCTTCACTCTTTTTGTTTATTCAACTTAAAAGTTCTTATTTAAAGCAGTGATAAAAAAAAGAAAGGTGACTGTTGGTTATTGGTTGTCTTCGTCGTCGAAAAAGTACAGGTCGTCTATTGTTGTCTGTAGCACTTTTGCGATGTCATAAGCCAATTTCAGTGAAGGGTTGTATTTGCCTTTCTCTAGATATAGGACTGTTTCTCTGCGTACTCCCACCTTTTTGGCTAAATCGTCTTGTGTCAGGTTGTATCTTGCTCGTAGTTCTTTGATTCGTGTCCGCATCAGAGGTCGCCTTTTCTGCTGTAGTACCAACTTAACAAGCCGTATGAGAGGCCTGAAACGAGCATTATAGCAATTATAGCCCATCCGGCGTCAAGCTGTGGCAAATTTAGAAACTCTGTTCCGAATATTATGAACAATGCTAGTGATATCATGAAAGCAAGATTGATGTAGTAAGTGCCAATGGCTGCTCTTCCGCTGATCTTTAGGGTGCGCTCATCGTTGATAGGGTAGCCCGATTTTTTCTCTCTATGGATTTTCCAAATAACAAAAACACCAACAAGCAACACAAGAACTGCGTTAACGATTAGGATTATTGGCCACGCAAAATCTGTCATTGTCTCTTTTCCTCCCATTTCCTGCCAAGCAGTGTGGTGTTTGCTGTGGCTATTGTTCCGATTCCAGTTATGCCTACAACTGTTGCGATGCCTGTATGGTCTGGACCTATGATTTGTTCTCCGAAAGCCATGATGTATGCTCCAATTAGGCAGGTTGCTATTCCTAGGACGAGGATGATATAGCTCAGGTTTTTCATTATGTTTCCTCCATTATTTATTTCTCACATTTAGTTGAGTATTTCTAACTCAATGTTAGATATAGCTAACAACTAGTATTTAAGATTAACGGAACACTACAGCACATAATTGTGAATTTTTTCGAAAAAATGTCCAACATAAAAATTCTGAAATATGTTTTTTAACAATTTATTTTTACTAGGCTATCCTTAAATTACAACTTACCATTTGATGTTGAATTTAGTACAAATAAAATCTGAATTGAAGGACGTTTTTAGAATTTTTATTAGGGCCGGGGATGTTCGTAAATAAATAAAAGTAAACAACAAATAAACCTAGAATAAAAAAAGACGGCAGTTATGTAGATTAGTTGATTTTATCCCATGGTCCAGACCAATCAGGAAAAGTATAGGATGCTTCTGCTTCCTCCATAATCTCTTTTGGTCTAACTGGCACTTGCTTGCCATCTTGCCATTGGAATCCAATAATTGCCTGATAACTGCCATTCATCCAGTTTTCCCCAAACATTAAGTCATGAGATGGAGTAAAAGCAAACTTACGAGCCGAAGAAGTTTCAATACTAATACTTTCCAAAGCGTCAATAACAGCATCAGTTTCTAATGTTCCAGCTCTTTCTATCGCATCCAATAAAATAATGCGTATCGTATCATATGCATTAGCTGCGCTACTGGTTACGTTTTCATTCCATCTTTCTATATATGCATCTCGAGTCGGTAATGTTTTGCTAGTATAAGGATATCCAACTTCTATGGGGTAGGCAGATGTAGTAATGTGTTCACATTTTCCGTCTGTCCATTCCCAACATTCTGGTGCAGCAGCAACACTTAGAACTCCACTATAAATAACCATTGGTGATTGGCGGTCATAATATTCCTTTATAAGAGGTATTCCGCTGTCACCACCAATAAATGGAACCATAATCTCTGCTCCTGCCGCTTCTGCGGCTGCAAAATAGCTTGAAAAATCGAAAGTTTCTAATGGAAAAGATTTAGCGTACACAACTTCAAATCCATAAATTTCAGTTAACAGATATTTGAATCCTTCAATGACTGACTCTTTTAGGTGCAAACTTTCACCCAAAAGAGCAACCTTGTTAAAGCCAGTTTTTTCTCTCAATTCGACCAAGCTATCTGGTATACCTTTGTTACCCATTGTTTGATTTAAGACCAAATTGAAATAGTATTTATATTTATCATAATCATTCATCACACGCTTTGCCCACTCATCAGAAACTCCCCCAAATCCAAAGAAGATTTTCTTGTGTTCAGCAACAATGTCTTGGCAAACAAATCCTGCCTCTCCAGGAGCTTGTCCGATAATAAAATCTACATTATCACGCGTAATTAATAGAGTTAAAGCAGAACTCACTTTTACCATATCCGAACCAACATCACTTAAAATATCATGATCTTCTCCAACTACCTCAACTTCCCTTCCTAGTGTGCCACCTTGTGCATTAAGTTGTTCTGCAGCTAATTTTGCCCCTTGCAAAGCACTATCCCCACTAGGAGTACCTAAATCAGCAAGGATGCCAATCTTGATTGTTTCAGAAGTATGTTCATCTCTACTCCACAAAACATAAGCTGCTCCTCCAGCAACAATAATTACTACAATCAGAATTATTGATTGAATCTTTGTTAGCGCCTTAGAATTTAGCATAGTATCTCCTCAGAACAAGTTAACATTGTGTTGAAAATAGTTTTAACAGTTACTATAGGATAGATTGTGTGAAAAATTATTTCAATACTATAAATGCAATAATAGTTTGTTGGTTGCTTTGCAGGGCATTAACTTGGAGTCTCTTCTAGACAAAGCAAAGAAATTGGAAAAGAAGTATGAGTGGCTCCAAGCAGCAAAGTTCTACAGGAAAGCAAAAAGTATAGCTTTCAATCAAAAAGATCTAATAAAAGCAGCTAATCTTCATGAGAAGATGGGGTTTTGTTTTTATCGAGCTGCTTTCCAAGCTAAAGACAATATTGATTTCAAAAAGAAAATAAAAAAAGCTATCCGAGAATATCAAGAAGAGTTAAGGCTATTTGAAGAAATTGAGGAAGAGGACTATGAACCAAGAATTAAGCGTGCCAAAGCTTTAATTCTTTATACAAGATCTTGGCTAGATACAACCATTAAAAAAAGGAAGAAACTACTTGATGAATGGTGGACTCTAGAGAAAGAGGTTTTATCAGCATACGAAAAAAATTATGATGATCAAGCTGTAGGTCGAACATGCCTTGATCTTTTAGAAGGATCTCTATATTCCCGATTTTGGGTTCATTCAGATATTCCAGACATTCAAAAAGTAATAATCAAGGAAGGATACGAACTAGCTGAAAAAGCAATCCAAAAATTCGCTAAACTTGATGAAAAAAATGAATTGACTTTGGGTTACTGTTTTGCTATTTGGCATGTTGGATTTGGAAGTTACCTTTTGGCGTCCAAGAATGAAATAAAAGCATTCCATCTTAAAGCTCTAGATTATTTGGATAAGGCTTTTGAAATCCTCAAGAAAAATCCGGATGAACGATTACTCAGTTGGCTATATTTTGCAGCTTGTGTTGCTGTTTCAAGTTGTAAACAAGATTTTGTTTCTGCTTTATACTACATTAGCCAATCCATAAAATATGCCAACATTACTCAAGACATTTTCTTGATACAATATGGAAAAGGTTTGCAAATTATAATGAAAGGGCACCTTTATAGATTAATTGAGGATCCGGATAAGCAAAGGATAACTCTTGAAGAAATTTCAAAAGTATCTCAAGAAAACATTAATCGGTCTAGAATTGCTAAAGCTATAGTATTTCCTGCATATAACGCATATAGCCAGGCACAAGCTAATTTAGCAGCAATTGAACCAGATCTTGAAATAAAAATCGGAATACTTGAAAAGACAAATAATCTTCTGCTTAAAGGAGTCGAACAGTTAAATGATTGGAAAGATGCCACGCGTTTTTTTTCTAAAGCCTTGAGTCTTAATTACTATTTACTTTCTAAAACAAAACAAAATAACGAAGAAAAACTGGAATTACTTAAAAAAGCCCAAATTTATGGAGAAAAAACAACCACCCAAAAAAGTCATCCTTCGGCTTATCATGTACAGGCGGAATCATGCTACCAGTTGGCTTTGATCCAAAATGAACTTGCGACAATAGAGCCAATGGTTTCACAACAGATTATTTTACTAAAAAAAGCGACTGCATATTTAGAAAAAAGTATTAACCTTACCAATAAAGATAAACAAGTTCGAATTGGAAGCACTTGGGCATCTGGAATTGTTGGTCTGTATTATGTCAAACTAGGCGAGCTCCTTCAAAAACTATATTCTCTTACTGGAGAAAAAAGGAGCTTTAATAAAGCTATAGAATCGTATCAAAAAGCAATTGATTCCTTCAAAAGCTTGGATTTGCCCTATCATATGGCTGAAGCAAATTGGTACTTAGCTCAACTTTTTGACAAAATAGGTGAATTTCAAGAAGCTTCAAAAAACTATGAATCAGCATCCAAAGCATACAAACTTGCATCCAAAAAGATTCCCCCACTCAAAGACTTCTACCTAGACCATTCTAGGTATATGGAAGCTTGGAACCAAATAGAGCAAGCAAGATACTTCCACACAATTGAGGATTACGGAGAGGCTCGACAACATTATGAACAGGCTGCGGGGCTTCATGAATTGACTAGTTCATGGAATTATTTGGCTCCCAATTACCTTGCCTGGGCTAATATGGAAGAAGCTGAAGGGCTAAGCAGAAAAGAGAGCGCTCAAAAAGCCAAAATTGCATTTCAAAAGGCGTATGAGCAGTTCTGCAATGCCCATGAATCTTTTAAACAAAAACTTGAAAAAATCACCACTGATGATGAAGAAGAAATGACACATAGGCTGTTTGAGGCTTCTGATGCTAGACGAAAGTATTGTCAGGCTCGAATTCTTCTGGAAGAGGCTAAAGTTTTGGATCGGGAAGGAAAGTATCTGCAGAGCTCAAGAAAATATGGAGAAGCAGCACAAAAAATATCTACAATTCTAGATAAGACGGAATTTGAAGCTGAAAAAAAAGAGCTAGAGTATATTACCATTCTTTGTCAGGCGTGGGAGAGGATGGCTACTGCAGAGGAAACAACTTCATCGGAAGCATTTCTGGAGGCTGCTGATCTTTTTGAAAAGGCAAAGGAATACTGTTTCACCAAGAAAGCGAGCCTTTGGGCGTTGGGTAACAGTAGTTTTTGCAGGGGTTTAGCTGCAGGAATAAGATACCAAATCTCCACTAATTTATCTGATAATGCATTGGCTAAACGTCATATGAAAAGTGCTGCTTCAAGTTATCTGCAAGCTGGATACAAAGATGCTTCTGAATATGCTAAGGCGACTCTTCGCCTTTTTGATGCATACGATTTTATAAATCAAGCTAATAGTCAAGTTAATCCTAGCACCAAGACCAAGCAGTACCAGATGGCAGAAAACCTGCTGCAATTGGCAGCCAGCTCTTTTATGAAAGCTAACCAGCCTGAGAAGACAACAAAGGTTCAAGAAATATTGGCTGGTGTCAGGGAAGAAAAAGAGTTAGCTGTTTCTTTGAGTCAAGTTATGCAAGCACCTACAATAACTTCCAGCACTCTTTCTTTCACTGCTCCATCTCCAACTAGCGAAACATCAGTTGGTTTGGAAAGCTTTGAACACGCAAATGTTCAAGCTAATCTAGTTACTACTGTTAAGCAAGTTAAGATTGGGGAATCATTCTGTTTATCCATTGAGTTTGTCAATGCGGGTAGAGAACCTGCCCTATTGATGAAAGTTGACGATTTTGTTCCCCCCGATTTTGTTGTGGTTAAGAAACCTGAGATCTACCGGTTAGAAGAGTCTACTCTCAATATGAAAGGAAAGCAACTCGCTCCTTTGAAGCTTGTGGAAGTTAAGTTAACTCTTCAGGCATCAAAAAAAGGAAAATATACTTTCGATCCTAAGGTTCATTATTTAGATGAATGCGGAAAAAACAAATCTCTTCAATTGAAAGCCTTAGAAATTAAAGTTGAAGAAGTGCGTCTGGAAGATAGGATGTCTACTGGTACAGAAGAATTAGATTCTCTGTTGCTTGGTGGATTTCCAGAAGAGTATGCTGTTGTTTTGTCGGGTCCTCCCTGTGATGAGAGAGAAATGATTGTGAACAATTTCTTAAATGCAGGAATTGAAAATGAAGGCATTACTTTTCATATTACAACAGAAGTTGCTGGAATAGCGGGTCTGTTGGATAATCCTAATTTCTATTTGTTTTTGTGTAATTCTAAACCTAAGACAGATGTACCTAACCTTCCAAACGTCTATAGATTGCAAGGTAAGGCAGACATTACCAATCTTGGAATTGCATTAACTAAAGCCTATCGAAGCATATACAATTCTATAACTAACAAGAGAATCTGCGTTGAGATTCTGTCTGATGTTTTGGTGAAGCATGGAACCAATACAACAAGAGAATGGGTTTCAAGCTTTATCACCGATTTAGGAGCAAAAGGTTTCACTATGCTAGCAGTGATGTATCCTAAAATGCATCCCCCTGACCAATCTGAAGCAATTCTCGCTCTGTTTGATGGAGAAATCAGCATCACCCAAAGCGATAACCCACTAGACTGCAAAAAGTCAATATTAGTGAAGAAACTTAGAAATCAGGATTATATCAAGAATCCAATCTGCCTAAGATAGCATTTCAGGTTTAGTTGATTTTGTCCCATGGTCCTGCCCAATCAGGGAAAGTGTAAGTTACTCCTGCTTCATCCATAATTGCTTTTGGATAAACTGGAACTAATTTTTCATTTTGCCATTGAAAGAGCATATCTAGCATGTAATCTGCATTTGGATCATTAGGATCACTTCCCACCATTACACCGTGAGATTCAGTAAAAGTAAATTTTTTTGCACTAGATGTCTCAACACTTGTTTCTTCTAAAGCTTTGATAACAGCTTCTGTTTCAATAGTTCCTGCCCGTTTTATAGCATCAGCCAAAATAAAACGCATTGCATCATATCCTAAGGCAGTAAAAGGCGCCATAAGTCCTTCATCAATAAAAGCCTGTTTAGTTGCCAAAGTCTTACTGGTTAAAGGATAACCAGCAGCAACTGCCGGACCAGCAGCACATACATCTTCACATTTGCCATCAGTATTATCCCAAGCTTCCGGCGTCGTAACAGCACCAAGAATACCTCCAAAAAGGAACATAGGTGATTGACGATCAAAATATTCTTTTACAAAGGGTATATACACATCAGCCATTATACCTAGCAAAGTTTCAACACCTGCAGCTTCAGCAGCTGCAAAGTAACTTGAAAATTCAAAAGTTTCTGGTGGAAAGAAGTTCTTGTAAACAACTTCAAATCCATTTTGTGATAGAGAAGTATCAAGTGCTTCACAATGTGCTCTATTCCAAATGGAATCTTGACCTACAAGTCCAATTTTGTTAAAACCAGTGGCGTCTCTTAAATTTAAGAGACTGTTAATCATACGTACACGAAATGATGTTGAATTATGTGAAGTTGCGAAATAATATTTATACGTTTCATAATCATCTAGGACCTGTTGTTCACATTCTTCTACCCCTAAAGTGGATATGAAGATTTTCTTGTGTTGAGCAATAATTTCTTGAACTGTTAAAGATCCACCGCCAATAATGAAATCAACATTATCAACTGTTATTAATCTATTTAATGCGGTACTAGTTATTGTAGGATCTAAACCTCCATCATCGTCTTCACCGATTATCTCAACTTGTCTTCCTAACAATCCTCCTTCAGCATTGATTTGTTTAGCAGCCAAAATAATGCCTTTATAATCTTCTTGTGACCAAGGCATATCCAGATCACCAAGAACACCTATTTTGATGGTTTCAGAAGATTGAGTTGGTCCATCCCATAAAACATAGGCTGCTCCACATACTGCAGCAACAACAACTATTGCAATCAGAATTATTGATTGGATTTTTGTCAAAGCCTTTGAATCTAACACTGTAGCATCTCCAGAGATTAGCTTAAC
>Ga0272441_10006676_pt1 | contig 19163 bp, 14 predicted proteins | sample SSMProp6N_FD_193582 | JGI IMG/M metagenome (GOLD analysis project Ga0272441, IMG submission 193582) | Marine sediment archaeal communities from Little Sippewissett salt marsh, Falmouth, MA, United States - SSM-Prop-6N | ecosystem: Environmental > Aquatic > Marine > Wetlands > Sediment ... | reverse complement strand
TCCAGGGCCGAGAGAATGGCGCGCAAGCGGCCCGCATCGTCGGTGTTCTCGGCACGATGGAGGGTCGCCAGGCAGTACGCGCCCTCGGTCAGGCCGAGGCGCTGGAGCACGTCGGACCGCTCGCGGGCCACGCGCCCGTAGTGCACGGCCGTGTCGTACATCACATCGCCCGTCAGGCAGACGCCGTCGCTAATACCCTCGGCCCGAAGGTTCTCGACGGCGGTCGGCGTGGGGCACAGCAGGAGGTCGGCCACGCGGTCGGCCACAAGACGGTTGATCTCTTCGGGCATCCGCCGATTGAACGAGCGCAGCCCCGCCTCGACGTGCGCCACGGGCAGGTCGAGTTTGGCGGCCGCCAGCGCACCGGCCAAGGTCGAGTTCGTGTCGCCGTGCACGATGACGGCGTCGGGCGGCTGCTGCTCCATCACCTCTTCCAGGGCCGTAAGCATGCGGCCGACCATCTGCGCGTGCGACCCGCCGCTGATGCCCAGGTTGGCGGCCGGCTCGGGAATCGACAGTTCCGTGAAGAACACCCGCGACATGGCGTCGTCGAAGTGCTGGCCGGTGTGGACGATCGTGTCGCACACGTCCGGGCGGCCCGCGACGGCACGCGAGATGGCGGAGGCCTTGATGAACTGCGGGCGTGCGCCCACCACGGTCATCAATCGGATTGGCTCGGATTGGCCCACGGGCTGGTTCAGACCTCCGCGTCCAAGTGCGTCTGAAACGCCGCCAGCAGTTTTGTCGCTTCGTTGTACAGGTCGCCGCGCTCGACCGCAAGGCGTCGCAGTTTCGGGGCCGCCGAGGCGCGGAGGGCCTCGTCGCCGAGGGCCCGGTCCAGGCAGTCGGCCAGCGCGGCGTCGTCCCCCATCGGAAACAGGAGGCCCGTCTCGCCGTGCGTTACCCACGGCCGGTTGGCCTCGATGTCGGACACCACGGGAAACGTGCCCGTGCTGAGCGCTTCGAGCAGCGACAGGCTGGTGCCGTCGCTCTTGGAGGCCGAGACGTACACGTCCGCCTTCGCCAGGACGTCGGGCAGTTCATCGTACGTGTAGGGAGGCCGGAAGTCGACACGGTCGCCCAAATCCATGTCGTTGACCATCGCCTTCGTCCGTTCGGCCTCGGTGTGGTCAACGAAGGTCATCCGACACGCAACGCCGCGCGCCTTCAGGCGCCCGAGCGCCCTGAGCGCCGTCGCCTGATCGTAGACGGGTTTATGAGCCCGGGTGCAGATGATGCAACCGGCGTTCGGTCGCCCGGCCGGTTCCATGTACGGCAACCCGGCCGTGTCCACGCCAATCGGAGCCACCACAATCCGGCTTCGCGGAATGCCGAACGCACGTTGCAGTTTGTCCGCCAGGGGCTCGCTGACAGCGTGCACCACCATCGACCGGCGGGCCAGCCACCGGTACGCCCGGCGCCACAGGCGGCTGCCTACCCGCTCGTTTACGTCGCTGCCCTGCGCACTGGGCACCACGTGCCGGATGCCGGACAGGCAGGCCATCGTCCCGCCCGACGACAGATACACGCCGAAGACCACGTCCGGCTCGTACGCGCGCATCGCGCGCCTCAGGGGCAGGATAACCTGGACGTACCGCCAGCGCGAAGGCGTTTCCCAGGGACGAAAATCCTCCGGCCCCAACACCGTGACCGGCTCGGGGCACGCCTCCTCGGAAACCGGCGTCAGCGAAAACACCCGGGCCTCGTGGCCCGCCGCCCGGAACCCCTGGGCGTACGAGAACCCGAACGGGCTGATACCGTGCGTCAGAATGGCGATTCGCACGCCACCTCCTGTGGTTCCTCACGCCTCCGGCAGCGCGCTGCCGGCTTCGGTGCGTGCCCGGATGACGTGCGCGCACGCCCACTTCAGCAGGGGGCCGGGCGTGACGAGCAGCGCACCCGCCAGCAGCGCCACCTTCAGCCGGAACTGGCGCCGCAGGCTCCGCCGGAGGAACGTGGCGGCCCGCCACGGCCGGCCGCCGATCATGGCGATCTTGGCGTACTTGACGTCCGCGTCTTCGGGAGGCGGCTCGGCGGCCGGGGCGCCCGAATCCTCCGCCGGCAGGCACGCCGCCAGAACGGCGTCCTCGTCCACGGGTTCGCCTCGGTCGCGGCGGTCCGCGAGCAGCAGGGCCGCCCGGCGGTACCCCTTTTGCATTTCGCGTTTCAGGCGGCCGATGCCCGACGCGCTGACGCGGTAATCCAGGAGCGGCGGCCCAAGCACGTTCATGAGGCGGCACACGCCCTTGGCCCGGAGCACCATCTCGAAATCCTGCGCGTAGAGGAACCGCGGGTTGTACCCACCAACGGCCTCAAAGACATCGCGGCGCCATACCAGCGCGCTGTGGGCAAAGGGGTTGATGCCCCGCGCGAGGGCGGTCCGGATGGCCTCGTCGCTGGCGGGCATCGTCAGGACGGCAATCGGTTCGCCGTCGTCGGTTACCTGGAGCAGGCGCTGGAGACCCGCCAGGCCGACGTCCGGCGAGGCCCGCATGGCGGCGACCTGCGTGTCGAGTTTGTGCGGTCTCCAGACGTCGTCGGCATCGCAGATGGCAAAGAACCGACCGCGCGCAATCGAGGCCGCATGGTTCCGGCTGAGCGGCTGGCCCCGATTCGGAAAGTCGTGGACCTGGATTCTCGGGTCACCGTAGCCGCGAGCGATGTCGGCCGAACGGTCGGTCGACCCGTCGTTGATGACGATCAGTTCCCAGTCCTCGACGGTCTGAGCCCGGACGCCGTCAATCGCCTCGGCGATGTATCGCTCGCCGTTATACACGGTCAGGATAACCGTAACCTCGGGCATCATCCCGCCTCAGCAGCGTGTCGAGTAACCCCTGGGCTTCTCGGGCGAACGGCCGAGGTTCCTGTGCCATGAAAGGACATCCGCCCCAGCAGGGAATAGAGGCAACTACCGGGCCCGTCCGAGAGGACTCGGCGGGGCAGCCGGCAACAGCAGGCCACGGGGGTCCACCTGGTCTATGCCCGTGGTGACCAACGCGGGGCCCGGCTTCGGCCGCGGCACGTTGAACCGGAGCCGTTCCGGATGGCTGACCTGCAATTGCCGCACGCGGAACCCCACGCCGATCAGAATCCACAGCAGGACCGACCGGTACCCGCCCCCGTGAAGGTTTGTGTGGAACATGAGCGCGCCGTACCCGCAGGCCATGGCCCAGAAAAACCACGAGGCCTTGGCTTCCAGCATCTTCAGGGCGCCGCGTAGCAACTCCAGAAACGCCCCGCCCACCAGGAACAGGTAGGCCGCCCATCCCAGGGCGCCTTGTTCGACAAGCGGAACGAGAAACGCCACGTGCAACACCATTCGCTCTTTCACGGCGAAACCGTACGCCCCGTGCCCCAGAATGGGGCTCTCGGCAAACAGGGCGAGCGCCCGCTCCATCATGTACCACCGGATGTTGCCCTCAATGTTGCCGTACTGCCACCGTTCCGCACCCGCCAGGCCCAAGCTCAGCACGTAGTACGCCACGCCAACGAGCAAGCCCAGGAAGATGAGCATGCCAATCGAGCCCCGCATCTTCCGAAAGCGAAGCGCGTAAAGGGCCAACCCGGCCACCACGCCCAACAGGGCCGACCGGCTGAAGGTCAGGACACACGCCGCCAGCAGGAGCGGCGCCACGCCCCACAGGTACATGCGCCGTGTTCTGGGACTCGAGATGTGGGCCAGGGCGATACACAGGAAAAACGCGAGCACCAACAGGCTTCCCAGGCCGTTTGGGTTCGGGTAAAAACCCAGCGCACGCCCGCCCTGGAAGTCCGCTTCCCGGAACACGTAAAAACTCGAACTGACAAACACCTGGAGGAGGCCGACAACGGCGTTAATCACGCCGCCGAGCACCAGAACAATCGCCAACCCCTTGAAGTGACTGGCCTCGTGCAGGAACACGAAGGCCGCCCAAGCCCCAACCAGGCAGGCCAGGTAGCTGTAAAGTTCCACGTAACCCAGGCCCGGCGTCGGCGCCCGCGTAACCGACACGACCAGGAAGAGCGTGAATACCACGAACGCAAAGATGAACTTGGGCGGCGGCCCCTTCGAGACGCCCCCGGGCGCAAAGAGACCCAAGAGCATCGCCAGGGCGAACACCCCCTTGAAGAGCGTGATGTTCGGACCAATGGTGATGTACTTGGCGCCTACCAAGAGCAACAGCAAACTCAGATAGTACAGGTAACGGGTCATCGCGCTCTCCGACCGAGCACACGCGTCAGCACCGCCGCCTCCTGCTCCAGGAGCCGGTCCAGGACATATCGTCGGCAGACCTCATCGCGGGCGGCGTTCCCGACCCGAGCCGCCAGGGCCGGATCGCGCGTGGCCCGCAGCAGCCCCTCGCGAATCGCTTCCGGGCCGGTGCCATGACACAGGATACCCGTCACGCCGTCCTGCACCACGTTGCGGATACCGGGCACCGCCGTCGCCACGACGCACGCGCCGCACGCCATGGCTTCGAGCAGGACCTTCGGGTTGCCCTCGTACAGGCTGCACAGCACCGACACCTGGCCTCGGTTCAACGCCTCGGGCACCTGCTGGTTCGGCACGCGGCCGCACCATTCTACCGAAACCCCCAACTCGTCTGCAAGGCGAACCAGGTCGCCCTTGAGCGGTCCTGAGCCGTACGCCAGCAGCGCGAGGCCTGTGCCCTGCATGGCCCGGAGCAGGTTATCCAGGTTCTTCTCGACGGAAAACCGCCCCACGAAGCACACAGTACCGGGTTCGGCCGGAACCTCCGGCATCGGCCGGAACAGGTCCACGTCGATGGCGTTGCCAATGACGGTGACCTTGCGGGGGTCCAGCCGGTACGCGCGGCAAATGTGCTCCTTGCCGTCCTCGCTCGTTACGATGATGGCATCAGCGGCCCGAAAGGCAATGGCCTCGATCCAACGGTGGAACACGCGGACCGCCCACGGCCGGGGCGCCTGTTCGTCGCGGTGCGGCTCGGAAGGCACAAACCCGCACCGCACGATCAGGGGCTTACGCCAGAGCCACTTGGCCACCGCCCCGACAAGTCCGGCCCGCACCTGGTTGGTCTTGACCAGGGTGCAGCGCCGGAAGGCGCCGCCGCCCCGCACGATGGCCGCCACGTCCGCCAGCAAGCCGGTGGCCTGCTTCGGGACAGGCCAGACGCGGATGGGGGCAATCGCCTTCTCGAGCGCCTTCTCCTTCGCCACGTTGCCGTACGTCAGAAACGTCACGCGGCCGAACCGCCGGGCCCACTCCGCGTAGATTCGGAGTTCGCGTTCCAGGTGCCCCAGGCGTCGCCAATCCTCCAGGCCCACGTTGGTGGTGAACAGAACAAGTTCGTGGGCCTGTTTGAGTGGGACGGCGCCCTGGGCCATCATCCGGTATCTCGTTTGGAGGCATGCGGTGCGGACGCGCCTCGCGTGCGGCCGGTGCGATCCGCCATTCTACTATGTCGGCCTGAATCCGCAACGACCTTCATCTTATGCGCCCCGGGCATCGGGGGCACGCCTGCCCGGCCTTGGTCATTCGCCATCGGTATCGGAGTCCGCCTCATCCGAGCCGGCGTCCGGGTCGCCGCGCTTGCCGAGCCGGGCTTTCATCTTCACCAGGACCGCGCCCACGCCCCGCTTCAGCGGCGCCAGGTCCGACCGCGACGGCACGAGAATCTGGCTAAGCCGAACGTTCGTCTTGCGGGCATAGTAAACCGCCAACCCCATGGCCAGGAACCCGTACGCGACCGACGAGGCAAACGCCGCCCCCTGAATGCCGCCGTACCACGCGTCCTGCGGCACCAGCACCACGACCAGCACGAGGTCGATCGCGAGCGTCACGATGCTGAACAACAACGGCACCTTCTGGTTGCCGCGGGCCGCCAGGTCCACCGTCAGGTACTTGCCAATGGGATACAGCAGGATACCCGGCAGCAGACCGTAGAACGGCCAGAGCGATGCCATGAACTGCGACCCGTGGACCCAGATGACCAAGGGCGCCACGGCCGCCAGCAGCGGTCCACCCAGCAGACCCAACCCCACCTGGAGCCGACACAGCGTCAGGACGTACCCACCCCGGTCCTGCTTGCGCCGGGCCGCCACGGGGAACAGGGCCGACGTCACCGCCCCGGGCAGGAGCCAGAACATCTGCGCGACCCCCGCCGCCACACTGTAGACGCCCAGTTGGCCGTCGCCGCACCAACTCTTGACGAAGAAGACGTCCACCTTGACCACCAGTTCCATCGTCAGCAGAAGCAGATATGCCAGGACGCCGTAAGAGACGGCGCCTTTCAGGAAGTCCCCGTCCCACGTCAGCCGCACCCCGCACGTGCGCCAGACCACCGCCAACCGCAGGGCGGTGCAGATGGTCAGGGCGCCCACCGTGGCGACGACCGCCCCCCCCACGTTCCACTTCAGCACCACCAGCAACAGCAGGAGCAGCCCCAGCCGCAGGATCGCGCGCAGCGACCCCAGGGCGTTGCTGACGTGGATCTTCAGCAACGCCGACAGCAATCGCCCGAGGAACCGGTCCACGAAGTTCACCGGCGCCATGGCCAGCGCCACCAGGATGACCGGCAACGCCAGCCCGCTCCACGCCTCGTTCTCGGGAGGAACGAGCAGGATCGTGACCCCGAGCCCCCCCAGTCCAATCAGGAGGCCCAGGATCACCGCGTGGGCGCCGGCGACGGCCGGTTGCGTCAGGCCCCGGCTCACGCGGTACGTGATGGCCGACCCGAGCCCCAGGTTCCCCGTCGAGAAGATGACCGCCGATATCGTCATCAGGAAGGTGAACTGGCCCTTGCCGGCCCGGCCCAGGTACCGCGCCAGGAGGATGGATCCGCCAAAGCCCGCGATGAGCGAGATGACGTTCGTGATGGCCGACGTGGTCGCAAAGGCGGCGAACTGGCCGCCCGACGGACGCTCCGGACGCGAGGCCTCCGGCTCCGGGGCTGGGGGGGTTGCGTTCGCTGACGTCATAGGCGACCTATCCCTGCACGCTGCTCGCCGCGTCGCGCTGTGCCATCCCCGCGCAGGCAACGGCATCGGCCACGTCCGGCCGCCATGATACTGCCCCCCTGCCCGGAAGTCCACGCCCTGCGTCGTCCCACGTCTCGGCCCCCATCGCGTTGCCGCGTCGTCCAGGAATCCGCGACCGGCCCTTCGTGGACAACACGCCGTCCGACCCGTATAATCGGCGACCCGTGCCGGACCGGTCCGCGTGGGTCCCGCATGGCGGCCATCTCTACCCCGAAAGGAGCCCAACGTGCCGCAGTCCGACCGGGCATCGCATTTGGCCTTTGCGGTCGCCTCGTACGGCCGAGGGCAGTTGCGTTTTCTTGCACCCCATATGCACTCGGTCGCCCTCAGTCATCCGGACGCGACGGAACTCATCCTCTGGCGCGACATGCCGACCCGCGAGGTGGCGTACCTGGAGCGGGCGTACCCGAACGCCGCCTTCACGCCGCTCGACGTGGCTGTCGAGGGCCGCACCGACCAGCGCATCTCGCGGAAGATGCTCGCCTGGGAAATCGCCTGCCAACGCCTCGCGGACCAACCCATCTGCTTCATCGACACCGATACGCTGGTCCTTCGGCCCCTGACGCCTTTCCTGGACGAGCCATTCGACTTCGCCTTTACCTGGAAAGACCACGTTTACCCGCTGAACACGGGGGTCGTCCTGGTCGGAAGCGGCCGCAAGGCCCTGCCCTTGCTGCGCGAATGGGCGGCACGCACCGCCCGCATCGTGGCCGACCGCGACCTGCTCGCCCGGGCCCTGAAAGACAGCGGTGGCGGCGACCAGCAGGCCCTGCGCGAACTCATCGGTTTCGCCAACTACGACCGCACGTACACGCAGACCATCGCCGGCCAGACGTACGTCCTCCGCGGCCTGCCCTGCCACCAACTCAACGAGGTCCGTAGCGTCCCCATCACCGACGACACCTACATCATCCACTACAAGGGCGGCTGGCACCCCATCCTGCTCCACGGCGCCCCGTACTCCCGGCACCGGCCCGAGGAAACCAGCGCCCAGATGCATCGCCTGTGGCTCGACACGAAGGCCGACTCCGACCGCCACGTCGCCCGAGGAGTCGTCGGCCACGCCTGGCGCACCCACGGGCAGGCCGCCGGCAACGCCGCACCGGACCCGCTTGCCGTCGCCGCCGCCGTGTGCGCGGACTTGGGCGTCGAGGCCGTCCTGACGGTGGGCAGCCGAGCGCAGGACGTGGCAGCGGCGATGACGACCCGCCTCGACTCCGCCGAGGTCGTCCCGCGCCAAACCGCATCGGCCGTTGCGAAGGACGTCCGGCGCCTTGCGCCCCGCAGGGTGGCCGTCGTCGCCGACGCCGGCGTCGGCCCGGACGCCCTCGCCTCCCTCGCCCGCACGCTCGCCGTTGCGGAGCACGTGGGCGCGCTCTTCGTCACGGTTGAGAACGCGGCCGAGGCTGCGCTGGCCGCCGACGTTGCGGATCTCGACCGCACCCTCTGGCTCCCGCGGGGTCAGGGACCCGACCCCGACGGTCCGACCGTGCCGGATGCCGACGCGTCCTCCGCTGCGGGCGACCGGCCGGACGGCCCCGGCCTGCTCGTCGCGCTGGGCGCCCCGCCGCTGACGCCGCCGGCGTCGAATCGCTTCGCGCCGCTGAAGCGGATGCTCCTGCCCCTCGCCCGGCGGTTGGGACTGCGATGACACGCTTCTGCTGCCCTCTGTAGGCCGGCCCCGCCCACAGCCCCCTTGACAACCGCCCAACCCACGCCCGCCGGATGCCCGTCGCCGACACCGCCCGGAGCCATCGTTTCGTAGCGCAGAACGTCTCTTGGACTATAGCTAATGGCGTGTCGGTATACTCTCGTATCTCTCGGTTGCCCTTTCCTCGATTATGCGCATACTTATGTGTGTGTGCCGCGTACGTCCCACCGGAGCCCGCCACACAGCTGGCGTGGGAAGACCGGCGCCCGTCGAGGGGGGACAATCCACATGCCGTGCGATACCGATGCCATCGCCATCCCCAATGAAGCCGTCCGGTACATCCTGCTTCAACGAACCGCGCACCTGCGTCTGACGCGAACCCCGGCGTACAAGGTAGCCTCGTGCGTCATACCGATGCTGTATCCGCTCGTCGTCCGGGCCGAGTCGCGGTTCCGTCGGTCGACCGTCAAGCGGCTGTACGCCACGGACATGCAGGCCGAGTACGACGCCATTCGCGGCGCCCTGCCCGAGACGTGCGATTCCGTTCTCGACATCGGCTGCGGTGTGGCCGGCATCGACGCAATCCTCGCACGCCACTACGCCCCCTGCCCTGTCAGGTTTTACCTGTTGGACAAGACCCACGTGGAGCGGAAGGTCTTCTACAATTTCCGGTCCCGCGGAGCGTTCTACAACTCTCTGGACGTGGCCAGGGACCTCATGGCCTGCAACGGTGTTCCCGCCGAATCGGTGTGCTTGCTCAGCGCGACGGACGACAACGCCATCGACGTGGACGCGCCCGTGGACCTGGTCATCTCGCTGATTTCGTGGGGTTTCCACTACCCCATCGCCACGTACCTGGAGCGGGTGACGGAGGTGCTTTCGCCTCGGGGGTGCCTCATCCTGGACGTGCGCAAGAACACCGGCGGCGGCGACCTCATCCGGAACACCTTCCGGCACGTTCGCGCGATCGCCGAGAACACCAAGTCTGAACGGTTGGTCGCTGCTCAGGAGGCGCCCACCCTGGCCGGGCAGATGACGGCGGCACCGAGGCACGCCCACCGGTCAACCCACGGCACGCCGGGACGCCGTCAGACCACCCAGCAAGGTTGACCGAGGCCGACCGCCCTACGCGTCGTTCGGCCACAGGACGGCCCAGCGTTGGGGGGCGTCCGGGCCGTAGTTCCGGAACTCCGCGAGCGCCAGTTCCTGGTCCGCCGCAGAGAATCCGTTCAGCGTCGGGTAGTCCTTCGGGTCGCGCGGCGTCTCGGTCATCATCTCCACGCGGTGGGTCGGCTCGAAGCGGGCGACGATCGTGTCCGTCAGACCCGGGTGGTCGTGGTCGTGCAACTCAACGAGAACCGCCGCCTGCCGCAGGCCCGGCACGGCGTCGGGCTGGAGCAATTCGAGTTCGTAGCCTTCGACGTCCACCACGAGCAGCGCCCCGGCGAGGTCCATCGCGTTCAGGCGGTCGCGGTCGCACGTGCCTTCGATGATGATCCGGTCCGCCACGCCGTTTGCCTCGGCCAGTTCCCGGCACAACGCCTGTTCCTTGGGATTCGTATCGAAGGCGTAGATGGTGGCCTGGGGCATGGCCCGGGCCAGGCCCACGGCGTAGTACCCCTCGGCACACCCGATGTTCAGGACGACCGGAAACCCATGGGCCACGAGGTCGCGGACGGCGGCGTGCAGTTCCGCCTCGTACGAGCCGAGGAGTTTCGTCGTGACGCTCCGGCCCACGTGCTCCAGGTACGTCATGCCGGCAAATGGTCCGGCGCCCACCTGCCGGCCCTGGATGCGAACGATCCGGCGGCGCAGGCGCGAGTACCGGCTGTACCGATAGGCGAGCGCCAGGTAAAGCGACCGCGGCAGGATGCGGCGGGCCAGCGCCTTGATGCCCCCGTCGGCGCCCTTCTGCTCTGCTGCCATGCCGGATGCCTCCCATCCCGTACCCGTGCTAGGCGGTGCCGGACTCGGCGTCGCGCCGGTCCTGCAACCAGGCGACGAACCGCTCGACGCCCTCGGCGAACGGCATCGACGGGGCATAGTCGAGCAGGCGGCCGGCCTTCGCAACGTCCGCGAACGTGCGTTCGACGTCGCCCGGCTGCATCGGGAGTTGCCGGACCTCCGGCTCCCTACCACACGCCCCGGCCACGGTGGCGATCATGTCCGTGAGCGTAATCGGATGCGTGCTGCCGAGGTTGATGACCTCGTATCCTTGGCACCGGTCGATGGCGGCGTCGATGCCCGCCAGGATGTCGTCGATGTAGGTGTAGTCGCGGCTCGAGGTGCCGTCGCCGTACATCTCTATCGGCTCGCCCGCCAGAATCCTACGGGCAAACTTGTGAATCGCCAGGTCCGGACGCTGCCGCGGACCGTACACCGTAAACAGCCGCAGGCAGAACACCGGCAGACCGTACAGGTGATGGAAGGTGTGGCACATGAGTTCGCCGGCCTTCTTGGTGGCGGCATACGGGCTGATCGGGTGGTCCACCGAATCGGACTCGCTGAACGGCACCTTCGGGTTGTTGCCGTACACGCTGCTCGAGGAGGCAAAGACAAATCGCGGCCGGGGGTCGGCCGCCACGGCCTGCTCCAGCAGGTGCATGGTGCCGATCATGTTGGCCCGCTCGTAGCCAAGCGGATCCTCGATGCTCGGCCGGACACCCGCCTTGGCCGCCAGGTGCACCACCACGTCGAACGGGCCGCGCTCCGCAAAGCACCGGGCGATGGCCGGGCCGTCGGCCAGATCGGCCTCCACGAACGCGAACGCCTCGTGGCTGCGCGCGGACGCCAGGTTTGCTTCCTTGACGGCCCGGTCGTAAAACGGGTCGAAGTTGTCGAGGCCGGTCACGTCGTGGCCTTGGGCCAGGAGGCGTTCGGCCATGTGCGACCCGATGAACCCCGCTGCCCCCGTCACAAGCACGTTCATGTCGAGCCCTCGCCGTCCGTCGCGGGCAAGACCACCGGGGGCCGGCCCACGCTATAGTAGGCCAGTCCGGCGTCGGCCATCCACGCCAGGTCGTACAGGTTGCGGCCGTCGAAGATGACGGGCGTGGCCAGCAGCGACGCGATCCGCCCGAAATCGGGCGTCCGGTACTGCGACCACTCGGTACACACCACCAGGGCCGCCGCTCCGGGCAGCGTTTCGTACATGTCGTCGCAGTAGGCGATTTGCTTGTCGCCGAGGGCGTCGCGTGCATTGGAGGCCGCCTTCGGGTCGTGGGCCGACACGCTGGCCCCCGCCCCGACGAGGCGCTGAATAATCGTCAGCGACGGGCTCTCGCGAATGTCGTCGGTGCCGGCCTTAAAGGCGAGGCCCCAGACGGCGAAGGTCTTGTCCTGAAGGCGCCCGTCGAAATGCGAGCGGATCTTCTCGAACATGAACTCGCGCTGCTCGCGGTTCGCCAGGTCGACCGCCTCGATAATGCGGAGCGGATGGTTGGTCATGCGGCCCATGCTCACGAGGGCCTTCACGTCCTTCGGAAAGCAACTGCCGCCGTACCCGAGCGAGGGAAACAGGAAGTCCGGCCCGATGCGGTGATCGGTGCCCATGCCGCGGCGGACGTTATCGACGTTGGCGCCCACGCGGTCGCACAGGCGGGCCACCTCGTTCATGAACGTGACGCGGGTCGCGAGCATGGCGTTGCAGGCGTACTTCGTCAGTTCGGCGCTCGCTGGGTCCATGACGAGCAGGCGGTTGCTCCGCCGCATAAACGGTGCGTAGAGGCGCCGGAGCACGCCCAAGGCCCGGTCCGACGTCACGCCCACGATGACGCGTTCGGGCTTCATGAAGTCGTTGACGGCGGCCCCTTCTTTCAGGAACTCCGGATTGGCCACGTAATCGAACGGCACGTCGGTCACGGAGCGGATGATGTCGGTCAGCCGCTGGTGCGTGCCCACGGGCACGGTGCTCTTGGTGGCAATGACCGTGTAGTCGACGATGGCCTCGCCCACCTGTCGAGCGGCGGTGTCGATGGCCCGCATATCGACCGTGCCGTCATCGGCCGAGGGCGTGCCGACGGCCAGGAACACCACCTCGGCGTCGCGGACGGCGGCCGGCAGGTCCGTCGTGAACGTGAGGCGCCCCTCCTGGGCGTTGCGAGTCACGATTTCCTGCAGGTTCGGCTCGAAGATGGGCAACTCGCCCCGGTTCAGCATCGCCACCTTCTCGGCGTCGATGTCAACCACCGTCACCTGGTTGCCGGTATCGCTGAAACACGTTCCGAGGACCAACCCGACATAACCGGAACCAATAACCGAAAGCCTCATGGATCACCTCGCGAATTGCCCTTGAAGACACGCCGTTGTCCCTGTTTGACGACTGCGACCGGCATACCATGGGAGGCGGGATTCTACCAGCCACCCCCAACCGATTCAAGAAGGCTCTCCGCACGCCCCTTCCAGCCCCGGACCACAACCGATTCGTATTTGCCTCATGGTCACTCACAAGTTACTGTACAGTGCTGTTTTGGTGCAGTCGTCGCACGCCTGAGCCGAAGCCGTTTGTGCAGCAATCGGTCCGCGCGCAGCTGGGGGGAAGTGCGATGCGAGAGTTTATCGTCGCAACCGGAACGGCATCGCAGGTGGATGCCCTGAACTGGGACGCGGCTCGCCGTCTGGCCACCGACCAGGGACTCATGACCTTGGAGGCTCGTGTACCCGTGGTGCAGCACGCCGATTGTGTGGTCCGAGGTCTCCAGGCATTTCGCGATGGCGATGCGGCCGGTGAGGCGTCGCCGCGCCACGGCAAGGTTGTCTTTCTTCACGGCACGGTCTTCGGCGACGACGGGGCCTCGAACGAGACGGCGTTGCCTCTGGACGCCGCACGCGATGCCATCGCCCGGTTGGCCGGCCGGCGCGAGGAGTTCACACCGTATGCCGTCGACGGCGACTGTGCGCTGGCGATAGCCGATGAGGCTACGGGTCGGCTTGAGGTCTTCGGCGACCGGGCGGGTTTCCGCCGGCTCTTCACCTATCGCCGGCCGGACGTCACGCTGGCCGCCAGCAAGTTGCGTCTGCTGCTGGCCCTCGGCGGACCCTGGCAGGTGGACCTCCTGGCCGCCCGCCTGTACTTGGCGGGTCGCGAACCGCCCTGGCCACGCAGCATCGTCCAAGACGTCAGGATGCTGCCTCCCGTCCACCGAATCGACGCCCATGGCCGCGAGGTATCCATCCGCAACTACTGGCAGTCCACGGCCGGCCCGGCGCCGGCGTCGGAGGCCGAGGCCCAGGCATCGGTTCGCGACGCCCTGCTCCACGTGGTTCGGCGTCAGGCCCGGGGCCGCCGGACGGTCCTGTTCCTTAGTGGCGGCCGGGATTCCACGTCGTTGGCCCGCCTGGTGGCCGACGTGGGCGACATCCATGCGATCTCGGCCGGCTTCGAGGGCAGCAACGCCGACGAGAGCGGGTACGCCGAGCGGTCGGCTTCGCACTTCGGTCTACCGTTCGTGCGGACCGTGGTTGCGCCGTCGCACATCCACGACATGATGATGCGGCTGCCGGCGCTCGTCGATTACCCGTCGCATAACCCGGTCAACTACATGCTCATCTCGGAGGCGGCTCGCCGGGAGGGATTCGAGGCGGCCATCAGCGGCCAAGGCGGCGATGAGTGCTTCGCCCGCAAGCCGATTCAAAAGGTCGGGGCGGCCTGGCACCTGATGTGGCTGCTGCCGCGGTTGCCGGGCGGCCGGGCCGTGGCCCGGCTGGCGGCCAGGATTCGCCCCGGCCGCGCCACCGAAGCCATCGGCCTGCCGCCCGCGCCGTCCACGTTTGACGAACTCTGCTTCCGGGCGCGGGGGGCCTTCGACATCGCCACGGGGTTGCTCGGCCAGGGCCTGCTCGACGAAATCCATACGGTAGCCTCCGAGCGGCGCCCCGTCTTCGACGCCGTCCGCCGCCGCGCCGCCACCGACCACGAATGGCATCACGCCTGGAGCCTGTGGCGCGTGCCGGACGAGTACAACACCGATTTCACGATTACCGCCAGCGGTATGACGCTGCTGATGCCGTTTACGGAGGGCTACTTTCTGAAGGCCCTCTTCTCGGCGTCCAGGCGGTACGCCTTTGAATCCCGCGAGTGGGAAGCGCAGCTGTGCGGGGGCGTGCCCGACCGTCTCTTTCTGCCGCGCAAGCAGGGGTTCGGGTTCCCGATGGACGTCTTCTGCCAGGACGTAATGGCCGACACGTGCCGTGCCCTGCTGGACGAGCCGCGATGGGCCGCCCTTCGCATGAAACGCGAGATCATCGAACAATGGCTATCGGCTCTCGAGAACCGCTCCGGGGATGCACCGGCCCTCCGAAAAGGCCAGGCCGCCATCCTCTGGCGGCTCTTGCTGCTCCGCGGGTACCTGGACGTCAACGGCATAACGCTTGGCGCCGACACGGCAACGTCCGCGGCAACAGAACCGTCCCCAGGAAACACGGTACCATCAGGAATCGACCATGACGCACGGCGTACCGAGGCAGGCAGCCCCTGAAGCTTCTGCCGAACCTGCCGGCACCACAGCGCGCCCGATGCGGTTAATGGGCCTGCTCGCGAGCACGGGTTTCGGCGGGTCGCAGAATTCGGCCATGAGCATGAGCAACGCGCTGGCGGCCCGCGGCCACGACGTGACCCTCTTCTGCGACCGCCGGCTGACGCGATTCGTCATCGACCCGGCCGCCGTGCGCCTGGGCCACATTCCGGTGTGCCCGATCATGCGGGGGCGGTCGAACATCCGGGCAATCAACGCGCTCCGCCTGTGGTCGCACCATCGGCGGCGGCCGTTCGACGCCGCCATCGTGTTCAATCCGCCGTCGCTGGTCCTGGCCCACGCCCTGTGGCTCCTGGCGGAACTGCCGGGCGTTTACTACGCCCTGGGCATCGCGGGGGGGCCGCTCGCGCGGGCGTTTGGCGGCGCCATCGTCGCCAACAGCCCCGAAACCCAGGCGTGGCTGGTCCAGCAGACGGGCCGGCCGGCCGAGGCCATGCCGGTCGTCGCGGCCCGTATTCCCGTCCAGTCGCTCGAAGCAAAGGCCAAGGGGCCCTGCCCGCAACTCGACGCCGTGCCGCACGGACCCCGACGCATCGTTCTGGCGTCCCGTTACGCCGGGTACAAAGTGGACATGGCCATGCACGTGCTCCGGGCGGTCGATGTGCTGGCCCGCGACCGGACGGACGTCGTCCTGCTTGTGGCCGGCGAAGGCCGCGGCCTGCCCCAGGTCCGGGCCGTGGCGGAGAGTATCAACAAGCGGCACGGCCGGCAGGCCGTGGTCCTACTCGGGCACGTCGGGAACGTGGCGTCTCTGTTCCGCCAGTCGGACATCGTTCTCGGCATCGGACGCGGCCTGTGGGAAGGCATGGCCCTGGCAAAACCCGCCATTGTGGTCGGGGCCATGGGCATGGCCGGTGTCGTATGCCCGGACACCGTTGAGGAACTTGCCTTCTACAACTTCGCCGGGCGCAACGTGACGGAGCCCGCGTCGCCCGAACCCCTGGCGGCCCAGTTGGATGAGATTCTGAGCGACGACGCTTACGCGGCCGACCTGGCGGGCTACTCCAAGCGCTACATCCTGGAGCACTACGACGCCCGCGTCGGGGCGGCACGCCTCGAGGCCATCGCGGCAGCGGCAGCGGGCGGCGAGGCGGGCCTGACGCGCGCCTGGCCAAGGGACCTGGGCCGCCTCGCCCACATGGGCTTCCACACGATGCGCGGACTGGCAGCCTCGGTCATCAAGGGGGCCTGAGGCGGAAAGCCAACTCGCCTACGCGGGCTGACCGGTCGCAGGCTCGCTCTAACCATCACCCCGCGTGGGCCGGGGCCACCCGGCCGGACGGGTCCACGTACTTGACCTCGCACACCAGCCAGAGGCCGGTCCGTGCGTGGACGGCCTCGCGGACGCGGCGGATGAGCGCAAGGACGTCGGCAGAGGATGCCCCGCCGGTATTGACGATGAAGTTGGCGTGCTTGGGGCTCACCATGGCCGCCCCCTCGCGCCATCCCTTGCAGGCGGTTTCCTCGACAACCTTTCCGGGCGGCCCGAACCGGTCGTACATCTCACCGCCGCTGACGAAGACCGACCCGCAGTTCGGCTCGCGGCGCGGGAACTTGGCCCGCCTGGACCGCAGGATCTCGAGCATGTGACGGCGAATCGCCTCGGCGTCGCCCTCCGCCATATCGAGGGTGGCCTCGACGATGATGTCGCGGCTCTCCTGGAACCGGCTGTGGCGATACGCAAACTCGCACGCCGCTTGGGCGTACGCCTCGATTTCGCCGGCCGCCGTCACCACGGTGACCGAGCGGACGACCTCGCCGATGGCCCGGCGCAGGCTGCCGCCGTTCATGGCCACCAGGCCGCCGAGCGTCCCCGGCACGCCCACCGTGTGCTCCATGCCGGTCAGGCCGGCCCGGCCCACGGCCCGGGCGAGGCGCGGCATGGCAATGCCGGCTTGGCTCCAGATGCGGGTTCCGTCGATGCGGAAGGCGGCCAGGTTGCGGCCCAGGGCCAGAACGGCTCCGCGGAGGCCTGCGTCGTCGAACAGCAGGTTCGAGCCGTACCCGACGACCACGTACGGGACGCCGGTGCGTTCGACGGTCCGGACGAAGTTGGCCACGTGCTTCACGGCGTGCGGTTCGACCCACAGGTCGGCCGGGCCGCCGATGCGCCAGGTGGCGTGTTCTGCAAGGGGTTCGTGGCGCCGGACGGTTCCGACGTCGGCGCGGGCGACTTCATCGAGGGCATCGGCGTGGCTGGCCATCGTCCTCGCTCGGGTCAGGCGTCGTCCGGCAGGGTCACGCGTTCGGCCGGGACACCGAGGCTGCGGAGGGTTTCCTCAAACCGGTAGTACCCGCGGTCCAACTGGTAGACGTTGGAGATGAGGGTTTCGCCCTCGGCCGCAAGGGCCAGGATGGCCAGCGCGGCGCCGCACCGCAGGTCTTTCGCCACGACGGCGGCGCCCTTGAGGTCGGGTCCGCCACGAATCACGGCGCAGTTTTCGTAGTGGTCGATGGTGGCGCCCATCTTCTGCATTTCGCCGACGTAACCAAACCGCTCGGGGAACCGGGTATCGGTAATCGTGCTCTCGCCGTCGCCTACGGCACACAGGGCTGCAAAGATGGGGTTCATGTCCGAGTTGATGATCGGCGCCGGGCCCGTAACGATGTGGACCGGGCGAATGGTGTCGGGCCCCTTGACGAAGAGGTGCCCGCCCCAACTCAGGACGTCGGCCCCCGCCTGGCGGATGGGCAACAGATGTTCCTGGAGCACGTCGGCGGCGAAGTCGCGGACGCAGAGTTCGCCGCCCGTCATCGTGGCGGCGCACATGAGGGTGGCGGCTTCGTCCCAGGCGGGCAGGATGCGGTACGTGCCGCTGCCGAGCGGCCGGCCGCCGTGGATTTCGACCTTGCGCGTCGCGATGCGGATGTCGGCCCCCAACGTGTTCAGCATCTTGGCCAAGTCGATGATTTCCGGCCGCGTGTGGGCATTCAGGATGCGCGTCACCCCCTCGGCAAAGCAAGCGGCGATCATCAGATTCTCGGTGCCGCTCGTCGTGGCAATGGGCAGGCTGATGTCGGCCCCGACAAGGCGATCGGCCTGGGCGTCGATCACGTCGTCCTCAAGGCGAATGCGCGCCCCGAGGGCCTCGAGCCCCATCAGGTGAAGATCGAACTTGCGCCGGCCAATCTCACACCCACCCGGCACGCCAAGACGGACGCGGCCTTTGCGTCCCAGGAGCAGGCCGAGCATGAGCAGGGAATACCGGATCCGACCGGCCAGGCCAGTCGGAACCTCGTAGGAATCCAGTTCGGTGCGCGTCACCTCAACAACGTGCGGTTCCGGTTCCTCAATGACGCCGCCGAGTTCGCGTAGAATCTCGATCAGCACCCGGACATCGTTCAGGCCCGTGGGCATGTTCTCCAGGCGAACGGGCCCCTCGGCCGCGAACGCCGCCACCAGGATCGGCAGGGCGGCGTTCTTGGCGCCCGCCAGACTGACCGACCCTTCGATGGTGGCAGGGCCTTTGATACGAATCGCGTCCATCATCACCTCCACTACCCGTCCCGCACGTGACCTAGCCCTGGGGCGCCTCGCGGCACACGCCGCCGTCCAGGATGTACGCCTCGCCGGTGGCGGGGCACGTGGCGCGGCCGGAGTCGTCGAATGCGAGCCGGTCGCCGTGCTTGCTCATCCACCCAATCTGCCGGGCCGGCACGCCCACCATGAGGGCGAAGTCCGGCACGTCCTCCCGCACGACCGCCCCGGACCCAATGAAGGCGTACCGGCCAATCGTGACGCCGCAGACAATCGTGGCGTTGGCGCCGATGGTGGCGCCGCGACGGACGAGCGTCCGGCGGTACTCGTGCTTGCGGCTGACAAACGCGCGAGGATTATAGACATTAGTAAACACCATGCTCGGCCCGCAAAACACCTCGTCTTCGAGTTCCACGCGGTCATAGAGAGACACGTTGTTCTGAATTTTGCAGCCGTTGCCGATGACGGCGCCGCCGCCCACGTTCACGTTTTGGCCGATGGA
>Ga0272441_10006675_pt1 | contig 19164 bp, 24 predicted proteins | sample SSMProp6N_FD_193582 | JGI IMG/M metagenome (GOLD analysis project Ga0272441, IMG submission 193582) | Marine sediment archaeal communities from Little Sippewissett salt marsh, Falmouth, MA, United States - SSM-Prop-6N | ecosystem: Environmental > Aquatic > Marine > Wetlands > Sediment ... | reverse complement strand
AACATATGAAGATGATGATTTGCTTGTTGATATGCTTTTAGATGGTATCCATACAACTTTTGATGATTTGCTTGATGTTGATACAATAGGTGTCATTCCAATAAATTTTGATGTTGATGGCACAGGAGGTACTGATTTGCCGAAATTTACAACATTTGATATCTCTTGGCTCATTGGATATATGGAACGATATCTTGCTTCAAGTGCTGGTCCTCTTGTTCTATAATACAGTTCAGCACCAAGTTTCTGTGTTAAATCACGAATATTAGGACCGTAGATGATATCTGAAGACCACTTACTCATAGTAAATGGGTCTTGTGCTACTTGAGGAGCAAGTATATTATATTGTTCTAACCACTTCGCTGTTCTTAATTGATACTTTACAGGTGCTGTTCTAAAGAGTTGAGTGTATAATTCTGATGATTTCATTATATCTTTTGTTCTACCTACATTTGCTAATTCTAATGAAGAACCAGATAATCTTGATGCTTGTTCTGATAATCTCATGATATTGTAATCTCTTATTCTATAAGTTGGTTGTTTTACTGTTCCTGCTACAGATACTAATTCACCTGGTTTTTGACCAACTTTTATATCAGCTATGTTCTTGTAATTATATCCTTGTTTCATCATTGCATATCTATCTAATGGTTGATTTCTCCAATAATTTCTATACATGATATCAAGGTCGTGTGTTGTTGGCTTATATGTTGTTCCTCCAAATACTTCAGCACTTTTTGTGTGTAATCTTTTTCTAAAATATTGTCTTGCTGATGGTTTGCCTTCTAGTGTTTGAACATTAGAAAACATGTCTTTTGATAAATTATATTGTAATTCTCTAGTATCTAAACCACGAAATCCTTGTTCAAGACGTAGTCTTGTTTTACTGAATTGTTTAAGTAAACTTGCTTTTTCAGGTGTTATTTTTGCGTATCTTTTTATCTTATATTGTCCTATTCTTTGTCTTATTGTTGGTTTTTCAACAGCTTGCCATCTTCCACCTTTTGTTTTAATTTCAATATCAGCCTGATATGGTGTTTTATAAAAATGAAACTTCTGTGGATTTGAAAGAACATCCATTCTTTTTGAATATCCTTTTTGATAATATACTTCATACGGTGTTAATCCTTTATTTGGTCCACGCACATATGGAGTTGACATGCCTGATTTAAAGCCTCTATACATCATATATGCGCCTGTTCCAAATTCAGCAACACTTGCTAATTGCTCTCTCTTTTCTATTGGATTTATTGTTTTTTCATATTTTATTAATTTACCAGTAACAGAACCTAATAATGCACCTGTCGCACCTGATGCTACTAATCTTGATGATATATTGGTAAGTAGAGGTGCCCTACCCATACCATAGCCAACTGCTCTTCCTGCAACTGAACTGATTGCTTTTCCTGCTAAAGGCATTAAAACAAAAGTTCTGATATAATCTGAATATAAACCATCAATAGGATTTAAAACATCCCAAGTTAATTCTACCCCTGGTTTTTTGCCATATGTTTGACCGAACTTATATAGAAATTCTCCTTGTAATCTGTATCTATCTTCTGCTGTAAGTTCCCCACGCACTTCACCGATAAGTTGAGCAAAAGCATCAAATGGTTTTTGTATTGCCCAACCAATAGTATTAATAGCATATTCAACAGGTTTTTTCTCAGCAAATGATGTATATGCTTCTGTAAGATGATATACTTCTTTGTTTGCTTTTATTAACTTCATCACTTCTGATTTTGATACTTCTTTAGTTGTTTGTTTACCATCTTTTGTTTCTGTTATAGTAAATTTAGCATCTTCTGGGAATCTTCTTACTTTTTCATATTCCCACAGTTCATCAGGCATTCCTTCTGGTCTTACAACTTTAAGGTCTCCACTATCAGTTACATATGCATCTGCACGTTTTCCATTATATGTGATGTTTTCTAAGCTATCAACAAGAGCATACAATTCTTTTAGAGGTCCAGTTACTGCTTGTAAATTCTCTCTTGCATCTTTAAGGTCTGTTAATAATTGTTCTTTTGTTACTGTTTTTCCTTCTACAGTATATGTTCTTTGTGATGAATTTGATATTTGCTGAATATTGGTATTTAAATTATTTATATATCCTTGTATTCTTGTTGGTTCATTTGCTCTTGGTTCTACATATGTTACATTTGGGGCAACTGGACCTGTAGTACCCTTTGGAACTTCACCTTCAGCATATAATGGTTCAGTGTCAGTAGTAAAAAGTTCTGTTGTTTCTGCTTCTTTTATTGTATTATTTATTTCTGTTAACTGTCCTTGTAAATATGTTATCATTTCATTTTTGTTATATTTTTTATCTTCAACTGTAAATGTTACAGTGTTATCAAGTGTAGAAATTTTTTGAATTAAATACTTAGTTAAAATTTGTTCTCTTAATATCTTATCATAAGTATCTGCAACACCTCTTGGTTCACCTTGTAATTTTCTTATTAAATCTAATTCTTCTTTTGATGCTCCCATTGATTCTAATTGTGATAATAAAATTGCTGGGTCTTCGCTTAATAACTCAATATCTTCTGATTTGTATGTTTGTGTATATGTTACAGTTGTATCTTGTCTTTTTGGTTGATTTCTTATATCTGGTCTTCTTTTTTGATATCTTGCTGAAAATGGAGGTAACCTTGGTCTACCCTTTATTTTTGCATTTGGTCTTTGCATTAATCGTCCTCCACTATATCATGCATAAATCTATACCAATTGCGTTTACCTTTCTTTGCTTTTAATTTATAATATAGGTCGTCGTCGACTACGATTTGAATAGTTTTGATTGGAATTACTTTTGTATTGCGCATTTAGTAACTATATATATACTTACTTATTTATATACTTTACTATTGATTGAGTTATACCTGTTAAGGTATTAAATTTAAGTCGTAGACTTAATTTTTTAAGACTGTAACTGTATAACATTAATACTTCCCGAAACTTATATATAGTAGGAAGTGTATATAGTATATGAGGAAGAAATATGAGAGATAAAGTAAATGAGATATATGATGAAGACGCAAATGATATGTGGACAAACGCTTGGAGACATGAGAATTGTTTTTTAGTTCCAGGAATAAATTGTTGTTTAAAAAGGAAGGAGAGAGCATAATGAGAGAACATGTAATAAGGATATCATCTGATGATATAGATATGGAATATGCAAGAATGGTATGGGAAGAGTACAACGAAGTTGTTAAAAGCTTTATGTTGAAATATGATTTGACACATATGGATATAATGAATTTGATGAGATTTTCAGAGGGAGTATAATGAAAGTAGAGTTTAATGATAAATACACATGTTATCCAGATGAAACATTTAAATATCCAAGATGCCCAAGGTCTTCGATATGGTTTGGTTATATATTATATACAAACCACACTATAGAATATAATGGACAGTTGTATAAGAATGGTCAGAATGAACATAAAGTTAAACAGGATATTCTAAAACGAATTGATGATATTGCGTGTGATTTTATTGGTAAAGTAGAGACATATCTTTGGGTTGATAAAATTGGAAACAAAATGTATTCTTTTAACTTAGTAGATAAAGATGGTTTGGGAATACGTATAAATAGAGCAACTAATCGATTAGAAGTATTTGATGGGTCTAAGTTTGTTTCTCTTTCTGAGAGAAGAAGACAGATTGCTTCTGATAAAGATAAAATAGAGAAACAAAGTAATGATATGTATAAAACACCAACAATGATAGATATAGATAAGAAGTGGAAATCAGTGCGTACAAGAGTAGGTCGTGATAAGCTACTTGAACTAATAACCAAGATTATAGATGGAAAGGAGAAGTATAATAAAGCAGATGAAATTAGAGATTTGAAGATAAACTTTAAGGAGGATGGGACATATGCTGTTCATAAACAACTTAGGGAATAAGATAGATAACAATAACGTAGTGAGTAGTTGGGGATATGCTACGCATCCCCCAACTCATCGTTATCTTATTCACTGCGTTTATAATTTCATAATATATATACGTAGTATATATATACTATCAAATCGCCCCTATCAACTTTCCAGACTGATATACCCAAAATATACAATGTGTAGGTGTTCAGAATGATTGATTTTCCGAGAATATACAATGGGTATGATATATATAAGGTCCCCCTCCCTATATACATATTAATAATTTCTTTTAGAATGTTTATGAATATATTTACCATCAATATGTTTGATTATATGAAATATAGAGGTGATTAATGTGAATTATGAAAGAATATATATGATATTTGTTATGTGTATTTGTATAGTGACGCTGTTGAGTACGGTATCTTTATTTGGATACTTGGCATATTTAGTTGAAGTTAAGATGCTATCAATATCTTATACATTAGTAATTACTGTGCTTGTATGTTTTATTACTACAATTTTGACAGCTGTATGGATGTTTAAAAGACCAAGAGTAGAGCAGACATTACTAATCAATAAGGAGAATGATTAAATGTTTTGGGTGGGTGGTGTAAAACACCTCAGTAAATATTTTCTTGCTTTTATCTCTCGTCAAGAAAAACTACACCTCTTAAAACCAACTGGGGTATGCATAAACACCCACCTGGAGTGATATCATGGTAGTAGTTAAATGTGAATATTGTGATAATGAAATTAAGCGTTCTCCTTGTGCAATTAATAATAGACAACATGTATTTTGTAGTCATGAGTGTAGAGTCAAATATTATTATGGTAAAGATATGAAAGCAAGTTTCCCAGATTTTTATATACTTGGAATTAACATATTAAAACTCAAGAGGAATAGAAATGGAAATAAAAATGAATGAAAATATATTTAGAAGAAAAAGGCAAGAACATCTGAACACAAGACAAACAGGACAGATTGAACCAATCGACCCGATTGAACCAATTGAAGAGTATATGCCACAACACGACCAGAGTGATGCGTTCTATGATGCAAACGAAGAAATGATTAAATTTGCACAAATGCAAAAACAACCAGAAGTAATAGACGCAAGAAGTATCAAATCAAAGAATACGATGACACTTAAAGACTTAAAAGACATTGGTGATAATCCATCACCTAAAGGTAAATATGGTATGTTGATAAATGGTAGAATGATTGACCTTAGGACACTTGAGGATTATTCATTGATGGCTTGTGGTTATAAAGTTCTGCCAACACTATATCGTTATAACTCAGCGTTACTTATAGACAAGATGAAAGGAACTGAACGTATGATGGAACATGCTAGAAAGAGTTAGTTCCTTCCCAAAATATATCTTATAGGAAATAAGGAGGACAACAGATATGAAACCCAATGGAAATACACCAAAAAAACTTCCCAAATATATTACAAAAGAGGAAATAATTATGATTTTGGATGCTGCAAAAAAAGATAGTTATCGCAATTACATTATGCTACTTACGATGTGGAGAACTGGGGTAAGGCGTAGTGAAGTCATTAGTATTCAAAAAAGAGATATCATAGATGGAATGTTAGAAGTTAGAGACGGTAAAGGACATAAGGACAGAGTGATACCCCTAGAGAATGAATTGGAGAACTTACTTGGACTGTTCAGTGACAGACTCAGACCTAATGATAAATTATTTCCCATGAGCAACAGAAACGTTGATTACATCGTTGAAAAGTATAGACATAGGGATGATATATCAGCACATACTTTTCGCCACAGCTTTGCCGTATACTGTCTTAAAAACGGAATGAACCTTAGAACACTACAAAAGATTTTAGGACATAGTAGTCTTACAACAACACAGATATATCTTGATATTGCTGGGACAGATTTAAAAGATGACTTTGGAAAGGTAGATTGGTAATGAAATCAAGAGAATATTTTAAAAGTATAAAGTTCTGTGATATGCCAGATACAATAAAAGAACCTGTGGATTGGCATCACTTTACAGATGAATATGTTATTGCTCTACCGAGAGAAGAACATAGACAGTTTGGGATGGTTACAAGAGAAGAACATAGAGCAAGGTGTTTGGATGTTATATTAAAATATTATGGTTATGACATTTTTGATATAATATATAAACTCATGTTTGATAGAAGATATCAACATAGCGTTGATTTAACAAAGCGATTGATTGAATATAGAAACTCATTGGAGTATTGGTTATGATAATAAACGGTGATTGTTTAAAAGAAATGAAAAAAATGAAACCCAATAGTATAGATGCTATTGTAACTGACCCGCCATATGGTTTGGAGTTTATGGGGAAAGAATGGGATAAGGTACCTCTACAACAATTCAGCGAGGATTGGAGTAAACAGGCACTACGAGTGCTTAAACCTGGAGGGCATATGTTATCATTTGGAGGCACAAGAACTTATCACAGAATGGTTTGTGGCATTGAGGACGCTGGATTTGAAATAAGGGATTGTGTTATGTGGATATATGGGTCTGGGTTTCCAAAGAGTTTAAACATAGGAAAGGCAGTTGATAAACTACAGGGGAATGAACGAGAAGTTGTTGGTGATAACATTAATCATAGAGAAGTTGGTTCTAAAGGATTGTATAGAAAAGGAGCAACAGTTCCAAAAACTATTACAAAAGGCACATCTGAATGGGAATGTTGGGGCACAGCATTAAAACCAGCAGTAGAACCGATTGTGTTGTCAAGGAAACCACTTAAAGGGACAGTTGCACAGAACGTATTAAAGTATGGTACAGGTGGATTAAATATTGATGGATGTAGGATTGAAAGTGAAGGAATTATAAAAATACATGGAAACCCAGATATATACTCTTTTAAACCACATAAGTCTTTATTAGATTATAAAGACAATGTTAAAGGTCGATTTCCTTCAAATGTTATACTTGATGAAGTGTGTGCTGATATGTTGGATGAGCAGAGTGGGATTTCAGTAACAAAACCACATAGAAGTAAAGTTGGTGGAACTTCAACGGGAATATTTGGAATGGGACCTGACGAAGCATATACAACATATGATGATAAAGGTGGAGCATCACGGTTCTTTTATGTTGCAAAGGTATCATCAGAAGAAAGGAATATGGGGAGTGATAATAATCACCCAACAGTGAAACCTGTGGAGTTGTTAAAACATTTGGTTAAAATGATTACGCCTAAAGGAGGAACGGTGTTGGACCCATTTATGGGCAGTGGCAGTACAGGGATTGCATGTAAGGAGTTGGGATTTGATTTTATTGGTATAGAAAAAGAAAAAGAATATTGTGATATTGCGAAAGCAAGGATTGGGAGTTTTGATACATTAGAGGAATGGATATGAAAGTAGAAATAAAAATAGATAAAGAAAGTTTTATAGAGTTCGATATATCGGACCAGATGCTGTTAAAGGTCATGTATCACTTTGTTGATGCATTTGAATCGAATGCTGAGTTTATTGATAGGATGTCGAAAAAATGAAAGAAGAAAAACTGTATGGTATATGGCGCAAGTTATCAGACGATAAAATGATAGTGTTCTTAGATGATGATGCTGAGAGTTATATCATAGAAGAGTTGAAAACAAATATGGTTGGTACATCATATGGTGAGTAAATGAATGAAATATAAAACAAAGTTTTATGCACTGGAATTTATGACTTACACCTTAATTCTATTCATGTGTTTTTTTAGTATTAGATTTTGGTGTTTAGGACTGATAGTATCATACCTGTTTTATAAGCTAGAAGAGCAATCACTTTAATTTTCTTTTTATCTTTACTCTTTTAATTCTTGCTTTTGGTATACGTGCTTTTCTTTTATATTTGAATTTTGACCTTGCCATTATTACCACTTTGTTTTTTTGTAGAATTTTACCTTTTTATCTATTCTTCTTTTTCTTCCTATTTTCAATTTTGGTTTTCTTTTTTTATCTACTTTCAGTACTTTTATTTTCGCCATTTTTTACCTCCATTTAATATAATACATAACACCAACAAATCCCATAAGACATGATATTAAACAAAACATTCCTACAACATAAAACAATGATGATGCTGTATTTGTAGTGTCATATATTTCAATTGTTCCTGATATTCTTATACTATTTGCTTGTGCAACAAGAGTAGTAAAATTAAATGAATAGTTCCCCCATAACTCACCATCGGTTGCATTGATATACCAAGTGTATGTAGTATTATAATCGAGTGGATTGACAGCACCATAATTGATTATAGGTGTTTCTGTGCCATTTGTGATATCATCGAAATCATTTGATAACCCGTTATATTCAATTGTGTAGTCCATAGTATCACCATCTCCATCTGATATATAGAATGTTAAGTTTGATAATGATACATTCATACCTACTGTGTTGTTACTTGGGACAGGAATTGAAACTACTGGTGGAGAGTTCACACCATCTTTTCTAAACTTGTAATCAAGTTGTATGGTTTGATTTGTTTCATACCATTTTTGTAGTGTGTGATTTCTTCTACATAATATTGCAGTATCATTATTGTTATATAAGAACAAAAACACACTCTCTACATCATGTGCATAATTTGATATAACTGATGCATAGTCCATGATACCGCCCCAGTTTACAAAGTAGTGTTCATGTGTATCATTATAAGAGTTGTTAATATACTTTCTACCATACCATGTTTGGGACAGGTCCATATGATTATGACCGTGAAATAACATGTTCATTTTGTAGTTGTTTAGGACGTGTGTAAAAACAGGTGTATCTTCTGTCCAGTTGATATGTATACAACTACCTCCACCTTCTGCTACATTTGTCATGTTGGTTGCTGGGGTTGTATTATACACACCATGATGTATAACTGTAATTATATTTTTATCTTGATTTGCCTGAACTGTAGAATTCCACCAATCAGTTTGATGTGAATATATTGCTTGATTAGAAGCAGTCCAATTACGTTCTGTAGATAGAGCAATCACTTTGATATTTCCAATATCTTTAGTATAGTTTCCCCAAGTGGTATCTTTAACTAACCACCCACTATCTGTTTCCCAGTTATCGTCGTGGTTTCCATATGTATATGATATGTTTACAAATTCATCTGATAAACGGTTATATTCTTTATGAAAATGGTCATATTGATTTGCGTTTCCACTGGTTACTAAGTCTCCACCAGCATAGCCATACCAATCAGCAGTATAGTTTGCTGTCATGTTTTCAACATCATCTATTGCGAGGTCCCATTGACCAGAATCTTCTGGTGCATCTACATGCATATCTCCAGCAAACCATATTATAACATCTGGTTCTGGTGTTGGTTTTAGTGCATCCTCAGGATAATCTGCAATAGAGAGAGTAGAGAGTAGTGATACGAACAAACTCAATATCACTACTCCAAAGCAGCATCGTTGTAACCATGTCAGAATTATCACCTAGAATAAGTTATTCTTTTTTGCTACACCTATTATTAACATTATACATCCAACAATTAGTAGAGCTCCTATGATAGTAAACACTGAGTTAGTTGTACCTGTCAGGTCAGTATATGGTATTGCGCCTATTATTCGAACTCTTGATGCTTGCGCACCAAATAGAGTTGATACACTGTCTGTTTTATCTGGAGTAACTCCTGTAGCATTTACTGTTGCATTGTTGTATACATAACCTGATAAGTTGCCTGTGCAGTTTGTAACGTTCATTACATACCATACATGTAGACCTGCTCCTTGTGCAATTGACCAACTGTCGTTGTGGATTATCCAATAACAACTGTCGTTGTGCCAATCGTCGAATGTAGAGTTTGCAACTGATATACTATCTATTGACCAGTTGTAGTTAGAACAAATACATTCATGCCAAGTTTCGTTTATATATATATCTGTTAAAGTTCCTGTACCAGTGTTGTTTATATATACTGAATAGTTGAGTAAGTAGTATGCGTGTTCTCCACCAACTGCTGTTTCATTAACTGTTTTCTCAAGTGTGAAGTTGTATGTTGCTTCACCACCAAGGGTTTCAGCACCTGTTATTTGACCTTGACCCCAATAGAATGAACAAGTGTCGTTTATGGTATATGCTGTTTCATTATCGTTTATGTATGAAGAGTTTATGAAGAATGGTTTTATTTCTGTTGCTTCTTCACTACCTAAGTATGTGTCGCATGCAGTTTCATTATAGTTGTTCCATACACATATGTTGGTGTCCCAAACTGCTCCTGTAAGGATTGTCATATTAAAGACGTGGGTGTTGTTTACAGGGTTTCCATCTCCATCTACAAGGTCCCATTGTGGTATAAAGAAATTGAATTGTGTATGCTCGTTATAGCGGTATATATTTTGATACGAAGTTCTGCTGGTGTACCAAGCGTTCATGTCAGCCATTACAGGCATTGGCATATTGCCGTCCCATTGTCCCTCTGTGCCATCAACCATTCTCCAATAGATACGGTCGTTGATTTCCCACGTTCCGACTGGTGGCATATCAATAAGCACCATACACCATTCATCTTCTAAAACACCTAATCCATATGGCGTTGCGTGAACGTATAACCATAAGTAGTTGTTGTAGTCAAATCCTAATTCTGTTGCGTTTGTCAAAAATGCGCTGTGATATCTTATTGTATCGTTTTGGGCGTAATCTTGAACTCCAGTCCAATCATCAGGTGTGTATGGACGTGACTCTTTGTTTGTTGCGTTTGTGATATTTACAAGATATGGTATTAAGTATTCTTGGGACATGTTTCCAGCAAAAGCATCTATAATGAAGTTTGTTAAGTTTTCAAGGTATAGTGAAGAGTTTACAATTGGGAACTCCATAAATGGTTTTCCATCTGGATAAAGTTCTGTTGCTGAAGAAGAGTTTAGAGTGTAGTTTTCTTGATATAAACTTATGATATCGAAGTCTGCTCTGGTTTCTTTATCACCATCTCCATTCCAAACAGCAAGTCCTGTGCAAGTCAGGTTGCAGGACAGTAAGTCCCATTCAAGGTCGCAAAATTCAGTTATCCATCCTGCTGGTTCCCACATTAGACCGTTGTATGTGTCATCGCCCCAGAACTTGAACTTGTAACATTCACAGAACGGATTTGTAAGTAGTTTAATCCATACACCGTCTGGTTGTGTTAAATTGGTTTCCCACTGATATAGTTCATCATCTAAAATACCTGGGTCTGCATCACCAACCCAATTGGTCAGGTTATCTGGATTTACATCTGTTAGATTGATTTCTCCTCTTGTGCTTACGTCCCAATATGATTCGGTTGTAGCGTTATAGTAGAGTATGTATGCGCTTGAACTTGGTCCAGCAAGGAAGTATAGTTTGTTCCCATCACAATCTTGTATAACTGGACCTAATGATACGTTGGTTGTTGTGTCGTTTAAGTGAACGTTTAGGACTATTTGTGAACGGTTTACTCCACTGTTATCTAAGAAAGTTTCATTGATGCCTGAATAAGAACCTGCGTTGAAGAAACTGTACGAATAGTTTCCGCCCCACTCTGAAGAACGGTCGTGTATGAACCAATCGTTTGATGTTAAAGATAGGTTTGTCCAACTTTCATCGAGTTCGCCATCGAGTACTTTTTCGCAGTATTCCCAAGAACCATATTCGTGTGAAGTTGCAGAGCAAGAGAATGATTCGCTATCGTCACGTTCACCTTCTCCACCGAATGATAATGAAGGAGGTGTGTCTGGTTCTTCTGTTATGAAAACGTAATCATAGTATTGACCAATCTTTTGAGTTCCATCTTGAACGTGGAAGTATTTGTATCCATTTCCATCTATTGTAGTATGTAAATGTGTTGCTGTTCCACTATCATCATCTGTGTGGAAGTATAGGTATTTACAATTAAGATTTGGGTGTGAAGCATCTACTGACCAGTTTGTAGGTGGGTTTGGATTATTCACATCATATGTTGATGTGTAATAAGTGTGGTCGTCATTATCAAGGAATGAAAAGTTTATTGCTCTTGTTGAATTTACTTTAGTATGTAAAAGTTTCTGACGGTCTGCCGTGTAAGGAATATGAACATCTGAAGTAGAACCTCCTGACCATACCCAATTGCTTCCCACTCTACCTGATATAAAGTAATCTTGGTTTGTAGCGTTTGCTCCACTTGTTCCACCTGTTGATAATCCAAAATGCGTTCCGTCTGCTACTTTATCTGTACCAGACATGTCATCATCGCTTGTACCAATTATGATTTGAACATTATTTGCGCCTGGAGTATAATCAGTTGAATTGAATTTATACCAAACACCATAGTTTGTTGTAAGTGTTAAACCTGTATCATTAACAAAGAATTGGTTATCACCACTTCCTGCAACACTGTCAAATACGTGAGTTACGTTATCTGTAAAATCATCAAACCATTCAAAAGTGTTTGCACCATTTGATAGGGTTGTTGAACTTGCGTCTCCATATAACATATTAAAATTTGGTGTTCCTTCTATATCTGCTGGGAGTTCTACCCAAAACCACGCCCAATCAGAGTTTACTTTTTGTTCCATCCAATAATCAAGTTCAGTTGTATTATCTAATTTAGTAAAGTGTACGTCACCAAAGTCTGCTTTCATATCAGCGTCATATGATACGTTCATCCATACTTGACAGTTATTATCTGGGTTTGATACGGTTATTGTTTGCCATCTTGTCCAACTATCAGCACCTACTGTGTTGCTCATTATTGGTAGAAATGATACTGCAAACATAGCAAGAATAAGATAAGTGATGATTTTCTTCTTATTCATTTTATCCCCATCCAGTAGCGTTTACAACTATAGTATCTCGGTCTCCGTCGTGCCAATAATATCCTGTGCCTGAAGTTACTGTGTGCCAAGCACCATCATAATATTCTTCTACACTTGTGATGCTTTCTGTATCAATTGGCAAACCATTATATGTGTTTGGATTTGCACCTGGAGTGAAATTTCTTGAGAATGTTCCACCTGCTCCTATACTTTCATCTTGTGTTGTAGTTATGACAGTAAATACAGCGAATACTCCTACTCCGAGTATTATCATTGATACGATTACTGCCATAATAACTTGAGGTTCTATAAAGTTGAACCTATGCTGCTTATTTCTTATTTTCATTTCTTCACCTTCATTACTTTTATTTTTATTACATCTCCCTTTTTTAGAGAGAATTTACCATAAGTAGTAGGAATGTAAGAATTCTTATTAACTTCAATTACTTTTGTGTGTTTCATTATATCACCAAAAAGAAAGATAGCGGGGCGTAGCGCCCCCTCTAATGTCAGTTTTATCTGACATAGTTATAAACGAGACCAACGATGGACATAATGGCACCTATAATTAATACGATACCAATTATGTTAAATACGCTGTTCCCTGTTTCTTGGACGTTACCGACTGCATTGGTGATGTTTGCGTTGTCGCCTGATGTGTTTGTAACTTCATTAAGAGTTACGAAGAATGCGAATACACCGACAGCTAATATGATAAGGGATACAACAACACCCATTATCGCACCTGGGTCGATAAATCCAAATCGGGTCTTCATTTTTTAACCTCCATTTGTTTGTATATGATATGTTGTTCATGCATATTTATATTTTATGTAGTTTATATAAATTTATTGTATATATATAATATATTTATGATATCTGTTGGATTAGTATTTATTTTATGTATATTTATAGAGTTAAATTTAATATCTTGGGCGTCTTGCATAAACTGTAACGTTCATTACTGATATAATTGCACCAATGACATTTATAAGAATGATACCAAAACATAACCATCCAAAACCAACTTCTGAGTATGTTGTTGTGTCTGTTGGAACTTGGATATATACTGATGATGCCCAAGTATAAAGTAAGAATAATATCGACACAAAGGACATTATCATTGATAAGAGTGTTTGCCATTCTTCAAATAACGATATTAAGAACGTTATTATTCCTACACTGAACGTTATTACTAATAGACTTTCTAACATTTTTTATCATCTCCTTCTTGTAAAATAAAACATAAAACCTAAGAGTATTATTACTAATCCAATTATCCAAGCATCATCTCTGATTGTATCTGTATCCCATTCAAGTTCTTCTCCCATATCTATTAAGTCATCAGGACCGCAGGGGCAATATATAGTGTTAGGATATGTCCTAAACGTAAAAGTATCTGATACCATATAATCTTCTGTTACTGTATCTGTTATGTTTACATACCAATGATATGTTTCATCAAATCTCATGGGGTAGTATTGAGAGTTGTTTATATGACCGTCTATGCAGAAACAATAGGTGCCATTTGATACGTATGATAATTTGTTTACTTGATAAAAATCTTCGAATTGAGTGTCGTTTCTGTAGAATGTGATATTCATTGGATTGCCATCTGTATTTACAACTCCAATACACATCTCAGAACAACAAGGACAGATTGTTCCATTTGGACTTGGAGGGTATATGTATTGTATAACAGGGCAGTATTCTGGTTCAAAGTAGTAGTAACAATTGCCTGAAGTCCATATACCTGAACAATTCATGGTCCAGTTGATACGCCAATCCGACCATTCTGTTGTAAAATCATTTTCAATTTTACAGGATACATTATCGTTATAACCACATATTTCTCCTGTTGTATTTATTCCTGTTGCTGATGTAAAGTTATGCCAAAAACTATTGTTGTATGGTGATGTTCTGTTATCCCAATCTATATTATCTCCCCATTCTGATATGTTCCACCAAGGTCCCCAGTATTGTTCATCACACCAATCTAACCAAACATCAAAGTATTCACTGTAATTTAAATATTGTAGTGTTACGTTTATAATGCAACCTTGTGATGGAGTTATGTTTACACATATTTGAACTCCATCTTTTTCAACATTAACGTCCCACTCACCATCGTAAGGGTCTATGTCGTGGAATATATCTTCATTGCAGTTGCCTGTTTCTGGGAGTTCTGGAGAAACGTAATAATACCAAGGCACACCATCTTCAAAGTCTGGTGGACCTATTGTTGCTGATACTGAGGAGGAGAGGATGACAATACATAATACGGTGAGGACTAAAAGAATTAATATATTGCCACCTCGAGGTATGTTAATCATTTCATTCTCCTTTTAAATATGCTTCATAGAATATATGACCCATTATCAATGATATCCCTAACATATTTATTATTAATATAAAACTTGGGTCGTATAGGACATCTGCAACAACACCATATATGATAACAAATACACCCATCATAAATACGTTTCTTGTATGAACATATACTATTGCCATTAATGCAAACATTATAGCAATATATCCAATTGTTCCATATGTTGATGTTAATACATCTGATATTACTGATATTGGATTATCTCCGAATGATGTTAAATTTCCTAAATCAAGAAAAGCAATAATACTATTCATATTGTTTACCTCCTCCAAATATTGCTTGTATTATAAATGACAGAAATATTAAACCAACGATACCTAAATATATGGCAGATAAAGGGAATCCTCCAACATATTCTTCTATTGGTGTAATTTGTGTATTGACCATAAGTGTCGTTGCAAGATATACTGATGTAATTATTCCATAACCAGCGATTTTTTCTTGGTTAAAGAATATACTTGCCAAAACTGATGATATAACAAGAGTAAGCAAACCTATTATTCCTCCAACTCCTAAAGAAGAAAGCATATCTGAAGGGTCTAAACCACCAGCTTCAATATCTGATGTCCATATACCAAGTCCTGCTGTAACAAAAATCATTACATTAACTGCTATCATAAAGAATACAATGTTAACTAGTTTCAACTATTTCGCCTCCTTATAAATATATATGTTATGCCCATAAATATTAAGAAAGCACCAACTCCAATAAGTGATGTTGATGCAAACACATATGTACCAAATATTAAAGTAAATCCACAACCAATTGATGCAAGACCAGCAGAGTACATTGCAAGTGTTGACATAATCATTAGTGCAAGTACAAATATTACAAGGTTAACATAATTCATTGCAATACCTGTATTTGGGTTTGAAGGTAGTTCACCAAAGATATCTATAAGAATATCATTGAAGTAAGAGTTTGTTGTAATTGGATTTGTATATGGAGATAAAACAAACACTATAGATTGTAATTGCCCAGACTTAGTGTGTGTTAGGTTCAGGACAACAAGATAGCTTTCTTCAAAATTTGCTCCTGCATATGTAAAGTTATTTGTATATGAATTTACTTCACTTACATATACTTTTGCTGATGTGTTATAGTTATATATAGTACAATTTATTTTTGTTATAACATGGTCAGATGATGTATCCTGATAGAATACATACATACCAGTTGCAGAAGGACTTGGTCTATAGTGTATTGATAGAGTATTTTTTAGTGTATTAATATCTTCAGTTTCTCTATTTGGTATTTTAATTGGATTAAGATATGGTGATGTATAATCATTTGTTATTGGTTGTTCAATGTTACTATAATCACCAAGAGTGTTTGCTGTTCTGTTTACACCCATAAAATATTGTTTATCGTAGACTAGGACTATGTTGTCAGCAGTCATCTTTGAGTCAAAATATTTTTCATAGATTGGCAAAGACCTTGTAATGTTTGATGCATATATCGTAAAGTATGAATCATAATTGGTTGTAGATTTGAACAAACCAGATTCATCTGTAAATTCATAACCATAACGTGCTAAATTATCAGTCAGTTTGGACACAGTTGTTCCTGTACAATTGGTGTCGTAGTATACATCTTTATCTATTGTAAAGTAAAATGTGATATCATTGCTATTGTTTTCCATAGCATTAGCTGTAAGCAATCTTCTATAACTTGGAGTTAAATCTTCACAATTACAAGAAGGTGAATTTATTGTGTAATTCCACCATAATTCAAAGTATAATATATCGTTACTTGAAACACCAAAATTAATTGGATATGATGTAAAATCAGAGCTATTGATATAGTTGATAAGTGATGTGCCATCTTCATAATATGTAATTAATCTATGTGTAGCACATGGAGAATATTTAGACAGATTTATTAGATTGTTTTCTTGTACAGTTGATGATACAACCGATGTGTTTTCAAATCGTATGAATAAATTTTTGTTTGATGAAAAAGTACAACAAGGACCTTCGTAATCTACAAAACTTGACCAATACCATGTACCAGAGTTGTTATATACAGATATTAATGATAATCCATAACAACTGTTGTTATCTAGTCCTGTTATTACAGCATACTCACCATTTGTAGAATTAATAAAATCTGTAAATGTACCTGCTAAAAAATTTGCTTTATCACTTGTTGTTGGACAACCTCCTTTTTTATATAAAACAAATACATTAGATGTTGGTGGGTCATCATTGAATGTTACATTGATTGATGTACTTGAAACTTTTTCACAATCAATATCATTTGGTGGTAATACTTCTCTTTCATATTCAACCCATAATATCATACCATCTTCATTATTACCATCCATTGCTCCTATATCAGCTGACATTACTTCTGAACCAAAATCATTTTGAAGTACTACTCCAACAGCAAACCACTTTTTACCAGCAGTTATCATTGTGTTTAAATCATCAATAATATCTCCATTATCTTGTAAGTCTCCTGTTGATGTATTGTATGTTACAGTTGCTATATTATCAAACATAACATTATTTGTTTCATACTCTTTACCATCATATCCATCATGATACATTATATTTCCATTATTTAATGTAGGTTTATATGTTATTTGCATTATTTTTCCAGTATATGGACCTGGTAAAACTTTTGCTGTTACATTAAACATTAATGATGCTTCTGTTATTACAGCATCACTTGGTATTGGCGACGTGTCCCATTCAATAACTACAACTCTTTCATAGTCATCGTCTGTATCTGTGTTATCTCTTGTAACTACTGAATTTGATGAATTATGAAAAACATATGTACTGTTTATACTGGTATCAAACGATGGTTTAAGTCTTATAGTATATCCTGGGACACTATCAGATTTAACATTTGATGTAAAAACAGGAAGTATTGAACCAATTAGAATACATAATATAATTGCTATTTTGATATATTTCATAAATATTCCTCCCTTCTCTTTTTATAATATGCATATATTATAATTGCTGTTACACTTGATATTAGAACAATCGAGTAGTATATTCTAAAAACATTGGTAATATCATCCATATGAGTTGTAACATTATCCGTGACATTACTGTTACCATATGATGTAGATGCATTCTCTACTTGAGTTGTTACAGTATCTATGACAATTACAATTGGAAAGAATAATATTGATACTATTGCAAATATTACAAATGCTCTAATCCCATTCATCCTAATCTCTCCTCTTCACTTATATTATTTATTAGTGATGCAAATATAACTAAAAATGGAATAGCAGTCCATAACATGTTTAGTAATCTATATACTGGTAGAAAATCTGAGCTTATCATATCATATAGCAATGCATCTTCTTGAACCAATACATAGTTAAATACATATATTAATCCAAGATATATTCCTACTAACATTATAAAACTTAATATTGCTGTAAATAACTTCATTTTTTACCTCCTAATGGTATTATACTAAAATAATTACTTTTTGCTTTAGAACCCCATTTCTGTGCTTTCTGTGGCACATATCGTTGACGTTCTATATTATAATCACTTTGATACTCTTTCTTCTCATGATAAATGTTTCCTTCCTTATTAAATTTGTAATTAATACTTTCCCAAGGTTTATAATATTTTATTAGTGGTTTTGGACTTTTTGATACTTTTTTTAACTTGAAATTTGTTTTTGTTGTTTTATCTACATAATCAGCACCATATGCAAGTGCATCTCTTTTTGATAAAGGACTTCTTGTTATTTTCTTAGATATAGGTTGAGGTCCTCCACTTACGTATATATCATAACCTTTGCCTTTTTCTTTTGTTGACACTCTTTTTGGTGGTAATATACCAAAAATATTTACCATTTGTGATGAACTACTTGAACTGCTTGAACTGCTTGAACTACTTGATGTTGATGAACTCGATGATGATGATATAGATGAACTCGATGATACGGATGATGATACAGATGATGATACGGATGAAGATTTTGGTGAAATTGATTTTAATGATGATGGTGGTATAACATATGAAGATGATGATTTGCTTGTTGATATGCTTTTAGATGGTATCCATACAACTTTTGATGATTTGCTTGATGTTGATACAATAGGTGTCATTCCAATAAATTTTGATGTTGATGGCACAGGA
>Ga0272441_10006674_pt1 | contig 19166 bp, 19 predicted proteins | sample SSMProp6N_FD_193582 | JGI IMG/M metagenome (GOLD analysis project Ga0272441, IMG submission 193582) | Marine sediment archaeal communities from Little Sippewissett salt marsh, Falmouth, MA, United States - SSM-Prop-6N | ecosystem: Environmental > Aquatic > Marine > Wetlands > Sediment ... | reverse complement strand
ACGAAACCATGGGAACGGCGCTGGGAGGGTACTTAAAGGTACCGAAACGGCTTCTTCTCGCGTTAAAATTACTGTAGATGAAAAATTGAGTTAGTTATATATGCGAGACTGTTGACTGGACAGGCTCAAAAAAAGAAAGATTATAGTGTCCTGAGTTTCCGGTCCACTTTCCGGAAGAAATTTTCATTGACATTGATAAAGAGCGCCGGTTCAGGAGATTCTTTCACCGTAATCAGGGATTTGTTATGCAGTTCTCCCGCAAACTGGCCGTCAATCACAAGACTTGCCGGTTTGTCACTGTCAAGCTGAATCGAGAGCGCCCGCTCACTCGAGATGAGATGTGGGCGTGACGAGAGCATAAACGGCGCGAGAGGCACCAGCAAAAATCCTTTCACTTTCGGGTCGACAATCGGCCCCCCGGCACTCATTGCATAGGCGGTCGACCCGGTGGGCGTGCTGATGATCAGACCGTCCGAGCGGAATGTCTCGACAGGAATACCGTCAACAATAACGGAAAACTGGAGCATCTTTGCCGGTCTCTCGGTGACAATCACAGCCTCATTTAGGGCACAGTTATAGATCTTGTCATCGACTGCTATCTGCACCCGCATCCGTGATTCTGTCTCAATGGTATCCGGTTTCAACTGAGATATGAAGGCATAGGCTTCATCGGATTCAAGGTCCGCGAGAAACCCCACCCTGCCAAAATTGATTCCGACAAGAGGGATCTGCGTGTCCATCGTCTGCACGGCATGCAGAACAGACCCGTCACCACCGATGACAACCGCAATATCCGCATCTGCATCTGCCTGGGGAGACCGGTTCAGGGATGCATTCAGGTGGTTCCCGTCTTCAAACCAGACGACATGTCCGTCGCGAACCAGTTTCCTGCCCAGTTCCTGTGCATACCTGACCGCATGTTCATCATCAGGCCGGGGGATTATTTTTATCTTCATCGTCATCCCGATATCTCCAGACAGGTACACACTTCATCCTGTAAATATCCGTTTGTTGCAACGATGGCACGTCCTTCACGGACATCCTCTGAAAAGTGCACATTCTCCCCGGATACCGACGTGACCCTGCCTCCTGCCTCTTCACAGATCAGTATGCCTGCTGCGGCGTCGGTATACCTGAGTGTGCCCCGCATGTCGACAAACGCGTCAATTCTGCCACACCCGATATAGGCAAGTTCAAGGGCAGATGCACCGAGGTGCCGCCACCGCCGGGCGGTATTCGCAATGGGTGTGATCTGCTCGATATGGTGCCGTTTCCCGTAGAGGCTCACGGTTGCTGCATTCAGCTCACACACATCAGACACATGGATGGACTGGTTGTTCAGAAAGGCACCACCGTCCCGTGTGGCGGTAAATACTTCATGATGCCCCAGATTGCTGATGTACGCGGACAGCACCTCCCCCTCTTCCATATATGCAGCAGATATCGCATAATACGGGATGCCATGAATGGCATTGTATGTCCCGTCAATCGGATCAAGAATGATGACGCCGTCTGCATCAGCAATGCTGCATCTGCCTGCCTCTTCGCTGATTACCTCACCACATGCATCTGCATCCCTGAGATGGGAAAAAATGATCTCTTCTGCCACCTTGTCAATGGCTTTTGTCGGGGTGCCGTCTGCCCCCATTCCGACGGTGACGCCGGCATCTTCCGTGCCCGCCATATCCTGTATCACATCCGTTACTGCAGATGTGATTGCATCAAAAAGTGAAAAAAAACTCATAACTGAACCTGATGGTATGTGCACATTACCACTGTATTTATTTAATTTTACCGAGATATGTATTGCGAGATTGATCATCATGAGTAAACAGCAGACAGAAATTGGGAAACTGAAAGAGGGAAGGTATGTGGTTGTTGATGATGAACCCTGTAAAATCCTCTCGATTTCAACATCGAAGCCCGGAAAACACGGCGCTGCAAAGTCAAGAATTGATGTTGTCGGTATCTTCGACGGCATGAAGCGCTCCATCGTTCAGCCGGTATCCGCAAAGACCTATGTACCCATTGTCGAACGCAGGAATGCACAGGTCATTTCCATTGCAGGCAATACGGTTCAGTTCATGGACATCAAGGACTATGAGATGTTTGACCTTGATGTGACGGACGAACAGCTGGGAAGCATTGAAGCCGGAGCAGAGGTTTCATACATCGCATCACTCGGAAAGCGCAAGCTTGACCTTTAAGAATGCAATATTTCAACAACAATCTTTTTGCGGATGCGATTTCGTCCTATGAAGACGCCCGATATGTTATTTTTGGCGTGCCCTACGATGGGACCACATCGTTTTTGGCAGGAACGCGCGATGGTCCGGATGCAATCCGCAAGGTAAGTTATAATTTTGAACAGTTTCTTCCGGAATTCGGCTACACCCTGAGTGAAGCAGGCATTCACGATCTCGGCAACCTGGAAGTCGAATCACTTCCTGAAGATGTGATAGCTGCTGTCGAGGATGTGGCCCGCGAGCTTCGGGAGGATGGGAAGGTTCCGGTTGCACTCGGGGGCGAGCACAGTATCACGCTGGGTCTGTACCGGGCATACCAATCGGAGTGCTTTGTCGTCTGCGATGCGCATCTTGACCTGAGAGAAGAGTTTGGAAACACCCCCTATAACCACGCCTGCATCACGCGCAGGGTGTGTGAGGCAGGGGCACAGGAGGTCTTCATCATCGGGGCGCGCAGCGGGACAGAAGAAGAGTATGCCTTTGCACAGCATCTGCACCTCTATTCCGCAGACTGCGTCAGGGAACGGGGGATCGCGACAATTTTGGATGAGATCATCACAACGATTGCCGGAAGGAGCGTCTATCTCTCGATTGACGCAGACGCAATCGACTGTTGCCTGACTCCCGGACTGGGAACACCGGAACCGTTTGGGATCACCCATTTTGATGTGCGGGATGTTATCCGGAGGATTGGCCCCCTCGCAGAGGCGTTTGATTATATGGAAGTCTGCCCCATCGATGCAGGGCAGACCGCAGCAGTGGCAGGAAAACTGGTTCGGGAATTTATTGCGGCCCACCGGTTACACAGTATGCAGTAAACCAAAATCAGACAGAATACTGATATCAGGATTCATTTTCCGCACTTTTTTGGGGAACCATGATATAAATCGTATACGATTTCAGCAGTTGTTCATTGATGACAAAATAATACATTCCAGAATCATATCGTTCAATGACCCATTCCTTGACATCGGAATCCTGGATAGGACGGGGCGCTTCAGTAACGGAATTAAATGCCAGATAATCTGATCTGTCCTCTGCATTCCTGATCTGAAATTCAAGATATGAATTGATCGGATTGTCCGTCCAGGCATCAAAGGTGACATGCACTTCCCAGTACCCGAACGGTATGTCAATCACTTCTGTCACTCCGCTCGCGTCACCCTGAATGACTGCATACGATGTCATATTCCTGTTCTGCTGGTATGAATCCGGTTGCGGAGTCATGGAAATCTGTTCCGGGGTTTCAATATTGTATGTGGACGGGTCGACATAACTTACCGTCTTCACCTCACCGTCCCAGACGGGTGTCGGGGCAGGCGTTGGCGTTGGTGTAGATGTCCGGGCATTACCGGAAGAAAGCTGTGACAGATCGTCAGGAATGGGGAGAGGAGCATTGGGGTTTGCAGAAGGCTCTGAATGTGATAGAAAAGGTATTGGTTCCCCCATCATGAGTGGTTTTCCGATAAGGGCAACAATGATGACAATGACAATCGCAGCCCCGAAAAATGCGAAATCCTTCTTGTCCATACAGAAATTATTGACATATGTGCATTAAAGGATATTGTATTATGGTGCCAGAGTTTTGTATCTGCATTGCAATTCTTCATTCATTGTGGGAATACAAAGTGGCATGGCGCGAATGATAGGCAGATGAATCTTTCAAACCCTAGTATCAGTATAATTTAGACCCAAATTATGGAATATCGGGCACAAACCATACAAAAGATATATATACATAACCTGCAAGATATTCATTGTAATTCATCGAACTGATGGAAAACAGAATGGAGGTAATAATATGACGAAATTTATGAATCGTGATGAAGGGTTCACCGGTCTGGAAGCCGCAATTGTGCTTATTGCATTCGTTGTGGTTGCAGCAGTGTTCTCGTACGTGGTACTGGGTGCTGGTTTCTTCACCACTCAGAAATCTCAGGAAGTTGTCTATACCAGTGTTGACATGGCTTCATCCAGTATGGAGATTATTGGCGATGTGTATGGATTGGATTCAGACAGTGGTAGTAATGTTGATCAAATTCGTTTCACCCTTGGTCTTGCTGCTGGCGGTTCGCCGGTTGATTTCAATACCGTCCAGATGGTCTTTGCAACCGATACTGATCTTGAAATCTTGAATTTTACTGCTGCTGCTGCACCAGTAGGAGGATCAGGTGAATGGAATATCACTGATGGTTACTCAGATGGCGATCGTCTTCTTGAAGGACAGGATATGTTCACGATTATTGCCGCACCTACTGCAGCACTGACAGAAAACGATGAATTCAACCTTGAAATCCGTCCATCTGTCGGTGCATCATTCGGTCTTAAGAGAACCATTCCTGCAAAGATTAATACAGCGAACCTTCTCTACTAATCTTTTTTTTTATCTTTCATAGTCACAAAGCAATCCGTTTGGGAATATCCCATATCTAAAAAATCCTCTTCTGAAACGGTGGCATGTATTCCTGTTTGGCAAACTCATTTATGCTTTTATTCTGTAAGAGGTGGATGTTTCAGAATCTTTGTCCCTTTTTCATCCTTCCCATATATATAGATGAGATTATTTACAGAGACCAAGGATTAAGGATGTAAACGGTCAAATATTACGTTTACGGGGTTTACCAGCCCTGAAGCGGCAAAATTACACTCCTTGCTTGTGTTGTGATGGCAGCTGTGTCCTCATAAGGCGTCCTGAGTTCCAGTTTTCTTAACCCATACAGAAATCACGGGAAATTGTCCATACCTGTTTCGGCATGGCGATCATGGCGATGGGCATGACTCTGATTCAGATAATGAATAATGAAAAGCAACCCGGTTTCTCCTTGACCTTGCGGCAGAGGGTTTTCCGGTTAATATTATTACAGAGAATTTCGAAAAACTTAACCTCGCCCAAAGTAATTTGCAATTCCGGATGATCATGTTTCAATGAACACGTTTGCCAATTTTGCGATCCATCGCGAATAGCGTTCTTGCTGCTTTGGGCGATCGGTTAGGTGAGGTCAGTGGTTTAATCGACTGGGATGCCTTTCGTCCTTTTCTTGGAACTCTCTACACGAATGACAAAGGTAGAGGAGGTCGTCCGAACTACGACGTCATTCTCATGATCAAACTCTTGTTCTTCAGCAATGGTATGGCCTCTCAGACCCCAAAATAGAGCGTCAAGCTACTGATGGATCTCGTTCCGCCACTTCCTTGGATATCCGGAAATCATCCCTAAAGGGTCGACAGTCTGGTTATTCCGGGAACGCCTGATCAAAGCCGGCAAAGTGAATGATATCTGGGAGGATTTCCAGCGTCAACTCGATGCACAGGGCCTCACCATTAAATGGGGTGTCCTGCAGGACGCCTCGTTCATAATCGCCGATCCGTGAGATGCTCCTGCCGACATGCCCCGCGGTGAGAAGGCAAAGAAGGGCTCAAAATCATATTTTGGCTTCAAACTCCATATTCTCATGGACAAAGACCACCAACTTATCCACCGAATCGAAACTACCTCCGCGTCTGTCCATGATAGCCGCATCGATCTCTCCCGGAAAGGCGAGACTGCTTATCGTGATAAGGGCTACTTTGGAGTGAAAACCAAAGCGTCAATGGACAAAACCATGCACCGGGCCGTTCGTAATCATCCCCTGCCTACCAAGGAGAAACGTCGGAATTCCGCGAACAGAAAAACTCGGGCACTCGTGGAACGACCTTTCGCCATGATGAAACGGGTGTTTGATTCAGGCCAGGTCATGGTAACGACAGTCGACAGATTTCATGAAAAAATACGTTTTCCTGCATGAATTTCAATCTCAGACAACTTCTCACCCTCAAAGCGGAGACCACAGAGCAATAGCTCTCAGGGAAAAACTAACATTCTTGGGATATTAGGGATTTACGAGGGAAAATGCACTCCCACAGAGAGGGAAGGCCGTCAGAAGGCAGCTAGTATTCAATGGAAGGCTTGGGTTTATCGCAATCCTCTAATGTAACATCCGGATGCACCGCATCTGAATGAAACATGCATTTCAGTGAAGACCAAGGGGTATACCAAGACTGATAGGCAGATAAGTCATGCAAATATCAGCATCATTGGAATTAAAACCTAAATTATGGGGTATTGGCCACGAGCCATACAAAAACATTATATACATATCATACAAAACAATCATTGTAATTCATCATACTGATGGAAACAGAATGGAGGTAAAAAATGCTTAAAATTATGAACCGTGATGAAGGGTTCACTGGTCTTGAGGCCGCAATTGTGCTTATTGCATTCGTTGTGGTTGCAGCAGTGTTCTCATACGTGGTGCTGGGCGCTGGTTTCTTCACCACACAGAAATCTCAGGAAGTTGTCTATACCAGTGTTGATATGTCATCATCCAGTCTGGAAGTGATTGGCGATGTGTATGGCCTGAACGGAACTGGAGCTAATGCAGCCAAGGTAGGATATATTCGCTTTACCGTCGGTCTTTCCGCAGGTGGATCACCTGTTGACTTTAGCACTGTCCAGATGGTATGGGCAACCGATGATGTTGTTGAAATCTTAGGCGTCATTGATACAGCTGACATCGATAAAGTTCTCACTGTAAAAAAGTGGAATATTACCGATGGTGCAGACGATGACCTGCTCTTAGAAGATCAGGACAAATTTACAGTTGTTGCCATGCCAACAACAGCACTCACTGAAAACGATGAATTCAATCTCGAGATTCGCCCGTCTGTCGGTGCAGCATTTGGTCTGAAGAGGACTATTCCTGCAAAGATCAATGAAGTGAATCTCCTCTACTAATCTTTTTTTTGTTTTCAAATTTCTGAACCCGTGTGTTCTCATCGTTTGTCTCATTCACTAATCTGGATACAACTAGAGAAAATGCTCATCCATTTCCCCTGCAACGTATGACACCACCTTCGTGGGCGAAGATACAGAAGAGGGAGATAGAGGAGAGAGAGAAGCGCCCCTCCATCTTCCGTCCTGAGATTTCATATTCGTTCGGAATGAACTCCCCGTTTCAGTCCGATATTGAGAATAAAATGGTCAGAACATTCACTTGCAGCCTAAGTTTGCCACTTTGAGCCAAAACACCAAAGAAGACTGTCCACTATTGCAATCCAAATTTTTCAAAATTTCGATGAGAAAAACAGTTTGACATTGGCAAATATTGGTAGCGTACCTTTTTTTCTGTAAAATTGATCAACCCGGTATCCGCACATGATTATTCCTCTTCCATGGACAAATATCTTCTGCCGGTAAGCCACTCCTCATTCATATCAATCAGAATAGATACTGACAGCCTCAGTAAGGACTCATCATTTGGGAATGAACCAATAACTCTGCTCCTTCTTTTGAGTTCTTTATTGATTCTCTCTACCCCGTTTGTCGTTCTGATTTTAATCCAATGGGATTTGCGATATCCTCGTTCATTGAGGATATCAGCAGCTTTTTGAAGTTCTTTCTCGCTGTGAAGCGATTCTTTCAGCAATTCATGGAATTCTTTCTGATATTTCTTTGGGACGTTTCTCATCACCGCCCGTGTGAGATGTACGAGGCACATCTGCCACGATGCTCCCAAAAATGATGATGAAACTGCCTTCTTAATCCCACTATGGCCATCCGAGACTACAAGTTTTACGCCATCCAGCCCCCTCTCCTTAAGCTCATCAAACATCCCGGACCAAAACGCCTCATTCTCACAGTCCGTTATCTTTGCTCCAAGGATCTCACGATAGCCATCCTCCCTCACGCCAGTTGTTATGAGAAGTGCTTTGTTTACGTGATGCATGCCATCACGTATACTGAAGTACGTTGCATCTACGAAAATATATGGAAATTTCGATTCAATTGGGCGATTGAGGAATTCATGGACGTGTTCGTCAAGTTCCTTTGAAATTCTGGAAACACTTGACGGAGAGAGTTGTTCAATGCCAAGGTACGATACAATATTCTGAACCTTACGGGTAGATACTCCCTGAAGATAGGATTCCGCAATTGTATTGACGAGGGCTTTTTCAACACGTGAATATTTTCCAAATACCTCTGTTTCAAATGGGAACTCCCGGAAATGGGGTTTATTGAGGGTTATTTCCCCATATCTCGTTTTCAACGAACGATCTTTGTAGCCATTCCTATTCGCTTTTCTGGCATCGGTTCGTTCATATGGATTGGCTCCTGCCTGTTCATTAGCCTCCATCTGCATAACCAGGTTCAGGAACAATGTGATGAGGTTCCGCATTGCCTGGTCATTGTCGTTAAAGTAATCTTGCAATAAATCATATGGTATCATTGCCCTGTATCTCCTTGTTCCAAATCAATGTTGGATACAGGGCATCTTCTATTTTACAGAAATTTCGTCACACTACCGTCCAATTCCAGGAACCGAACGCAGGATCCTCAGTTCATCCTGATGATTGCAGGGGATATAATAGTTGATCCGGGTCTCGGTCTCTTCGATCTCAGACGTAATCGACTGAATGAGATTCAGGCCGCTTTTCAGCATAAAGAGTTCCCGTTGTGATAACGAATATGAAATTGCCTCACGGAGTTTTTCCCTTTTCTTTTTGAAATTTTTCGGAATATCCCTGAGGATTTCATCAATTTCCATCCCCCCAACAAGACCGTTCAGGATGCGGGTACCGGTCTTTCCGAATATATCGGTCAGTACATGGGACAACCGGATCTGTGATGCATCCAGAATGTGGTGGATCTTGTTTTTGGCGACAGTTCGCTGTTGAACCAGCAGTTCCCGGTACCGGGTAAGGGATCTCAGATCTCGTTGTTCTCCCTGAAAGATGCGGGAGGGAGTGATCTGGTTGTTTAATGCAAGCTGGGCGATCCATTCTGAGTCGAGAATATCCGTTTTTTTCCCGGGAAAATGCTTGATATGGTAAGCATTGGCAACCTCAATGGCTACAACCGGTTCCAGTCCGGTGTAGAGCTGTACCCAGTAGTCACCGGTTGACTCAAAGGCAACAACCTCGCACTTTTCCTGATAGATCCAGTTTCGGAGCAGGTAGATACCCTGCACAGTGTTGGTAAATTCATTTGTCTGCTTTGTACCATACCGATCAAGAATAGTGGCTACCAGTAACTTCTTGTGGACATCAATTCCACAAACTTTACTTCTAATCGAATCCATTGGTCTCTATCCATCATAGTGAGGGTAGAGTCCCCTTGAAAGGTAATTTACTATTCGTGTTCTGGGACACAGTTTTGTGCGCAGGAGTTGACTGGTTTTACACTCAGAGTTTTCCTCTAAAAATTAGTCAGCCTTATCTACCCTCAGATGGATATGGTGAACCGGAAATTATTAGATTTTTATCGCATTTTGTGTGATTGGGCGCTATCATGCGGGTTTTACACGCTTATCGCATTTCTCTGCCAGAACAGATGGATTGCTCTGAAATGGAAATATTTTGCCAAAAAACAGCGGGGTCCTAAGGTTATTGAAGGGAGCAGATTTCCTCTCACCCATTTTGTGGCGATATTAAGAGGAGAATCTCTCATGAACCTCGATCTTAAGTCAATATCTGATATCGCAATCCGGTGAACGCTTAAAGGTCACCATTGCCAGTAACAGGGTTAGCCGACCTTGTCCATTGAGCGTTAGCTATTGAAAAAATTGCTACTTCCATACGAAATATCTATTCTTCAATTGGAAATCCCACAGATCCAAAGAGATGAGAGTGTTCGTTTATTGGCCAATGAGATATGGATGAAAGAACGGGGGAATCATTACAAAAGTACTTAACCCGATCTGAAATGCTAAAATACGCCCATATTTGGCCCAAATATTTGAATGGAAGCGAATTGATGCCCTGAATATGTAGACGATCTCATTGGGGTGAATACAAGCGAAGGACGATCTTCAATGTACTGTAATTAAGGAATTCAGGACCCGGACAACACTCCATATCCCGACTCTTAAAAACAGACAGAAGATTTTCTCCGGGAAACAAAATTCATTCTTTTTAACACAACCGACACGCAATCAACAATTATATATATCACAATTCAAACTCAAACGAATAAAACCAAGGGCTATCCGGCAGTAAGATACCAAAAACAGGCATTTCAAAAATATTTCCAAATGCGTATATTATGAAAGTATTTATACTAGTATATTAACATATATTATGTAATGGCTATCAATCAATCGCAGGTGGATCAAATTATCAGTTCGGCCTCTGCTGACGATCCTGAGGTTAAAATGCAAAACCTTCAGGACGAGGTTGATCTCCTTAAAAAATCCATAAAAAAACTGCTCATTGATATCCGGGAACGTATGAATGAAATGGAGAATCCATTTATTATCGCTTCATTTCAGCCGGAACAGGCACCAATTCCCCCTCTAAATAAATTAACAGATGAAGAGAATGATGCAGCGCTAAAAATACCAGAAGAACCTGCGGAAAAACCATCCAAAAATACAGAGCCAGAAAAATCGGATGCTTTTGAAAATGAAATGCCATTATTTGGCAAACACCCCGGCATTCCATTTTCTGAAGGAATGACAGCTGCAGAATTTGCCCAGATGTCAAAGGATGAATCGCTTCTTCTTTCAATGCAACAGAGACTGGAAAATATTAATCAGGTCAAGAATGACCTGCCACCGGAAAAGTTGCGTCTCCAGAAACTTCACCGTCTTTTTGAATGGACGAATAAGATGGTAAAAAAATATGGACATGACAGACTTGAGATTATGATTGAATCGTATCGTACCATGGGATATATCTCTGATGATGCATATCAGCAGGTTAATGATATCGCCCGCCTGATGCCTGAGACCATTGGAGAATCTCATGAAATCAGTTCAGATGAATTTGTTTCAGAGCTTTACGTCCTCAATAGAATTCTTTCGCCCAATGATTCATCGCTTGATCAGGATATGATAGAGGTCCTCATGGACATGAGGGCGGAGCAGCAATCAACAGATGAACCGACAGGCAAGATCAATAATGACCTGTCAAAAGATGAATGGATTGATATGCTTGACAGGATATAATAAATGTCGAGTGAGACGTTTACAACTGCAATATTTCTTATCACTGCAATTGTAGCCGCTGCAATATTGGTCAATGCTTTTTTTCCGGTTATTTATTCCGCAACCAGTACATTCACCGAATCATCGCAAAGTACGGATGAACGTCTTCGAACGGATATAAAAATTGTAAATGCATACACAGAATCTGACGGCGATTCAAAGATATGGATTAAAAATATCGGTTCGATGCGAGTTGCAGACACAGACATATCTTCTTCTGATGTATATTTTGGAGTTCCCGGAAATTTTGACTATCTGATTTATACTACTGATAGTACGCCCGCATCCGGTGAATGGAATTATACGATACGGGAAGATGCAGGAACACCAAATGAATACTGGGATTCCGGTGAAACTCTTGAGATAGCACTTACCGGAGATGCTGCAAGTTTAACAACAGGAGAATATGCGTATTTCCAGTTTGTACTGCCAAATGGTGTATCTGACTCAACCCAGTATACAGTGTCATAGGTGTAATTATGGGAAGTGCAAGTCTTATTGCTACCGCGGTCGCTCTGGTGCTCCTTATTGTTACATCATATGTTATCGTAGGGGGAATAATTGCCACATCAGAGATTGTGGCAATGTCGCAGAACGAAAGATTTTGCTTCCAGGAAGCGAGAATACACACATCTATTGATATCTCTGACATTACCGTTTCAAATCTGACCAATTCCCTCAATATGACGGTAAACAATAGTGGAAATGAGAAGATCTCGGAGTTTAAGTATATGGATATATATATGATTAATCAGGGTGCGCAACCAACACTTATACCATACGCCGAAACACCCGAAACTGAAAATACCTGGTGTGTCTCCGGGATAACGCCAGATACTGTGCATCCAAATGAACTTGACCCCGGAGAATCTGTGACTATGACAGTTACATACAGTGCAGGCATTACACCTGTATGGATAAAAGTTGCCACCCCAAACGGGGTGTATGATTCGGCCTATATAAATTCCTGAACAATTACGAGGAACATCAATGAGTAGCAGCAATAGATTGGGAGATTTACTCGGTGGAGATGATAAGAAGATTCTCTCAACCGGTTATCCCGATATTGATAAAAAACTGGCCGATGGTCTGCCTTTGGGATCACTCACACTTATTGAAGGAGAAAATGATAGTGGGAAAAGCGTCATTACCCAACAGATCGTTTGGGGCGGACTGAAAGGCAGTATGAATGTGGATATCTATTCCTCTGAAAATACCACAAAAAGTTTTTTAAGCCAGATGGAATCGATGAGTCTTGATATCTCTGATTACTATGCATGGGGACATTTACGGCTGTTTCCCATGCATACCCTTGGATTTGAATGGGGGGAAGAAGAGATGCATGGCATTTTAAAGAGGATTATTATGCACATGCGCGATTCACAGGCTGAAGTGATCATCATCGATTCTCTTACCCTGTTAACAGAATCCACAAATTCAGAAGATCTTCTTGCATTTCTTACCAACTGCAAAACTCTGGTTGATACCGGAAAAACGATCCTTATCACTCTTCACACATACGCCTTCGCAGAGGACACACTCGTCAGAATCCGTTCAATTTGTGATGCACATCTGATGATGAAACGGGCACTTGTCGGTCAAAAATATATCATGATCATGGAAGTTGTAAAAATCCGTGGTGCACGGAAGACAACCGGAAATATCGTTTCATTCGAAGTACATCCCGGTTTTGGCATGAAGATCATACCAATTTCAATGGCACGGGTATAAGCAATGGGAACACTAAGCGCTTCAATCAATCTTCCGTTCTCGCCTGAAGATGCGGATGAATTTACATCATATGATGAAAAATCAATTGAAGCCAGTGCATTGTATCGGATGCTTCCCGCCAACGCAAAGGAATATGTAAAAAAGGCACCACATCTCCTTGAATATCTCAATATATTCCCGGTAAATACCTTTGGGATACCTCTCTTTTTCTCAGAATTAACACGTGACGTAAAAGGAATGGAGAACCCGAATATTATCTATCCGGTAAGTGATATGACATTTATTCATGTATTTCCGGATGAAAATGATGTGCGAAATTTCTATATCCCAATTGAGCCGTCATTTCTTCACAGCGTCACAGAATTAATGCCCCATGTTGAAAAAAGACTCATAGACTTCATTGACAGTTTTGAAGAAGACCCCCAAACTGATGAAGAACGCATTGAAGTGCTGCGCCGGGTATTGCGGGAAATTACATACATTGTTAAACCTGGTGAAAATCTTAAGACACTCACTACAGTGGATAAAACAGAACAGGGGCTGAAAGATAAGATCATTACCTTTTTGAATACAGATTTCTCTGAGAAAAAGGAAAAGAAAAAGAACAAACTTCCGGATGTTCCCACTACACCGGATGACAGACTTATTCTAAATCAGCTGGAATATAATTCGATAGAATACCTCCTTGTTCGCGATAAAATTCAGATGGGCATTCTTGAACCATTCCTCAATGATCCATATATTGAAGATATTACCTGTGATGGTGTCGGGCCAATTTTTATTGAACACAAAATATTTAAAGGGATGAAATCTGCCGTTGAATTCAGATATTCCAATGAAATAGATGATTTTGTAATCCGTATGGCAGAACGTATCAAACGACCACTAACCTATCGTGAGCCAATCGTTGATGCTACCCTGCCCGATGGATCAAGGATTAATATTGTATATGGTACTGAAATCAGTAAACACGGGTCAAACTTTACCATACGTAAATTCAGCGAAGAACCTGCAAGTATTCTTCAGCTGATTGAATGGAAAACAACTGACTATATGATCGCCGCTTACCTCTGGATATGTCTGGAATTTGGGATGTCACTCTTTGTCAGCGGTGAAACAGCATCCGGGAAGACAACCAGCCTGAATGCGATCACTACCTTCCTTGCACCTGAAAATAAGATTGTAACCATTGAAGATACGCCTGAACTGACTGTACCCCATAAAAACTGGACACGCCAGGTATCCAAAGGAAAAGGAAGCGGTGAAGGAGAAGGTGGGTCCGTTACTATGTTTGACCTGCTTCGTGCAGCACTGCGTCAAAGACCAAACCAGATTCTTGTTGGTGAAATCCGTGGTTCTGAGGGCGCAGTGGCATTTGGTGCGATGCAGACAGGTCACCCGGTTATGAGTACATTCCACGCCGCGTCTGTTGAAAAACTCATTCAGCGTCTCTGCAGTGACCCGATTAATATCCCTATGACCCATGTTGATAATCTGAATCTAGTGATCATTCAGAGTGCAGTACGCAGACCAAACGGTGACATGGTCCGCAGAATGCTTTCAATAAATGAACTGGTCGGGTATGACCCTGAAACCGGTGGATTTTCATTTGTTGCAATGTTCGTATGGAATCCCGCCACAGACACGTTTGATTTTCCGGGCAACGGAAGCAGCTTTCTTCTGGAAAATAAAATTGCCACTCTCTTAGGTATCCCTGAAGATCGGAGGGCAGAAATCTATGATGAAGTCCAAAAAAGAGCTCGGATCCTGGAAAGACTTCATAAAGCAGGATATACAGGATTCTGGGACCTTTATCATATGATGACAAAGATCAAAAAGCAGGGTCTCCTTAAAATCGAGGTATAAGATGTTTGAGTCTTTTACTGAAAGTATCCGTGAAAAATCAGAAGGCAAATTACCCTTTGAAGATCTTGGAATCAAGATTAAGAAATATATTTTCCAGATAAGAGAAAACAAACGAATGGGTACGGATATTTTGTTTATGGTAACATATATGGCGTCTATTATTACTGCCGACATATCCCGCCCGGAAATTTTCGCATTCACTGCAACACGAAAAGAGTATATCACATCAAGGTATATCGCGAAAGTTGAAACATTTGTCAAGCGATGGAATTATAACTACGGAAAAGCTCTTGAAATCGTAGCTGAACGAATAAAAAATCCCATCTTATCGAGTATGCTGACACGATATGGGAATTCTATCAATTCAGGAGTTCCGGATGATGAGTTTCTCCAGCTTGAACTGTCAACAGTGAGAAATGTATATCGAAATCATTTCGAACAGGGAATAGAGATGCTGAAGAAATGGGGGGATGCATATATCGCCCTGATGCTCTCAGCAACAATCGTCAGTATCATTATCATGGTTTCTGTTGCCATTTATGCACCAGATGATTTAGAAACCACACTGAATACTTCGTATCTCCTGACTGTTGGTATTGCTGTATTTGGAATCGTGACAATGTACCGTGCAATCCCCGGTGATCAAAAATGCCATGAACTTCCGGGTCAGGGTAGTTACGAACAGAAGATGATACACAGAATGGAACGATTTATTCTTCCTGTAATTCTTATCACTTCTTTTCTTCTCCTAATCGGAGGATTCAATGCGGGCCTGATTTACCTTCTCATTGGAATCCTCCTTGCACCTCTTGGGATATTCGGATTGATTGACGATACAAAAATTATTGGACGTGATGAAGAATTTTCCCTCTTTATCAGAAGTCTTGGGACAATTATGGGGGGAAAGGGACTTACCATTACCTATGCCCTCGCTGAAGTTGACAAAAAAACCCTGAAAGTACTATCTGAATTTATCGAATCAGTCTATTCCAAGCTAAATTTGGGTCTCGATGAAAATCTGGTATGGGAACGGTTTATCGACGACTCCGGAAGTAATCTCATTTCAAAATATCTTAATATTTTTCGTGACTCAATAAAACTAGGTGGCAGTCCAGCAGAGGTTGCACGGGTGACCAGTTCATCTATGCTGGAACAAACACTTTTACGCGAAAAACGTGAGATGCTTGCAACAGGATTTATTGTACTCCTTATTCCAATGCATGTAGCAATGATTGGAATTTTTGTTTTCCTATACCACATACTACTCACCATGTCAGATGCAATTACGTCCGTTATGGCGTCATTTACCGAAGCCAACGCGGCACTGAGTGGTTCAACGTCAACGGTAGGGGGCTCAATGTCGGGGATGATAAATATTTTTGTTAATTTTCCGGAAGATAAAATGGGTATGTATATAGCAATTATTGTATTAATAGTAACCATTGCAAATATCATGGCAGCAAAGATTGTAAAGGGCGGTGCAATATATCTGTATTACACATTTGGAAGCATGTTATTTACACTCACAGGGATCATTCTGATCGTTACGCCTTTTATTGTCCAGATGCTGTTCCAGATTCCAACCTTTGAGGGGATATATTGAACGAAATAGCACGTCGTTTACTGATGATGATTGGTATTGTTACCATCGGGACTGCCTTAGTCTGGTATAACGCATCACTGGTTGTTACAATTTCAGCATCAATTGTTTTCGGATTTTTTATGACCATAGGTCTTGGTTTATTAAAAACTGAAGACCTCAAAAAAATTACTGCCAGAAAAAAAGGGGAGAGTGGATCCTCAAAAAAGAATCCGGATAAAGAGAAACCGAAGACAGAAAATAAGAAATCAAAACAAAACAAAGAGAACAAAAATTCATTCTCAAATAAAATATTTTCACGATTCCATAAAGATAAGAAAAACAATCCCAAAAAAGAATCCATTCAATCGAAGGATTCAGAAAAAACAAAGGGATCAAAGGAATCAAAAATTACCCGGATATCGACAGGTCTTGCCGCTGCCATTGGTTCATTCAATGCCACTAGAGCCAAAAAACGTGATGAAAAACATACGGAAAAAATTGATTCGCTAATAAACTCAACAATTAACGAACCGATACAATCGCCATCAGATACGGATATTTCACAATCTGAATTGCCCGTAAGGGAAGAAACAGAGGAACTTTCAGATGGAATAGATCCTTTTGATGATGAAGATTTTGGAAGTCTTGACTCTCTTGAAATTGATGGTGAGGAGATGCCGGTTACCATCGATACAGACATACCTGTTGAATCACCATCCCTTCAGGATCAGGACTCTGATGAATTTAATATGGATAATGAAATAAATTCCATATTACTTGCAGCAGGAGAGGTACCTGAGGGAAGTGAGAGTGGATGTGTGTTACAGGGCATTGAGGATGGACTCGATGAAGAGTCATTTATCGATCTCCCCGATTCTGTACCGGACATCCAGACAACCAGTACAAGTCTGAACGATTCATTAAATGAACTGGAAAATATCACAAATCTTGGTGAAACAAACCTTGTCGATGATGATTTTTCAAATTTCGATGAAATTGATCTGGATGAACTTGAAACGGATGACATTTTAATTGAAACAGAAGAAATAATCATTGAAGAAGACGAAGTCATTGATGATGTAGACATTCTTCCTGATGACACGGTCGCGTCACAGGAACAAAATACCTCTGAAAAAAATAGTCTGGATTTCGGTAATGATGCAGCACTATTTGGGAATACAGCCTTCAGTACTCCGGAAATGGAGGAAACAGTCTCATTTTCCAAACCAAATGAATTTGATGATATCCTGAGTGTTCTTGAATCAGATATTAAAAAGACCAAAAAAGGACCAGATCCAAGTCTCCTCCGTGATCTAAAGGATGTCCATATTGAATCAAATGACCTGGTTACAGAGCTTGAGATTGTTTTGAACTCAATGGGAAAAAAAACAAACCAAACAAAATACACTAATAATGAAGGTGCAGAATGAAATCTATTCCTGTTAAATTAGATGTCAAGGGGAAATGGCTATCTGAAAAAATCGGACTGGATGAAAAGAGCATCCACCTGCCAGAACCGATAAATGCACAGATTCCGATAAAATCAATTGATAATGTCGAACAAAAAAAGAATATTCTCATTTTTTCTGTTGGAGAAGATAATTACAAAATTGCTACGGTACCAAAAGCACTTGCCATTTTAAAACGTGTAATTCTGATGGGCTGTTCAGGCTATCGCCTCATGGCATTCTTTATGTCCCCTGCTGTCAGGGGCGGAGTGATGGTGAAGGATGCAAAATGGGAAAAAGGTGCAATAACTGTTCTTAAAACCGGAATCTGGTTTGTTAGCCAGAATAATCAGATATGCATCCCAATTGCTGATGTTTCATCAATTGAACGAACAATACGGGATGTCCAGGGAACTGATAAAGCAGTGGTAAAGATCGATCATGTGGAAACCGGAGATGTTTCAACGAGTTATATTCTCTGCCCTGAAACAACTCTACAGATACTCTATAATTACCTGACCGATGCCACCAAAGAAAGTTCACTTGATGGAGAACTCGATCCTCTTTCAGGACAGGTTGCCATGCTTGTTTATAGTGGAATGGATACTCATTCTATTGAAGGAATGCTTGATAAATCCCAGCGTGAGATAGATGCCATTTACGAAAAAATGCTTGAACTTGGATTGGTAGAGGTTGTTCAGACACGCCGTGAAGTAAAACTTACAACAAAAGGCGTCAGGTTTGTAACAGAATCTGTGAAACCACCAACACCCTAAATACAATATGGCATGCCATTGTTAGGTATTGTATATTGCAATACAATGTAACATGCACTAATACATTGCAGTACAACCGATATGCAATAATGCAGCACAAATAATATGCAATAATTCAGTACAGCATACCACAAAACTCCCTATTTTCGCCAAAATTCATATTTTACGTCAAATATTACAACATCTGAAATATTTTTTTACAATGACCATTTAGATATATTTAATACGATTGTGGCAAAAACTTATCTGATTACATATGGGAAGGATTCTGATCGTTGATGATACGCTCTTTATGAGAACACTTCTTAAGAATATCCTGTTTTCCGGGAATCATGATATTGTAGGTGAAGCTGAAGACGGAGAAGATGCCATCCAAAAGTATCAGGAACTTAAACCTGATCTTGTTACAATGGATGTTGTAATGCCAAAAAAGAATGGAATTGAAGCATTAAAAGAGATTGTAGCGATTAATCCGGAAGCAAAGGTTATCA
>Ga0272441_10006673_pt1 | contig 19167 bp, 18 predicted proteins | sample SSMProp6N_FD_193582 | JGI IMG/M metagenome (GOLD analysis project Ga0272441, IMG submission 193582) | Marine sediment archaeal communities from Little Sippewissett salt marsh, Falmouth, MA, United States - SSM-Prop-6N | ecosystem: Environmental > Aquatic > Marine > Wetlands > Sediment ... | reverse complement strand
AGTTCCAGGCCGGCGTCGCGGGCGAGGCGGGCCGTCCGGACGCGGTCCTCCCACGTGTGCGTCGTGCAGACGTGCGGGAAGTGCCGGGCCGACGTCTCCAGGTTGTGGTTGTAGCGGGCGAAGCCGGCCTCGACAAGCCGGCCCGCGCGCTCGGGCGTCAGGGCCCCGAAACTGCCGCACACCTCCAGCCGCGTCTGCTCGCGGACGGCGCGGCCGGCGTCCGCGACGGCGTCGAACTCGGCGTCGGAGAGCGCGGCCCCGCTGGAGACGAGGCCGAAGTGGCCGGCGCCGCTCGTCTCGGCGGCCTCGGCCGCGCGGACGATCTCATCGGTCGGAAGCAGGGCGTGCGGCCGGACGCCCGTTGACCAGTGACCGCTCTGGGCGCACCACCGGCAGTCCTCGCTGCAGCGGCCGACCTTGACGGCGGCGATGCTGCACAGGTGGACCGCCGATCCGCGCGTGCGGCGCCGCAGTCGCTCGGCGGCCCGCCAGACGGGCCACGGGTCGTCCCGTGCGGCGGCGAGGAGGCGGAGCGCCTCCTCCCGGCCGAGGGTTTCGCCTCGCTCCGCGCGTCGGGCGCACGATTCCACGGACCAGCCCATGGCGATGTCGGACCCAGCCGGCTTACGGGGCGCCGCCCGACTTGAAGTCGATGGCCAGGTTGCGGCTGCTCTTGAGTTCGAAGGGCACGCCTTGCCCCCTGGCGCCGGCCGCCGGGACGTAGAGGTTGGCCCGCTGGGCGACGACGTCGATGATGAGGACGGCCTCGCGCCCGTTGGCGACCGGGCCGGTCGCGATGACGTAGTCGCCGAAGCGGTTCGTCGTGCTCGCCCGGACCACGGGTTCGGCATCGGCCACGAACAGGGCCAGGGCGGTCGAAGCCAGCGACACGTTCACGCAAATAAGTGCAATGAGGAGAATATCTTTGGTTTTCATGGTATGTCTCCGGGACCGTGTGTGCCGATGGCCTAGCGCTTGCGCTGGAAGTCGCGGTCGAGCATGCGGCCGCCGGTGGGCGTCAGTTCGTGCTTGGGCGGTGCGATGTCGTAGAACACGACACGCCCGCTGTCGGTGTCGAGGATGACGAAGTTGACATAGTCTTCGCGAACCTCGGCGGCGACGGCCAGGTACGTGGCGAACACGCCTCCCTGGGCATAGGCGGTGTTATCGCGGAGGCCGCCCGCCACCAGGCCGCCCAGCAAAATGGCCAGGACGACCAGGGCCCCAATCGCAATCTTCTTCCCGTCCATAAAGGTCTCCTTTGCTGTGTGCCCGTCGGCGGGCACGAGCCCCCGGATTATTCCTTGCGGAACCGTTTGCATGCAATGACCAGGACCGTCAGGCACATGACGAGCGCCAGCAGGTTTTGCAGGAAGAAGGGGGGCATCGCCCGCCCTGCCCCGCCGCCGGTGGTGTCGGCCTCGGCGCTCCAGGCCAGGGCCGGGACCGCCAGGGCCGCCGCCGTCACCAGAAGCCGGGCCGCCCGGCGCAGGCCCGTCCGCGACGGGCGCCGGTCCGGCGTGGCCGGCTCGCGCGGCGTCATGAGACCTCTCCAAAAAAGTGCACCGCCGGACGCACCATCTGCCGGAACGCCGCCGTCGGCACGCTGACGGTGTCCCACGCCCGGCTCCGCGTCCGGCACGCTTCCACGTAGGCGCTGCGATAGACGGCCACGAGGCCGTACGATTCACCGCGGAAACGGTGAACGACCTCGAAGGCGCCGTCCTCGCCGCCCTTGACCAGATGATAGCAGAAGACGAGCAGGCCTGCAAACCCGGAACCGAAGACCTCTTCCCAGCGGGCGAGGCTCTCCAGGTCGTCGCGAGTGGCCCAGTTCTCCCACCGCCGCCCGCCGCGGTACGGGAACCGCCGGCCCTTGACGTCGACGAGCAGGTTGGGCCCCGCGCGGCTGTAGACGACGAAATCGAAACTCTTGAGGTGGACGCCGGCGAAGATGGCCTTCTTGGCCTCGTCCACCGCCACATAGGGGATGCCGCGCGACCGGAGGTAGTCCTCGAAGCAGGCTTCGTAGATGATGTTGCGATTGGCCATGGCCGCCTGTGATGCGCCCAGGTCCTCCACGCGGGTGGCATGGCCATCCCGGCGCGCCGGGACGTGGCCATGGGGCTCTGTGGGATTCATGGCCACCCAACGACGGGTGGCCATGCCACCTCCTCACCCCACCCTCTCCCACCAGGGGAGAGGGACGTGAAACAGCCGCTACGCGCCCAGGTCCTCCAGGGTGACGTCGCGCTGCTCGCCGGAGTCCATTTCGCGGACGGTGACGCGGCGCTGGTCGGCGAAGGCGTCGCCCACGATGACGGCGAGGCGTGCGCCGGCGTCGCCGGCCTTCTTCATCTGGCGCTTGAGGCTGCCGCCCTTCGGGTCGAAGAGGGCGGCGCGGCCGCGCCCGCGGAGGTGGCGGACGACGTCCAGCACCTGCCGCAGATCCGCCTTGCCGGCGGAGGCGACGTAGAACTCGGCCGCGGCGGGCATTTCGGGCAGCAGACCGCGGTCCTCCAGGAGCAGGCCGAGGACCGCATCGCCGCAGCCGAACCCGCACGCCGGCATCGCCTGGCCTCCCATGTCCGAGAGGAGGCGGTCGTACCGCCCTCCGCCGAAGACGGCCCGGAACTCGCCGCGGCGGTCGTGGACCTCCCACACGGGGCCCGTGTAGTAGGCCAGGCCGCGGACGATGCCGATGTCGAACCGGCACCAGTCCCTCACGCCGCAGGCGTCCAGGTGGCCGAAGAGGCGCTCCAGGCTCTGGGTGGCCTCGGCCACCTCGGGCGTTTCGCGCTCCTGCGCGTCGATGTCCGAGAGGTCCTGCCAGGCGAGGAGGCGCTCCAGGCCTGCGCGCTGCTCCTCCGAAAGGCCGACCTTGGCCAGCATCTCCGCCAGGGCCTCCGGCGGGATCTTGTCGCGCTTGTCGAGGGCGGCGAAGACCTGCGGCACCTGCTCGTCGGCGACGCCCAGGTGGCGCATCAGGGCGGCCAGCAGCCGGCGGTCGTTGATCCGAACGACGACGTCCTCGGGCCCGAGGCCGACTTCCCTGAGGCCGTCGATGGCCAGGGCGATGCACTCGGCGTCGGCGACCTCGTCCTCGATGCCCAGCAGGTCGACGTTCCACTGGAAGAACTCGCGGAGGCGTCCCTTCTGGGCCCGCTCGTAACGGAAACATCGTGAGATGTTAAACCATCGGACGGGCACCGGCAGGGCGGCCTGGCGAGCGGCGATCATGCGGGCCAGCGTCGGGGTGAACTCCGGCCTCAGGGCCAGCCGCCGGCCGCTCTTGTCCTCGAGCCAATAGAGTTGCTCGACGATTTCCTCGCCGCTCTTCTCGATGTAGAGGTCGAGCGGCTCCAGGACGGGCCCGTCGACCTCGAGGAAGCCGGCCCGCCGGCTGGCCCGCCGCCACCGCTCGAACAGCCAGTTGCGGACGGCCATCTCGGCCGGGTAGAAGTCGCGCGTGCCTCGGACGGACTGGATCTTCATGCCGGGTCCTTCTCGGGTTCAGGGCGTGTCGAGTTCCTGCTCCAGGCGCTGGACGGAGCCGTCCGCGTGGACGATCCGCAGGGCCGCGTGCGTGGTCCCCGCGCGGCTGACCTGCTCGTGCGTCGGGGTGTAGGCGAGCGTGTAGACGCCGCCCTCCGGGCCGGTGACGTCCAGCGGATTCTCCGGGCCGGGCTGCACGCCGCCGGTGACGACGGTTTCGGCGCCGTCGGCCCGGGTAAGGGTGAGGCGGAGCGCCTTCGGCGGGCCGCCGCGCCCCTCGAACCGGAAGCGGAGCGTCTTGCGGTAGACGGTGACGCGGATGGTCTGCTCGGAGGCGGTCTGGACGTCGGGCTTTCCCTCGCGTCCCGGGTAGTACTCCCACGTGCCGCGGAGTTTGTTCTCGACCCAGTCGCACCGTCCGCGCACGAGGAACGGGATGGCGTAGACCTCGAGGCGGCGGGGCTCCGGGCCGCAGGTGAACGCCCGGGTCCATCGGTACCGGCCTTCGGAGGCGGGGACGCTGACGACGGTTTCGTCGCCGTCGACGCCGAAGACCACGAAGTGGGCGGCGCCGGGATCGCACTCGAGTTCAAACGTGACGGGTTCGCCGTCCCAGACGGGCTGCCGGTCCTGGGTGGAAAAGCGCCCGCCGGCGAGGGCCGAGTCCGCCCACATCCGGACCGGGGCCCGGGTGCACCCGGTCGCGGCGGCGCAGGCCAGGCCGACGGCGGCGAGGCCCACGCATCGCAATGTCAGGGCCGTGGCGGGACGCATGGTGGTGTCTTTCCGGCAGCGCGGTCGGGCCGACCGTCGGACGGCGCCGGCCTCGGCGGATGGTATGGCGGCCGGGAAAACCTGTCAAGGGTATTGGGCTGGCGGGTGGCATGGCCACCCGATGTTGGGTGGCCATGAATCGCGAAGCGCCCATGGCCACGTCCCGGCGCGCCGGGATGGCCATGCCGCCCTGTGGGCGTCAGCCCTCCGGGTCTCCGGCGGTGTCCTCGTCGCCGGTCTCGGCCGCCGCCTCGGCGGGCCGGCCTTTCCGCGACCGGCCGCGCAGGCGGCGGACCACGTCCCACACGGGGCCGCTGACGGCGTAGGCGCCGAAGCCGAGGGGCAGAATCACTTCCCGCAGCACGATCACGAGCAAGATGCCCAGCAGGAGGAGCACGAGGTGGCTGATGGGCCGGCGTCCCCGCACAAACAGGTTCAAGAGGTGCGAGTACCGGATGCCCGAGACCATGAGCAGTCCGAGGACGGCCGCCACCATCGGCAGGCCCCACAGCACGACGCCGGAGACCCGCGGATGGCTGCCTTCCTCCATGAACTCGGCCAGGACGATGATGAGCGAGACGAGGGCCCCGGCGGCCGCCGGCGAGGGCAGCCCCTTGAAGTGCATGTGGGCCTCTTCCTCGTGCACGTTCTCCACGTTGAAACGGGCCAGCCGGATGAGCGTGCAGCCCAGGTAGACGGCGGCGCAGACCCACGCGACGCGGAGCACGTCCTCCAATCCCTCGGGGACGGTGCCGCGAAGGCTCTCGACGACCACCCGGTTCATCAGGAAGGCCGGGGCGGCGCCGAAACTGACGGCGTCGGCGAGGCTGTCGAGTTGGCCCCCGAAATCGCTCGTGGCCCGGGCGTAGCGGGCCAGGCGGCCGTCGAGGGCGTCGAAGACCATCGCCAGCAGGACGAGGTAGCCGGCCCACTTGACGTCGGTCGGGCCGATGGTGTGCGGCGGGTCCGCGCCGATGAGGGCGTGGGTCATCAGGGTGATGGCGCCGAACCCGCACAGGGCGTTCGCCAGGGTGCAGACGGATGGCAGGACGAGGACGCGCGGAATTCTCATGGGACCCGCCCCAGGACGGTTTCGCCGGCGCGGACGGTCTGGCCGATCCGGACGGCCGGTTCGAAGCCCGTCTCCACCGGCACGAAGACCTCCAGTCGCGAGCCGAACTTGATCATGCCGTACCGCCGGCCGCGGAGGAGCCGGTCGCCCTCGGCGGCGTCGCAGACGATTCGCCGGGCCACGACCCCCGCCACCTGGCGGACGAGCACGCGGGTGCGGTCCTCGACGTCGGCCAGCACCAGGGCCACGGCCTCGTTCTCCCGCGACGCCGCCTCCGTGGCCGCGTTGTGATACCGGCCGGGCGTGTGAACGACCGTTTCGACCCGTCCGTCGCACGGCACGCGGTTGACATGGACGTCCATTAGCGACATGAAGATGGCGATCTTGTGGGCGCGGGCGTGGAGGAAATCGTGTTCCTGTACCTCGTCCACCTCGACCACCTTGCCGTCCGCGGGCGAGACGAGGGCGCCCGGTTCCTCGGGCACCCGGCGGGACGGGTCGCGAAAGAAGTAGAGCACGAACAGAAAGGCGAGGCCGAACAGCGGCGCGACGTACCAGAGGAGGTACGCCGCCAGGCCTGCCCCCGCGAGCGTCACCCCGCCGAAGAACAGAATCTGCGGGACGCCGTATTTAGCCAGCGGTATCCGCACCGTCGGCGTCCTCAGATTCCGTGTCGAACCAGTAGCCGCACGGGACCTGCGTGAGGCGCAGGTCGCGCGCGTCGATGGGGAAGTCGCGGCAGGTGCGTGGCCGCCGTTCGTAGTGCCTGCACAGCCCGTCGTCCTGCCAGAACGGGCACCGGAAGGTCAGATGGCAGCAGGAACCGCACTGCCGGCACTCGCCGCGGCGGCTCCGGCGGGCCCGGGCGACGTACCCCGGCCGCAGGCGGGACAGAACTTGCCGCCGGATCTGGCCGACGAGCCGGAAGAACCAGAGACTCGCGCGGGCTGCCAGGCCCCCGCGGTCACCGGCGTACTCCCGGTTGACGGGTGCAATGTCGGAAACGGAATCCGTCATAACCATTCCTCGTGACGTTGAGTCTAGGGTCTTGCCGGCCGCATGTCAACCGGCGGTCGTTGTGGCTCACGTGTTACTCGAGGTTGGCGTGGCGCGAGGCGAGGTCCTGTGGCCCGCGGCCGAGACGCCGGCCGATCTCGGCGCTGACGGCGTCGAGGAGCACGAGCAGCGCCTGCTCGAAGAGCGAGCCGCCGTACTGGGCGGAGGGCTCGGCCTCCGGCCGGGGACCTGCCCGTTTCGAGGGGGCGGGGATGATGATCGTCTTGTCCGCCTGCCGGGCCATCGGGGAATCGGGCGTCGCGGTGATGGCGAAGACGCGGGCCCCGGCCTCGCGGGCGACCTTCGACACGACCACCGTGACGTGCGTCTCGCCGCTGGCCGAGCACGCCACCAGCAGGTCGCCGCCCTGGATGGCGGGCGTGGTTGTCTCGCCCACGACGTAGGTCACCAGGCCCAGGTGCATGAGCCGCATCGCCAGCGCCCGGGCCATCAGGCCGGAGCGTCCGCCGCCGGCCACGTAGATGCGGTGGGCCTGGAGGATGGCGTCGACGAGGTCCTCACACCCGTCGGCGGGGACGCCGTTGAGCGTTCGGCGCATCTCCTGGAGAATGGCGTCGATGGCTTTCTGGATGGGCATGGCTCGGCCGGTTACGGTTCCCGCGACACTATACCGTGAGCGGCGAACGGGTACAAACGATTTGCTTCGGCGAGCCTTGGGGGCGGCCGAAAGAGGTTCCAGGAGTCTTTTTCGGAATCGAGGACATTTGCGCGGCGGGTCTCCGTACCCGCCGCGCACGCCTCCGGACGCGCGGTGGGTACGGAGACCCATTGCGCGTAGCCGGAAAAAGACTCCTGGAACCTTGTTCGGCTGCTTGACAGGGGGCCGCCGCGGCGCTAGGCTCTTGTCGGACGGCAGGCAACAGGCAACGGGGAACAGGCATCAGGCGAACAGCAACGGCGAACGACAGGCTGTCAATCCTCCGCGGGGCCTACATTTAGCCGCCGGCCTTGGCCGGCGCGTGTTGTCGAACGGAAAAGCGGCGCCCGCGCCACGGCACTCCAAAAGGGAGGGCTCGGATGAGACTGTTCGTCCCCGGCCGCATCTGCCTCTTCGGCGAGCATTCCGACTGGGCGGGCGGCTATCGACGGACCAACGCCCAGATCGAGACCGGCCGGTGCATCATCACCGGGACGAACCAGGGCATCGACGCCGACGTCCGTCCGCACCCGACGCATCTCGTGGTGACGGCCGACCTGGGCGGCCCGAAGCGTCTCGGGCCCGCGGAGATCCCGATGGAGCCCGAAGCCCTGCTCCGCGAAGCCCAGGCCGGCGGCCCGTTCTCCTACGTGGCGGGCGTGGCGTACCAGATCCTCATGTACCATCACGTGGGCGGCCTGGTGATCGACAACCACCGGACCGACCTTCCGGTGGCGAAGGGCCTCTCGTCGTCGGCGGCGATCAGCGTGCTGGCCGCCCGGGCGTTCAACCGCCTGTACGACCTGAAGTTGACGGTGCGCGGCGAGATGGAGGTGGCCTACCGGGGCGAACTCACCACGCCCTCCCGCTGCGGGCGGATGGACCAGGGGTGCGCCTTCGGCCGCCGGCCCGTCCTCATGACGTTCGACGCCGACCTCGTGGACGTCCACCCCCTGCGCACCGGCGGCCGTCTGCACATGCTCATCGTCGACCTCCGCAAGGCCAAGGATACCCGCCGCATCCTCGCCGACCTGAACCAGTGTTACCCGTTCCCGACGAGCGACCGCGACCGGGCCGTCCACGAGTACCTGGGCCCCGTGAACCGGCGGATCGTGGCCGACGCCGTCGAGGCGATCGAGCGCGGCGACGCCGAGGCCCTCGGCGCCCTGATGACGGAGGCCCAGGGCCTGTTCGACGAGTACCTCGCCCCCGTGTGCCCGGAGGAACTGGAGGCGCCGAAACTGCACGAGGTCCTTGCGTACGGGCCCATCCAGGACCTGATCTGGGGCGGCAAGGGGGTCGGCAGCCAGGGCGACGGGACCGCTCAACTCCTGGCCCGCGACGCCGACGCCCGCGACCGGGTGGCCGACATCCTGGAGCGCGACCTCGACGTGGCGTGCCTGCCGCTCGACATCACCCCGCCCGGCCGCATCCGCAAGGCCGTTATTCCGGCGGCCGGCTTCGGCACGCGGATGTTCCCGGCCTCCAAGGCCGTCAAGAAGGAACTCGCGCCGCTGGTGGACCGCGACGGCCTGGCCAAGCCGGTCATCCAGGTGGTCGTGGAGGAGGCGGTGCGGTCGGGGATCGAGGAAGTGGCCCTGGTGGTCCAGCCGGACGACCGGCCGACGTTCGAGGCGTTCTTCAAGACGCCGCTCTCGCCGGCGCACCTGAACAGCCTGCCGACGGCCCTGCGGGAGCACGCGGCAGCGCTGCGGGGCCTGGGGCGGCGGGTTTCGTTCATCGAGCAGGACCGGCAGGAGGGCCTCGGCCACGCCGTCCTCTGCGCCCGCGAGTGGGTGGCCGGAGAACCGTTCCTCCTGATGCTCGGCGACCACGTGTTCCGGAGCGACACGGACGCCCCATGCGCCGCGCAGGTGATTGCGGCGTACGAGGCGGCGGGCGGGCACGTGGTCGGTCTCGCGCGGACGGCCCCGGCCGAGGTCTCCAACTTCGGCGCGGCCGCGGGCACGTGGACCGACGAGGACGACCTGCTCGCCGTCAGCGAGTTCGCCGAGAAACCGTCCCTCGATTACGCCGAGGCGAACCTGCGGGTGGACGGCGTGGAGGGCTTCCTGACGTTCTTCGGCCTCTATGCCCTGGGGCCGGCCGTCTTCGAGCACCTGGAGCACCTCTTCGACCACAACGTCCGCAAGGGCGGGGAGTTCCAGTTGACCGACGCCCTGACGCTCCTCCGCAAGCACGAGCCGTGCTTCGGGTGCCTGGTGCGCGGCCGGCGGTTCGACACGGGCCGGCCGGCGGAGTACCTGAAGACGCTGGCGGCGTTCGCGTCGCCGGATGAAGGAGGCGAGGCGTCGCCGCCGGCTGCCCCGCCGCCGGACGCCACGAAGGCCGACGAATGAAAGGGATCCCTCACACGCCGAAGATGCGCTGCGGGTTCTCGCGGAGCAGCAGCCGGGCCGTGGCGACGGCCGTCTCCTCGCTCATCCGACCTTCCTCGACGAACTCCCGGGCCAGGACCCGGGCCAGCACCCGCCGGTACATGTTGAACTTCGGCAGGCCGAACTCCACCTTGTACATGTCGCTGTAGTAGCCGATGAGTTTGCCCTTCGGCACGGCCTCCAGCCGGGCCCGCAACTCGTACTCGATGTGCACGGGCACGTTCAGGTACCACCAGTGGCCGGACGGCTTCACGTTGGGGAAGATCCAGGCGAACGTGGCCAACTCGTGGGCCCACGCCCGCGAGAGGACCGAGACGGTGAAGTCCACCTCCGCATGCCGCCGGAAGAGGCCGGCGTACTGCTCCAGCGTGCCGCGCTTGGAGAGGAGGTCGCGTCCGCCCGCCACGCCCGACGGGTACACGTTGCGCAGGACGCCGATCATCAGTTGGAACGGTTTGCGGAACTGGCGGCACGCGGCGGCGAGAGCATCGAAGGCGAAGACCGCCAACGTCCGCCGGTCGTCCGCCGAGAGTTCTTTGCCGGCGGCGGCACGGGCGAGCGCCCGGTCGCTCGCCGCCTCGTCCGGGGCGGCGGGAACGAAGTCCGGCGGCAGGCTGATGGCCGCCGACCCCGCCCCGTGCTGCACGAAGTACCGCATCAGCCAGCGGACGGCGTCGCGCAGGTCGTCGGCCGAGGCGACCTCGACGCCCGTCTTGACGGCCAGGCGGCGGCGGACGTCAGCGTCCGCCAGGCCGAAGACGAGGTCGTCGGTCCTGAGGCACGGCACGAAGACCTCGCGGTCGACGCGTGAGAGGTCTTCGTCGAACGTGTTCGTGAGGAACACCTTCTCCAGGTTCGCCGACGCCAGGACCTCGCGGTACCGGCGGTCGTCCTCGCCTGCCCGGGCGATGGCTTGGTCCAGTTCGGGCCAGTTCTTGGCGGTCAGGCGGTCGGCCCGGAAGGCGAACAACTCCGCCAGCGCCTCCATCAGCCACCCGTACTGGACGGTGTTATCGATCGTCGCGAGGCGTGCGACCATCTCGGCCGTGCGGCCCTCGGCGCTCGTGCCGTCGGCGACGGCCTCGGCGGGCATGCCGGCCGAGTGGGCCAGTTCCGTGTAATAGTGATAGCCGAGCAGGTCCGCCAGGCCGCGGGCGTGCGGCGACTCCGGCGGGACGTGACTGTGACAGTCGATGGCTCGGATGGCGGCGATTTCGCGGGTCAGGCGGCGCTGGAGGTCGGTCACGCGCGAATCCTTTCTGTCGGCGGCGCAGCGGGCCGCCATTATACCGGGCCGGACCAAACAAATCCGGGATTTAGCCCGGGTTCTCCTCGCATTGCCTCCGCCATGATGTATAATACGGGTGGACAGGGAGAGGATGCACCATGCCCTGGACGGAACGCGTGACGGTCGATTGGAATCGGTGGAACCTCGTCGGCTGGTGGCACCGGCCCCTGCCGGAGCACGTCCTTCGCCGCTTCGACGAGTCGCAGGACGCGTTCGAGATCCGTTTCCTGGAAGACCTGCTCGCCCGCGTCGGCGAGGCCCCGGACCTTCTCAGCCATCTCGGCTACCTGTATACCCAGGCGGGCCGGCACCGCGACGCGCTGCTCGTGGACCGCCGGCTCGTGGCGCTGCGTCCGCGCGATCCCGTCGCGCACTACAACCTGGCGTGTTCCTACTCGAACCTTGGTCGCCTGAACCAGGGGTTCGCTGCGCTGAAGAAGGCTCTTGCCCTGGGATTCCGCGACGTGGACCAGATTGAGGACGACGCAGACCTGGAGAACCTGCGTCAGGACCCGCGCTGGGATCAACTGCTGAGCGTCATCAACCGGTAGCCGGTACGCCTTGGCTTGGCGGTGTGTTCCTTGTGATTCTCCTCCAGGCCGGAGGCCTCGTTGCTTATTGGCTTTTGGCCGTCGTTATTCCCTCGCCATTCGGCCCTCGTCATACGTCACTTCGTCGTCACAGGATGTACTTCGCCATGTCCTCGTCCTGGAGCACATCCTTCAGTCTGTCGCGGACGTAGGCGGCGTCGACGCGGACGTGGCGGGCGTCGGCCGGCAGGTCCGGCGCCTCGAAACTGACCTCCTCCAGCAGTTTCTCCATGACGGTGTACAGGCGCCTCGCGCCGATGTTCTGCGTCCGCTGGTTCACGCGGTAGGCGATCTCGGCAATCTCGCGGATGCCGTCCTCGGCGAACTCGACCGATAGGCCATCGGTGGCGAGCAGGGCGGCGTGCTGTTTCACCAACGCGCCGGCCGGTTCGGTCAGGATGCGGACGAACTCCTCGGCCGTCAGGTCCGCCAGTTCCACCCGGATCGGAAACCGCCCCTGGAACTCCGGCATGAGGTCCGCCGGACGGGCCTGCGTAAACGCCCCCGCCCCGATGAACAGGATGTGGTCGGTCCGCACCAGGCCGTACCGCGTCCCGACGGTGCACCCTTCGACGATGGGCAGCAGGTCGCGCTGCACGCCCTGCCGGCTGACGTCCGGGCCGGACTTCGCCTCCGCGCCGGTCACCTTGTCGAGTTCGTCGATGAACACGACGCCCAGGTTCTGGACGCGGTCGAGCGCGGTGCTCGTGACCTGGGCCTGGTCGATGAGGTGGTCGGCCTCCTGGTGGACGAGGATCTCGCGTCCCTCGCGGACCGTCACGCGGCGGGGCTTGCGCCGCGGCGGGAAGAACCGCTCGAACATCGTCTGGAGCCCGATCATCTCCTCCTGTTGCGGGCCGCCGATGCGGCCGAGGTCCACCTTCTCCTCCACCTCCACCTCGACGGTGCGGTCCTCGAAGAGGCCGGCCTGGAGTTTCTTGCGGAGTTTCTCGCGGCTGGCCTCGTGATGGGCTTGGCGGACCGCGGCGTCCGCCTCGTCCTCCAGCTCCGGCGGGGCGGCCGACCGCGGCGCCGGCAGGAGCAGGTCCAGCAGCCGTTCCTCGGCGGCCGCCTCGGCCTCGGGACGGACCGCCTCGGTCTGTTCCGCCCGGACCATGCCGACCGCCATCTCCGTGAGGTCCCGGATGATCGATTCCACGTCCCGTCCCACGTAGCCGACCTCGGTGTACTTGGTGGCCTCGACCTTGATCAGGGGCGCGGCGACGAGGGCGGCCATGCGGCGGGCGATCTCGGTCTTGCCGACGCCCGTCGGCCCGATCATGATGATGTTCTTCGGGCCGATTTCCTCCCGCAACTCCTCCGGCACCTGCTGCCGACGCCAACGGTTCCGCATGGCGATGGCGATGGCGCGCTTCGCCTCCGACTGCCCGACGATGTACCGGTCCAGGTGGGCCACGATGTCGCGGGGCGTCAGTTCGTTCATCCCTCGATCACCTCCACGCTGATGTGGTCGTTCGTGTAGATGCAGAGGTCGGCGGCGATGGCGAGGGCCTCGCGCACGATGGCCTCGGCCTCGAGGTCGGTGTGTTTCAGAAGGGCGGCCGCGGCGCTGCGGGCGTACGTGCCGCCCGAGCCGACGCCGATCACCCCGTCGGCCGGTTCGATGACGTCGCCGGAGCCGGAGAGGATGAGGCTCGTCTCGCGGTCGACGACGGCCAGCAGGCTTTCCAGCCGGCGGAGGACCTTGTCGGTCCGCCACGCCTTGGCGAGTTCGACGGCGGCCCGGCGGATGTTGCCGGCCGAGTCCTTCAGTTTCGCTTCGAACCGCTCCATGAGGGCGAAGGCGTCGGCCGCCCCGCCTGCGAAGCCGCAGATTACCTGCCCCGATTCGCCGAGGCGGCGGATCTTCCTGGCGTCGGCCTTGACGACCGTCTCGCCCATCGTGACCTGCCCGTCGCCGCCGAGGGCCACGTCGCCCCCGCGCCGGACCGACAGGATCGTCGTCGATCGAAGGGTCATCATGCCTCCTCATCGTGCGCGGTGGGTCTCCGCACCCACCGCGCACGGTTTTCGTCATTCCTCATTCGGAATGCGTCATTTCTGTATATTATGTCGCCCCGTACCGCTCGCGGAACATGACCGCGTCCAGCGGTTTTCTCTCGGCCTGCGACGCGCCATCCGGCACCTTGCCGATGGGCAGCATGATGATGAGGCGTTTCTCGTTCGGCACGCCGAGCAGGTCCTTGGCCCGGTCCTCCTGTTTCAGGAGCGTGCCCTCGATCCACACCGACGCGTACCCCAGCGCCGTGACGGCCAGGAGCATGTTCTCGGCGGCGGCGGCCGCGTCCTCCAGCCACCACCGTGAGACGGCCGGGTCGGCCACGATGGCGACCGCCGCCGAGGCCGAGGCGAACGCCTCCTGGACCGATTCCAGCGCATCCAGCGTCTCGCGCTTCGTGACGGCGATAAACTGGATCGGCTGGCGGTTCCCGCCCGATGGGGCCCGCCGGCCGGCGTCCACGATCCGCTCCAGGTCTTCGGCCGAAACGTCCACGGGGTCGTACGTGCGAACGCTGGCCCGTTGCTCGATGGCGTCGAAAAGGTCCATGGGAGTTCCTTTCCGTTAGCGTGTGCCCGGCGACGGTCTCGCGCCCCGTCGCCTTTCCTGATTCTAAGCGTTGGCCGCGGCGGATAAAAGGACCAAGCGGGCCCGAGCCGAACGGCGGGTGGCATGGCCACGCTTGTCGTGGCCATGCGCTTTGCGCGGTAGGCAGTCTTGCCCACCGCGCATCGAACGCGCGTATCGTCTCTCATCCCGCGCGGCGGGTCTCCCGGCCCGCCGCGCACGAGGAACGTGATGCGAGGTCTCGGCGCGGTGGCCCAGGAGGACCACCGCGCGGGATGTCTGAGGGCTCCGCGCGGTGCCCAGGACTGGGCACCGCGCTGCACGCTGCCCCCGCGCGCAGCGGCGCTTGCACGCAGCCCCTTCAGGCCCTACGATTGGGTCATGCACCGCGGCCGGTCGATCCTCGTGGCGTACTTCGTCCTCGGCGCCTACGCCGTCTGCGCCCAGGCGACGCTCCTGCGCGAGGTCCAGGTCCTCGTGTTCGGGTCGGAACTCTCGTGGGGCCTCGTGCTCGGCTTCTGGCTGGCCGGCGTGGCCGGCGGCGCCGCTGTCGGCGGACGGGTCGCCCGGTCGCCGGGGCGGGCCCTGGCGGGACTCGTCACGAGCGGCCTCGCCATGCCGCTGCTGCTCGCGGGGATGGTCGTGGCCCTCCGCCTCGTCCGCGGCGTGCTCGACGTCGCTCCCGGCGAGTACGTGAGCCCGGCGGCGACGGCCGTCGTGACGCTCCTCGGCACGGCCCCCGTCAGCGTGTGGGTGGGGCTGGCGTTCCCGTCGGCGAGCGTCCTGCTCGCGCGCGGCGCCGAGGACGGCCCCGGCCGGGCCCGGGCCGTCGGATGGGTGTACCTGTGCGAATCGCTCGGCGCCCTCGTGGGCGGGGCGCTCTTCTCGTTCGTGCTGGTCCGCCAGGTGCCGGTCGCCGGCGGCGTGGGGCCCGCCGGCGCCATGACCATCGCGCTCGTCGGCGGGGCCGTGATGGCCCTCGCCCTGGACGCCCTGCTCCGCCGGGAGGTGCCCGTCGGATGGCCGCGCTTCGTCCCGGTCCTCGTCGCGCTGGCCCTCGCGGCCGTGGTGGCGGCGGGCGGGGCCCGGCGCCTCGACCGCGCGACGGTCCGCGAGCGGTGGCAGACCTTCGCCCGGCGCCTGGACCTCGTCCACTCCTGTGACACGCCGTACCAGAACGTCGCCATCGGCCGGCTCCAGAACCAGTTCAGCCTGTACACCAACGGGATGGTCGACGCCACGTGGCCGGACCACGCCGAAGCGGCCGCCCACGCCCACCTCCTCGCGTGCCAGCATCCGGACCCGCGGCGGATGCTCGTGCTGGGCGGCGGGGCCGACGGGCTCCTGAAGGAACTCCGCCGGTACGGGCCCGAGCGCCTCGACTTCGTGACGCTCGACCGCCGGCGGCTCCAGGCGATGCAGGACCACCTGGCCGAGCCGGACCGCGACGCCCTCCAGGCCATCGGCGCCGGCGTCCACTTCGCCGACGCCCGCCGCTTCGTCAAACGGGCCGCTCGCGAGGGCCGGCGGTACGACCTCGTCGTCCTCGCCGCGCCCGAACCCGCGAGCACGCTGGAGGCCCGCCTGTACACGCGCGAGTTCTTCGAGCAGGCGGCCGCCGCGATGGCCGACGACGGCGTCCTCGTGTTCGAACTCGCGACGCCCGTCGGCTACTGGAGCGAGGAACCCGCCGCTTACGCCGGCAGCATCCTGGAACCGCTCGCGGAGGTCTTCCCGGATGTCATGCTCACGTTCGGCTCGCCGATGGTCTGCTTTGCCGCGCGGCGTAAGGGCGTCCTGACCGCCGACCCGGACGTCCTGGCCCGGCGGTACGAGGCGCGCGGCGTGGCGTCGCCATATTTCGATCCGCTCTGGTTTCTCGGCGCGTCGGAGATGCTGGACGCCGAGAAGCGGCGGCAGGTGCGAGCGGCCCTGGCGGCCCATCGGCCGGCCTTCGTCAACACGGACGCCCGGCCCGTGGCGGCGTTCTACCACGTGCGGTACTGGCTCGCGCAGAGCGAGGCGGCCCACGCCGGGCCCGAGGCCCCCGCCGAGCACCGGGCCGACGTCCTCGGGGCCCTCCTCCACCTGCGGCTGGAGTGGGTGCTCGCCGCGGTTGCCGCCGGGACGGTCCTCGCGGCCGGGCTCGGACTTTTTGGGAAGGCCCGCGGCCTGAGGCGGGCGGCCGTCCTCTGGTCCGTCGGCACGACGGGGTTTGCGGCCATGGCGCTGGAGATCGTCCTCCTCTACACCTTCCAGACGCTTTACGGGTACGTGTACAGCATGGTGGGCCTCGTAATCGGCGTGTTCATGTTCGGGCTGGTGGTGGGGAGCCTCGCGATGAACCGGCGGCTGGGGCGGCTGCGGGCCGCGGGACGGACGGGGCCGGGCCTTGCAACTGTGGCGGTCCTGGACGTGGCGGTGGCGGTCTTTGCGGCGGGGCTGCTCGTGGGCGTCGGGCTGCTCCGGCGATGGTCGGCCGACGTGCCGGTCCAGGTCGTGACGTTCGCCCTGGTGGGCGTCTCAGGCGTGTTGGGCGGACTCGTGTTCCCGCTGGCGGCCGCGGTATCGCTCCGCGAAAAGGGGAGCCGGACGGGCCGCGCCGCCGGCGCCATCGACGCGGCCGACCACGTGGGCGGGTGTGTCGGGGCGCTCGTGACCGGCACCGTCCTGGTCCCCGTCCTGGGCTTGGCGGGGGCGTGCTTGACGGTCGTGGCGATGAAGGTTCTCAGTGCGGGCTTGGCGGGCGTGGCATGTCGAGCCGGCCGCCCATCGTAGGCCGCGGCGCGCCGCGGCCACCATGTTGTCATCCTGAGCGCAGCGAAGGATCTCGCCGTGCGAGCGCCGGGCAGTTAGCCCCAGCAGGGGCGACAGACGGTAGCCCCGCACGCGAGTGCGGTGGAACATCCCTTTCCCCTGGCGGGAGAGGGTTGGGTGAGGGGGAACAAAGCCGCGGCAGCGGCGAAAGGCCTCTTTCGCCCCTCCGGGGCTCAGGGTTACGCGACGTGCGTTCGCCTACCCCGGCCTCACGGCCGGGGCTACCTTCTTCGGCCGCTCCGCGGCCGGCGGCGGCCCAGCCGCGCGCCGCGGCGCGCCGCGGCCTACACGCTATGACTCGGCGTCTCCCGCCGCTGGCTTCGTCTTCGGCCCCTTCCCTTCGGGCACCGTGAACGCCAGGGCCTGCTCCTGGCTCCAGACGCCGGGGATGGCGCGGCCGCAGTCGTAGGGTGGGTGCTTGCGCCCACGCGGGCGTTTGTGGCGAGGCCAACGGCTACCAGAGCTGGCCGGGAAGGTAGTCCAACCCCTCAGGTAACCCCGCAGTCGCGTGTACGTCGTTACATGCTGTTATAGTTGTCCACTCGGAAGCGAGTGCAGTAGATGCTGGGTCCATGATGATTAGCTTGGATAATTGCCCGGCGCGAGCGGATCGGGCGAGCATTTCTCGAACGGTGTGGTCATAGCGAGGCATTGAGTAACCGCACACTAGCCATACCGGAGATTGGGCAAGGCACGCCTCGGCATCGCGCCACACCGGTTTAAGCCAAGGTGGGACTTCTTTCTCTGGCATTGGCGGCACGATTGCAGCATCCCCCCCGTGACGAAATGCAGGTCGCAGATCAAGGTACATTTTGAGGCATGAGCCCTCCTTTGACCAATTCAGGGAGCCGTGGAGCTTGTAGAGAGGGACGGAACCCTGTAGTTGAACTTCACGCTGCGGTTTCTCTACTGTCCAGGGTGCTGCGAGCCCATGAAGAAGCTGAGGATGCGGTATGCCACCATAGTGAATTCCCGGGCGCGGAGGACGCTGCATTCGCTTGTGGCGGAGCCCACGTTCGATCAGGACATCGTAATTTGTTGTGACTACGCCACGAACAGAGAAGGTTCTCAAGACCCTATCCCAGAACCTCTGATGAGCAGAACACCAAGCGGGTCTCAGGATGGTTTGGCCGTATCGAAGGGACATCCGCGCGTCAGACTGTGGTGTCGCCAGCGCAGCACCGAGCAGTTCAACAGCATAGGCCCAGAGGAATCCCTCGGTCAGAGAATGCCAGAGGTGCTCGAGAAACTGCTCCGGGCCCTTGTCGGGGTGGCTCTCCTGCCACTTGTCCCACGCGAGCAAAACCTCATCGAACCTGCGAAGTGCGCCTTCCGAAGTCACAAAGGGCTTTACATCAAACATTTGCCCGGCAAGTGGCAATCCGGCTACATGCGAGAAACCCGCTCCCAGGATCACGGCGCAGTCCATGCCAACTTTGTAATCTCAGATCGCAGCCTTTTCAAGCGTACAAAACCGTTGGAGAATCGCTTACACTGGCGCGGCGGGTGCGGAGACCCGCCGCGCATTAGCGTTACGATTTGGCCTCCCCCGCCGCCGGGTTCGTCTTCGGCCCCTTCCCTTCCGGCACCTTGAACGCCAGGGCCTGTTCATGGCTCCAGACGCCGGGAATCGCGCGGCCGCAGGAGGCGCACTTGCCGTCTTTCAGGCCCGACGTGTCCGTATGGTACCTCACCCGCCGGATGACCTCCTTGCCGCAGCCGGGGCAGTACGTGTGCCCGCCCTCGTGCAGGGGCACGTTGCCGACGTAGACGAAGTGCAGCCCGGCATCCATGGCCGTCTTGCGGGCCCGGTCGAGCGTAGCGACGGGCGTGGGCGGCAGGTTCTTGACGCGATAGGTCGGATGGAACCGCGAGAAGTGCAGCGGTACGTCCGGGCCCATGTGGGAGACGATCCACCGGGCCATCTTCCGGATCTCGTCCGCCGAATCGTTCAGCGTCGGAATGAGCAGCACGACGATCTCGGTGTGCATGCCGACGTCGGCCAGCACCTCCAGGGTGTGCAGGACGGGCTCCAGGTGCCCGGCGCACTGGTCGACGTAGAACTTTTCGGTGAACGCCTTGAGGTCCACCTTGACGCCGGTCAGATACTTACATGCCTCGCGCATCGGGTCTTCGCGGATGTACCCGTTGGAGATCATGACGCTGCCGACGCCGCGCTTGCGCCCCTCGGCGGCGGCGTCGTGCATGTACTCGTAGAAGACGACGGGTTCGCTGTACGTGAACGCCATCGTGGGGGCCCGGCGGTTCTCGGCGACGGTGACGAGGTTCGCCGGCGGCAGGGGAATGCTGTCGACCTGCTCGGGCCGGTACTGGCTGATCCGCCAGTTCTGGCAGAACTTGCATTCCATGTTGCAGCCGGCGGTGGCCACGCTGAGGGCGGGCGTCCCGGGCAGGTAGTGGTACAGCGGTT
>Ga0272441_10006672_pt1 | contig 19167 bp, 12 predicted proteins | sample SSMProp6N_FD_193582 | JGI IMG/M metagenome (GOLD analysis project Ga0272441, IMG submission 193582) | Marine sediment archaeal communities from Little Sippewissett salt marsh, Falmouth, MA, United States - SSM-Prop-6N | ecosystem: Environmental > Aquatic > Marine > Wetlands > Sediment ... | reverse complement strand
GCACTTATGCGTTTGTAAGGTGCCTGGCACCTTACGGGGATATAAACTACTGGGATGCGGATACTTATGACGGGCTGTGACAAAGTGATCGGTGGGGTTGGCTCGGGCAGTTTGGCGTTCCGGGCTGCCTTTTGCGCGACCACGCGCCTCCCGGAGCCTTCGTGGCCTCGTGTGCGATTCGCAGGGGCGCGGTCGCCGTCACTGCGAGGGGGGGGCGGGCCAGGCGAGGGCCAGGCCGTCCCACTGGTCCTGGGGGCACAGGACCACGATGATGCGGTCGCCGCGGGCGGCGTCGTAGTTCATCGCGCTCTTGGCGACGGAGCGGTAGATGCTGCTGGCCGCCCGCGTGATGTGCGGGGGCGGGGGCACGAAGCCTGCGGCCGCCAGGGAAGGAAAATCAGCGGCGGACAGGCCGCGGTCGAGTTCGGCGTAGCGCTTCGGCCCGTCGGCGACGATGCACACCCACCTCGCATCGCCGCGTTCGACGAGCGCCACACGCGCCTTCCCCTTGCCCACGACGCGCTCGACGGTCGTGGTCACGGCGTCGGCAACGCCTTCGCGCCCGAAGGCCATGGGTATGGGCTTCGGCTCTGGGGGTGGAGCGGGCCTGCGCGAGCTGTCGGGGGGCGCTTCGGGCCGCGGCGCAGCGGGCCCTCCTGCTGTCTCGCTGCGGGCCGCGGCGGTGATGAGGACCACGCCCGCAAGCGCCACCAACACGACCACCACAATGAGCGCAACAATGACTTCGCGGCGCACGACGCTCGCCTCCTGAGGCATCGGCCTGGCCGTTGGCTCAATGGTTCGTCGAGTCGCTCGTCTCCCCGGTCAGGGTGTAGTCCTGGCCGTCCTTGCTCACGCGGTCGACGGTGAAGGTGGCGGTTCCGCTCGAGCGGATCCAGCCGGTGCGGTTGTCGATCTGACCGGCGGCGTCGGTTGTGTCCGAGACGTTCCCTGTGACCACGCCGCTCCAGTGGCCTTCGACGGTGGCCCCGACGATGGGGGCGCCCGAGGGGTCGGCGACCGTCACGGTGGTGGTGACCCGCCACCACTTCCAGAATGCCTGGATCGAGAGGTCGATGCTCACGACGGCGGTGAGGCCGGCGGGGGCGACGGCGATGGTGAACAACTGGGTGTCCGAGGCACCCGCGGCGTCCTGGACCTTCACGCTCACATCGCTGTCGCCCACCTGGGCGTTGGTAGGCGTCCATTCGATCAGGCCGGTCGCAGCATCGATCGTCATCCCCGGGGGAGCCGTCACGAGCGAGAAGGTCAGGGTGTCGCCGGCGTCGGGGTCCGATGCCTCGACGTCATACGTGTACAGCTCATCCTCCTTGCCCGTGGTGACGGGTGCTGAGGTGATCGCCGGCGGGTCGTTGGTGTTGGCGACGGCGATGGAGAAGGCCTGCGTGTCCGTCGCACCCACCGCATCCTCTACCTGCACCTCCACGGCGTTCTCGCCGACCTGGGCATTGGTGGGTGTCCACTGGATCACGCCGGTCGTGGCGTTGATTGCCATCCCGGCAGGGGCGGTGAGCAGCGAGAAGGTCAGGGTGTCGCCCGCGTCGGGGTCGGTCGCCGCCACGTCGTAGGTATAGGGGGCATCCTCCGTGGCGGTGGTGAGGGGTGTGGAGGTGATCTGCGGCGGATCGTTCGTGTTGGCCACGGTGATGGAGAAGGGCTGCGCGTCCGTCGCACCCGCCGCGTCTTCGACCTGGACCTCGACGGCGTTGTCGCCCACCTGGGCGTTGGTGGGCGTCCAGAGGATGAGGCCGGTGGCGGGGTCGATGGTCATGCCCGCGGGGGCGAGGAGGAGCGAGAAGGTCAGCGAATCGCCCGCATCGGGGTCGGTGGCGTCCACATCGTAGGAATAGAGGGCGTCCTCCGTGGCTGCGATGACGGGCGCCGAGGTGATCTGTGGCGGGTCGTTGGTGTTGGCGACGGCGATGGAGAAGGCCTGCGTGTCCGTCGCACCCACCGCATCCTCCACCTGCACCTCCACGGCGTTGTCGCCCACCTGCTCGTTCGACGGCGTCCACTCGATGAGGCCGGTCGCGGCGTTGATGGTCATGCCGCCGGGTGCGATGAGCAGCGAGAAGGCCAGCGTGTCGCCCGGATCGGGGTCGGTGGCCTCGACGGCGTAGGTGTAGAGGGCATCCTCGGTGGCGGCGGTGACGGGCGTGGAGGTGATCTGCGGTGGGTGGTTGGCGCTGGCCACGGTGATGACGAACGCCTGCGTGTCCGAAGCGCCCGCAGCATCCTGAGCCTTCACGGTCACATTGTTGTCGCCGGCCTGTTCGCTGGTCGGCGTCCACTCGATGGTGCCCGTCGCGGGGTCGATGGCCATCCCCTCAGGAGCCACGGGGAGGGAGAAGGTCAGCGTGTCGCCGGCGTCGGGGTCGGCGGCCTCGACATCGTAGACGTAGAGGATGTCGACGACGCCGGTGGTCACGGGAGCGGATGTGATCTCCGGCGGGTCGTTGGTGTTGGCGACGGCGATGGAGAACGGCTGCGTGTCCGAGGCGCCCGCGGTGTCCTCAACCTCGACCTCGACGGCATTGTCGCCGACCTGCTCGTTGGTGGGCGTCCACTCGATGAGGCCGGTGGCGGCGTCGATGGTCATGCCGTCGGGCGCCGTGAGGAGCGAGAAGGTGAGGGTATCCCCGACATCGGGGTCGGTGGCCTCCACATCGTAGGTATAGGGCGCGTCCTCGGTAGCGCTGGTCACGGGAGCGGATGTGATCTGCGGCGGATCATTGGCGTTGGCAACCGCGATGGTGAATGCCTGCGTGTCCGACGCCCCGATGGCATCTTCGACCTTCACCTCCACGGCGTTGTCGCCGACCTGCTCGTTGGTGGGCGTCCACTCGATGAGGCCGGTAGCGGGCTGAATGCCCATGCCTGCTGGCGCGACGACGAGCGAGAAGGTGAGGGTATCCCCGACATCGGGGTCGGTCGCGGCCACATCATAGGAATAGAGCGCGTCCTCGGTGGCCGTGGTGACGGGAGCGGATGTGATCTGCGGCGGGTCGTTCGTGTTGGCGACGGCGATGGAGAAGGCCTGGGTATCGGGCGAGCCCGCGGTATCCTCGACCTTCACCTCGACGGCGTTGTCGCCGACCTGGGCGTTGGTGGGCGTCCACTCGATGAGGCCCGTAGCGGCATCGATGCTCATACCTGCGGGCGCTGTGACGAGCGAGAAGGTCAGGGTATCCCCGACATCGGGGTCGGTGGCCTCCACGTCGTAGGCATAGAGGGCATCCTCGGTGGCGTCGGTGACGGGCGTGGAGGTGATCTGCGGCGGGTTGTTGAGCAACGGCTCGAAGGTGCAGGCGATATCGTCCTGGCCGGTGGCGGGGATGAGGACGGCGAGCAGTCGGTCGCCGCCGACGGAGATGGGGCCGTCGACGTGGACGGGGGCCTCGCCATCCGTCCAGGTGTCGAACCAGCGGATCTGGTAGGTGCCTGGGTCCACATCGGCGATGGAGAGGGTCTGGCCGCCGATGGTGGTGGTCTTGTTCTGGAGCCAGGCGAAGCCTCTGTTGGCGAGCTTCATGCCCCAGCCGCGGCAGTTGGAGTCGTTGATGCCGGGGGCGGCGGGCTCGAGGTCGGTGTCGTCGAGGTAGTCGACGGCGGCCATGAACTCGCCGAGGATGGCCAGGTGGTCCTGCATGGCGCCGGTGAGCATGGGGAAGTTGCCGCCGTCGCACCACACGAGGGGCGAGAGTGCGGCGCCTGCGCCCGCGGCGGCCCAGATGCCGTTGTGGAGGTGGGTGGGCTGGGAGGCGCCGCTCACGGTGTCGCCGCCGAATTCGGCGTGGAAGCAGGGCTTGCCCGAGGCGCGCATCGTCGCGGTGTCGCCGCCGATGGCTGCGGCCACCTCCACGTCGTTCGTGGGCTGGGCGTAGTTGTCGGTGGTGCGGAGGTCGAAGCCGGCGTCCCACCAGGCGGAGTTGAGGCGGCTGGCGGCCAGGGGGGACTGGCCTCCGGCGTTGCGGCGGAAGGGGTCGTTGGTGCGGAAGTAGTCGCGGACGGCGACGCACCAGTCCTCCGCCTCGCCGGGGTTGGCGAAGTAGCCGCTGGAGCCGTCGATCTCACAGACGGCCACCCAGCCGGCAATGGCGCGGCTGTAGCCCCAGCGGGCGATGAGGTAGCGGTAGAAGTTGCGCTGGTAGCGCCACTGCTCCGAGGAGCCGGTCTGGAAGAAGTCGGCCGCGGAGCAGACCGTGCTGTAGGCGTTGTTATCCCAGTTGCCGGCGCCCCAGGGGTGGCCGGAGCCTCGGAGCTGGGCGTGGGTCCAGATGGTGGGCAGGAGGCACACGCCGGCGCCCTCGGCGCGGGCGACCACGCCGTCGAGGTAGGCGCAGGCGCCCTGGTTGTAGTTGCCGATGCCCTGCTCGGTGTTCTCGATGGGGGCTCGGGTGCTCCACCAGGGTTGCTCGGGCGATGCCCACGAGGGCTGTGCCCAGGGGGTGGCGAGCCAGAAGCTCAGGAGGCTCTCGCCGCTGGCCGCCATGTCCGCGAAGGAGGGCGTCTCGATGCCGTCGCCTTCATACTGCCAGCCGTTGTTGTGGCCGACGGCGAAGACGGTGGCGCCATCGGAGTAGCGGAGCGTGCTCCCCTGGATGCGCGGCCAGCCGTGGTGGGTCGGGTCGCCTGTGACGCAGGTGAAGCTGCCGCCGTTCCAGGTGTCGCTGCCCCCGGGATCGGTGGCGGACACGGTGAAGGTCCACGAGCCCGCGGTATCGGGGGCGAAGCGGATGCGCCAGGCCGCGCCGTCGTAGAAGCCGGGGATGGTCCAGGCACCGCTCGGGCCGGTGAAGGTGGCCGAGAGGTCGAGGCCGCCGCGGGCGGGGTCGGGCTCGTAGGGCTTCGTGGCGGCCACGTTGTCCAGGGAGACCAGGAGCTCGATCTTGCCGAACTTCGGCGCGGCCCCGGGGTCGGCGGGCGCCACGATGTCCACGGCCGCGATGTCGAGCGGGTCCTGGGCGGGCTGCTCGAGGACGATGTAGCCCACCTGCTCGGTGGTGTGCTTGCGCTCGGCGTCGTCGGCCTGATCCTCGTCGGCGCACAGGTCGAGCCGTGTCGTCGAGACGGGGTCAGCCCCGTAGAGAAGTGCCCAGCCGCCGTTGCCGCCGTCCATGCCCGCCTGGGTGGCGATGGCGACGGTTGCGGAAGCCAGGCCGCTCAGGCTGTAGGAAAACGGCGGGCCGTTGTCGATGCCGCGAACCGAGTCGGCGCCCAGGCCCGCCGTGTAGCCTCGGTTGGCCAACGTGCCGCTGCCCGCCTCGATCACGACGTAGCCGATCACCTCGTCGGCGCGGGCCGTGTCGGGGTCCTCGCCCACGTGCTTGCCCACGCGGAGCGTGCCGTTGGGCGGGTTCGTGATCTTCGAGCCGCGGCACCAGAAGACCGACCAGTCGGGGTCGGTGGCCGTCATCACCTGGCCGAGGACGACGGGCTGGGCGTATGCGTTCGCATAGGTGCGGGCCTGGCCGGACCACGAGCCCGATCGGTCGGTCACGGTGGAGGTGAACTTCGCGGCCTCCATCGTCGCGCCGTCCTGGGCGGCGGTGTAGACGCCCTCCTCGACGGCCATGTAGTGGATGGCGATGCCGGCGACGGCGCCGCCCGATGCGTCGGCGCGGTCGACGAGGAACTCGAAGCTGCTGCCGCCCGCATCGCGGACGCGGACCACACACGCAGGCTCAGCCGTCGAGTAGGCTGGCGTGCACACCACCACCATCGAGGCGTATGCCCGCCCCAACTCCACAGTCTGCCACTCGCCCGTGCTCGTGGCCGTGCCTACGGTCAGGCCGATGTCGCCCGCTCCGTGGGCGCTCGCCGCCACCATCAGTAAGGCGGCCATGAGCACCACGCAAGCCCCGTGCGTTCGCGTGCTCATCGCGTATCCCCTCCAAGAGATTGTGTGTGGATCGTGTCCCCCCAGGTGGCCTGAGCCGCCCAGAGGAAGGCGCCGCCTCGTACGACGTGGCCGGCATTGTAGTCCCTCGGGAGCGGCGAGTCAATGCTCTGGCGCTGCGCGGCTTGCATCCGGCCAACCGCTCTGGTAAGATGCCGCGCGGCAGTCAGATCCCCGCGGTTTTTCCCCCCTGATCGGGTTCGTTGTTGCGCGCACTCCTCACGTTCCTGTTCCCTCACCGCTGGCAGGGCCAGTTGGCCGCGGCGAAGCACCTGCTCGCCTCGGACGGGCCCGCTCCGCCGGGCACGGGTACGCGGACCGACGCCTGGCTGGCGTCGCCGGCATGGGAAGTGCGCAACGTCGCCGTGAAGCTCATCGCCCATCTCCACGACGAGGCCCGGTACGACCGCCTGCTCGAGAAGGCCACCGACCGCTCGGAGTCGGGCATCGTGCGTCGCAACGCCGTGGAGGCGATCGGGCGGCTTGGGCTGGCCACGGACGCCGCCCGCACCGCTCTCACCTCCGCTGTCTTCGACCGCTACTGGGAGGTGCGCGGCGAGGCTGCCCGCGCGCTCGCAACCCTCTTCCCCCCCGATGCCTGCCTCGAGCACAAGCTCCTCGAGGTGCTCTACGGCACCCACACACCACGCCGCCGCATCCGCGAGGAGAACTTCGAGGTGTGCATGGCCTGCGCCCGAGGGCTGGGGTACCTGGGCGTGAGCCGCGCGGGTTTCGAGGCCCTGGCCGAGCTGGCGCGCAACGATGCCTGGCTCGTCCGCAGCCAGGCCGCCGTCGGCCTCGCCCATTTCGCCGCCCGCCTGCCCGAACATTTCCCCGAGGCCCGCGAGACGCTCCGCAAGCTCGACCGCCTCTCCGAAGGCGCCGTGAGCTACTTCGTGCACCGCGACGTCCTGAGCCAGGCGCTCCGAGCCGTCCACCGCGGCCCCGATGCGATTGACCCCGGCCAGCTTGCCCCGCTCTACCTCAACCCCCGGGCCGGCTGGAACCACGTGCGCCGCTGAACGCCCCCTGAGAGCCCTTGCTCCATGCTCTACTACCTTCGGCATCTCGAAAGCTGGTTCGGACCGTTCCGCCTGTTCGGCTACTGGAGCTTCCGCTCGATGGGAGCCGTGGTCACCGGCCTGGCGGTGAGCCTGCTGTTCGGCCCGTGGATCATCCGCCTCCTGCGGCGGTTCGGCGCGCGCGACCAGGGCCGCGACTTCGGCGGCCTGAACGTGGCGAGCAAGGAGGGCACCCCCACGATGGGCGGGCTGCTCATCCTCGCCGGGCTCTTCGTCGCCAGCCTCCTGTGGTGCGACCTGGCGAACCAGCAGGTGCGCATCGTGCTGTGCGCCGCCTTCTACTTCGGCTCCATCGGCGCCCTGGACGACCTGCTGAAGATCCGCCGCCGCTCCAACGAGCGCGGCCTCTCGCGCCACTGGAAGTATGCCGCCCAGATCGCTTTCGGCGCCCTCGTGGGCGTGCTCTTCCTCGCCCCATGGTCCTCCCCCTACGACCCCGACGTGGCCTGCACCCTCACCGTGCCCCTCTGGCATCGGGGCATCTCCCTGGGCTGGGCCTACTTCGCCGTCATCGTGGTTTTTATCGTCCTGGCGTCGAACTCGGTGAACATCACGGACGGGCTGGACGGCCTGGCGATCGTGCCCTCGATGCTCGTGGCCGCGGTGCTCGGGGTGTTCGCCTACGTGGTGAGCGACCGCGCGCTCGCCCCCGCGCTCCGGTTCCCCACGCTGCTCGGCTGCGGCGAGCTCACCGTCTTCTGCTGCGCCCTGATCGGCGCCGGCGCCGGCTTCCTGTGGTTCAACTCCCATCCTGCCAGCGTGTTCATGGGCGACACGGGGTCGCTCGCGCTCGGCGGCGTGCTCGGCACCCTGGCACTGCTCACGAAGCAGGAGATCGTCTTCTTCGTGGCGGGCGGCATCTTCGTGGTCGAGGCGGGCAGCAGCTTCATCCAGGACTACATCGGGCTCAAGCTCCTGGGCCGCCGCATCTTTTTCCGAGCCCCCTACCACCACAGCCTCCTCCACCAGGGCTACAGCGAGACGAAAGTCACCATCCGCTTCTGGATCATCTCCGTGATCTTCGCCGTCATGGCACTCGCCACGCTGAAGCTGCGCTAGCTCCGGTATAATGGAGGGCACTGGGGCGGCGCGCCCCGAACGTTCTTGAACCCTGCGAGAACCCCTCCGATGAACCGACGACCCCGCCCACCCGCCGTGCTCCTGCTCCTCGCCGCCCTCGCCGCCGCCCTGCCCATCGAGGCCACCGGCGCCGAAGCCCCCGAGACGCCCCCGCTGCCCAACGTCCGCCAGATCGTCCGTCAGCGCCGCCGCGCCATCGCACGAGTCGAGACCTTCGAGCACTACCTGCCCGGCCTCGTGCGCCGCGGCGGCCGCCTGCTCAACCCCTTCCCCCTCGGCCGCACGCTCGGCGATGCCTTCTCCTTCGTCTTCTTCGTCCCCTCCATCGCGCTCCACTCGCTCCGCCGCCACCTGGGCTCCGGCGTGCTCATCGACCCCGAAGGCTACCTGCTCACCAACCACCACGTGGTCAAGGACGCCGACCGCGTGACCGTCCGCCTCACGGACCAGGCAGGCGTGCGGCGGAAGTTCGACGGCAAGGTGGTCGGCATCGACCCGGATTGCGACATCGCGCTCGTGAAGATCGACCCGAAGAAGTTCCCTCTCACCGTCGCACCCGTCGGCGACTCCGAGCAGCTCGTCCTGGGCGACTGGGTGGTGGCCATCGGCCATCCCGTGAACCTCACCGGCACGGTCACCTGCGGCGTCGTCAGCGGCCTCCACCGCCGGGTCCGCTCGAACCGCGTGGAGGACTTCATCCAGGTGGAGGCGGCCGTGAACCCCGGCAACAGCGGCGGGCCGATCCTCAACACCCGCGGCGAGGTGGTCGGCATCGTCTCCCTCGGCATGTTCCCCGCGCAGAACATCGGCTTCGCCGTGCCCACACACCTGGTCACCCCCTTCCTCGACGATCTGAAGACCCACGGCAAGCCGCGACGCGGCTACCTCGGCATCGCCGTCCGCACCGTCACACCCGAGCTGGCTAAGGACAAGGAGCTGGAGGCCGAGCGGGGGGCCTACGTCGCCCAGGTCGCCGCCTTCGCACCTGCCGGCGAGGCCGGCCTGAAGCAGGGCGACGTGATTCTGAAGATCGCAGGGCGCGACGTGGCCGAGGCCCGCGACGTCCATCTCGCCGTCCTGCGCACCCCGCCCGGCACGAAGCTCCCCATGACCGTCCGCCGCGGGGACAAGGAGCTGGCCATCGAGGCCGCGCCGCGCCTCCTGCGCCCCCGCCTGCGCATCTTCTAGGGGCACGCGATGCCGGCGCGCTGGATCCACAGCCCCCGCGTCCATCTCGCCGCCGTCCTGCTCGCCTGCTCCCCCCTCGCCATCGTCGTCCAGACCCACTGCGCCGACCTGCTCACCTCGGATGGCGAGTGCTACGTGCGGATGGCCCAGCACTACGCGCGGGGCGAGTTCCGGCAGGCCGTGTTCGGGCAGTGGTCGCCCCTCGGTTCCCTGATGACGGCGCCGCTCGTGGCGGCGGGGATGGTGCCGCGGCATGCATTCCGCCTGATGATCGGCCTGTGGGGCGCACTCGCCGTCCTGGGAGCCTGGCGCCTGGCCGCTCGGTTCACCGTGGGGCCGTGGATGCGGGCCGGCCTGGCGGCCTGCACCGCGCTGCTCGCCATCGAGTTCTCCGCCCACCATCGCGTGGACCTCCTGGTGGCGGCCGTGCTGCTGCTCTACCTGGACGCCGCGATGGACCCGCGTCTGCTCGCCTCGCGCCGGCGTGCGCTCGGGGCCGGCGCCCTCGGCGCGCTGGCCTACCTGGCCAAGTTCTACGCGCTCCCGTTCGTCCTGGTCCACTTCCCGCTCGTGGTGCTCGCGCGGACGTGGGCGGAGCGTGGCGAGCCGGGCGGCCCGGGCCTGCGGCGCGCGGCTGCGGCCTGGGCGATGGGCATGCTCGGCTTCGCCCTGGTGGCCGCGCCCTGGGCGATCGCACTCTCCGTGCGTTTCGGGCGGCCGACCCTGGGCACGACGGGCGGCGATGCCTACGCCTCCTCCCTCGCCGCCGCGGGCAGCATGGGCGTGCGGCGGAGTCGCATCGCCGGTCTGCGCCGCCCGCCCGAAGGCGCCCACAGCGTGTGGCACGACTCGAACCGCCTGCCCCAGCGCGACACCGAGGCACCCCACTCGCCCTTCAGGAGCTGGGCCAACCTTGCGGCACTGCTCGGCAGGACGGCCCGCAACGGAGCGAAGATCGCCGGCCACGTCGCCTCGCTCGACGAGTTCCGCCTCGGCCTCACGGCCCTGGCCCTGGTGCCCGTGGTGCTCGTGGCCACCTGGCGGCGGCGGACGGCCTTCCCCTACCTGGCCGCGCTGCTCAGCGTGGGCGTCTACTGCGGCGGCTACGCCATCGTGGATGCCCGCGAGGAGCGCTTCTTCTGGTTCGTGCTCCTCCTGGCCGCCGTGATGGCCTTCCACTTCGCGGGCCGCGTGCCCTGGGCGCTCGGGCGCCTGGCGCCACGGGCGGGCGTGCGCCAGCGGCGCCTGGTGGCCGTGGTCGTGGGCACGGCCGTCGTCGTCTCCTTCGCCTTCCACCCCATCCGCTTCGCCGCCGTGCTCCTGCGCCAGCCCCCCCCGGGCCGCGAGCACCGCCTCGTGGCCCAGCGACTCCGCGAGATGGGCGTCGGCGGCCCCCTCGCCGCCATCGCACGGCCCGACGACATGGCATGGCACCAGGGCCTCCACACCGCCTACTACCTGGATGCCAAGTATGCCGGCCAGCCGGCGGCGGGTGATCCGCAGGGCATCGCGGCCGAGATGCGCCAGGCCGGGGCCACGGCCCTGCTCGTGTGGGGCGCCGTGGTGGACCGCTCCCAGGGCCTTGGTGGCGGCGGCTGGCTCGATGCGCCCATCGCACAGTGGCTCCGAGCCGAGCCTGCGTTCCGTCTCAGGGGCGTCCTGCGAGCGGGCAGCGTGCACGGCCTCACCCGCAACGTCGCCGTCCTGGAACTCCCGCCCGCCTCCCCGCCGCGAACGGGCGAAGCAGGCCCGGGGGTAGATTGACACCTCCGGAGAGGCAAACTATAATGGCCGGCGGGGCAGAGCGGTCTCCCACGCTTTCGGAGTGGGCAGCATGCCGATGCATCTTCGCGTGCAGCGCGGCCCCAACGCAGGCGCCGTGTTCCCCCTCCGGCAGGGGGCAAACACCATCGGCCGAAGCGCCGAGAACGCCATCGTCCTCCCCGACGACAAGGTCTCGAGCGTCCACGCCCGCGTCGACGTCAGGCCCGACGGCTGCACGATCAGCGACCTGGACAGCACGAACGGCACCCTCCTCGACGATGTGCCCCTGAGCCAGCCCGCGCCCCTGCGGCCCGGCGCCGCCGTCCTCATGGGCAACACCGCACTCGTGTTCGACGTGGGCGAAATGGTGGCCGAGCGTCCCACCACGAGCATCCGCATTGTGCTCGAGGACGACACGCGCCCCCAGTTCCCCATCGCATGGTCCCCCGAGGAAACCACACAGCTCCTGCCACCCACCGGCCGCGGCATCGAGGCCGGCGAACTCCGCCGCCTCTACGGCGTCCTCACCGCCCTCTACCGCGTCACCAGCGTCATCAACCGCTCCACCACCCTCGACGACCTCCTCGCCAACGTCCTCGACGTCGTCTTCGACATCGTGCCCGCCGACCGCGGCAGCATCGTCTTCGTCGAGGACGACGGCCGCGTCCTTCAGCCCAGGGTCGGCCGCTGCCGAAAAGCTCCCTACCAGACCATCCGAGTCAGCCAGACCATCGTCCGCGACGTCGTCCGCACCGGCCGAGGCGTCCTCACACGCGACGCCACGGAGGACGAACGCTTCCGACGCGGCGACAGCATCCAGCGATTCGGCATCCGTTCCGCAATCTGCGTGCCCATTCGCACCCCGAGAGAGCTCTTCGGAGCCATCTACCTCGACACACGCTCCGTCGACCGACAGCTCTCCGAGCGCGACCTCGAACTCCTCACCGCCATCGGCACCGACGCCGGCCTCGCAGTCGAAAACCTCCGACTCCGCCAGGAAAACCTCGAAGCCGAACGCCTCGCCGCCATCGGCGAAGCCGTCGCAGGACTCTCGCACTACATCCGAAACGTCCTCCAGAGCATGGAAGCCGCACGCTACCTCGTCCCTGCCGCCATCGAGGACGGCGACATGGCGAGCCTCGCCGAAGCCTGGGGCGAGCTCGAACGCAACATCGGCCTCATCGGCGAACTCGCACTCAACATGCTCAGCTACTCCAAGAAGGCCGGCCCCGACTACGTGACCTTCGACCCCAACACCGCCGTCCGACACGTCGTCGAGATGGTCGTGCACCGCGCGCAGGAACACGGCGCCGAGCTCAAGCTCCACCTCGACGGCGCCGTCCCGCCCGTCCGCCTCGACAGAGGCGCCGTCCAGCGCGTCCTCCTCAACCTCATCAACAACGCGATCGACGCCGCACCCGACGGCCACATCCAGGTGAGCACCCACTGGGACGCCGCGGGACGCCACGTGGAGATCCACATCACCGACGACGGCCCCGGCATCCCCGCACCCCTCCACGAGACCATCTTCCACGCGTTCTTCACCACCAAGGGCTCCGAGGGAACAGGCCTCGGACTCGCCGTCTCCAAGAAACTCATCGAGGAACTCGGCGGACGCATCGGCCTCGAGTCCGCACCCGCCCAGGGCACCACCTTCACCATCGCCCTGCCCGCAGAGCCGCCGCCGCGATAGCGTCGAATCTGGGACACGTCCCCATGGTCGGAAAGACACTCGGAAGCTACCACATCGACGCCCGCGTGAGCACCGGCGGCATGGGAGCCGTCTACCTCGCCACACACACCGACACCGGCCGCATCGCCGCAGTCAAAGTCCTCCGGCCCGCTCTCGCCGCCGACCGCACCTTCCTCCAGCGATTCCGACGCGAGGTCCACGCCCTCCAGAAGATCGACCACCCCAACGTCGTACGAATCTACGACGTCGGCTCCGAGGACGGCCTCCAATACTACGCCATGGAATACCTCGAACGCTCCCTCGACGACCTCGTCCGCAAAGGACCGATGGAAACCCGCGACGCACTGCGAACCGTCGCACAGGCCGCACACGGACTCGAAGCCGTCCACAAGGCTGGCATCTTCCACCGCGACGTCAAGCCCAGCAACATCCTCCTCGACCCCAACGGACGAGCCAAAGTCTCCGACTTCGGCATCGCAAAAGTCGGCGACGCCACACGAATGACCCAAACCGGCACCATCGTAGGCACACCCACCTACATGGCACCCGAACAGGTCGAAAGCGCCGACGTCAATGCACGCGCGGACATCTACTCCCTCGGCGTCGTCCTCTACGAAGCCGTCGTCGGGAAGCCCCCATTCGACGGAAACACCGCACTCGACATCCTCCGCAAGCACCGCTTCTCCCTGCCCGACCCACCGAAAAGCTTCAACCCCCGCCTCCCTGGCTCCCTCTCCCACCTCATCATGGGCATGCTCGCAAAGAGCCCAAGCAAACGCCCCGCATCCATGGCCATGGTCGCCGCCGCACTCGAACACATCCACCAGAACCTCTCCGCCGACACCACAACCCCTGTCACCGACCGACGCGAGCTCACCTCCACCGAACTCCACGGCCACTACGAGCGCTCCGCCGCACGAGTCGCCTTCTGGGCCAAGCGCATCGCACTCGTACTCATCCTCGCACTCATCGCCTACATCGGCACACGCGTCGTCGCCCACCTCCGACGCGGCCCCGACGACTACCTCCGCGACGCCACCGCACTCAAGAACACCGACGACGACCAGGCCCTCGCCACCTACAAAGCCCTCCTCCGCCGCTACCCCGACAGCACCGAAGCCGAGCAGGCACGCCGCATGGTCGAGACCATCCGACAGCGCCAGCTCGAGCGAGCCACCGAAGCCGCCGCCGCTCTCTCCATCGGCACCCAGGACACCACGGCCCGCGTGCGGAGCGACATCGCGGCCAAGCACCTCGCCCGAGCCGACAGCCTCGCACGCCAGGGAGAAATCGACCACGCCCGACGAGTCTACCTCCACGTCCGCGACCACTTCGCAGACACCCCCTGGGCCGTCCGCGCCGACGAGCGGCTCCGAGCCCTCGAAGCAGGCACACCCCTGCCCCCCGAAGCCACACCCGGACCCGGCCAGGCACGCCCCGACGAAGCCAACACACCGGAGAAACCCAGCCCAGAGCCGTCTACGGACTCCGCCCACTGATGCAGCACGCCAGATCGCACCAGGCGGCCAACGGATGGCACCCACACAACAGGAGCCCACGATGCAGCGCTACCGGATCGTCGCCTACTACCTCGACAAAGTCACCGACGCCCAGGTCGCCCAGACCCTCGTCGTCATCGCCCCCGACGACCGCCAGGCCATCCAGCTCGCCACCCGAGCCGTATCCGTCGACGCCGTCGACGACCGCCTCGCCGCCATCGAAGTCACCGAAAAAGGCGAGATCAAGCCCGGCGTCGTCTACCGCAGCGACCCCTACATCCCCTTCCGCTGGATCGACGGCACCGACCTCGCCGGCGAAGCCAAGCCCTCCGAACAGTAGACCCACCGCCCGCCCCTCGCCTCCTGCCTCCTCGGGAGCATCCCGGTCCTCGCCCAACAGAAGCAGGGCTTCTCCGCCCCGATTTGACATGAGGACGAGATCGGCTACAGTGTCTTCTCGTGTGCTCGCGTTCCCGTCCCTGGTGCTAAGGGAGAAGGCATGTTCCCGTCGATCTTCACCGATGAGCTGGCTCTCGACTTCGCGGATACCCTGCCGATCCTCAAGTCGTGGGGCCTCGAGTACTGCGATCTGAGGGGCCGCGTGTTCCGCAAGGCCTTCGAGAAACTGACCGCCGAAGAACTGGCCGAGGCGAAGAAGCTCCTCGACCAGCACGGGATGAAGATCGGATGCCTACAGTCGTCGCTCGCCAAGGTGCATCTGCCCGACACCGAGCGGTGCAAGGCGGAGGCGGAGAAGCTCGAGGGCGTGATCCGCGCCGCCGATGCACTCGACTGCCGCATGGTCCGCGCCTTCTTCTTCTGGCAGCCCTCGGCGGATCACGCGGGCCAGCTTGCCATCCGCCCCGACGAGCAGCAGAAGGTGCTCGACCGCTTCGGCCCGCTCGCCGACCGCGCGCAGCAGGCCGGCCTCATCCTCGGCTTCGAGAACTGCGGCGTGACCCCCGACGAGGCCTTCACCATCCTCGACGCCCTCGGCGTGCCGTCCTGGGGCCTGGCCTGGGACGTGCACAACACCTGGGACTGCGATGAACGCCGCGCCGACGAGGCCGCCTTCATCATCCGAATGGCCCAGCGCTCCCGCATGGTGCACGTGAAGGCCAACGGAGCCGTCGAGGGCCTGGCCGCCGAGCTTATCCCCTACGACAAGGTGCTCCAGACCTGCGACAACGCGGGCGTGCAAGGCCCCGTGAGCGCCGAGACCCACAACCCCGACCGCACGGTCGACAACGTCGAGATGTCGCGCCGCGTCGTCGAGGTCATCCAGAAGGCCTGGCCCACCGCCGCCCCCGGCGGGCTGTTCGACACGCGGAAGGATGCGAAGACCGTGAGCCGCCCGTGGGAGGACGACCCCGTCCGCTTCGTGGTCGTCGGCCTGGGCATGGGCCACGGCCGCTCGAAGATGATCCAGAACACCCCAGGGACCACACTCGTGGGCGTGTGCGATATCGTGGAGGAGCGTGCCCAGCGCACGGGCGAGGAATGCGGCGTGCCCTACGCAACCGACGTCCGCGAGTGGCTCGACAACAAGGACGTCGAGGCCGTCTTCGTCCTCACCGAGACGGGCAACCACGGCAAGGTGGCCTGCCAGGCACTCGAGGCGGGCAAGCACGTGATGACCACCAAGCCGATGGACGCGACGGTGGCGGCCTGCGATCGGATGATCCGCCTGGCCGAGGCGAAGGGCCTCACGCTAGCGGTGGACTTCAGCCGCCGCGTGGAATCCGGCCCGCTCACCCTCAAAGCAGCGGTGGAGGCAGGGCGCTTCGGGCGGCTGCTCAGCGGCGAGGCCTCGCTCAAGATCCTCCGCAAGATGAGCTACTTCCAGTCCAACGGCGGCTGGCGCGGCACCCGCGAGCTCGACGGCGGCGGCGTGCTCTCCAACCAGAACATCCACCACCTCGACGAGCTGGCCTTCTGCCTCGGCATCCCCGCACGCGTGCGCTGCAACATCTGGACGCAGGCCCACGACATCGAGGCGGAGGACCTGGGCGCCGCCACGTGGCTCTACGCGGACGGCCGCGTCATCTCGCTCTACGCCACCTCGAGCTACCCGCACCCGACGTGGTACTTCCGCCTCGAGCTCCACGGCACCGAGGGCGCCTATACCCGCGCCGCCGGCGGCCCGTTCGATAAGCCCCTCGAACGCTGGTTCCAGGATGGCGCCTGGGACGACCGCGCGCCCGAGACCGTCGAGAGCGAATGGCTGAACGACGTGGATAACTTCGCCGCGGCACTCCGCACCGGCGCACCCCTGGTGTGCGACGGCCGCGACGGCCGACGCTCCCAGGCCATCCTCCACGCCATGTACCTCTCCGCCTACGACCACGACGGCGGATGGGTGGACGTGGAGCCCGAACTCGACTGAGCCCCCGCACCCCTGAGCACAGGAGCCCTTTGCATGGATACGGTTCGCATCGGCATCGCAGGCATCGGCGGCATGGGAAGCCACCACGCCCGCTACCTCCTCAACGGTGAGGTCCCCAACGCCACCCTGACCGCCGTGGCCGACGTCGACCCCGCACGCCTCACCTGGGCGAAGCAGAACCTGGGCGACGACCTCGCGGTCTTCGAGAGCGCCGACGCCATGTTCGAGGCAAACGTGGTGGACGCGGTGATGATCGCCACGCCCCACTACTTCCATCCGCCCATCGCCGTGAGCGCCTTCAACCACGGCCTCCACGCCCTCAGCGAGAAGCCCGCCGGCGTCTACACCAGGCAGGTGCGCGAGATGAACGAGGCCGCCGAGAGCAGCGGCAAGGCCTTCGCCGTGATGTTCAACCAACGCACCCGCGGCGTCTACAAGAAGCTCAAGGACCTCGTCGAGTCCGGCGAGCTCGGCGAGCTTCGACGCACCAACTGGATCATCACGAGCTGGTACCGCTCGCAGAGCTACTACGACAGCGGCGGCTGGCGAGCCACCTGGGGCGGCGAGGGCGGCGGCGTCCTCGTCAACCAGTGCCCACACAACCTCGACCTCTGGCAGTGGACCTGCGGCATGCCCAGCCGCGTCCGCGCCTTCTGCTACTTCGGCAAGTACCACGACATCGAGGTCGAGGACGACGTGACGGCCTACGTCGAGTATCCCAACGGAGCCACCGGCCTGTTCGTCACCACCACGGGCGAGGCCCCCGGCACCAACCGCCTCGAGGTCACCGGCGACAACGGGAAGGTGGTCATCGAGGGCAACTCGATCACCTTCTGGAAGACCCGCGTGCCCGCCAGCCAGCACATCCGCGAATACAAGGGCGGCTTCGGCAGCCCCGAGTGCTGGAAGTGCGACGTGCCCCCCGGCCGCGACGGCGGCGGCCACAAGGACATCACGACGAGCTGGGTGCAGGCCATCCTCAAGGGCACCCCGCTGCTCGCCGACGGCCGCGAGGGCATCAAGAGCGTCGAGATCGCAAACGCCATGCTCCTCTCCGCCTGGACCGATGCGTGGGTCGACCTGCCCATCGACGCCGACCTGTTCCACGCCAAGCTCCAGGAACGCATCGCCGCATCGACCTATCAGAAGGAAGAGCCCGGGAAAACCATGGACGTCGAGGGGACGTTCTAAAGATCACGCGTCACTCGTCACTCGTCACACGTCACGCGTCAGGAAGAGACCACGGCACGCAGGGGAGACGCCCAGGCCGAAAGGAGGAGACCGATGCGACTGAAGTCGAGGAAGCCCTACGAGGCCGCCGTCGCCCGCACCCGCCCCGAGCGGATGAAGTGGTGGAACGAAGCTCGCTACGGCATGTTCATCCACTGGGGACTCTATGCACAGGTCGGCCGAAACGAATGGGTCATGGCCATCGAGTGCATCCCCAAGAAGGACTACGAGAAGCTGGCCGATACGTTCAAGCCCAAGCCCCGCCCCGCCCGCGAGTGGGCGCGCCTGGCCAAGGCCGCCGGCATGAACTACATGGTCATGACCACCAAGCACCACGAAGGCTTCTGCCTGTGGGACACCGCACAGACCACCTACAACGCCGTCCAGCGCGGCCCGGGGCGCGACCTCGTCGCCGAGTTCGTCGACGCCTGCCGCGAGTTCGACCTCCAGGTCGGCTTCTACTACTCCCTCATGGACTGGCACCACCCCGACGGCGCACGTGCCGCCTGGGACCCCGCCGCACGACGCCGATTCATCGACTTCACCCACGGCTGCGTCCGCGAGCTCATGACCCAGTATGGCAAGATCGACATCCTGTGGTACGACGTCGCCCGCCCCTTCCAGTCCCACGAAGGCTGGGAATCGCTCGCCATGAACCAGATGGCCCGCGACATCCAGCCCCACATCCTCATCAACAACCGCTCCCGCCTCGACGAGGACTTCTCCACCCCCGAAGGCCGCGTGACCGCCGCCGACACCGGGCGTGGCTGGGAAGCCTGCATGACCTTCAACGACACCTCCTGGGGATACATGCCCTCCGCAGCCGCGGATAGCTGGACCTCGCGCGACATCCTCAAGATGCTCAACCGCGCCGCCGGCGGCCAGGGCAACCTGCTCCTCAACATCGGCCCCGCCCCCGACGGCAGCGTCCCGACGGAGGCCATTGAGCCCTTGAAGGCCGTCGGCAAGTGGCTCAAGAAAAACGGCGAAGCCGTCTACGGCACCGTCGACCGTGCCCCCTTCAGCGGCACCGCCTGCGGCGGCTACTCCTGCAAGGGCAACACCGTCTACCTCTGGTGCCGTTGCTGGCCTGGGACGGAGATGGCCATAGGCGGGTTCAGAAGCAAGCTCGAGGGAGCCCGATTCCTCGTCGGCGGCAAGAAGATCGCCTTCGAGCAGACGGCGCCTCGCATCGTCCTCAAGGGCATGCCCCGCACGAGTCCCGACAAGGTCTGCGGCGTCACGGTGATCGCCCTGGAATTCGCCTCGAAGCCCCGCTTCGACCGCTTCCCCACCACCCCCGCCCTCTGGGTCTGAGCCGCATC
>Ga0272441_10006671_pt1 | contig 19168 bp, 16 predicted proteins | sample SSMProp6N_FD_193582 | JGI IMG/M metagenome (GOLD analysis project Ga0272441, IMG submission 193582) | Marine sediment archaeal communities from Little Sippewissett salt marsh, Falmouth, MA, United States - SSM-Prop-6N | ecosystem: Environmental > Aquatic > Marine > Wetlands > Sediment ... | reverse complement strand
CCAGGTATATGTGTCAACCCAGTATGATCTTCATAACCTGAAGCCCTGTATCCCGATTCTCGAACGTTACATAACCCTTTCAGAAAAAAACAAGAAGGACATCTGGGCCTATAAGTATCTTTCAAGCTGTTACGGCTATATGGAGAGGGTACTGAGCAAATACAAGCACTCAACAGAGGAGGAGATCAACCTGTACAAGAACAAGAAGAACAGGAGCATGCTCCAGGCTGTTGAACTTAAATACGGGGTTGATTCACCACACTATAAGCATATGCAGGAAATGGTTGAACAGGACGAAAAGAAGAGCGAAAGGATCAACGATTTCAGATAAATATCACGCGCCGCATAAAGCGTATTTAATGTAAAAAGGGACTGCTGCTGCAGGCCCTTTTTTTATATGCTCGCGGATCCCCGTATTTCATGTGTGTGAACCCGGGTGCATCCTGTTTCAGGCGCGCGTTAAACCTGTTGTATTAATGATACATTGTTGAGTATTTTCATCAATTCAGGCGTTGTTATTCCCACTTATATTACTTCGTTCTAACCCCGCGGCGGGTGAGGGGTTATACCGCGAAAAATTTATTAATGGCATGTCTTTTGCATAATTATAGAGGTATGTGCCTGTGCGGGGTATTTATACATGCGTAATGCGCAGGAAATCCGCTTATAATATTACAGTAAAGGAAAGATCAATGGACTACAATGAGATCCAGGCAAAACCTGCCAGGGCCGGGAATCTGCTCGAATACACACTGAAGTATGATACCCTTCTGGACATGCTCATCTCGCGGGGCAATGATACAGATGACTGCATAATGTTCATGGACATGAAAAACAGGGAGCGTCCGGTGCACGCTTCAGAGTTCATCAGGCAGTCAGAAACAGTGGCAAGGCACCTTTTAGACCTCGGTATTGAGAAACATGAACGAGTTATAATCATGCTTCCCACAGGGCCGGAGTTCGTGCCGGTCTATTTCGGCATACTCATGTCCGGAGCTATACCGGTGCCCGTAAGCAGGCCTGCGAGTACCAGCGGCATTGAAAGGTACCTGGCCAATCTCAGGCATATTATCGCTGACAGCGGAGCGCGGATATTTGTGACTGTTGAGCAGATCCGGGAGAACGCGTCACGGCTTATGACCCTGCCCATGGGAGAAGAGGGCATTGTGCTCGCGGACGAACTTCTTGCTGAAGACGCCTGTTCGCGGAAAACCGTGGCATTCCCGGCCGTTGAATCCGATGATCCGGCGCTCATACAGTACACCTCCGGCACAACAGGCAGGCCAAAGGGGGTCGTACTCACGCATGAAAATCTCCTTCATAATATCCACGGTATCGGACTTGCAGCGGATTTCTCCCCTGACGACAGGGGTATCAGCTGGCTCCCTCTCTACCATGACATGGGCCTTATCGGCGGGCTGTTTACGAGTCTCTACTGGAAAATGATGCTTGTACTGATGATGCCGGAGGCCTTTCTCCTGAGACCGGCATGGTGGCTGCAGAACATAACCAGGTTCGGCATTACTGTGGGGGTTTCTCCGAATTTCGGATACCAGTACTGCGTGTCACGGATTTCGGACGAGGCAAAAGAAAACCTGGACCTGGGCAGCTGGCGTCTCGCGCTTAACGGGGCGGAGCCTGTGGACGTGAATACCCTTGATTCCTTTATTGAGAGTTTCAGCTCATGCGGGCTCAGAAGTGATATCTTCTTTCCAGTGTACGGCATGGCTGAGAACAGCCTTGCCGCGACATTCCCGTCCATGGAGCAGAAAACAGTTATGCGCAGGTTCTCACGGGAGGTGCTTGAACAGGAAGGTCGGGCTTTACCGGGCAAGGGAGATGATATGCGGGCATGCATTGACCTGGTGTCAGTTGGATATCCCCTGCCCGGGCAGGAGGTAATGATCGCTGATACTGAAGGAGGCGCCTGTAATGAAGGTTTCGTTGGTGAGATACTTGTAAAGAGCCCGAGTATAACTCCCGGCTATTATAAGAACAGTGACGCTACTGATGAGACCATTGTAAACGGGTGGCTCCATACGGGAGATATGGGTTTCATGCTTGACGGCATGCTCTTTATATCCGGGAGGAAAAAGGAGATCATTATAAAGCGGGGCAGGAATATCTATCCCTATGACCTGGAGAGGATAGCCTCCGGGATGCGTGATATACGCAGGGGCTGCTGTGCCGCGTTTTCGGTACCGAACAGGGAGCAGGGCACAGAGGACATTGTGATCGTGTGCGAAACCGGGGTGCTTGAACAGGGGGCCCTTCAGGACCTGAAGAAAGCGGTCAGGACCGGGATACTGTCAAGGCTCGGCATCGGCCCTGATGATATATTGCTGGTGCCGAAAGGCTCTATACCCAAGACCACGAGCGGGAAGATACAGCGGGTGCTCTGCAGAGAGCTCTATCTTTCAGGGGGCTTTACTGACGGTCCGGGTCAGATAAAAAAGAGTTCATAACATTCATGACGGTGCTTCTGCACGGGCGTGAAATTTTTTCATATTCAGGAGTAATAACATGGGAACAGTATCACACGCTGATCTTAAGGAAGATCTGATATTCATTATTGCAAAACTTGCTGAACAGGACAGGGACAGTGTTTCCCTAGAGCACAGGATAAGGGAAGACCTGGGCATGGACAGCCTGAAGAGCATGGAGGCCATATCCCGTATAACTGAACTGTATGATGTTGATCCGGATCTTGATGAACTGGCTGAGCTGAAGACAGTCGGGGACATATTTGAGTATATGCTGAAACAGGTCGGATAGCTTAATGGCTGAAATCCACCATGGCAGTTTTAAAAAAGCACACACAGGAACGGAGTTATTATGAAAACATTAATTAGCAGTAACATAAAGGACCAGGCTGAATTCATATCACGGCTCAGGGACGCTGACATGTATACCTACAGCCTGGAAGTCAGTTCAGCCTGCGGAAATCACATCAATGTAAAAGGAAATGACTGTATAAATTTTATTTCCAACAACTATCTCGGTTTTTCAACACACCCCTCTGTCATTGAGGAGGTCCGGAAAGCCCTGAAACAGTACGGAGTTGGTATTGGGGGTTCCCCGCTTGCCTGCGGTACAACTGATATCCATTACAGGCTGCAGGAAAAAATTGCACAAGTATACGGACAGGAATCAGCGGCCCTTTTCGCGAGCGGGTACCAGGCGCTTCTCGGATCCATACAGGTCACTATAGGAAAGGGGGACCTGGCTCTCCTGGACAGCCTGGTGCACAGGAGTATTGTTGACGGGGTTGTTCTCTCCGGCAGTGACAAGCGCATGTGGATGCATAATGACATGGAAGACCTGGAATTTGTTCTTAAAAGGGTCAGCAGAAAATATTCCAGGATCCTGATCGTGGTTGATTCAGTCTACAGCATGGACGGTGATATCGCGAACATGCCTGAGATACACCGGCTCTGTAAAGAATATAACGCGCTGCTTCTTATTGACGAGGCGCATTCGCTCGGAGTACTCGGGGAGCATGGATACGGACTTCCGGAACATTTCAGCCTGCCGGAAGGCCCGGACATCATATCCGGGACATTTTCAAAGTTCGCGGGCGCTATCGGCGGATTTGCGGCAGGGCCGTCAGAGTACATTGATTTTCTCAGGCATTCCTCGTCTCCTTTTGTTTTTTCCGCGTCACTGTCCCCGCTTATATGCGCGGGTATACTCAGGGCGTTTGAGCTGCTTGACGAGGAACCACAGTGGCGGGAAAAGCTGTGGGAAAACGTCAAATTTTTCCAGGACGGTCTCCGGGCCATCGGCTTTGATACAGGGACCTCGGAAACACCGGTCATACCCCTGATAATAAGGGACCCTGAAAAGACAATGCGCTTCAACAGGATTATTCTTGAGCGGGGGATTTACGCTTCGCCAATCGTGTACCCGGCAGTTGCGCCTGCTGAATCGAGGATAAGACTGGGTGTAATGGCAACACACACGCGGGATGACCTTGAAAAGAGCCTGGAGATATTTGAGTCAGCAGCACGGGAGCTTGAAATAATCTGACAGAACACGGGGCGCCGTTTTCAGCGGTGCCCCGGAAAACTTACTCCGCAGGCGTCAGTTTTCCAGGTCAATGGATGCCCCGGACATGGCGTTCATGGGGCAGGCGAGCTTGCACAGGCCGCACGCAACGCAGAGTTCAGGCCGGAAAATGACCTCCATTGTTTCCCTGTCAATTACAAGGGCTTCCACAGAGCATACCGCTGTACAGGCCCCGCAGTGGATACAGCGGTCCTCGTCCCTGTGTATACTGTCCGTGAGATACCTGATAAGCACTCCCGAATCCTCCAGGTATTTAATGCTTTCATCGAGCGCCTTTTTCTCACCGCGAAGTTCGAGGATTATCCTCCCCTCCTGTTTCGGCAGGATTTTCGCTTCAAGCACGTTGAAGAGGATATCATAGTCCCTGACAAGACGGTATATAATGGGTTTATACATTATCTTCTTATTGAAGATCAGCAGCACATTCTTTGATTCCATAGCAGTCTCCTTAAAACGGTTTCGCCAGCTCGATATCTCCCTGAGCGGCCATTTCGTGCCTGTACACAATGACACCGCCCCTGACCCCGGGAGTGCCAAGTGCCCATTCAAGGGCACAGGTAAGATCGTCAGATGTCTGCACCATGTTCGCGGCCCCTGTTGCTGCCGCGTCAGCCAGTGCCGTGTCACCGGAAATCACTGTTGCCGAATCAGCCCTGCCGAAACTCAGGGACGGGCCGATTCTGCCTGAAGAGGTGCATACCCCGCACGGCGTTTTTTCAGGTGAAACTGAAATTGCAAGGGCGCTGTCAAAATACCGGCTGCCTGAAAACAGCGTGATCTTTGCCGGTTCTGTAAGTGTCATCCATATGTCCCCGCCGTTTTCAACAATTACTTCTTCCGAATCTTCAGCAAGTTCAGCGCCCACAAGTTCAGCAACAGCGCCCGCAACCGCAGCCATGGGGCCGACCCCGGTTTTTTCTGATGCGCTGTACATGAGCTCAATTATCCGGGGGGTACAACCGGTCCGTTCCACAGGGGAGAGTGATGTGAGAAAATCGGGCTGGACGCGGACATGGTCCCGTATCTCCTGCCTCAGGCGGCGTACAATATTTTCCGCCCGTGCCTGTGAACGCGAACGCGCCCGTATCAGGAGGTCTGTTGTTTCAACCGTCACCCTTGAGCTCTTCCAGCGGGCTGAATCAGTGTAGTCCCGGTAAAAACGTTCACTCTGTCTCATTATTCCTGCCGGCAAAGGGTACGCTCGGGAGCGTCATCTGGGGTACCCCTACTGTAAAGCCGTTCTGCACCCATTCTTTCAATGTTTCAGCGATCCGCCGCGCAACAGGATAGCTTGAAAGCGGGGATGCCGGTACCTTCCTGCCCATTACCTCGATCTCTCCTGATTTCAGGTCAGCATATGTGACCTCTGCCAGGCTGCGGTTTTCTGCTGAAGGGTAGTCTATGCCGTAGTCAACAACCTGGCAGTAGATGTCACGGTCTGTAAGTCCGGTGAAATAGGCCATGTCCCTGTTTATAATTGGTATGGGTATGCCGATCCCCACCATGAGAGAAGAGCCGTATCCTGTAATAGCTGCTCCCCGTATATAGTCACTGTTCATCTGTTTCATGTCCCCGATAACAGTCAGTGTTCCTGCTCCGTCGCGTACCATTCCTGTGTCACTCCGTTTTGCGTCAGGGCTGTGCTGAGTGCCATTCCAGGCAACGGATCCGACCCCTCCTCCAAGGAATATTTTTGTGCCGGTACCTATTGTCCAGTAAAAGGGATCATTCAAAAGCGGGCTCAGCTGTCCGGCGCTGGAGTATGTTGCGTTCCCCATATCAGGCCGCAGTATGCCCATGTAGGTATATACTGTCTTGCGTGAAAGATTTACAGCGCAGTTGTAATTCTGGTATGAGTTTCTCGGGTTACAGAGCGTGGCGTTACGCAGATCATTTATGGTTATTGTCTTTTCAAAATTTGTCAGCGGATAACAGTCTGTACCGTATCCATTGGCCCTGAGGTGTACCTGCCTGCCCGCGATCAGGTCCTCTATCACGTGGCCGCCACCGTAAGTGAATTTTCCGGGATGGACCATATTGAGCGGGTCATTGTCCCTGACCTGGGCGGCACCGATGAAAAAGTCCACCGCGGCAAGACCGCCGTAAGCTTCCACGTCATTAAGCCATACCTTTGAGGCCTTTATTTTTGGTTTTGTATGCCCGAAGTTCATAAAGGCGCCGGAGGAGCACATGATACCGAAGGTACCGGTGGTCACCACGTCCACTTTTTTAAAAGCCCTGTCTACACCTTCATCAGCTACGATTTTCGGCATTTCATCAGCAGTAACGACCACGGCTTTACCCTGCTGTATCCTGCTGTTAATCTCTTCATAGCTTTTCTCTATCCTGATATCACTCATGGAACACTCCGTTGTAAAACAGTACGGTTAATGGCTTAACCTTATCAGATTGAACATGGTTATGGTCAATAATTTTATTTTGAAATTGCGCAATTTTCATTCCGCCTTTCATGGTAATGACGGACCCGGAGAATGGCTGAAAAATCCGTGGATTTACTGCCTTGTGACTTTTAATTTTCTTGACTTTCACCTGTAATTGAACTGTAATAAAGGAGTGAGGATAAGGGGGGAGTGACATCCACGGGCATGTATGCCTTTCGGCCGGAAATTAATACGCTGAAATAAATAAAAACGAAAGACTGCAGGTCCTAAATCACATCCAGCATAATATCAGGCGCGGCATGTCCGTGTATCCATAATTGACATCTGAACGGGTCCTGGTGATCCGCGTAACCTATATTACAACAATTTTAAGGAGAGCTGTATGCAGGAAATCACAGGCACGAGCAATCGGGTCCTCGAGGTTGACCTGTCTTCACGGTCATTTGCTGTAGCGGAGGTGTCGGTAAAAGACCTGGAGATGTATCTCGGCGGGAAGGGCCTGGGTCTGAAAATGCTTTACGACCGCATGGAGCCGGGGGTCGATCCCCTGGGAGAGGAAAACATGATCGCGTTTATGATGGGCGCCATTCTCGGAACCGGCGCCCCCTGTTCCGGCCGGTTTGAGGCAGTGACAAAATCGCCCCTTACCGGGATAATGGTGTCCGCCTCGTGCGGAGGTCCATTCGGAATGGCGCTGAAGACATCGGGATGGGACGGTCTTATTGTAAAGGGGAAGTCCAGGGTGCCCACCTTTCTTGTGGTAGATTCAAAGGGGGTTGAGTTCAAAAGCGCGAAGTCCATCTGGGGCAAAGATACTTTTACTGCCCAGGAAACACTTGGGAAGAACGGGTCCGGCGCGGTTGTTATAGGTCCTGCAGGGGAGAACCTTGTACGTTACGCCAATATCTGTTCAGGTCACAGGTTCCTGGGACGCGGCGGCATGGGCGCTGTAATGGGCTCCAAGAACCTGAAGGGGATTGTGGCAAAGGGGAAAGAGTTCAGGTTCGTACCGAAAAAGAAGGCGAAATTTGATCGCTGGAGAGGCAGGACCAGGGACTATATAAACAGAAACAGCATTACCTCGGGTTCATACCGGGATTTCGGCACCAATGCCAATGTCAACATGTCCAATGCCGCGGGTATACTGCCGGTCCGTAATTTTACAGGCGGCTCTCACGGCGAGGCCCACAAGGTTTCCGGGGAGGTCATACAGGAACGCTACAACACCACCTATTCCACGTGCAAGCCCTGTTCCATACTGTGCGGGCACAGCGGCACCTTTGACGGAAAAAAGCTCCAGGTCCCGGAATATGAGACTATCGGACTGTTCGGCCCGAACCTGGAAATATTCGATCCTGTAATTATTACGAAATGGAATGATATATGTTCACAAATGGGCATGGACACCATATCCACGGCAGGGACCATCGCCTGGGTCATGGAGGCGGCTGAAAAGGGAATTTATAAGTCTGACCTCAAGTTCGGCTCCCCCGATGGCATATCAAAGACACTCAATGACATTGCGCACGCAAGGGGCGCGGGCAGGGAACTCGGACTTGGTACACGTGAACTCTCCAGGAGGTATGGAGGCAGGGACTTTGCAATTCATGTCAAGGGCATGGAGATGGCCGCTTATGACCCGCGCGGCTGTTTCGGTCACGGGCTTTCATACGCTGTCGCGAACAGGGGCGCGTGCCACCTGTCAACATCATTGTTTACACTTGAGAACTATTTTAACATGGCGTCACCAAAGGCGAAGCGGGGCAAGGCCACAATGGTGAAATTTTTCGAGAACGTATACTGCGGGGTCAACTCCCTGCACATATGCCACTTTACCGCTTTCGCGGTTTTCCTCGAGCCCCCTCTCATAAAGTACACGCCCGTGCCTCTGCTTAAGCTGATGGTACAGAACCTGACACCGGTTGCCCTGAGCGTAATGGACCTGCGGCCCTGGCCCAGGATGTGGTCCGCTATTACCGGCATTCCAATGAGTACGTTTAAGTTCAAGAAGGCGGGTGAGCGTGTCCATGTGCTCGAGCGTTACATGAACACGCGCGAAGGTATCAGCAGGAAGGACGATACACTTCCGCAGCGTTTCCTGAGCGAACCCAGAAAGTGCGATCACCATGAACGCACAGTGCCCCTGCGGAGTATGCTGGACCGGTATTACCGCGTGCGGGGATATAACAGCAACGGCATCCCCACTGACCGGACCCTCAAAAGGCTCGGTATTGAAAAGAAATAAAACAGGGGTATTGACAAAGCCGTTATAAAAAAAATTGAGGTGTAAAAGATGCAGTTACCGGAATATTATGAATTTTACAGCCACCCGAAGTTCAATTCGGGTAAGAGGGCGCTGGAGACCATACCCTATGAACTCTCCACAATGGACGCGGTCAAGCCCCTTGTGCTCTCGAACATGCGCGCGTCAGGGCATGGCACCGGAAAGAAACTGGTAAAGGCCCTGTATGATTCGCCTGTCACGATCGGCGCCTTTTATGATGAGGTACCCGGGGTCGCTTCCATAGGACTGATCAGAGACCTTGCGCAGCTTTTCAGGGACAGGGGTTGTGATTCCCTGATCGTGACAGGCAGCGGCCCTGTTGTGGACACGGCAAAGGGGGTCAACATGCTTGTATCAATCGAGGGCCTGGACCCGCTCGCACCCGGTGCCGGAGGCCTGATAGGGCAAAATCTGAAGCCCCTGGTGTATATCCCTTCAGTGAACGCGTGCGGGTCAGAAACATCTGACAGCGCCGTGATTGACGCGAGGACCATCACTTCAGACAGGCTCTGTCCTGACCTGATCGTCATAGATCCCCGAATGATGGCTGCTGAAGAACCGGGCGAAATAATCAACGCTTCCATGATGGTACTTACGTCCGCTATTGAGGCGTCATCCGCTGCCGTGTGTACGCCGATCAGTGAAACATATTCACATGCTGCCATACAGTTTATATATGAAAACCTTTCCGCTGCAGTGCGGAAACCGGGCAGCCGGGGGCCATCCATGGCGCTCGCGAACGCAGCCGCAATGTCAGGCGTAGCCCTGACAGGATTTTCAGCAGGTATTGTGAGGTCCCTTGGTCTGGCCCTGGCTGATTTGACAGGTTTGCCGGCAGGAATTCTCATGGGTGTTCTCCTCCCGTTTGCCCTGGAGCAGAAATCCATTTCACGCAAAGGCGTACGTGATGAACTGCTCCTGGCCCTGGCGGGTATGGAAGTGTACTCGGAAACGCCGGTGAAGGAGAGGGCAGGAAGGGGAGTTGAAATCCTGAGAGAGTTTATCGGGGGCTTCAGGTACCATATACCTGAGACCCTTACTGAAATGAATATCCCGGTATACCGCCTCGGCCAGGCCGCAGCTGCAGCTGCTGAGCGGAGCGGAGAATTCAGTGAGTCAGACTGCATGAAGCTCTTAAACCGCGCATACGCAGCTTCAGGCATAGACGAATAACAGGAGAGGGTATCTACCATGAATATAAGCAACTATCCGGAGATAAAGCCCGGAATAAAGTATTTCAAGAGAATATACATTGCGGTAATGCTCTTTGTGGTGGGACGTGCCATTCAGGCTGCGGCGCGTGTGGACAAAGAGGTAAAACAGGAATTCGAGAATTTCCGTGACGGCTTTACCTTCTGCCTTGGTGTCATGCCGGGGGGGCCATACATGCTGGTTGGCAAGGATGAGAAGGGCAGAGTAAAATATTTGGGATGGAAAAAGGGTCCGCACAAACTTACAGTGGACATGAAGATCAAGAACACAGAAGCCGCCTTTCTGGTATTTACCTTTCAGGAGTCAACTGCAACAGCGTACGCGCATGACCGCTTCGTGGTTGACGGGGACCTTATCGATGGCCTGGCCATTGTCAGGATCCTTGGCCTGGTGGAGGTATACCTGCTGCCCAAGATAATCGCAAAGCTGGCAGTGAAACGGTACCCCAAGTGGTCGGAGATGTCCCCCTTGAGGAAATATTTCAACAGGACCCTGATATATACCAGGACCCTGCTCGGTTTTTAGACTGGTGCAATGGATACCTAATGATGAATATATTACTACGAGGAGAATACAATGCTGTTACCATCATATTATGAATTCTGCGTGCGTGTAAAAACGATCTCCGGGCACCGTGCACTTGAAAAAATACCAGGCGCACTGGAGAAGCTCGGAGCGACCTGTCCCATGATAATCACGGACAAGGGTGTTGCCGGGGCAGGGCTGGTAAAACTTGTCAGCTCAGCCATGAAATCAAAGGGAACAAATGTAAAAACAGGCGCGGTGTATGATGATGTCCCTGCTGACTCGGATTTAAAGGTTATTAAGATCGTTACGGACCTGTACAGGAAAAAGAAGTGCGACTCGATAATCGCGGTCGGCGGCGGGTCTGTTATGGACACAGCCAAGGGAGTCAATATACTTGCCTCCATGGGAGGGGACGATATTATGGACTATGCCGGGTCCAACGCTGTGAAGGAAAAACTGAAACCCCTTATTGCAATCCCCACCACCTCGGGTACGGGTTCAGAGGTCACCCTGGTCGCGGTAATCGCAGACCATGAAAACAATGTAAAGATACCCTTCACGTCATACTTTCTTCTGCCTGATGTGGCTGTGCTCGATTCCCGCATGACCCGGACCCTTCCCCCGGTCATAACTGCATTCACGGGCATGGACGCCATGACACACGCGTGCGAGGCCTATAACTGCCTGGGCAAGAACCCGCTGAGCGACACCACGGCTCTTTCGGCAATCCGCCTGATAAGCCGGAATCTCCTCAGGGTTGTGAAGAAACCGGGCGACCTTGACGGACGGCTCGCCCTGGCGAACGGGGCAATACTCGCAGGCATGGCTTTTTCCAATTCAATGGTCGGCCTTGTTCACAATCTCGGCCATGCAACAGGAGGCGTGTGCGGTGTCCCGCACGGGATATGCATGAGCATTCTTTTGCCATACGGCCTGGAATACAACCTGCACAGGACCGCGAATCTTACCGGTGAGCTCCTGTTCGCGCTCGCCGGCGAGGAGGTATACGCGGCCACACCGAAAAAGGAGCGAGCGGAAGCTGCTATCGCGTATATCAGGCAGATGAACCAGGACCTTCACGATGCCACAGGCGGCGGACACGCACGTTTCTTTAACGAGGTTAAAAACAGGGACGGAGACCTGATGGTGCCGAAGGATAAACTCCCGGACATTGCCAGGACAGCAATGGGTGACGGCGCCAAGATATATAACCCGGAGGAGATCAGTTACAGGGACGGGCTCATGGTTATGGAGCACGCCTGGGAGGGGATCCCGTTGAACCTGAAGAAAGTCAGTAAAGGACGCCGGGGACAGAAATTCTGATCCCCTGTATCATGGACACAGGAATAAAAAAAGGGCGATTCCGCCCTTTTTTTATGCATCTGCAATAACATCCTGTTAAAATGCGCGGTAAACAAATATTCGCTTGAAAAATTACACATGTGTCTTCATTATTAAACTGCAGCAGCGTGCTGTGTTCATTATAATTACCGGAGATAAAAATGAAGAAGATAATCGCATTTATAATACCCGCGCTTATATTTTCAGCTGCATCAGCCGAAAAAGCCCGGATTTCAGTTGAGTCTATTACACCGTCAACGGCTGTTCTTTTCCTGAAGACCGCAAAACTGGAAAGGATCATTAAATCAGCGAACAGGGCTTTTAACAGGTTTTCCACAGAGGAACAGAAAAAGGACTACATGGCCGGTATTGATGAGTTCAAAAAAAAGACCGGTATTGATCCGATGGATACCGGGTCCCTGGGCAGGGCAGGGGTGGATGTAACGCGTGAGGCAGGGCTGGCTTTTCTCTCCGAAAAGAATGGTAATAATAAACATGCGGGTAATAATGAAAGGGTCATTGTGTACATACCGGTACAGGATGAAAGAACAGCACCCCTTAAATTTATTAAAATAATAAAAAAGTCGAACAGCGATAAAAAGGACATGGACGTCTACCCTGTGATAACGAAATACGGTTCTCACAGGATATACCAGGTAAGAAAAGATGTATTCAGCACAGCAATGAACGGGTACTTTATACTTGCGCCATACGGGGATCTCATAAAGGAAGTTATTGATACTGTATCTGATCAGGGGCAAAGCCTGGCCGATGACGAATTCTTTATGAATTATACCAGTAAGGTTAAAGTGGATCATGACTATAATTTTTTCATGAAAAAGGAGTTTTTATCCGGTCTTATCGGAGAGGGGAAATCGCGAAATTCCCGGCCTTCGCGTGGTAAAACATCAGATACCTTTAACCGGTACGAACGTACAGAGGTTTCCGGCCGGCGACTTGCAATGGAACCGCCTGAAAAACCCGGGCAAATGAAAAAAGAATCGCCCCTGGATGTTATTGATTATGTGTGCGCGGGCATGAGCCTTGAAGACAGCAGGGTAATCCTGAGCCTCTCCTCGAGCTTTAATAATTCAAATCCAATGGTGGGACTTGCCCTGTCCTTACTCAGGACGGGTTTAACAGAAAGGGCCATATATTTCAGTGAAGCCTCTGCCTATTCATTTTTTTCTCTGGACCTGTCGGCTTTTGAAAAAAACTGCAGCGCGTCAGCAGCCGCTCCCGGATGTAAAGAGTACGCGGAGTTCAGGAAAAAAATAAAGGAAGAAACAGGTATAGATTTTTCCAGGGATTTTCTTCCCTATTACAGCGGTGTTGTCAATGTTATTGCAGGGAACAAGTCCGGGTATGGAGGCATGGTAAATTATGTTGTGTACCTGCCCATGAATAACAGGGCGCGGAGCCTTGCGGTATGGAAGAAAAGCAGGTCTGCATTCAGTAAACGTTACAAAAATTCCGGAATGTTCGGCAGCATGAAGATCCGTGGACAGTCAGCATACTGGTTCTCGGATCAGAAAAAAAATAAAAATATTGTGCTGACAGACTCGCGCGGCATATATATAGGCAATGACCAGTCCCTCATAAAAAAAATCATGGCAGCAGGGGAATTCAGCGCCGCAGTACGGGAAACCGCTGTGGGTGAAAAAATGGGAGAAAGCGTATTCTTCCTTACCTACACAAAAGAGGGGAGTTTTATCAATTCACTATTGATGATGCAGGCAAAGCAGAGGAAAGATATAAGCGGGGCAGTGGATCAGATAGGAGACGTGTATATTACAGGAAAGAAGAACGGGATGCTGCTGACAATCGATATTGATGTGGGCATCCGCCAGGTAAAGGCGGACGGTAAATAGGAATAAACAGTGGAATTTTTTATCTGAAAATTACCCTTTACATATGGGCCTGCCGGGTAAAAGCTGGTATAGCCGTATACGGGAGGCCCGCACATGGATCCCGGCCGGCATGATAAAATGAAGTGAAAGGAAGTCAGGCAGATGAAATATCTTTTTGGGCCGGTAAATTCACGAAGACTGGGTATATCACTGGGTATTGACCTTGTCCCGTTTAAAACATGTACCCTGAACTGCGTGTACTGCGAGTGCGGGAAGACCACGAACCTTACTGCACAGCGGCGCGAGTATGTGCCCACAGACGAGGTGATCAGGGAACTGGATGAATATCTGTCCGAAAGGCCGCGTCTTGATGTGCTCACCTTTTCCGGTTCAGGTGAGCCCACGCTGCACAGCGGTATCGGGAGGGTTATAGACCATATCAGGGACACCTATCCTGAATACCGCGTTGTTGTTCTCACAAACGGTACCCTGCTCTGGCAGGATGATGTACGCAGGGACCTTCTGCGGACGCACGCGGTCATGCCGTCTATGGATGCTGTGAGCAGCAGTGTGTTTAATAAAATGCTCAGGCCGGCAGATGGGATTGAGCCTGAAAAGGTAATAGAGGGCCTTGTCAGTTTCCGCAGGGAATACAGGGGGGAGATACTGCTTGAGATTTTCCTTGTGCCCGGTCTGAATGACACTGAAGAGGAACTGGCAAATATAAGGCAGGCCTGCCTGAGGATTGAACCTGATATTATACAGCTCAACAGGCTTGACAGGCCCGGCACGGAACAGTGGGTGAAGGAAGAGAGCGCATCTGAAATAAACAGGGTGAAGGAATATTTAAAGCCACTGAAGGTTGAAGTAATCGGTAAGCCCCTGCCCGGGAATTATTCTGATCCGCGTAATGCTGACCTGGTTGAAACCATCATGTCGACCCTGAAGCGGCGGCCGTCAACACTTGAAGACCTGAACCAGACAACAGGTGTCAGGCGGACCGAACTGGTAAAAATTATCAGCGCCCTTGTGGACAAAGGCAGCATAGTGCCGGAAGAGGGGGAACGGGGTGAATTTTACCGGCTGCCCTAGTACTTCGACTGCGTGATTTATGAATAATTATAAATTTAATATTAGAGATTAAAACAAGCATATATAAAAATTCAGTTCATAATCACGCGGCTCAGCACTAGGACAGTGGGACCAGGATTTTTGCGAATGTTTTTTCCCTGCCGTCTGTGTTCATGATAAAATTTTTGTAGGGAATATTGATATTTTTCAGAAGTACAACCACCATTGATAGCCCGAGACCCATGCCCTCTGCTTCGGGGTCCGGATTTTCCATGAAATACTCTGCAATATTGTCATAACGCGATGAATTCTCGATTTTATCCCTGATGCGGTTCAGCTCCTTTTCGGCAAGGGGCACATTATTGATCACCTCTACAATCAGATATTTACCCCGGACCTTCAGATATGTTCTTGTGGAGAGGCGTCTTTTCTTGGATTTAATACCGTATTCCAGCAGGGCTTCTTCATTGAGTATGGAACGGATTTTATCTACGACATCTGCAAGGTTGGACGGGTCCTTTATCTTGCCTTCGTCAAGGAGTATTTTTTTAGCATTTGCCTTGGTCGCGTTCGCGATGAGTTCCTTTATACAGGACAAAATGGGTGTGAAAATTTCTTCTTTCTGGTGTTTCTCAAGTATTTTTGCCAGCGCGAACTTCAGTTTTTCTTCAGTTTTTTCAAGACATGAGTATGTGATGAATATAAGGTCATTCTCATTATTGATAGCGGTAATAAGCTCACGCTGGAAGGTTTGTTCTATTGTTGATTTGTTCATGGCAGTGTATAAATCTTTTCAAATAAACATATTTTTTATTAATATGCTGAGAATCTGCTAATATATGCCGAATTAGTTGAACTATATTTTTTACTTATGCTTGATTATTGATTGATTTTTTTCAAGTATAAAATAATTTAATTGTTGAATCATTATCATGCTTCAGAAATGATTCCTAAAAATATATTATAGTGTAAAAATTAACAATTATCCCGCTGCCTGTGGCACATCAGGGGAGTGGAACATTTTTAACTTGAATAAATTGGTGTGAAAATCAATAATTATTCCTCCGCCGCCTGCGGCGGCGGGTAACAGGGTATTGAATAATTACATCCTCCGCCGCCTGCGGCGGCGGGGGTAACAGAGTATTTTTTACCTTCTGTAAGTAGTAATAAACATTGATTGTGCTTTATTGAATAAATACTAAAAAGCATTGGGGTTATTTACCCTGTTTTAAAAGAAGATCCAGTAGAACAGAACCAGGCCTTGATGATACAGACTGATTCTGCGGATCTGAATAATAAAAAAAAGCAATATCGGAGTTTAGTGATATGATGAGTACCTTATTCCCGTCATTAGCGGCAGTACTTACTCTTGCCCTTCTCGGCGTAATTTTCGGCATTATTCTTTCAATAGCGAGGATCAGGCTCAAGGTTGATAAGGACCCCAGGATCGAGCTTGTGCTAGATGCGCTTCCCGGCGCCAACTGCGGCGCGTGCGGATTTCCCGGGTGCTCGGGATACGCACGTAAGATCGTTCTTGATGGCGCAGACATAAACCTGTGCCAGCTGGGAGGAAAGGAGGTTCTTGAAAAGATCGCGGGCATAATGAGGGTACAGCCGGTAGGATTCGGTGTGCCTGTGAAGGCTCGCGTCCATTGTCAGGGAGGGATCGCGGAAACAGCGCGGCAGTTTATTTATTCAGGTCCCCATGAATGCGCAGCAGCAAATGAAATGATGGGCGGTTTCAAGGTATGCCAGTACGGATGCCTTGGTTTCGGTGACTGCGTAAAGGCCTGCAACTTTGACGCGATCCATATGAGTGAAAAGGGCCTTCCTGTTGTTGACGATGAAAAGTGTGTTGGATGCGGGATGTGCGTAAAAGCATGCCCCAGGGATATAATCAGCCTGGTCCCGGAAAATATGGATGTGTATGTGCGGTGCATGAACAGGGAAAAGGCGCCTGTAATGAAAAAAGGGTGTTCAGTGGGATGTATCGGGTGCAGGTTGTGCGTGAAGGCCTGTACTGAAGTATTCAAGGACAATGAAGAGATTGAAAGCGCGATTACAGTGGACAGTTTCCTTGCTTCGATTAACTATGATCTATGCGTGAACTGTTACAAGTGCGCTGAAGTGTGTCCTGTGCCTGTGATTGAACCGGTTACTGTGTCGAAAAAATTCAGGAAACAGGCTGAGAAAGAGAACATCGAGGAGTCTGCATGAACTCTATCTTTGATATGAACGGGTCTGAAAGGGCTGCCGCACTGCTGGTGGCGCTCGGGCCCGAGATTGCCGCGGACATTTTCAGACACCTTGACGAGGATAGCATTGACAGGATCACAGCCGATATAGCGAGAATTGACCAGCTTACCCCTGCGGACAGGGAGGAGCTGGTTGGCGAGTTTCTTATATCGCTTCGCAGGGACCGGAAAAAGCTGAAGGGCGGCGAGAGCGCGGCCCGTAAACTGCTGGAAGACTCATTCGGAAGCGACAGGGCTGACGAGGTACTGAAAAAGGTCGCTGGAATGGACCTTGAAAAAGATTTTGAGTTTGCCGGTGATATTGAACCGGACGTGCTTTTTACTTTTTTAAAAGACGAACTGCCCCAGACCATTGCAGTAACTCTCGCGCATCTTCCGTCCCCGAAGTCCGCAAAAATACTTACCATGCTTCCCCCTTCAGTGTCAAAACAGGTGGCCCTCAGGATGGCCAGGATGGAAAAAATTTCTCCGGACGCGGTCATTGAAATATCCAGGACCCTGAGAATGAAGTACCGCGATTACCTTAAACACAACCAGGGACTAACTTCCGGAGGCGGAGTTGACTCGCTGATTGATATACTCCAGCACATGCCCGGCGCGGATGAAAAAAAGATAATGAACCAGCTTGAAAGGTCAATGCCGGATATTACATCCAGGATCCGCGAGAAGATATTCAGCTTCGAGAATATCCTGAACATGACAAATATGGAAATGCGTATTCTTATTGATGAAATTAATGATGACACCACTATTGCTGCCGCACTCAAAGGGGCCGGTGATGATATACGCTTCAAGTTTCTCAGAAACATGAGCAGGAACAGGGCCACGGATATCATTAATGAGATGGATGCGATGGGGCCTGTCAGGCTTGCTGAAGTTGAGGATTACAGGGCCAGGATCATAACCGTGATGAGGATGCTTAATGATAACGGTGTGATTACCATGCGTAAAGGCAAAGACATACTTGTTGAATAGCGCCCTTTACGGGCGCTGTATATCCTGAAATACAGGGAGGGTGACCGTCAGTTTACGGTACCCCCGTTATCTTCTTTTATATTGCTGTCAGGGACTTTATCAGGTTCAACATCCTTTTTTTCTTCCTGAAACGATTCACCCGGGTCGCTTTTGAGTTCCTCTATTTTCCGACCGGCCAGCTTACCGACCACTGACATGGACGAGCTTACCTCCCTTAGAAGCTCCATCGCTTCCTCCATCTCCTTTGACGCGGGGTCTTTCCCGCCCTTTTTTATTAATTCAAGGGCTTTCCCATACTGTTTTGCCTCGAGCACCACGGCCTGGTCTGTTGTGTAGCCGTCCTTGATCCACTCCTTTGTGATCCATTTGCCATCAATTTTACCCGCGTAGATCTGCACCCAGTGGCCCTTCTCAGCAGTGATGAATCCTATGGTCCCCGCTGGAATGGTGGCCTTTACCGCGCTTCCGATATTGTTTCTTACGTGCGCCCTGGTGTCATCCGTGAACACTACCGGAAGGTCCGCGAGGTGTTTTGACTCTATGTATCCCGCGGTGTCATCAGAGAGGCGTATGCGCGAGAGTTCCTTTTGACTGCCTTTAGCTGCAGGGACCTTCTCCTCCTGGAGCAGGTCCACCGGTTCAGCCATGGAGAGGGTCGCCAGCCACTTTTTCATTTCCCTGTCTTTGTACACTGCGATCCTGTACCTGGCGTATTTTTTCGCGAGAGCGGCGTCCTTTTCCGGTTTTTCACCCTGTTTTCCGCAGCCGGATATTATTAAGCAGAGTATGCATGGCAGGAGTATGATTTTTTTCATGATAGTAACCTCGTTCGATTGTGCACGGAAGCGCGGGCCTTAACCGCGCAATTCAGAAAATAATGCTATGCGGGTGTATTTGCAGGTGTCAAGAACTAAAAAGAGCTGCTCATCAGGACAGTCCTTCTGCGGCATATGATACTGTTACTCTGAGCCTGCGGGCAGCCGCATCCTGGCTGTCCCATTCGCGGCGCGCTGACACCCTTCCATGGATGAGCGCACCGCAGCAGCATCCTGCTGCCTGCTCATCAGGACAGTCCTTCTGCGGCATATGATACTTTTACTCTGAGCCTGCGAACAGCCGCATCCGGGCTGTCCCATTCGCGGCGCGCGAACATCCTTCCATGGATGCGCGCACCGCAGCAGC